>ENA-ORTY01003298-ORTY01003298.1-human-gut-metagenome-genome-assembly--contig:-NODE-3298-length-14065-cov-3.205211_pt1 | contig 14065 bp, 14 predicted proteins | sample MGYA00241917_ERZ509198 | MGnify/ENA primary metagenome ERZ509198 (study PRJEB26280, sample SAMEA2338857) | human gut metagenome | biome: human gut; feature: human-associated habitat; material: faeces...
TGGTATGGTGTTTATGTGGGGGAGCTGGGCAAGGTCTACGACATGGACGGCGACGGCACGGGCGACGTCTGCTTCGTGCGCGAAAGCCCTTCGGTTTCCGAACCGGGCGTCACCTACCGGGTACTGGGCAACGACTATACGCTTACCGACGGCGACAGCGGTTATATCGAGTGCTACATCCGCATGAACCGCAAGTGGGACGACAAGAAATACGTGCGACCCATTCCCACTACGGCCCTGAACGACAACCCCGCCCTGGGGCAAAACCCGGGCTGGAAGACCAAATAAACGATTGAGAACCTGAAAAACGAAGATTATGAAACGAATATATCAGCTTATGCTGCTGGCTGCAGGATGTGTGCTGCTGGCTGCGGCATGCAGCGACGACGATGACAGCTATCTGGTACGCGAGACCGATTCGATCCGCTTTGCCAGCTGCCTGGCTTCGTCCCGGGAGATCACGCTTCGCTGCGAAGGGAGTTGGCGGACGGTCGTGCCCGAAGATGCACAATGGCTCTCGACCTCGCCGTCGGAAGGCATTGGCAGCGGACAGTTCGAGTGGATCACAGTTTCCGCTACCCATAACCGCTCCGCCGAGCGTACCGCCACCATCTACCTTGAAAACGGGGGCAAGCAATATCCGATCACCGTCACGCAGGCCGACGGGGCCGTTGTCTACGGCACGCCTTACGTCGAGGGCAACCTCATCGAACAGGAACCCTCGAAGGCGCGTCTTTGCTTCACCTATGCCAATGCCTACGGCGACGAGACGATTGCCGTGAGCTGTACGCCGGGTGGCGATTCGCAGGGACTTACGGTCGCCGGAACTTCTGTCTCCCTTGTCAACGGCGGCGCGACCGTCGCCCTCGATATTGCGGGTACGCCCACCACGCCGGGATATGCGGTCTTTACCGTTTCGGTCGACGGTACCGAGATCGGCTCGGCGCGTGCCAAGGTCTACGCCATGAGCGAAATGCCGATCGAAGGACTTCCCGTGAAATGGGAGTTCTGTCCTGTGAAAGGCAGTACCGAGGATGTCAATGCCCTGAAAGCCAGGCAACCCGACTGGGTGACGTCGGCGCACAGCCTCGTTTCGGAGGACGGCAGGGCCTATATCACGGTCGTCGAGGCCGCCGGCAAGACGGCTGCGGCCGTCAACGGCTGGGCTTACAACGACGGGCATGCCTACCTGAAGGGGCTTTATGTCGGCGATTACTGGCTGCAAAAGATTCCCGTGAAATACCTCGTTCCCGGCACGATGCTCAACTGCACGGGCAGCATCGGCGGTTCGGGCTCCTCGGCGGGTTTCTTCCTGATCGAATACTCGGCCGACGGGCAGACCTGGCTTCGGGCCGATGGTGCGAAGACCGGAACCTTCAACAATACCGAGGTGACTTACCACGTCCGCGCTTACGACAGCCCGCTTTTCGAGGGTGAGAATACCGGATATTTCTCGTATGATTTCCCTGTGGACGTCACGATTAATTCGGGTACGCTCTGGGTGCGCTACCGGGTTGCGGCCAACGTGCGTATCACCGCCAATAACACGATCACGACGGGCGGCGGCGGATCCACACGCCTCAAGGGCACCTTCTCGGTGTCGGTCGTCGACGGGGAGTCGAACTAAACCAATGATGGATATCATGAAAAAATACCTCACTTTGCTGTTGCTCGCCGTCGTTTCGGTCGCAACGGGCGCCGGATGCTCTTCGAATGACAAGCCGGTGCAGATCACGTCGCTCAAACTCAATGAAAAAGACCTGGAACTAACCGTCGGGGAAAGTTTCAGGCTGGTCGCCACGACCCGTCCTGCCGATGCCGGGGCGACGATCAGGTGGACTTCCTCGGACGAGAGTGTCGCTACGGTCGATCAGGCCGGGCTAGTGACGCTCCGCGCCTTCGGCACGGCGGTCATCACGGCCCGTTACCGCAGCTATTCGGCGCGTTGTACCGTAGCTACGTTGCAGGAGCCGCCGCTCGACCCTTCGGCGGCGCTCGGGGCACCTTTGTCCGACGATATCGTTTACAGCAAGAATGTGGTGCTGTATGCCCCGCGCCGTATCATGCAGGGCTTCGATCTGACCGACGGCGGCGAAATCTACTATTCGCAGATCAGTTCCGACGGGACTTCGGTCATCGTCTGCCGGGCTGCCGGGCCGGGGCAGGATGCCCGGGCCGAATATATGACCCTCAAGTATTTCGGTCACGGCACGCAGATCGTCGCCGAGGAGGCTTCCGACGGCAAGACCTATATCTGGCTCAACAGCAACGCTTCGGTCGACAGCAGCGGTGAATACGGCGACAACTGGTCTGTGTCGCGTGTGGAATTCGTGCCGGGTGCACTCTCCGAAGCCGGCTATGCAGGCGAAACATTCTTCCTCAACAAGGACGGGCAGTACGACCAGCAGGTCGCCATCGACTTCCCGGCCCGCCGGCTGCTGGTCGGTTCGCGCAAGTCCGGGGTGCGTTACTTTTGGATTTTCGACCTCGACGAGGCGCTGGCTCTGCCGCTCAAGACGATGACGGCGACGGTGACGGTCGGTTCGGCCGGCAGCGACCCCGTAACCCGTGAGATCCGGGCCCGTGACCTGAACGACTGCCGTGTTTTGGGCAGTTTCTCGGTGCCGGCCGGGTCGGACAAGGAGAACGACGTTTACTCCTATTCCCACCAGGGGCACGAGGTTGCCGGTAACTACGTTTATTTTTACGAGGGGAACGCCGTCGAAACGGGTGCGGATTCCTTCGCGTCGAAAGCCTATGTCACGGTATTCAATTACAGCGGCAAGATCGTCGTGCCGCGTACCGAGGTGGCAGCCGTCGCCGATGCCGCAGGGCTCGCCGCTGCAGGGCTTACCACGACGGGGTATGCCGAGGGTGAGAGCCTGAAAGTCCGCGACGGGAAACTCTATCTGGGTGTCGCCTGCCGCGACGGCTCTTCGAGCAACCGCCGGGCCAATATCCTGGTCTACGATTGCGACCCGATACCATGAAATGCCGAAGCCGGGGAGCGTTCCCCGGCTTCGCTGTTCTATGTTGTTAGGCCGCTCGTCCGTTTCGCCCGCACAGCCCGGACGGACGGATGCCCGGCGTTTCCCGCCCGTTTCCCATTTCCGGGAGTCCCGGTTCCCCTATATCCCGAGGTGCTCTTCGAGCGTATGGCGCAGGTGGTCGCTGTCGAGGTGCGTATAGATTTCGGTGGTGAGGATGCTTTCGTGTCCGAGCATCTCCTGTACCTGCCGGATGCTGGCGCCCCCTTCGAGCAGGTGCGTGGCAAACGAGTGCCGGAACGTATGCGGGCTGATGTGTTTGTCGATGCCGGCGCGTTGGGCGGCCTGCTTCAGGATCGTGAAGACCATCACGCGCGTAAGTTGCCCGCCCCGGTTGTTGAGGAATACGACCTCTTCGCCCGAACGTGCGCTGCGGCGCTCTTCGAGATAGCGCTGTATCTTGTCGCGTGCGACGGTGCTGATCGGCACCAGCCGCTGCTTGTCGCCCTTGCCGATGACACGGATGTAGCCCTCCCCGAAAAAGAGGTCGGAGAGCCGCAGCGAGGTGAGCTCCGAGACGCGTAGCCCGCACGAATAGAGCACTTCGAGCATGGCGCTGTCGCGTATACCCTTGGTCGTACGCATGTCCACGGTGGCGATGATGCGGTCGATCTCTGCGGTGGTGAGGATGTCCGGCAGGTGCCGCCCGAATTTCGGCGTGTCGACGAATTCGGCGGGCGACTTCGATCTGGTCGCTTATGAGCAGGAAGATGAAGAAGCTGCGGATGCCGCACAGGCAGCGGGCCTGCGAGGTCTTTTCGCGGCCGCGCTCGAAAAGCCAGCCCATGTAGCGTTCGATCATCGTCCGCTCGACCTTGCGGGGCGTCACGTCGTATTGGCGCAGGATGAAATGGGCGAATTGGCGCAGATCGCGCATATACGATTCGACGGTATTCTCCGAGAGGCGTTTTTCGAGTTTGATATAAGTACGGTAACGACGTCCCGTCTCTTCCCACTTTTTCGTGTTTTCTGCCATCCTTTTCCTGCCTTATTTCCGAGATTATCGTTAACTTTGTACGGGCGAAGATACGTAAATTTTACATAATATGAACTATATATCCTTGAATATTGCCTTTTCGGACGCCATGCAGGCCGAGATACTGACCGCCGAGCTGGCCGACTATCCCTTCGAGAGCTTCGAGGCCGATGCGGGGACGCTCAAGGCCTATATCCCCCAGGAGCGGTTGGCCGACTGCAAGGGCGAGGTCGATGCCTTGCTGGCGCGTTACGGCGTGCAGGGACGTTATATCGCTATCGAAACGCAGAACTGGAACGCCGTCTGGGAGAGCAATTTTCCGCCCGTCGACGTCGAGGGGCGCCTGTTGATCCGTGCGCCTTTCCATGAGCCTGCCCCCGCAGGGGTGATGGAGGTGGTCGTCATGCCCAAGATGTCGTTCGGCACGGGGCACCACGCGACCACCTGGCTCGTGTCGCGTGCCGTACTCGACCTGGGCGTCGCAGGCCGTCGCGGGCTCGATATGGGCAGCGGTACGGGTGTGCTGTCGATCGTCGCCGCCAAATGCGGCGCGGCGCACGTCGACGCCGTGGACATCGACGACTGGGCGGACGAAAACTGCCGTGAAAATGTCGCCGCGAACGGTGTCGCGGACCGGGTCGAACCGATGCTGGGCGACGTAGGGCGGATTGCCGGGCGGCGCTACGACTTCATTCTGGCCAATATCAACCGCAACGTTCTCGTGGCCGACATGCCGGCCTATGCCGCGGCGCTGGTCCCGGGCGGCGACCTGGTGATGAGCGGATTCCTCGAAGCGGACACTGCGGCCGTCACCCAAGCCGCTGCGGAACAGGGCATGGAGACCGTCGCGGCCGAAACCCGCGAGGGCTGGATGATGATACGTGTTAAAAAGAAGAAGTAATCCCGGTCGCATGCGATAAGTCCCCGCCGAGGCGGGGATTTAGGGGTGGGTCAGACTTGTAAACGCGGCGGAACGCCGCGGGAACAGCGGTCCGATCCGGAAAGCGTTCAGGGAAAGAGATTAATTCTGTGATTTGAAAACCTACAAGGGCCGCGGCATCGTGCTGCATACGCTCAAATACGGCGACACGTCGATGGTCGCCTACCTGCTGACCGATGTCGGAGGCCGCCGCAGCTACATGGTGCAGGGGGTCCGCAGCCGCAGCGGCCGGGGTTCGAAGCTGGCGCTGTTCCAGCCGATGTTCCTGCTCGAGTTCGAAGGGGTCGAACAACCGCACGCGGAGATGCACCGCATGAAGGAGGTGCGCAACCTGGTGCCGCTCTCGAGCGTCCCGTTCGATGTACGCAAAAGTACCGTTTCGCTCTTCATGGCCGAGGTCCTTTACCGGTTGATCCGGGAGGTCGAGGCCAACGAACCGCTTTTCGATTTTATCTGTTCCGCCGTGCAGCAGCTCGACCGGATGGAACATGCCTTTTGTCTTTTCAGGGCTTCACCCATGGCATATGGAGGTTCCCAGGCTAGGGGTCTAATTGGAGCTGTAGCCACCAGCCTACACCACAGCCACAGCAACACTGCTGGCCCTTACCGCCGCGGTTCTTCTGAGCTTCGCCGTGGCTGCCGTGGCCGCTCCTGTCTGCAGCAAGAAGGTCAACAGCTTCGACTTCGTCGTGGACTACTCCGGCTCCATGATGATGAAGAATGACAAAATGAAGCAGGACAAGATCGAAGTGGCCAAGATCGCCCTGAAGCGCGTCAACGCCGCCATCCCCGCCCTGGACTTCAAGGGCGGCCTGCACACCATCGCTCCTAACGGCACCGTCATCGAACAGGGCCCCTGGAACCGCGCCGCCATGGATAGCGGTATCAACACCCTGCGCAGCGGCTTTGCCACCTTCGGCCGCATGACCAACATGGGCGACGGCCTGCAGACCTACGAGCCCTTCCTGAGCTCCATGGAACGCAGCGCTGCCCTGATCCTGGTGACCGACGGCGACAACAACCGCGGTATGGATCTGGTGGAAGTGGCCCGTCAGGTGTACGCCACCCAGCGTAACATGGTCATCCACGTGATCTCTCTGGCCGACACCCCCCAGGGCGAAGCCACCGTCAAGGCCATTGCCGGCATGAACCCCGCCTCCGTGCTGGTTCGCGCTGAAGACCTGGCCACCAGCGACGCCGAAGTGGAACGCTTCGTGCTGGCCGTGTTCTGCCAGGAAGAAACCGTGATCGTGCTGCGCGGCGTCAACTTCGCTTTTGACTCCTATGCCCTGGACAGCAAGGCCATGGGCATCCTGGACGAAGCCGCCGGCCTCATCAAGTCCAAGCCCAACACCAAGATCGTGCTGACCGGCTGGACCGACTCCCGTGGTACCGACGCCTACAACGCCAAGCTGTCCAAGAACCGCGCCGAAGCCGTTAAGGGCTACCTGGCCAAGCAGGGCGTGCCCGCCAGCCGCATGACCGCCATCGGCAAGGGCAAGTCCTTCAAGTACAGCAACGACAGCGAAGAAGGCCGCTACATGAACCGTCGTACGGAGATCTCCTTCGACTAAACGACGCCCCCTTTTCCCCCTTCTAACAAAACCCGGCGGAAACGCCGGGTTTTTCCATTAAGGAGTGATGACAGATGAAAAAAATCCTGGCAGTCAGCCTGCTGACCAGTCTGCTGTGCGGCGGCTGCGCCCTGTTCGGCGGGGACGAAGGCTCCAGCCCGGCTACGGCCGCCCCTGCTGAAGAAGCCGCCACCGAAACCGCCAAAGCCCCTGAAAAGGCTCCGGCCAAGGCGGCCCCCGTGTCCCAGTCCAAACTGGAAGCCGATCTGTACAAGACCGGCCAGAGCCTGGTGGGCCGTGCTTCCCGCACGGTGATGCCCTCCAAGACCCACAAGGAAGTGCGCAAGGTGGGCAAGGAATACGTGGCCACCTATGTGGAAGTGGATACCGACAGCCTGACCACCGAAGTGCGCAAGGGCGCCCGTGGTTATGTGGGCTTCATCCGCTATTCCGAGCATGTCTATGAATGCCGCGGTGCCAGCAAGAGCGCTGCCCTTTCCGCTCCCTGCGAAAAGATCAAGACCCGCAATCTCAATGAAATGATCCGTCACGACGGCAAGAAGTGGCAGTACTAGTCCTGCCGCAGCCTGTCTGATGCCACAGCCCTCTTCCCTGCACGGGAAGGGGGCTTTTTTTCTGGCCTGCGGGCGTCCTTTAAGTGGCAGAGGGGCATGCTGCTATCGCGGACATCCCGGTCAGCGAGAGCCCGTCGGACCGTGGGGCGGCAAAGCGGAGGAGCAGGGAAAAGAGGAAAAGACGGCAGCACGCGCAGGCGGGCCGCAAGGGGGCGTCCGCGCCGGGAGGGGCGGAGGAGGCCAGCCGTTTTTTGCCGATGCATCCCGTACCCCCCTCGGCTCGTTGCCGGCTCAGGCTCCCGTCTGCGCGCTGCCGGTGTCGATGCGGGTGATGACCGACATGCCGGAGCGGATTTCCGGCAGGCGCTCCTGCCCGGGCTCGAAGGCGATACGCACCGGGATGCGCTGGACGACCTTGGTGAAGTTGCCGGACGAGGTGTCCTTGGGCAGCAGGGAGAAGGTGGCCCCGGTGGCGGGGGAGATGCTCTCCACATGACCCTTGAAGGTGTGGCCGGGGAAGGTGTCGATGAGGATCTCCACGGGCTGCCCAGCCCGGATGTTGCCTATCTGGGTCTCCTTGTAATTGGCCACGATGTAGGGGGGCATGTCCAGCACCAGGGAGACGACCTGCATGCCTTCCCTCACCAGATCGCCCACCTGTATCTTGCGGGCACCGGTGTGTCCGTTGCCCGGGGCGGTGATGATGGTGTGCCCCAGGTCGATGAGGGCGCTCTGCAACTGGGCTTCCGCGGCCCGGAGGTCAGCCTCGCGCAGCTGCCTGTCCGCCTTTTGCAGTTCGAGCTTGCGCTCCTGCACCCGGACTTCGGCCAGGGCCTCGCGGTGGCTGTGCTGGGCCGTGCGCAGGTTGATCTCGGCCGAGTCCGCCTCACGGGTGGAGACGGCGTTGCATTTAAAGAGCTTCTGCACGCGGGCGTTCTCGCGGCTGGCCAGATCGAGACGTGCCGCCGCATTTTCCGCAGCCACGCGGGCCTGCCGGATGCAGGCCTCCTGCAAACCTATCTCCAGATCAAGACGCTCCAGGTTGGCTGCGCTCTTGTCCCTGACGGCCCGGGCCTGATCCGTGCGGGCCCGGTAGTCGGCATCCTGCACGCGCAGGAGCACGTCCCCGGCCTTCACCTGCTGGAAATCGCCAAAGCCCACCTGGGCCACATAGCCGTTGACCTTGGCCTCCAGCACCACGCGGTCGAGCTGGGTGTAGGCATTGTCCGTCTCCTGGATGCGCTTGCCGCTCTCCAGCCGGTTGAAGTTCAGCAGGAAGAAGAGGATGACGAGCAGCAGCATGCCCAGGATGGTCCACGGCGAGAGCCGGAAAAGGGCCAGCAGGCGGTCATACAGGGCCAGCTTCAGCAGTTCGTCGGCAAAACCGGGTTTGAGGCTGTTCATAGCGGTCCCCGTGCGTTCAGTTTCCCGGCGTGCCCAGATCCACGGGGCTGACCGGCGTTGGTTTCATGGCCTTGACGAAGGCCAGCAGCAGCATGGTGCCCAGAGCGATGCAGACGCAGAGGGCAAAGACATCGTTGATCCCCAGGATGAAGGCATCGGTCTGCAACTGTTGCCCGAGCTGGTCCAGCGAGCCGCCGCTGTCCAGAAAACGGGCCACGGCCGGGGCGTCGCCGGTCAGGCGGCTGCCTGTCTGGCTGAAGTACAGATCCTCCCGCTGCCGGATGAGCAGCAGGAACAGGGCATTGCCCGCGATGGGCGTGGAGATGCGCGAGACCTGGATATAGGCCAGCAGTCCCACGGCGGTCTTGGCCGTGAAGCAGGCCATGCAGAAGGCCATCAGGGAAAGGAAGACCAGCGGGTGCCCGATGGCGAACAGGATGGCCATAGGGAAAAAGTCGGCGGCCACCCAGTCCGCGGTGATGAAGGTGCCCTGATAGCAGGCCAGCCCCATGAGCAGGACGCCCGTGGCGCAGAGCAGGCGCGTGTCCGCCTTGAGCACCAGAAAGGCACAGAAGGGTGTGGCCAGCAGCTGCAGCAGGGCCACCAGCAGCAGGGGCAGGCCGCTTTGCAGGGGCCGCAGATCGTGCACCGTGTCCAGGAACAGGGTGATGAGCAGGGAATTGGCGGACAGGATGAATATATAGATGATGACCATGCCCACGGACATGATGATGTTGAAGTCCGCGAACAGCCGGGGCGGGGCCCAGGGGCGTTCCACCAGCGCCTCGTTGGCGAGGAAAAGGAGGAAGCTGACGATACCGCCGGCCAGGAACACCGTGATGATGCCAGAATCGAACCAGCCCAGGCGTTCGCCCTGATCCAGCCCGGCATAGATGAGGACGGCGCTCAGGCAATAGAAGGCCATGCCGGAATAGTCCGGCTTGTGCAGCAGCTCCCTGATGGGCGTATCCGGGGGCAGATGGCGCTGGAGCAGGACGAAATAGACGAACATGATGAGCCCGGACTGCCAGTAGATCCATTGCCAGCCCATATATTCCAGATAAAAGGCCCCCAGCGAGACGCCGGAATTGATGCCCAGGGAGACACGGAAGGTGAAAAAAGCCAGCACCACCACCCACCACGGCGGCGGCAGATGCTTGAGCATGATCTGTATGGTGGCCGTCACGAAGGAGCCGATGAGCAGCCCCATGAGGGCGTGGGCCACGAGCAGGTTCTCGTAGCCGGAGATGAAGGGGATGCAGAAAGCGACGCAGACGAAGCCGAGGGAAAGCGGCAGGAGCAGACGCCGCAGGCCCAGCGCTGTCAGGAAAAAGGGCAGTATGGGTGCGAGGATGAGCTGTGATGCTGATGCAACGGTACTGATGACGGAGCCTTCATCATAAGATAATCCCCATATACCACGCAAATCAGGCAGCGATGAGATAAGAAGACGGCCATGAAAGGTCGTCATGGCTGCGGCAAGACAGATGGCAACAAGTATACCAGCCTGACTTCCGCTCAGTGGAGGAAGAAGATGTTTGCGTGTATCCATATCTTTACAGGGGTCTAAAAGGCTTTTTGCAGATAAAAGTGCCTATTGACCGATGATACATCGGAAACATGCGTCCGGAAAAATGTCAAGCGGAAAGTGTCATCAACCCGTGGCGGACGTTGGCGGCAGGCCGGGGCGCAATGCGCCATCCCGGTCATGGGAAAAGGGCATAAAAAAGCCTCCGCCCGGAAAGGCGGAGGCCCGTCATGCGGGGATGGCCGCGAAAAGCGGCAAAGAGGATCAGGCCGTGGGCAGGCCGGGCAGGGGAGGCAGATGCTCGGCGATCCAGCGGGCACACTGCTGGGGCGTCTTCTGGCGGGCGTCACAGCGCAGGGTGGCGTAGTGGTTGTAGAGGGCCTCGCGCTCATAAAAAATGTCGGCCAGGGTCTGCCCCGGGGCGATGGCCAGGCCGCGGTCGGGATTGCGGGCGATGCGCTCTTCGATGGTCTCCAGAGGTACGTCCAGGAAGACCACGGGCCCCAGAGTGGCCAGATGTGCCATGGCCTGCGGCCGGTAGACGGCGCTGCCGCCCGTGGCGATGACCGTGCGCTGGACGCGGATGGAGCCCAGGACCACGGCTTCCAGATCCAGGAAGGCCTCCTTGCTCAGGGCGTCGGTGACGGACTGCAGGCGGTCGGCGTACAGGGCTTCCATAAGATAGTCGCTGTCCATGAAGGCCCAGCCCAGGGTCTGGGCCAGGGCCATGCCCACAGTGGATTTTCCCGCGCCGGCCATGCCGATGAGGACCACACAGGGACAGGCGGGCGGCGGGGGCAGCAGATGTTCTGGCGTGGACATGCGGTCTCCTTGGTGATAATGAAATAAAAATTGTGCCGTCGCAGGCACATCCTGTCAAGGCGCAAAAGGCCTTTACCGACAGGCAGGGAGCGGTCCCGCCGGCGTTTTTTTGTTCATTGTCCCGCCCGGGGATGGTGAACAAGCCTTGACGGCGGGCCTTATGCCGTGTATGTAACCCTTTCAAATTTACAGGCAGCAAGGCGTATTCCGTGCAGCGACAGTGCTGCGGGCACGGGCAAGCCTTCCCGCTTATGTCGCGCAAAACTCGCGCCGGGCCACTTGGCCTGCTGTCCGTCGCCGCAGCCACACGCAAGGAGCTAGAGCAATGAAGAGAACATACCAGCCCAGTAAAGTCAGAAGAGCCCGCACCCACGGTTTCCGCGCCCGCATGGCCACCCCCAGCGGCCGCGCCATCCTGCGCCGTCGTCGCGCCAAGGGTCGCAAGCATCTGAGCGCCTAGTCGATTGGGGGCTGCGCCCCGCGATCCCAGAAGCGAGCCATCATGGCCGAACGCCTTTTTCTGCCCCGCCAGAGCCGCATCCGCAAACAAGCGGAGTATTCCGCGTGCTACGAGCGGGGCAGGCGTTACCATACGGAGCATTTCCTTGTTTTTGTACGGCCCCGCGAAAACGGGGCCTGTACGCGTATGGGCATGGCTGTATCCCGCAAGGTGGGCAAAGCGGTCACGCGCAACCGGGTCAAACGTCTGCTGCGGGAATTCTTTCGCCTGCACCGGGCACTTTTGCCCGAACATCTGGATATCGTCGCTGTGGCCAAAAAGCACACCGGCGCGGCGGACCTGAGCCAGGACCGCGTCAACGCCCAGCTGCTGCCGCTGCTGCAGCGCCTGCCGGGCCTGCACCCGGCCAGGAACAACGGCGGCCGGAACAGGGACTAGCCATGCTGCGCCGTCTCTTCGTCCTGCCCATCCGCTTCTACCAGCTGTTCATCTCTCCGGTCCTGCCCCCTGCCTGTCGTTTTTACCCCACATGTTCCGCCTACGCCCTGGAAGCCATCATGACCCACGGCGTATTGCGCGGCGGCTGGCTGGCCTTGCGTCGTCTGGCCCGCTGCCATCCCTGGGGCGGCTCGGGATATGATCCCGTGCCCCCTGCGCGGCGTCACCCGTAGTCTCTGCTTCATGGAGTACCTCCCCGCATGCAAGACGGCAAAAATCTTATCATGGCAATTGTCCTGTGTCTGCTCGTGGTCGTCGGCTGGAGCTATCTGGCCGACTATATGGGTTGGGTGGTCAAACCCGATCCGGCCGAGATAGCCAAGATGGAGGCTGCCCAGGCCGAGCAGGCCCAGAAGGCCCAGGCTGAAGCCGAAGCCAAGCAGAAGGCCCAGGCCGAGCCCCTGCCTGCCTTCACTCCCGCCCCCGGCGTGGACGTGACGGTGGACGCCCCCCTGTACAAGGCCGTGCTGCATTCCGGCGGCGGTGTGCTGCGCTCCTTCGAGCTCAAGAAGTACACCTCCGGCCTGGACGAGGATTCTCCCCGCATCAATATGGTGGACCCCCAGACCGCCGCTGTGGCGCCTCTGGGTCTGGTCATCAACGGTCAGCCTTCGTGGAGCACCGGCAAGTGGGCCCTGGAGTCCGACAGCGGTGTGACCGTGGCTGAAGGCGGCAAGGGCGTCGTCCGCCTGGTGGGCGAGGTCGACAACCTGCGCGTGACCCGTGAACTGACCTTCAATTCCGAAAATTACCTGATCTCCGAAAAGGTGAGCCTGGCCACCCTGGGCACCGACACCCGCAGCGTGCGCGTGCGCTACACCGTGGCCGCCGACACCAGCAATGCCGCCAACACCAACTACGACGCCATGCGCGTGGCCTGGGACAACGGCGGTTCGCTGGGCGAAGAGACCTCCACCGACAAGCTGACCAAGGAAGGCGTGGAAGCCAGCGGCAAGCTCTACTGGGCCGGCCCCATGAGCACCTACTTCCTGTCCGCCGTCATGCCCGGTGACGCCGATGAGGCCCGCATGGTGGGCCGCATGCAGGGCAGCGTCTACCGCGTGGCCCTGGAGCCCAAGGAAGTGGTGGTGGCCCCCGGCCAGGAGACCACCCTCGAAGTTTCCTACTGGATGGGTCCCAAGGAGCGCAAGATGCTGGCCGCCGTGTCCGACCAGCTGGCCCTCAGCGTGGACCTGGGCATGTTCAGCATCATCGCCAAGGGCCTGCTGTGGCTGCTGGAATTCTTCCAGCAGTACACCCACAACTGGGGCCTTTCCATCATCATGCTGACCATCGTCATCAAGGCCGTGTTCTGGCCCCTGACGGCCAAGAGCTACTCTTCCATGGAAAAGATGAAGAAGCTCCAGCCCATGATGGCCAACATCCGCGAAAAGTATAAGGACGACAAGGAAGCCATGAACAAGGAAGTCATGGCCCTGTACAAGACCTACGGCGTCAACCCCGCCAGCGGCTGTGTGCCCATCCTGGTGCAGCTGCCCGTGTTCTTCGGTCTGTATCAGGCGCTGCTGACCTCCATCGAGCTGCGTCACGCGCCCTTCATCACCTATCTACCCGGCACGGACCTGATCTGGCTGGCTGACCTGTCCTCCAAGGACCCCTATTACATCACGCCCATCATCATGGGCATCACCATGTTCCTGCAGCAGAAGATGAGCCCGCCGGCCACCGATCCCACGCAGCAGAAGATCATGATGTTCCTGCCCATCGTCTTCACCGCCCTGTTCCTGAGCTTCCCCTCCGGTCTGGTGGTGTACTGGCTGGTCAACAACATCCTGTCCATTGCCCAGCAGTGGCGGATGGGCCGCAGAAGCAAGCTGCTGGCCCAGTAGGGTCACGGCCCATGACCGCGTGAGCGGTCTTGCGACACGGAAAAGAGTCCATATGTGGTGGCAGCGGGGTCTCCCCGCTGCCGCCCCTTTTGGGAGAGTTTATGGACGGATTCAAAGAGTTTCAGGGTAAGAATCTGGATGCCGCCATTCAGGAGGCCTGCAGCTATTACAATGCCGCCCGCGAAAAGCTGGAGATTGAGATAGTTCAGGACGCCAAGAGCGGCATTTTTGGTATCGTGGGGGCCCGCAAGGCCAAGATCCGTGCGCGCCGTGCCGCTCTGCGCGAAGCCGTGGAAAGCGTCCTCGGCAAGAAGCGCTGCGATGTCCGGCTGGAACGGCCGTCCCTGGGCCGTGAGGAAGCGCCCCGTCGCCCTGCCGAAAAGGTGTCCCC
>ENA-ORTY01003303-ORTY01003303.1-human-gut-metagenome-genome-assembly--contig:-NODE-3303-length-14043-cov-9.725836_pt1 | contig 14043 bp, 8 predicted proteins | sample MGYA00241917_ERZ509198 | MGnify/ENA primary metagenome ERZ509198 (study PRJEB26280, sample SAMEA2338857) | human gut metagenome | biome: human gut; feature: human-associated habitat; material: faeces...
TCCGCCGCGACCGCTTCCAGCGCGCTCTGCCAATCCGTCATGCTGCTCCTCCTTGACTCTTTCCGTCTGCCGTTGGCTTTATCCTCATATGGCGTTACCTATACCAAAGAGCTCCCTCTTGGAGGGCATGGAGCTTGCCGCCCGCTGTGTGGGAGTCAGACAAACTCCATGCCGAAGGTCTGTCAGCGAAGCTGACTGAGGGAGTAAAACGGCGGCTGTCCGTTTAAGGGAAGCCGCCGCTGTTTTTTTACTTTTCAATCGGCCCGACCATTTTTTCCGGCCGAACGATCTGGTCAAATGCCTCCGCGGTCAAGAAACCGAGCCTGACGGCGGCTTCCCGCAGGGTGATCCCCTCGGCGAAGGCCGTTTTAGCCACCTTCGCCGCGTTCTCATAGCCGATATGCGGGTTGAGCGCGGTGACGAGCATCAGCGATTCATCCAGATACGCCTGAATCTTTTCGCGATTGGGCTTGATGCCGCGCGCGCAGCGCAGCTCGAAGGAGCGCATCACGTCGCCCAGCAGCCGCGCGGATTGCAGAAAATTATAGATGCAGACCGGCATGAACACGTTCAATTCGAAATTCCCCTGCGACGCGGCCATGCCCACGGCCACGTCGTTGGCCATCACCTGCACGGCCACCATCGTCATCGCCTCGCACTGGGTCGGGTTGACCTTTCCCGGCATGATGGAGCTGCCCGGCTCGTTCTCCGGGATGAGCAGCTCGCCGATGCCGCAGCGCGGACCGGAGGCCAGCAGGCGCACGTCGTTGGCGATCTTCATCAGATCCGCCGCGAGCGCCTTGAACGCGCCGTGGAGATAGACCAGCTCATCCTTGCTGGTGAGCGCGTGGAACTTGTTGGGCGCGGTGACGAAGCGCTTGCCGGTCAGCGCGGAAATCTCCTGCGCGACGGTCTCGCCGAACGCCGGCAGGGCGTTCAGCCCCGTGCCGACCGCCGTGCCGCCCAGCGCCAGCTCGCGCACGCCTTCCATCGCGCCGCGAATCATGCGCTCGTCCCGGCGGAGGGAAGACGACCAGCCGCTGATCTCCTGCCCCAGCGTCAGCGGGGTCGCATCCTGCAAGTGGGTGCGGCCGACTTTAATCACGTCGGCATATTCCGCGCTGAGGCGCTCAAATGTCGCCGCGAGCCCGTCAAGCGCCGGCAGGACGTGATCCTCCGCCGCCGTCAGCGCCGCAATATGCATCGCCGTCGGGAAGGTATCGTTGGAGCTTTGGGATTTGTTCACGTGGTCGTTGGGGTGCACCAGCTTTTCGCCCAGCAGGGCGTTCGCGCGCGCGGCGACGACCTCGTTGACGTTCATGTTGCTCTGCGTGCCGCTGCCCGTCTGCCAGACGACGAGCGGAAATTCGTCGTCGAGTTTGCCCGCCAGAATTTCATCGCAGGCGGCGGCAATCGCGTTCGCGCGGCGCGCATCCAGATTGCCGAGCTTGCAGTTGGCCAGCGCGGCCGCCTTTTTCAGCACGGCGAACGCATGGATGATCTCCTGCGGGATTTTCTCCGTGCCGATCGGGAAATTTTCGTGGCTGCGCTGGGTCTGCGCGCCCCAGCAGCGGTTCGCGGGAACGCGAACCTCGCCCATCGTGTCGTGCTCAATGCGATAATCCATGTCGTTGTTCCTCCGATGCTGATTTGGGGTAATTCCCACCAGTACAGAATTTGTTTTTCATTATACAGTCTGTCGAAGAAAAAATCCAGTCATTCTCAAAAAAGGACAACCACATTTGATAAAATAAAGAGAACGACGCTCCGCTAGGCCTAGGGGATTAGGGGGAGATTTCGAATTTCTCCCCCTTAAATCCCCTAGGAACCCCATAACCCCCTTTAAAACGAGCAGGGTTGCGACCCTGCACCCGGAGCTTTATGACTTTTGCAAATCGCCGCCGCATGGCTTTGACCCCATGCGGCGGCGACGTTTTATTTTTGATTGTTTAGCAGACGATATTCAGCAGGCGGCCCGGCACGAAGATGATCTTCTTCACCTGCGCGTCGCCGACGAGCTTCTTGACCGTCTCGTTCTCCAGCAGCTTCTCGCCGTCGTCCTTGCCCAGCGAGGCGGGCACCATGATGCGGCCGCGCACCTTGCCCTTGATCTGCACGGCGATTTCCACCTCATCCGCGACGAGCTTGTTTTCGTCGTAGGTCGGCCAGCTCTGCGTATAGATCGGCTCGCCGAAGCCGCAGATCTCCCACATTTCCTCCGTCATGTGCGGGGAAACCGGGTTCAGGCACAGCAGCAGGGCGCGCAGCTCGCCGCGCGTCACACTGCCGCGGGTGTAGATTTCGTTGACGTAGGACATCATCGCCGCGATGGCGGTGTTGTACTTCATGCGCTCGTAATCCTCGGAGACCTTCTTAATCATCGCGTTGACCGGGGCCTCCATCTCGTGGCGCACACCCTCCTCGTCCGTCAGGATATCCTGCAGGCGCCAGACGCGCTCGATGAAGCGGCGGCAGCCGCGCGCGCCCTCGGTTGACCACGGAATCGCCTGATCGAACGCGCCCATGAACATCTCGTACATACGGAACGCATCCGCGCCGATTTCGGCGATGGTGTCGTCCGGGTTGATGACGTTGCCGCGGGATTTGCTCATCTTCTCGCCGTTCGCGCCGAGGATCATGCCGTGGCTGGTGCGCTTTTTATAGGCCTCCGCGTTCGGAATCGCGCCGATGTCGTAGAGGAACAGGTTCCAGAAGCGGGAATACAGCAGGTGCAGCGTGGTGTGCTCCATGCCGCCGTTGTACCAATCCACCGGCATCCAGTATTTCAGCTCGTCCCAGCGCCCGAGCGCCGTGTCGCAATGCGGGTCGGCATAGCGCAGGAAATACCACGAGGAACCCGCCCACTGGGGCATGGTATCCGTCTCGCGCTTGGCCGGCGCGCCGCAGCACGGGCAGGTGGTGTTCACCCAGCTCTCCATCTTGGAAAGCGGGCTCTCGCCGGAATCGGTCGGCTCATAGTTGTCCACCTCCGGCAGCAGCACCGGAAGCTGATCTTCCGGCACCGGCACCCAGCCGCACTTCTCGCACTTGACCAGCGGAATCGGCTCGCCCCAGTAGCGCTGGCGGGAGAAGACCCAGTCGCGCAGCTTGTAATTCACCTTGCGCTCGCCGACCTTGTGTTCCACCAGCCAGTCGATGATGGTCTTTTTCGCCTGCGCGACGCTCAGCCCGTTGAGGAAGCCGCTGTTGCAGAGCACGCCCTCCTCCACGTCGGTATAGGCCGCCTTCTGCACGTCCTCGCCGCCCGAAACGACCTCGACGATCGGCAAGCCGAACTTCTTGGCGAAATCCCAGTCGCGCGTATCGTGCGCCGGAACGGCCATGATCGCGCCCGTGCCGTAGGTCGCCAGCACATAGTCGGAGATGAACACCGGGATCTCGCGGCCGTCAACCGGATCGACGGCCTTGATGCCCTTGAGCTCCACGCCGGTCTTCTCCTTGCTCAGCTCGGTGCGCTCAAAATCGCTCTTGCGCGCGGCGGCCTCGCGATAGGCCACGACATCGTCCCAGTTGGCGATGCGCGCCTTGAGCTTATCGACGGCGGCATGCTCCGGCGCGATGACCATATAGGTCGCGCCGAAGAGCGTATCCGGGCGCGTGGTATACACGCGGAGCTTCTCGTCGGTATCCTTGATGGCGAAATCGACCTCCGCGCCCTCGCTGCGGCCGATCCAGTTGCGCTGCTGCACCTTCACCTTGTCGATGAAATCCACATCGTCGAGGCCGTCGAGCAGCTTCTGCGCGTAAGCGGTGATCTTGAGCATCCACTGGCTCTTGACGCGGCGGATGACCTCCGCGCCGCAGCGCTCGCACTTGCCCGCCACAACCTCTTCGTTGGCCAGGCCGCACTTGCAGCTCGGGCACCAGTTGACCGGCATTTCGGTCTTATAGGCCAGCCCCTTCTTATAGAGCTGCAGGAAGATCCACTGCGTCCACTTGAAGTAGTTCGGGTCGGTGGTGTTGACCTCGCGCGTCCAGTCGAAGGAGAAGCCGATGCGCTTGAGCTGCTCGCGGAAGTGATCGATGTTCTTCTTCGTCACTCCGGCGGGGTGGACGTGGTTCTTGATGGCGTAGTTCTCGGTCGGCAGGCCGAAAGCGTCCCAGCCGATCGGGAAGAGCACGTTATAACCCTCCATGCGGCGCTTGCGGGCGATGATATCCATCGCCGTGTTGCTGCGCGGATGGCCGACGTGCAGACCCGCGCCGGAGGGATACGGGAACTCGATCAGCGCGTAGAATTTCGGCTTTTCATGGCTGGCTTCCGCCTCAAAGCAATGGGCGTCCTCCCATTTCTTTTGCCATTTCAGCTCAATCTCTTCGGGATTGTAGGCTTTGCTCATGGTTTCTTCCTCCTTAAAATCTTTATGCCGTTCACATCGTTGCTTTCCCACGCGAACTCCTTCCGTCACAACTTCGTTGTGCCACCTCCCTCTAAGAGGGAGGCTTCTTTTTTAAGCTCCAAGAGCTCCCTCCTTGATGAAACTCAGCTTTTTGCCTACAGTCTGAGCTCCCTCTTTGAGGGCATGCAGCTTGCCGCCCGCTGTGCGGGAGGCAGGCAAGCGAAATGCCGAAGGTCTGTCAGCGAAGCTGACTGAAGGAGTTATCCGGCGGTAATTCCAAAAACAGCACATTCTGATATGCGCACAATTTGAGCACGAAAAAAGCGCCCCTGCACGCATGGCGATCATGCACAGGGGCGCCCGAAAGCGCGGTACCACCCTGATTCAGCCGCCCGGCGGGCGGCCCTCAGCGGCCAAATAAGCCTCAGCCGATCACGGGGCTGAGCCGTCGCGGGTTACTGCGTTCGCCCGCGATGCTCCGGGAGGAGAAAGGCCGCGCTTTGGCTCGTCGGCTCGCACCCAACCGCCGATTCTCTGAAAAGCCTACGCGCGCTGATTCCCATCATCGCATTTAGCGGCCGACCGAAATCGGCCATGAAACGCCTTTTATTGTAGCCAACGCGGGCAAAAATGTCAAGCCCGTTTCCGCGCCTGCTGCCGGAGCTTTTCGGTATATTTTTCAACCGGCAGCGGCGGGGAGAAGAAGTAGCCCTGTATATCCGTGCAATCCAGCGCGCGCAGGAAATCCACCTGATCCTCGGCCTCCACGCCCTCGGCGGTGGTATACAGCCCCAGCTCGTAGCACAGGCGCACGACCTGCCGGAGCATGATCTCTCCCTTGCGGTCGCCGATGCAGTCGATCAGGCTCTTATCCAGCTTGACGGTATCGACAAACGGCAGCTTGAGCATCGGCAGGGTGGATTGCGCCTTGCCGAAGTCGTCGATCTCGATGCGGAAGCCGTAGCGATAAAACTCCTGAAGGACGGAGATCACCGCGTCGTCGGAGATCATCGCGCTTTCCGTCACCTCCAGCGGCACCATCCATGTGGACAGGCCGTAGCCCTCCAGAATGCGCTTATACGTCAGCGCCACGCCCTGACGGCACAGCGACGCGCGCGACAGGTTGACCGACACCGGCCGAATCTCAAGCCCTTCCCTGCGCCACTGGCTGAGCTGCGCGCAGACGCAGGTGAACATGTATTCATCCAGCTTGCCGATGGCGCCGTTCTTTTCAAACAGCGGGATAAAGCGATCGGGCGAGAGCATGGTGCCGTCCTCCTGCACCCAGCGAACCAGCGCCTCGCCGCCGACGATTTCGCCCGTTTTGGGGTTGCACTTCGGCTGATAATACACCTTAAACTGGTGCTCGCCGATGGCCTCGTCGAAACGATCCTCCAGCTGCATGTTTTCAAAGAAAGCGTTTTGATCCAGATCCTGATAAAACGCAACGGTGTTGTCGGCGCTGCTCCGCGCCGCGCCCAGCGCCAGATTCGCCAGCTCGCACGAGCGGCGGGCGTCCTCCTCCGGGCGCATCGCGTAAATGCCGAACCGCGGCACGAGGTGAATCACGCCCATTTTATCCGACAGGCGGCGAATCCTGCGCTCAATCTGGCGCAGCCGTTCGAGCACCGCCGAGCGCTGGCGCTCCACCAGATGGAAGGCGAAGTGATCCGCGTCCACGCGCGCCACCGGCTCGCCCTCCGTCAGCCCGCTCTTGATGCACTCGTACACGCCGCGCAGCAGCTCGTCGCCCTTCTGCGCGCCGAACATGCTCGCGATCATCCTGTAATCGTCCAAATCACAGGAGACCATGTAGCCGCCCTCCGCCTTGTTGACCTTCATCAAAAAGCCGGAGAAGTTGCTGCCGCCCGTCAGCGCGTCGGTGTAGGCCGCCTGACGCAGGCCTTCGTTGTAGCGCCGATACGCCATCAGGATAGCAAAGATGAACACCGCGCACATCAGCACGGTCACGCTCAGCAGGCTGCAGATGCTCGAAAACACGCCGTACATCCGCCCGTAGAGCGCGCCGGCGTCCATCACCATGACCAGATACCACGTGTCGTCCTGCCGGCCGTTTTCAATCTTCCGGCAGCAGAAGCGCAGCTTCCCCGCGCCCAGCACGCGCCCATCGCCCGGCTGCTCCCCGGCGAGAACCTGCCGGAGCGCCTCCGCGTCCTGACGGCCGGTCTCCGAAAAATCCGCCACCCCGTCCAGCAGATTGCCCGTCTCCGTGAGACGCGCGCTTGACGAGGCGACGACGATTTCGCCGCTCGATTCGACGATGTAGCCGTGCCCCTCGCCGCCGAAGGTTTCCACATCCATCATCTGGTGAAACATTTCCGGCGTATAATCCGCAAAGACCACGCCGATGACCTTGCCCGTCTTCGGGCTGCGCACGGGCGCGCTCATAATGTGGACGGCCTCTCCGTTGCCCAGCCGGTCGTTGATTTCGCCGGTGATGCAGTATTGCCCGTCCATCCCCATGCGGAAATAGGCGCGGTAGAAGAAATCGCCGGTTTCGCCGTCGCTGGTCACCGTCCGCCCCGTCGAGTTCATATAGCCGAGGCGCTTGAAGCCGTAGCCGTTGGCGTATTTCCCGAGATTCGTCAGCATTTCCCGCGCGTTTTGCGGGTCTTCCGCTATTTTTTCGGCCACGTTGTCCAGCAGCGCAAAGCGGCTTTCCAGCGTCAGCCGGAGCATGGCCGCGTTCTCGCCTGTCGTTTCGGCCATCTCCGCGTCCGCAGCGTTTTTCAGCCCCCTGCGGATGCGGCCGCAGCTGAAACCGACGCAGGCAAAAATCAGGGCGACCAGCAGCAGCAGACCCGCCCACAGCAGCCGATAGTCCTTCGCGCCCCTCGTCGCCCGATCCCGTCTCTTCATGGCTTTCCGATTCTCCAATACGCTTCCCCCGGCGCTCAAACGTTTTCGTTTATTTTACCATATATTTTAAAACATGGCAACCACACAAACGAATCCTGCGTGAAACCGCCGTCAATTCAGCCCCATCACGCCGAACAGCAGCATTCCCAGCGCGCCGCTCAGGCAGATCACCTTCGGAATACTGACCTTGAAGCGGATGAGCAGGAGCAGCCCCAGCGCGCCGATCGCGATGGCCGGCCAGCTCACGCCGCCCGGCTCCGCCGCGTAGTTCGTCGCGCACAGTGAAATAACCACGCCGAAGATCATGCCGACGCAGGCCGGGCGCACACCCGTCATCAGCCGGGTCATAAAGCTGCTCTTGCGGAAGCGCTCAAAGAAGATCGCCGCCAGCAGGCACACCGTCAGCGTGGGCGACAGCGTGCCCAGATTCGCCGCAATCGCGCCCAGAAGACCCGCCGTGCGCATGCCCGCGAACGTCGCGCAGTTCAGCCCCAGCGGGCCGGGCGTCATCTCCGCAATCGCCACGATGTCGGAAACCTCCGAGGCGGTCATCCAGCCGTGGGCGGTCATCTCCGAGGTAATCAGCGGAATCATCGAAAGGCCGCCGAAGCTCGTGAAGCCGATTTTCAAAAAGCTGACGAACAGCTCAAGCAGCACCATCATGCTTCTTGTCCCCCTTCCGCTCGTAGAACTCCGCAATCATCAGGCCGCAGACCGCGCCGATGACCACCAGATAGACGCAGTTGACGTTAAAGAACAGATACAGCGCGATCACCAGCAGCATCACCGCGTAGCACGGCGGATAGCGGAACGCGCTGCCCACCATGCCCAGCACCGCGCTGATCATAATCGGCACAACCGCCGCGCGGATGCCGCGCATCGCCGCCGCCACCCAGAGGTTATTCTGGAACGCCGTGTAAAACTGCGTGATGACGGCCAGCACCGCCAGCGGCGGCAGGATCATGCCGAACAGGCAGGCCATGCCGCCCGCCACGCCCGCCACGCGATAGCCGTAGAGCATCGCCACGTTGCCGATCATCGTCCCCGGCAGGCTGCGGCCGACGCTGGTTAAATCCAGCAGCTCTTCGGATGTGATGACCTTCTCCTGCTCGACGTAGAGCTTCTGCATCTGGGCGACGATGCTCCAGCCGCCGCCGAAGGTGAACAGCCCAAATTTCATAAACTGAAAAAACAGCCCCAGAACCTGTCTCGCGCGCTTCACGGATGCGTTCCTCCCTTGATATACGAACTCCTTCAGTCAGCTTCGCTGCCAAACCTTCGGCATTTCGCTTGCCTGCCTCCCGCACAGCGGGCGGCAAGCTCCACGCCCTCAAGGAGGGAGCTTTTATCCTTACGAAAACGAAGCGTAACGAAAAAACTCGCTTCAAATTGATTTAACCTTCCTTGTAAAGGATACGCCCGCGCATCGCGCAAGTCAAGGATATAACGGATAACATTTTTCCGTTTTCGTTTACGCACTGACCGCCCCGAAAATTGTTAGCACTCTTTTTGATCGAGTGCTAATTTTCTCTTGACATCCCCCTGAAACCGCGATACAATACGCTTGCATAACGAATCAGCAACGGGATAAGGCGATTTACCCCGTTTGTATAAGGAGGTTTTTCATTATGGAACCGATTCAGGGCAACGTATCCATCGACGCTCAAAACATCATGCCGATCATCAAGAAATGGCTGTATTCCGATAAAGACATCTTCATCCGCGAGGTCGTTTCCAACGGCTGCGACGCGATCACCAAGCTGCGCATGGTGGACAGCGCCGCCGCGCAGGGCTGCTCCATCCACGTGGAGGTGGACAAGGCCGCGCGCGAGCTCCGCTTCATCGACGACGGCGTGGGCATGACCGAGGACGAGGTCAAGACCAACATCAATCAGGTCGCGTTCTCCGGCGCGAAATCCTTCATGGAGGAATACGCCAAGAACGAGGATAAGGAAAATTCCGGCATCATCGGCCACTTCGGCCTGGGCTTCTATTCCGTGTTTATGATCGCCGATAAGGTGACCATCGACACGCTCTCCTTCCGCGAGGGCGCGACCCCGGTTCGCTGGGAGAGCGAGGACGGCATGGCCTTCACCATGACCGAGGGCACGCGCACCACGCGCGGCACGACCATCACCCTGCACGTCAGCGAGGCGGAGAGCGAGTTCCTCGAGGTCTGGCGCGTACGCGAGGTGCTCGACCGCTATTGCTCGTTCATGTCCGTGCCGATCTACCTTGACGAAATCAAGGAGGAAGAGGCCAAGGTGACGGGCGAGGGCGCCGAGGAAAAGCCCGAAACTGAGAAGGAAGCGCCGAAGCCCATCAACGACACCCAGCCGCTCTACGCCCGCGCGCCGCAGGATTGCACGGACGAGGATTATAAGCAGTTCTACCGCAAGGTGTTCCACGAGTACGAAGATCCGCTGTTCTGGATTCACCTGAACGTGGATTATCCGTTCAAGCTCAAGGGTATTCTGTATTTCCCGAAGATCAAGGAGCAGTTCGGCGGCATCGAAGGCCAGATCAAGCTGTATTCCGGTCAGGTGTTCGTCGCCGACAATATCAAAGAGGTCATTCCGGAATTCCTGATGCTGCTCAAGGGCGTGATCGACTGCGCGGATTTCCCGCTGAACGTCTCCCGCTCCTTCCTGCAAAACGACGGCTATGTGCGCCGCATCTCCAACCACATCACCAAGAAGGTCGCCGACCGCCTGACCGGCATGTTCAAGACCGAGCGCGAAACCTACGAGGGCTTCTGGCCGGATATCCATCCGTTCATCAAGTACGGCGTGATGCGCGACGAGAAATTCGCCGAGCGCATGAAGGACTGCCTGCTCTTCAAGACGACGGACGGCAAATTCCTGACGCTGGCGGAATACAAGGAGCGCAACGGCGAGAAGCTGCCGGATAAGATGGTCTACACCTCCGACCCGGCGCGGCAGGATGCGGCAATCCGCCTGTTCACCGAGCGCGGCATCGACGTGACGGTGCTCGATCAGCCCATCGACGTGAACTTCGTCTCCTACATGGAATACAGCGCCGACCCGGAAAGCAAATTCCGCTACTGCCGCGTTGACGCCGAGCTAGACAGCCTGACCAGCACCGAGAACGCCCCGACGCTTGACAGCGAAAAGCTGACCGAGCTGATGCGCGAGGCGAGCGGCAACAAGGATTTGACCGTCGAGGTCAAGCCGCTGGTCAACGACAGCGTGCCGGTGATGCTGGTGGAGGACGAACAGACCCGCCGCTTCAACGACATGGGCCGCATTTACGGCCACAGCGAATTTACGATGCCGGCCAAATACAGCGTCGTGCTCAACAGCCGCAGCCGGACGATTGAAAAGCTCGCCGCCCGCGAGAAGGACGAGCGCAGCGTTCTGCTCGCCCGCCAGCTCTACGATCTGGCCGAGCTGAGCCGCCAGCCGCTGGAAGCCGAACAGATGACCGAGTTCATCCGCCGCTCGATGGAGATCGTCGATATCGCCGCGCAGATGTAAGGCCGCCCGCGTCGGCAAACCGCATATTGTTTCCACCCATTTTCACCCATTAAAGAAGGGATGATCCCGCATGGCGATCATCCCTTCTTCTTGTTGACATAAGCAAACTTGGCTTGAATAGCAAAATCAAGAAATTCAGCTATTCTTTCATTTGCGGAAAGGGGCGCTGTCTCAAAATGGCTAAAGCAGGCCATGAGAGGCAGCGCCTTTTCTCAATAATTGAAAGAATCAATATTTTAGTACCATTTTAGTTTGTATTCCAAGTCGCTACTACCTAATTGAAAGTCAAACTGTTCAACAAACATAACTTCGCCTGTTTGAGCATCAATTCCCGCCTTATAGCATGTGTTGAAAACTGGGTTGTCGTATCCGTTTTCTATCTGTTGTGCATCCAAGGTATTGGGATTGAAAAAGAACTTCCACATCGGCGTGCTAGTGATATCGTAATAAACATAGACCATGCGATATTTTTCAAAGAGCTCAAAAGGCAAACCATATACGTCCATTAATGCTGTTCGAGCAAGCGCATAGGCATCTTCCTGAGTAAGGGCGTTTTCATCGGGAAGCCCATATATATAAGTGGATTGCGCAATGACTGAAAGATCTGGGTTGCCGCAGTTCATTAAATCCGACAAATCACCGCTTACAAGGATGGCTTGTACTCTGGGCGTGATGTCCTGCGAATATTCTGCGCGCAGTTCCAGTGGCCACTCATAGAAGCTGTAAGCACCCATCGTTTTGGCACGATCGAAGTAGGTATTGATGGCTTGGTACAGTGCGTTATCAGGACGCCGGGGCAGGTCAGCCCATCCTTCGAGAATCTGATCTACGGATTCGAGCAGCTCTCCTGTTTGGGGATGAACAAAGAGTTCAATGGCGGAAAACGGATTGTCCGGAGAATTCTCCTTTGCTTCGTACATCACATACCAGTAGGGCTGTTGATCGTCTTCTTCCGCAAACTCTGGAACCTGAAAATTGACAGTGAGGTTGTAATTGTCCAGCACGTTCTCCTCGATTCCCATTTCTGTGAGGATGGCATTTTTCGCAATTTCAACCGCTTGTTCTTTGGTGATTTCTCCCTCTGGGAGAACATAGACTGTTTTGCCGTTGGGCTCGACGCCGACGTCTTCCATCAGTGCGGAATACCATGCCCGGTTTTCGTCGCTCCAAGAATCGAATGGCCCCCAAGCAGCCTGCATAATGACGAGGAAGCTGACGTCCTCGATATTTTGACCTGTGAAGCTAGAAATCAACTCGTCGGCTATGCGATTTGCGTCATCTGGATTCAGATTTCCTTCAATCAACTGCCGCACATCGTCCGATTCCTGAATACAGTCCTGTTCTGTCAGAGTAGCAATCACTGCGGTTTTCTTTTCAACCGGCCAATCGACAAACCAGCCAACCTCCTGTTCAGTCTTCGCCATCATTTGAGCAATCTCTCGAATCGTCGTCACAGCTAAAGCTGTTGCGGCAATCATCATCAACACAAAAATGAATACAAATCCTACTGATATCTTCTTTTTCGCCTTAATTTCTCCTTTCGCCTCAGTAATTATGCGCTGTGCGAGCCGCGGATCGTCTTTCAGGCCGGAAAGCGTCGTATCAATCGCGTTTTGAATCTGCTCGCTCCTTGTTTGTCGCTTCATCCCCGCTCCCCTCCTTCCAACGAAACCCTCAGTTTCTCCCGCGCCTTTTTGAGCCGCGTCGCCACCGTGGATTGCGGAATACGCAAAATTTCCGCAATTTCCCGCGTGGTCATCTGTTGATAGAAGTAGAGAAGGATGATTTCCCTGAATTTTCGCGGAAGCCGCATGATTTCCATTGTCAGCTCGACGGCGCTTTCAGCGGGCTGCACCGACGGCTCCGGCAAATCCTCCAACGTAATCCGCCTGTCTAAATGGCGAAACCATGCCGAGCGCTTCACATCGCGGCAGGTATTGACCGCAATTTGCATCAACCATGTCTTTTCGCTGCATTCGCCTCTGAATACGTCGATATTTTTGTATACCTTGAGAAAGGTATCTTGAACGGCGTCTTTCGCCAGTTCTTCGTCGCGCAGCATGATAAAGCACATGCGCCGCAATGGGGTTTGATATTGTTCCACCAGCCGATTCAGTATTTCTGTCGCTTCGTTTTCGTTTGTGCTTTCCATCAGCCGCTCACCTCCTGTCAAATATATAGACGTATGTGCGCGCGATTTGAGCGGCTTTTTTTCAAATTTTTTCAGACGTTCATCCTGACCGTCGAGCCGTTCGGCGTTTTGGTCACGACAATCTGCTTATCAATCCGCTCCTCCAGCTCCTGCACATGGGAGATAATGCCGATCAGCCGCTTGCCGTCCGCCAGCTCCAGCAGCACGTCGATGGAACTGCGCAGCGCGTTTTCATCCAGCGAGCCGAAACCCTCGTCGATAAACATCGCGTCCATGCGAATCTGCCCGCTCTGGCTCTGCACCGCGTCCGAAAGCCCCAGCGCCAGCGCAAGGCTGGCCAGAAACGATTCGCCGCCGGAAAGCGTAGACACGTCGCGCGCCTGCCCGGTGCTCCTGTCCAGCACCTCCAGATCGAGGCCGCTCTGGCTGACGCGGTTGGCCGCCTCCCGCATGACGCGCAGGGTGAACATGCCGTCCGTCAGCCGCGTCAGCCGCTTATTCGCCGCTGCGACGACAAAGCGGAAATAATACTGCTGCACGTAGGCCTCGAACGTCAGCTTGGCGCGCGGGTTGCCCGCCGCGATGCCCGCGCAGCAGGTATACAGCTCCTGAATGATCTGCCACTTTCCGCGCTTTTTCTGAATCGCCGCGTTCGCCTGCCGGATTTCCCGCTCTGCCGATTCATGCAGCGTCAGCTTGCGCACCATGGCCTTTTCCGCGTTTTCCGCCTTGGCCTGCCGGTCAAGCGCCGCCGCCCGCCGGTTTTGCAGCGCGGCCAAATCCGTCCTCTGTCTGCCGCTCAGCTTGTCCTCCAGCTCGTGGGTCTGCGCGGCGAGCGTGCGCTTCTGCTCGTCATAATTCCGGATTTCCCGATCCAGCCGCTCGATGTCCGCGTTCGTCCGTTTGGCAAGCCGGTAGCTCGCTTCATCCTCAAAGCCGTGCGCCGCCCGCTTCTGTTCAAACGCTTCCGTCTGCGTCCGCAGGTCTTTCTCAAGCGCCGCGAGCTGCTTTTGCGCCGCATCGACGGCGCTCTGCGCTGCGGTTTTCCGCTTATCCAGCGCCTGATACGTGCTCCGCGCCTCGTCGATCTCCCGCTGGCGGTCTGCCGCCGCCTGATGCGCCGCGTCGATGCGCGCCGCCAGCCGCTGCCGCG
>ENA-ORTY01003330-ORTY01003330.1-human-gut-metagenome-genome-assembly--contig:-NODE-3330-length-13949-cov-2.374622_pt1 | contig 13949 bp, 15 predicted proteins | sample MGYA00241917_ERZ509198 | MGnify/ENA primary metagenome ERZ509198 (study PRJEB26280, sample SAMEA2338857) | human gut metagenome | biome: human gut; feature: human-associated habitat; material: faeces...
GGGTCGCGGACTATACCGCCGGTAGGGAATTTCACCCAACCCCGAAGAACTTTTCTATTTTTTATCCGATGCTAGATTAGCACACTAACTGTTAAAATGCAAGAGTTTTTTCCTTCCGACTCATGTGGGTTGTAAAATTAAAATCAAGAAATGAGGAAGGTATAAAAATAGTCGATAAATTGAAATCCCCTCATACGTTGATTGTTTAGCTTTTCTCATTTCTTACGGAAAATGAGAAAGGCTTTTTTATTTTCCGGCGCTTTGAAACTATAAAAAAGAAGATTAAAAGAAAGAAAAGAGGAAAAAGAAAATGAGACTTGTTGGAATCAAAGCAACCACTATGACATCTGGAAAGAATGAAGGAAAAACTGGGTACACCTACAGCTTTATGAAAGAGTATACCGAGTATGAGAAAGATAACTCTACTTGTGAAGGCTACGCTGTGACTACTGAATTTTCTTATACACATTTTGGAGTAAGCATTGGTGATTATGTTACTCCCGTTTATGAGAAAGGATTTCAGGACAAGGCTGTACTGGTTAACCTTATTCCTTTCAAGCCAAAGGGTGAGGAAGCTTTTAACCTTCCGGGGTAACAGGTGATGATCTATGAATAACAAGAGTTCTGCCCGTATTGAAACGGTGTTGATTGTTGCTGTCTGTATCGTCTGTTTTCTGTTAATTTGTCCTATTGTGGCACATGCAGAGGAAACATCTACAGATACAGCAGAAGAATCTACTTCTGACAGTGAACGTATCAACAACCTGGAAAAGCGTCTTGAAGAGCTTGGTTATCAGATCTCCGAAACAAAAGATTCTATTGTTGCAATCGAGAATAGGCTTGATCCGTTAGAAGCGGATCACCTTTCCTTGCAGCAGGAATTGGAATTGCTTCTTATCGGAATGAATGACCAGCTGGAATTGCTGAATGCTATTAGCGTTGATCTTACTGCTTCCAGTACTCTTCTGTCTGATCATCTTCCCACTGTAGTAATGCAGGGAGAAACATTACAGGAAGATACAAAAAGCTTGTATCAGGAAACTGTCTCCGGTAACACACTTGTTTCTGATCTCGGTGATTCGTTAAAGGTCGACATGGAGAACATTTCTCAGAAGTCACTGGAAGAATTTAACAAGACGCTTCTTAGCACAAACAAGTTACTATCTTATTTATTTGTATTGCTACTGGTTCTTTTGGTTCTTTTTATAGTCGGTGGACTTGGAAAGATCATTAAGGATACACTGCTCAAATATGTTGAGTAAATCTAAGAAAGGAGAATTTTGCTATGTTAGATGAGGTTACTCTGAAACTTGTCACAGACGGTTTTGCAGATATGAAGTCTACAGTTAGTCAGGTGCTTACTGTAGCGATTCCTGCAATTATCGGTATCATCTGCCTTTCTCGTGGTGTAAATTATGCGCTGAGTAAGGTTAGCGGTGTCCTTGGTTGGGCATAAGGCAGGGAGATCTTGCCGACAAGCTCCCTTGTCTGATCGGATGAGGGAGCTTTTATTTTTTGTTTACTTCTTCCCAGACGTTATTTATATAGTCTGTTGTTTTATCTCTATGTATTAACCGGAATTTTGCTCTTTTTTGTTTTTGGTATTCATCTGTACTTATGACCTCTTCCGGGTCATGTATTTTGGGATTTGTCAAATTATAAATTGTGATTAATAGGGCAAGGGTAAAAAGTGCTATGCCTATAAATATAAAAAATGATCCTATTTCCATGTTGTTGATCTCCTTTTGTTTTTCAGTATAACAAAATTATTGTTTTGAGGATAGTGTAGGTATGAAAATTTTAAAGAAAACATTGTGTATATTTTTGAGTGTGGTTGTTCTTTCTCTTTCTGTTGGTGGATCTTATCTTTCTGCTGATCATATGGAAGAAGTTAATGCTACTGCTCTTGCTACAGTAGCATCAGTTTCTCTTGAAACAATCATTGAAGTCGTTGCTCTTCTTGCTGTAACTGGTCTTGCTGTGGGTTTAATATCAGAATGGACTACTATGGATATGCAATCAGCTCTTGAGGATTTTCATGATTGGCTACATGATAATATTTCTGTTTTAAATGAAATCGGTATTGACGGCACAAGTGCGTTAAAGGAATGGGCGGTTGCTGAAGAGTGGACTGTTATAGAAGGCACTGGTGGCGGTGAAGGTCCTGATCCTTCTTCTGATCCCTCTGTTAGCAGTGGTAAAAAATTCAATATCCCGTCATTGGCAGAAGCTACGGAGTTAGCTGGTCTTGGTTCAGTAGCTGCTTATGATTATTTGAATCGGAAGGTGACTCCTTCTCAGAAAAATGCTGAGGTAGTTAAAAGATATTTTAATGATAAAATTGCAGATTTTAGCGGATCTACTAAGTCGGATCCTATTACTTCATCGTTAAAAAAACGTTATGTAGATTCATCTTCTGATGATTTATATTATAGCGGTGTACCTGCTTCTAGCTCTATGCCTTCTTTAAAATGGACTACAGTGGGTTCTGATTCTAGTGGTAAGTATAATATTGTTCATGTTGCGGATGGTTCGGGTAATTTTGAAAGATTTGGTGGATATAGTAGCTCTAGTGGATCGTATAATTTTTGTGCAAGTAGTGGCTCTTCAATCAATGAGGATATACATTTATCATGTAAAGGAGTTTCTACTTGGTATCGTGTTTCTGATGGTTCTGTATATAGAACACGAACATTTTCATCTGTTTCTAATATGTCGGTAAGTGCTTCTTGCAATTTTCCTCTGTTTGGTTCTAAAGAAGCATTGATTAACTATTTAAAAACTGGTGACGATTCTGCTTGTATTAATAAATCAAGAAAAAATAATTATATAGATACAGATGATGAGTATGGTTGGGCTTCTACTGCTGATATATCTCCTTCTGATCTTGCTGCTGCCAATCCAGACGCAGCGGAAAATCTTGTTGATAAGGATGTTACTCTTAATAGTCTTATAGCTGCAATTAATGCACTTAAACAGAAATTAGAAGAAGAAAATCCTAATAAGCAGACAGGTGGAGTTGTTGCTGATCCTGTACCTTATCCTGATTCACCTACTTATACAGTGATTGTAAATGAAGTTATTAAAGATCCTGATATTTTCCCTGATTCTTCTACTACTCCTGATCCTGTTCCTTCTGCTGATCCAGGAATAGCTCCGGGTACTGATCAGGCACCGGAAACGGATAAAATGCTTAATTATTCCGGCTTTCTGAATACTATTATAGGTTTGCTCCGGCAGATCTTACAGGCTATTAAAGATATACTTGCTTTTTTAAAAGAGTTTTTTGTATTAGATCCTGCTGTTGTAAAAGCTCATGTGTTGGACGTTATACAAAATATTCCTGCCTTTGATGGATTCCTTCCCGTTGTTGGTTACATTGACCAGTTGAAAGGTGCTTTTTCGGATTCCTACGATTATCCTAAGATCACTATGCAGACTCCTGATATTCTTGTTCCTTATGTCGGTGAGCAGATCCTGTTGATTGATTTTCAGGACTATGCAAAATATTTTCTTTGGGTTCGGACGTTTTTAGCCTTTTCTATATCCTTTGGCTTTGTCCTCTGGGTAGTGAAGCAGTTTAAGGTTGTTTATACAGTGAATTAAGGGGGGGGTACTTATGACTGCGATTTTCTGTGCATTTATAGATATGATTGCTGAGTTTGTTATGTTCGTCATGCCGGAAGTTACTCTTGCCCCGGATGTGATAGCCAATCTTGATAAATATATCAGCGTTGGGATTGACTTCCTTAAGGCTGTCAATTTCATTGTCCCCATGCCCCTGATTGTGGCTGTGCTTGCTGCTCAGATAGCGATCCGCTCAGGTGAGGTGATCCTGTGGGGAATTAACTGGGTGATCAAGCGTATTTTTGATGTCATTCCATAAAGAGCTTCCGGTATGCGTAGCTTTCCCTTTACACCAGGTGCGTATGCGTTAGCCTGGTGCCAGGGCAGGCGGTGGCTGCGGAAGCGCCCCGACGCCCTGCACCGCTCGGCACGCATGAAAGCGGGTTCATGGTGTCAAGGGTGCCGGAAGTTTCCTAAGGTCTAGTATTACCCTTAGGAAACTTCTGTGTTTTGTGTTTTTTGATAAAGAAATCCTTATTTTATGAGGGGTGTAAGGATTTTTTTATAGATTTAACTTTTGTGTTTTTTTTGTTTTTGTGTTTTTTCCTGTGTTTTTCAAGAAAGTGAGGTCATTTATGAAGCATAGAATAACATATTTTTCCCTGTTTTTGTCACTGGTGATCGGTTTACTGATCGGAATTTTTCACTATTCTTTACTGGTACAGGTTCTGTTTTATCTCCTGTTCTTTATACTGGTGATCTTCTCGTACCGATTCTATCTGCTGATTGAAAAAATGGGGGTATATTTACATGAAAAGTATTTTAAAAAAATCTTTGAAAACCTTAAGACAACCAAAGAAACCATACAGGACGAATGATTCCCTTCTTGACCGGAAGGCTGCATGCCTCGGATCATTGGAAGGAAAAAAGCGTTCCAGACGGTTGAAAGCCTATTATAAAAGGTCACTGATCTATAAAACCCGTTGGAAATGGATCTTGTTCCTCCGGCACTTTGCAGGGTTAAAATTACCACTCTGGTTATCCTTTGCCCGGTGGATCGTGATTGACTTCCTGAAAGGCAAGACAAGAAGAAAGTTCGGTATCTTTCAATTTGTTGCCCTTCCCGGTGAAGGGAAAACAATGAGCATGGTTGCCCACATGGAACGGTATCGGAAAGAATTCACAGAAAAGAAAAAACCTTTCTGTATTGCTTCCAACTTTAGCTATAAATACAATGATTACTTTATTAGCCACTGGTCACAGATGGTTACCATAGCAAAGGACTGTTATCAGAAAAAGATACCCTGCCTGATCGCTATTGATGAGATCCATGTAACCTTTGATTCAGCAGACTGGAAAAATTTTCCTCCTGCGATCCTTGCCATGTTGTCATTTAACCGGAAGTATGGATTAGAGTTTATCTGCTCTTCTCAGATCTATGAGCGTATCCCTAAAAAGATCAGGGATATTGCTAATTATACAGTGATCTGTAAGAATATCGGACACTTTGACAGGCTCTTCCGCTGTTACTACTTTCCAAAAGGTGACTATGAGTCAAAATTTGAAGGTAAGAAGGTCAAAGCCAAGTATATCAAGGAATTTATAGCAGATGATAATTTTTACAGTCTGTATAATACGTTGGAGCAGGTGGATGTTATGACTGCACAGGCTGAAAAGGAAAAATCCATGCAGCAGAAGGCTTTCGATATTCTTTTTGGAGGTGTTTCTGATGATGAGGAATGATATGGGGGTAAAAAGATATGGAAGATAAGACCAGAAGCCGGAAATGGTTAATTACAATTAGCGACCCGGTTGAACATAACAGCAGCCATGATGAGTTGATCTTTGTGCTTTCAAAATTTAAAGCTGTGAAATACTGGTGCCTGTGTGATGAGATCGGTAGTGAAGGTATATACCATACGCACCTTCTGATCTATGGTGATAATGCTATCAAGTTTTCTGTAGTGAAAGGTAAGTTCCCGGGAGCACATATTGATTACTGCCGGGGTACTGTTCAGGAAAACAGGGACTATATCAGGAAGGAAGGTAAGTATAAAGGTTCTACCAAGGAAGAGACTAACCTGCCTGATACATTTCTGGAATCTGGTACAATGCCTTTGGAACGTCAGGGGCAGCGGAATGATTTGATTGATCTTTATGACATGATCAAGGCTGGCATGAGTGACTATCAGATCTTAGAGACTAATCCGGAATGTCTGACTTACCTTGATAAAATTTCACGCTGTCGGTACATAGTAAAGCAGGAAGAACTTAAAAACACCTTTCGTAATCTTGAAGTTATATATCTGTATGGTGAAGCAGGTGCAGGAAAAACCCGGTACGTCATGGATAAATACGGTTATGAGAACGTGAGCCGGGTTACTGATTATAAACATCCTTTTGATAACTATAAAGGTCAGGATATCGTGATCTTTGAAGAATTCCGCTCATCCCTGAAAATACAGGATATGCTTAACTATCTGGACGGGTATCCTTTAGATCTGCCCTGTAGATATAACAATAAGATTGCCTGTTTTACCAAGGTTTATATCATTAGTAACTTACCATTGAATGACCAGTACCGGGATATACAGAGGGAATATGAGGAAACATGGAAGGCATTCTTAAGGCGGATCCATAAAGTAATGCAGTTCACATCTGCCGGGATCCGGGAGATGACTGTTGAAGAGTATAGGCACGGTTTCCATTACGTGGATGAGGAAGTACCGTTTGAGCCAAAGATTGAATATAAACAGGAAAAGCTGGATTTGAGGGAGTGAAAAAATATGACTGATGAGAATTTTAAATTACAAATTTTGATTGCTGTTCTCTTGTGCTTCTTTTTCTTTTTTCTTGCTGTCATTTTACTGTTGCTTATGATTAGTGATCTTGTGATTTTGAATGTTATAGGTAAAGGTATTGCTATAGTTTGGATCGTTTGTAGTGTATTAATTCTTTTTCGTTGGCTTGTTTAGGAAAGGCGGTGATTACATGGTTTTGAATGTTATAGGTGTTAGTATTTTGGTGCTTTGGATCGTCTCGGATGTATTTATTCTTGTTCGTGGTCTTATCCACCCAGATCAGGAAGAAGAAGCTTAGAATTGTAAGGAGTAGGAGCTTGTGCCCCTACTCTTTTTTATATCATTCAATTTCATCAAGTGAAATGGTCATGCTGTCACCTGTTTTATCAGTGATTTTGATGTGTGAAGCTCCGCTCATTTCCCATGTAACAGAACCACTAATGAATCGGTCATCAATCCATTTTTGAATGTGGTTTTTCTGTATTTCTTTATATTCAGCTATTGTCTGTGCTCCTTTGATTGTCATGTGGTTTTCCTTTCCGGCTTTCACAGCCTTAAAAACGATTCTGGGTTTTGTTTGTGGTGCTTTCGCTCCGTATGTAGTTTTTTGATATTGCTTTCCTGTTTCATCTCCTTTCCTGTATGTTTTGATTCTGGTATGTTGCCTGTGTCTGCTTTGCTCGGGTGTTTTATTATCAGGATCAGGAAAAGAATCAAGGGTAAAATCTCAGATTTTAGAAAAAAAATTTTGCATTTTAAAATTATTTTTCGACCCTTTATTCTTTAACTGTTCCTGATATACCCGGCTTAAGCAAAGCAGTAGGCAATATATCGGAATCAATACAGGGAAGAGAGGAAGGAAAGCAAGATCAAAAAACGGACGTCTGGGATAACTGTCTGTGCAGCCATTATGATTCAACAAGGAAACCATACGTGCACCCTTTAGGGTGTGAGTGAAGCGTAGAGCGTAACGAAGTGAAACCAGTATGATTGACTCCTTCCGTGTGCCACATAAAAAGATCCATGTGTCAAGGGCGGATTTATCCGTTTATTTACCCTTGATCACATGGATTTCTTTTTATGACAGTCTTAAGTATAGGAGGGGATTGTCATGGGAAAATACATAACAGAAGCGCAAAGATATCAGATAGAAATATTGTTGAAAGCAAGGAAAACGCTTGTGCAGATCTCTGATCTGCTTGGGATCAAGTATAATACACTGTATAAAGAAGTCAAAAAGGGAACGGTGAAGCAGCTTGATTCTCTACTCCGGGAGCACTATGTTTATAAGGCTGACTATGCGCAGTTGATCTACGACAGATCTACAGCAAACCGAGGCAGGAATTTAAAAATAGGATCAGATTATGAGCTTGTAGCATACATAGAGGATATGGTGAAGAATAAACATTACTCTCCGGAGGGGCTGCTGCTCTATGCCCGTAACAATGGGGTCCGGTTTAAAACGTCCCTTTGTCCTAAGACGATCTATAATTATTTTGATATGAAATTGTTCCTGAATGCAGAGGTGGCAGATTTACCAGTAAAGAGGAAAGCCAGTGAACATAAGAAACGGAAATCCACTGTTGCTTTGAATAACCGGGAGGGAACATCTATAGAAAAACGTCTGGCAGAAATTAGAGAAAGAAAAATATATGGTCATTGGGAAATGGATACCGTTGTCGGTGGCCAGGGAATTGGTAAAGCCTGTTTACTTGTGCTTTCCGAAAGAATGACAAGGGAAGAAATTGTAATCAAGATCAAAAATAAAAAGACAAGTTCTGTAGTTCATGCTCTGAACATGCTTGAAAGAAAACTCGGATCAAGAAAGTTCCGTGAAAAGTTTAAAACCATTACCTGTGATAATGGCTGTGAGTTCATGGACGCAAAGGGAATTGAAAAAAGCCGGTATACTAAGGGTAACCGGACAACGCTGTACTACTGCCACCCATACAGCAGTTATGAGAGAGGAACAAACGAAAATATAAACCGTATGATAAGGCGGTTCTTCCCTAAAGGTATTAACTTTGATACCGTCACCCAGAAAGAGGTTGCCATGGTGCAGGACTGGATCAACAACTATCCCCGTAAGATTTTTGGCGGTTTAAGTAGCAACCTGTACCGGGAATCACTCAGCTTAGTAGCTTAATAACAGTCAAATTTCATAGTACACAGTACGTCTATTTTTCATGCAAAAAAATACCTGCCCTGTACCATTGTTGTGATTTTGTACAAAGGAAAAGCCTGATTTTGCTTCTGATCAGAAACAAAACAGGCTTTTTTCTTGTGTAAAAGTACCAAAAATCAAGGAATCTTGATTTTATTGTTGCAATTCAGGTTTCCTTCCGACTCAGGATTCTCTCTCTTTTCGATCTGACGCTGGAATCTCTGATCAGTTTTTCTGCTCTTCCTGACTGCTGTACTGCTGCAGCGCTGCCTCAAATTCCTCTGTACCGGCTGCACTGGCAGCCTTTTTTACCAGCTCCTCCAGTATGCCGGTATCTTCGATCGCATTGATTTTATCTCTAAGGTCTGAGGATACCTCTCCATGTGCCTGCAAAAGGCTTATGATCATCTCCTTATAGGCATTTTCCCTGCCTGCTGCTTCGCCTTCCTGACGTCCTTCCTGAAGTCCTTCTTTGTAGCCATCTTTTCTTTCCCAATAAATAATATCTTCAAATTTCATGTATTCCAATCTCACCTCCGGCTTCTCTTTCACCTTCGTTATCAGTTTGTGCAGCCGGTCTGTAGCTTCATCTACCACATTCTCCTTCCGGCTGTCCTGCAGATAGGTAAGCAGTGCACGGATCGCTTCATTTCCCCCACGGGTTCCTCCGGTATTAAAATACAAAAAGGTCAGCCCGTCTTCATAATCGACCTCCGGCACTTCTTCACAATGATTATGTACACAATACTTCATGTATCCTTTTCCGAAAATATCATAATTCAAGATCGTCACAATATAGAGATTGGGCAGCTTATCAAACTCCCGATCCCCACTGGCAAGCTGTCTGCTGTCGATCACTGCCTGATAAAACCGGTTGTGCTTTGGCACATTCATATCCTTTCTCAGATGGGGCTCCAGATCATAAATATTCACGCCTGATTCCCGATCTTCCCCTTCCAGAATCTCCACATCCATCCGGATCCCCCGTTTCTCGGGAAGGATTCCCTGCAGTGTCTTCTGTGCTGTGATATGGATCTTTCCGATCTGCCTTTGCAGCAGGGTTTCCAGAATAAGCCTGCAGAACTCCTCTCCAAGCTCCTGATCCAGTGCAGCCGCATTCACCAGGAAATCATCCATGACATCCATTTCTTCCAGTGTCTTTTGGGTTTTACCCATACCTCTTACCTCCTCTGGCGGTACAGAAAGTACAGGTATCCCCTTCTCTTCTGTCTTCTTCCGCCTACATAATTTGTCTGTGTGAAAATGCAGGCGATACGCCAGAAGATGCCTCTGCCTGGTTCAGATCCCAAAGATTCAGATTCATCAGATTTTCACATGAATTTCTGTTACATTTTTATCGTATCAGTATACGAAATGTATGTCAAGTTGTTTTGTATCGTTTTGTGATCGGTATTTCGTTTCTTCTATTTCCCCATATTTCTGTAAGAAACCAGATTCTCCGTCTGCGGCGAGTCACTTTACGCAACGTCTGTCCTTCTACTGCAGTGTGATCCTGCCAAGAGGGCTTTTTTATGTCATTGGAACATTATGGAATAATTTCCTATTCCATAAAAAATGTGGCTCTGCAAATATATTTCTATTTACAGAACCACACTTTACTACCATGATTTATTTCTTTTATTTATTTCTGTTCTGCCTCATTTTGCAGATCGCCTTTCCTGTACTTCTGAACTGTTCTGATTTCAGCTACTGCAAGTAAGATCAGTACCAGTGCATCAACTCCGATCAGTACCTTCTGCCATGTGTCCAGTCCTCTGTCAAAGGTATAGTCTTCATATACCCTTGAATTGACAACCGTATACAGAATATTCTTGGTTGCCTGGCGCATTGCCTTTACAGCTGTTGCTGACGTGGTATCTGTCAGATAATTTGTTCCTGTATCATAATCAGCTAGCATAATATCTACACCATTACGGATTGCTCTGTCTGAATCCATGAATCCGAAGTCTACAAAATAATCTGTCAGAACCATTCCTCTGAATCCCCATTCATCACGGAGAATTGTCAGATCCAAAGGAGCACAGGCGCATCCCGGTAATGTTCCAATATGATTATAAGAACTCATAACCGCATCCGCACCACCATCTTTTACTGCTAATTCAAATGGTTTCAGATAAATTTCTCTGATCGCCTGCTCGGTACTCCATGTACAGAGCTGTCCATATCTGTTTGTTTCCTGATCATTTAACGCAAAGTGTTTTATGTAAGCATATACGCCATGTTTTTTAGCTGCTTCTACTGCTTTGGCAGCCATTTTTCCGGCAAGAACGCCATCTTCGGAATAATACTCAAAATTTCTGCCGCCAAATGCGGTACGGTGCATATTCATAGATGGTGCATACCAGCCTGTAACACCCATTTCGTCTGCCATCTCTCCGATGTTATCGCCAAAGGTTGCAGCCAGTTCCTTATTCCATGTGCATGCCAGCATTACTTCTGATGGGAATCCGATGGATCCCTGTCCTGTAAAGTTATTATTAATCGCGGCTGCCCCGTCACAGTCAACAGTAGATGATTTTTCAATGCTTTCGATTGCTGCTGTCTGGTATCCACCTGTAGCAATCAGTGTATTCATCTCGTCTACGGTAAGTTCATCCAGAAGCTGTTCCCATTTTTCATCATCATAATCAACATTTTTCAAATCTTCCAGTACGATTCCATTTTGGGCTCCTGTTACCGGCATCTCATCATTTTCATCATTATAATCCCTGGGATCATAATTGGAGTTATTTAAAAATGCCTCTTTTTCCTGTTCAGGAAGCATATAGTCTGACGGAGCTGCTGTTGCTTTTTCATAATTGGCAAATCCATCTGCTCTGGACAGATATTCTGCATTTCCCTCTGCAAACTCCAGTTGTGTTACTGCTGCTGTCTGATCAGAGGAACGTGCATTGTCTTCACTATATACGGTATCATTCTGCACCGTATAGACTCTGGAATCTATCACATTGTGTGAATCTGCATTAATGGAAATGGTGTAATCTCCGCTTTCCAGAACATAGCACTTATTTACCTTTGCATCAAAGGATGCCATATCTTCAACAGCAAATGAAATGGTAAGTACCTGTGACTCTCCCGGCTTTAACATATCTGTTTTTGCAAATTCCACAAGATTTGCAGAAGCCTTCTCGATACCTCCATTGGTATATGGCGGATCAAAAAATACCTCTACTACATCTTTGCCTGCAACGTCTCCTGTATTCTGTACTGTAACTTCAAATGATACTATACCATTTTCTTCAGAAATATCTCCCATTTTCTGTGAAAATGTTGTATAACTCAGTCCGTAACCAAACGGATACTGTACTGTGCTATCATAATCTATGAAGTTTTCCTTTGCGGCTGTTTCATAATATTTGTAACCTACATATATGTTTTCCACATAATTAACGAAGGAAGGATACATATCCACAAGGCCAAGATCATCAATGTGACCATACTGCTTCATGTTCTCATATGTAAAAAGTCCGATATTATTAAAGTATGGTGTCTTTGTCAGATCATAAACAAAAGTATCTGCTGTCTTACCGGAAGGATTCACTTCTCCGTTTAAGATTTTTCCAAGAGCGGTAAAACCTGCCTGTCCTGCTCCGGGTGTGTAAATGGCTGCCTTCACAGAATCATACTGATCCAGTACGCCAAGTTCCATTGTATTGGCAGAGTTGATCACAACAATAACTGTTGAAAATTCTTTTGCCACACGATCGATCATCTGTAACTCTCTTGTTGTCGGCTCCAGATAGGTCTTGGATTCATCCAGATCTTCCGCATATTCGCTCATCCTAAGTCCTTCAGCACCACCCCACAGGCCGCCGCCACTTGCTTTGAATGTGTCTTCTTCTACATAATAACTGGTTGGCAAATCGGCTCCTTCTCCTCCGGATCTTGCCAGAACAACGACAGCAACATCGGAAAAAGCTTTTGCTTTGTTAAAAATATCTGCCTGATCATATTCATCCATAGATGGTTCCGGTACTGTCCAGTCCTGTCCCCAGTAATCAATGATTGGTCTTGTATCCTTAAAGTTCACATAAAAATCTGCAATTTCCTGATTGACTTCAAATCCTGCTTTTTTCAGTCCCTCTAAAATGGATACTTTATCATAATTGTCATTGATGGAACCGGCACCGGTTCCACTGTATACCGGATTGGTAGAAGACCAGCCAAATACATTTAACTTCTTTGTATCCTTTAACGGTAGTGTATTATCCTCGTTCTTTAATAACACCATGCCTTCCTCAGCCATCTGAACATTTGCATTAATCGCATTGTTCATGGAATCTTCCGATATCGTTCCGTCTCCGCTGACCAGATTCAGCAGCGTTCTCATGGGACCGGTACAGATCAGATTGATCACGATCGTGATTCCAAGTCCCATCGCAATAAGAGCTTCCTTACAGATCAATGCCTTTTTTCTTTTTTCAACCTTACTGCATGCTATGATCACAATTAGTGCCATAACAATAATAACCGCTAATGCAATTAACTGTGGTTTACAGCTGTTCAGCACGTTTATGACGTCACCCACACTAAAACTAACCATGTTTTTTCCTCCATCACTTATATACTAACTTATTTTTTACTATTTTTATTCAGCTTTTCTTTTTCCCGGCATTACCCAGAATTTCATGGTCGGATAACTGATTACAACCTGTACCAGAATATTCAGAATATTTGCAAGTGTGGGAACCACCCCCTGCGGGATCCCAAGCCCGATCAGCCACCCCTGACTGTAAGCCGGCAATGCCGTAGATACCAGCACCAGAACTACTGCCAGTACCGCATATTTCCAGGCTGCTTTTCCAAAAGCCGCATCCGAATGAAACACCAGATTTTTCTGTACAAAGAAATTCACCGTCTGGGCTGCTGCCGTTGCCACAAGGAAACTTAAAAATCCGCAAAGCATCAGGCTTTCTCTGGTTGTATAATCAAAAATCCAGGCCTGAAAGGGTATTTCTTTCAGTCCCTTGAACACAAACCCTGTACAGATCCACATCACTACAAAATTCGTGACCGTTGCGCAGTTTGACAGGATATTAAAGATAATGAACTCATAAAGATCCGGATGGCTTTCTTTCCATTGTTTCAGTCCCTTCATGTCTCACCTTCTTTCTTCTGATTATCCTCACCGGCCTGTCTCTCCAGCGTCTCTTCATATTCTCTGTTGGCACGGCGGTTTTTAAAAAATCCTGTTATCACCTTTGAAAGGCCCTGCAGGGTTCTACCGTTTACCACCAGCAAAATGCCATCCACCATTTTCATGTCCACCATGCCTTCTGTCATTTTGGCAATAGCCCGGAAGGGCATATTATACTGAAACAGAGTATTCAGATCCGGCTGTTTTCCCTTTTTTTCCGCCTTCTCAATTTTCTTCTTAAGGCTTCCTGCGATCAGCC
>ENA-ORTY01003347-ORTY01003347.1-human-gut-metagenome-genome-assembly--contig:-NODE-3347-length-13902-cov-2.744566_pt1 | contig 13902 bp, 11 predicted proteins | sample MGYA00241917_ERZ509198 | MGnify/ENA primary metagenome ERZ509198 (study PRJEB26280, sample SAMEA2338857) | human gut metagenome | biome: human gut; feature: human-associated habitat; material: faeces...
GCATCATTAAATGAGATATTTGAGAAGGAAAGTATAGACAGTGTTATACATTTTGCTGGACTTAAGGCTGTAGGTGAGTCAGTAGCAAAGCCACTTGAGTATTATATGAATAATATATCCGGTTCACTTACACTTTTTGACGTTATGAGAAATCATGGTGTCAAGAATATTATATTCTCATCTTCAGCTACAGTTTATGGAGATCCTGCATTTGTTCCTATTACAGAGGAATGCCCTAAGGGCGAGATTACTATTCCATATGTCAAAACTAAGGGAATGCTTGAGGAGATTCTTACAGATATCCAGAAGGCTGACCCGGAATGGAATGTAATTCTTTTAAGATACTTTAACCCAATTGGAGCACATGAGAGCGGAACAATAGGAGAGAATCCTAACGGAGTTCCTAATAATCTTATGCCATATATAACACAGGTTGCTGTTGGAAAGTTAAAGGAACTTGGGGTATTTGGTAATGATTATGATACTCATGATGGAACAGGAGTAAGAGATTATATTCATGTTGTTGACCTTGCACTTGGACATGTTAAGGCCATAGAAAAGCTCAACGATAATCCGGGAATTGTAATATATAATCTTGGAACAGGTAATGGATATTCAGTACTTGATATAGTAAAGAATTTTGAGGCTGCTACAGGAATACATATACCATATGTAATTAAGGCAAGAAGAGCAGGTGATATCGCAACATGCTACTGTGACGCAGGTAAGGCAGAGAGAGAGCTTCACTGGAAAGCAGAGCGTGATTTAAAGACTATGTGTGCTGATTCATGGAGATGGCAGAAGAATAATCCTAACGGATATGATGATTAAGGAGTAGATTATGGGTAAGTATTTTGGAACAGACGGATTCAGAGGAGAAGCAAATGTAACTCTTACAGTTGACCATGCATTTAAGGTGGGAAGATTCTTAGGCTGGTATTATGGAAAAAACCATGAGAATGGTAAGGCAAAGATTGTTATTGGTAAGGATACAAGAAGAAGCAGTTATATGTTTGAGTATTCTTTGGTAGCCGGTCTTACAGCATCAGGAGCAGACGCGTATCTTCTTCATGTTACAACTACACCAAGTGTTTCTTATGTTGCAAGAACAGAAGATTTTGATTGCGGAATTATGATTTCTGCAAGTCACAATCCTTTCTATGACAATGGAATTAAGCTTATTAATGCTGCAGGTGAGAAGATGAAAGAGGATGTTATCGCTGAAATCGAGAAGTACCTTGATGGTGAGCTTGGAGAAATTCCATACGCAACACGAGAAAACATTGGATGTACAGTTGATTACACAGCAGGTCGTAACAGATATATGGGATATCTTATGAGTCTTGCAATTTATTCATTCAAAGGAATAAGAGTAGGTCTTGATGCTTCTAATGGTAGTGCATGGACACTTGCAAAAGCTGTATTTGACGCACTTGGAGCTAAGACATATGTTATAAATGCTGCTCCGGACGGAACTAATATTAATGCAAACTGCGGTTCTACACATATTGAAGGACTTCAGGATTTAGTAAGAAGAGAGCATCTTGATGTAGGATTTGCGTTTGACGGTGATGCTGACAGATGTCTGTGTGTAGATGAGAAGGGCGAGGTCATAACAGGTGACCATATTCTCTATATCTATGGATGTTATATGAAGGACAGAGATAAGCTTGTCGGAAACAAGGTTGTAACAACAGTAATGTCTAACTTCGGACTTTACAAAGCATTTGATGCAGTAGGAATTGAGTACGAAAAGACTAAGGTTGGCGATAAGTATGTATATGAGTGCATGAGCGAAAATGGATATCGTCTTGGCGGTGAGCAGTCCGGTCATATTATTTTCAGCAAGTATGCAGCAACAGGAGATGGACTGATTACTGCAATTAAGATGATGGAAGTAATGGTACTAGGCAAGCAGACACTTTCTCAGTTAAGACGTGGTTTTGTGTCATATCCGCAGAAGCTGACGAATGTTCGAGTAATGGATAAGGTGGCAGCAAGAGAAGATGCAGATGTTCAGGCAGCAGTTGCACGAATCACAGAGGAACTGGGAGATCGCGGACGCATTCTTGTAAGGGAGAGCGGAACAGAACCATTAATTCGTGTTATGGTTGAGGCAAGTGATCCAGATGATTGTGAAAAGTATGTAGATCAGGTAGTTGAGGTACTTCGCAAAAATGCACATATAAGAAAATAATAGACGCAGTTAAACAATCATACCGGCAAAAATAAAAGCAAAAAAAGCGATTCGGAAAGCGGTGCTTTAAAACACATTTAAATTAAAAAATGTTTAAAATAATGATTGACTTCATAAAAAAGCTGGTCTATGTTTGGTCAACTTATCAAAGGGCGCAGTTTGTGCCCTTGGTCTGTTTTGTCTTAAGAGCCTGATTTCCGCGGCTTTAATGAATGAAAAATCAAATCCGCGGTGGGGCTTTCAAGGCAAGTCGTTTTAATAATTTAACTTTAAGGAAATTTGTGATGCCTACAATTAATCAGTTAATTCGTAAATCACGAACACCGAAAGAGAAGAGAAACAAAGTCCCGGCTTTGGATGCTTGCCCGCAAAAAAGAGGTGTTTGTACAAGGGTTTATACAACGACCCCGAAGAAACCGAACTCCGCTTTGCGTAAAGTGGCACGTGTCCGTCTGACGAACGGCTCTGAAGTAATCAGCTATATCCCTGGTGAAGGTCATAATCTTCAAGAACACTCAGTGGTGCTGATTAGAGGAGGCCGCGTAAAGGACTTGCCTGGTGTTCGCTATCATATCATTCGTGGTACCCTTGATACTCAAGGAATTGCTAAACGTCGTCAGCGCCGTTCTCTGTACGGTGCGAAGAGACCGAAATAAGGAGTATGAAAGATGTCACGTCGTCATAGTGCTGTAAAAAGAATCGTGCTGCCTGATGCAAAATATAATGATAAGGTAGTCGCAAAATTTATTAATAACGTTATGGAAGACGGTAAGAAAGCCGTTGCGGAAAAAATCGTTTATTCCGCTTTCGACATTATGGCTCAGAAGTCTAAGCAGGAAGCTTTGACCGTATTCCATGAAGCTATTGAAAATGTTAAACCTGTTTTGGAAGTCCGCTCCCGCCGCGTTGGCGGTGCCACGTACCAAGTTCCGTGCGAGGTAAGGGCTGACCGCCGTCAGGCTTTGGCAATCCGCTGGATTATTGCCGCAGCCAAGAAGCGTTCGGAAACAACCATGACAGACAAGCTTGCCAATGAGCTGCTGGATGCCTTTGCCAACCGCGGTGCCGCCGTTAAAAAGCGCGAAGACACCCATAAGATGGCTGAAGCAAACAAGGCTTTCTCTCATTACAAGTTCTAATATTACAGGAAACATAAGACAATGGCTCGTACGCATTCATTACAAATGTACAGAAATATCGGCATCATGGCTCATATTGATGCCGGTAAAACCACTACAACAGAACGTATCTTGTATTATACAGGCGTAAATCATAAAATCGGCGAGACGCACGACGGTGCTGCAACGATGGACTGGATGGAACAGGAGCAGGAACGCGGTATTACCATTACCTCGGCTGCGACAACCTGTTACTGGAAAGGCCACAGAATCAACATCATCGATACGCCGGGACACGTTGACTTTACGGTTGAAGTCGAGCGTTCGCTGCGCGTTTTGGACGGCGCAATCACGGTATTCGATTCCGTTGCCGGCGTTGAGCCGCAGTCCGAGACCGTATGGCGCCAGGCAGACAAGTACAATGTTCCGAGAATCTGTTTCTGCAACAAGATGGACAGAATCGGAGCGAACTTCTATCGCTGCCTGGATATGATTGTCGATCGTCTGGGGGCAAAGCCGCTGGCTTTGCAGCTGCCGATTGGCGCCGAAGCCGAATTCAAAGGCGTTATTGATTTGCTTAATATGAAAGCGATTGTTTACACCGGCGATACGGCGGATTCTCCGATTGAAATTCAGGATATTCCGGCTGAGTTGAAAGACAAGGCAGAAGAATATCATGCCAAATTGGTCGAAATGGCGGTTGAAATGGATGACCAGGCCATGGAAGACTATTTTGAGGGCAAGGAAATTTCGACCGAAACGCTCAAAAAGTGCATTCGTAAAGGGACGCTGGCCATGTCTTTTGTTCCGGTATTGTGCGGAACGGCTTTCAAAAACAAAGGCGTTCAGCCGCTGTTGGACGCGGTTGTCGATTATCTGCCGTCGCCGCTTGATTTGCCTGACGTAGAAGGTACCAAGCCGGGTACGGACGAAGTCATTACCCGCAAGGCCGATGACAAAGAACCTCTGGCGGCACTGGCGTTCAAGATTATGAACGACCCGTTTGTCGGTTCCCTGACGTTTACCCGTATTTATTCGGGTACGCTGCAGGCCGGTTCGTACATCTATAATTCGGTTAAAGACAAGAAAGAAAGAATCGGGCGTATGCTGTTGATGCATTCCAACAAGCGTGATGATATTAAAGAAGCTTATGCCGGCGATATTATCGCACTGGCGGGGCTGAAAGACACCACGACCGGCGATACGCTGTGTGATGCTTCTCATCCGATTGTTTTGGAAAATATGGAATTTCCGGATCCGGTTATTGAGTTGGCGGTTGAACCGAAGACCAAGGCTGACGTTGAAAAAATGGGACTGGCTTTGTCGCGTCTGGCGATGGAAGACCCGTCTTTCAAAGTTTCTTCCGATCCTGATTCCGGCCAGACCATCATCAAAGGCATGGGCGAATTGCACCTTGACATTATCGTTGACCGTTTACGCCGTGAATTTAAGGTTGATGCCAATGTCGGCAATCCGCAGGTTGCTTACCGCGAAACGATTACCAAACCGTGCGATATCGAATATACGCATAAGAAACAATCCGGTGGTGCCGGTCAGTTTGCAAAAGTTAAAATCAAATTTGAGCCGATGGAAGGCTATACCGGATTTGAATTTAACAATACGGTTGTCGGCGGTAATGTTCCGAAGGAATATATCCCGGGTGTTGAAAAAGGTCTGCGTTCGGCAATGGATGCCGGTGTTCTGGCCGGGTATCCGGTAACGGGTGTCAAGTGCACGCTGTATGACGGTGCATATCACGAGGTTGACTCGAATGTTATGTGCTTTGAAATTGCAGCCCGTGCCGCCTTCAGAGAAGGTATGCGTCAGGCAGCCGCGGTTCTGCTGGAACCGATTATGAAGGTTGAAGTTGTTACTCCGGAAGAATATATGGGAGATATCATCGGTGACCTGAACTCCAGACGCGGTTTGGTTAACGGCATGGATCAGCGGGGCAATGCCCGCGTGGTTGACGCCCATGTACCGCTGGCCAATATGTTCGGCTATGTAAACACGCTGCGTTCCCTGTCGCAAGGGCGTGCTCAGTTTACAATGCTGTTTGACCATTATGCTGAAGTTCCGCGGGAAGTTGCGGAGACGATTAAGTCGAAGAACGCCTAAGAATTTTAACCGGGAAGGCCGCCGGTCTCTTGCGACGGCTTTCCCTCTGTTTCCGTGAACGGTTTTAAAACAGAAACCTGTTTCGGAGACGAAATCTTTTTGTTTATATTTTAGGAGAAGATTAAGATGGCAAAAGAGAAGTTTGAACGCAGTAAGCCACACTGCAACATCGGAACGATTGGTCACGTAGACCATGGTAAAACGACCTTGACAGCGGCAATCACGAAAGTATTGGCTGAGAAAGGCGATGCGGAATTCGTAGATTACGCGAACATCGACAAGGCGCCGGAAGAGCGTGCACGCGGTATTACGATTAATACGTCTCACGTAGAATACGAGACGGACAACCGCCACTATGCCCACGTAGACTGCCCGGGCCACGCCGACTATGTAAAGAACATGATTACGGGTGCGGCTCAGATGGACGGAGCGATTTTGGTAGTATCCGCAGCAGACGGTCCGATGCCGCAGACACGTGAACACATTCTTCTGGCACGTCAGGTAGGCGTACCGGCGATTGTCGTATACATGAACAAAGTAGACCAGGTTGATGATCCTGAGCTGTTGGAATTGGTAGAAATGGAAATCCGCGACCTGCTGAGTTCTTATGACTTCCCGGGCGATGAAATTCCGATTATCAAAGGATCAGCATTGGCAGTTCTGGAAAACGGCGATCCGAAAATCGGCCATGATTCCATCATTGAACTGATGAAAGCGGTAGACAGCTACATTCCGCAGCCTGAACGCCCGAAAGACAAACCGTTCCTGATGCCGATTGAAGACGTATTCTCGATTTCCGGCCGCGGTACGGTTGTAACAGGCCGTGTTGAGCGCGGTGTTCTGCATGTCGGCGACGAAATCGAAATCGTAGGCATCAAACCGACCCAGAAGACGACCTGTACAGGTATTGAAATGTTCCGCAAACTGTTGGACGAAGGCGAAGCCGGCGACAACATCGGCGTATTGCTGCGCGGTACGAAACGTGAAGAAGTAGAACGCGGCCAGGTTCTGGCAGCTCCGGGTTCTATTACGCCGCACACGAAGTTCACCTGCGAATGCTACATTCTGACGAAGGAAGAAGGCGGCCGTCATACTCCGTTCTTCAACAACTATCGTCCTCAGTTCTATTTCCGTACGACCGACGTAACGGGTTCGATTGAACTGAAGGAAGGCACCGAGATGGTAATGCCGGGCGATAACATTACGATGACAGCAACTTTGATTCACCCGATTGCGATGAACGAAGGTCTGCGTTTTGCTATCCGCGAAGGCGGCCATACGGTAGGCGCGGGCGTTGTAACGAAGATTATTGAATAATATCAAAAAACGCTACGACGTGCTGCGGCGTGAGCCAAAGCCAAAGGAAAGAACCGGCAGGGGACTGCCGGTTCTTTTGTGTTGGGAGGAAGGGGAGGACGGAAGAGGGGGCAGCGGCGATTTCAGCTTTACAAAAGGCAAAAAATGTGGTATGGAGCGTATAAAGATTATGTTTCAGGGCGAAAGGAGATGCTTATGACAAATCCGTATTTCGTAGATATTACCACGGAAAAGTCCCCGTTTGAATGTTATCAGAAAATAAAAACGGCAGCAGAAAACGACAGTTCGGCAATTACTCCAGAACTATGCCTTGACATTCTGCAAAGCACGAATTATCCGCCGGTTATAAGTGCAATGGTGAAAAGGGCGGCTTTTGCCATTGAGGGCGATACCCGGCGGTATTTGAATTTTCGCCGGGTTTTGCTCGGAGCAGTGGCGCAGCGCGAGAGTAGCGAGGAAACACGCCGGGTTGTGTACGCCATGACGGAACGGTATCATGATAAGGCTGCCTATGAACGGGCGGTGCATTCGGAAGCGGGAAAATTTCTGCTTCAGGGGTATCGCTGTCAGTATGGCCTGAATTTACAGGGAAGTGCCGCGCAGATGAATTTGCGGTATCATGATTTTTCGGGGTATGACAAGCTGGTTTTTGACGGCAATGTCCGGCAGATAGATTTGGGGCATGCGCGCAATCTGCCCAAACGGCTGGATTTGTCTTCAGCGGAAAAAGCCGAAGCAATATCTTTGAATTGTGCGGATTTGTCGGGCGTTGAGAAACTGGAACTTCCCCGGGGCATAAAAAAGGCGGATTTTTCCAGAGTGCGGAATATGCCAGATGCAGCGTTTGATTTGCAAAAATATGAACGGCTGCGGGAAGCGGGGTTTGCCGCTTTGGATTTTGCGGGAAAGCCGTTGCTGAAACTTCCGGAACAGATAGAGAAAGTTGATTTACGGGGAGCCAAAAATCTTTCACGGCGAACAGATTTGCGTGCCTGTTCCCGTTTGAAAGAGGTCAATGCGGAAGGGATTGCCGGAGAGGCAGAGTTTTTGCTTCCCGATGAAAGTCAGGCTCAGGTCCGACGGCGCGGAAAGAGTGTGCGCCGGGTTATGCAGCCGCTCCCGTCCTGGGCGGCATATTATCGCGGTCGGGCGGCATAGAGGCTTGGCGCAATCGGGCAGCATAGAGGCTTGGGCGCGGCCGGGCGGCATAGAGGCTTGGGCGCGGTCGGGTGGCATAGAGGTCTAGGCACGATTGACACATGGAGGCTGATAAATGACGTGCAGGCGGCAGGAGAGGAAGCCGGCCAGAGGAGGAATTTTCGGGTCGAAGAGTTTTTTCTTTGACAGCGGGCGGAATTTCGGGTATACTTATCTCATGATTAGCCGGAAAGGGGAGTGCCGATGGCTTTTGTTGACATTATAAAACCGAAAAGTCCGATGGGAGTGGAAAATCGGCTGAGGCTGTATAAACACGGCGAAGCGGAAATTACGTCCGACGTTTGTTATGAAGTGTTGCAGGCGACGAATTTCGGGCGCAGCCTCCGCGATATGTTGGATTGTATGGCAAAACTTCCAGATGAGGTTTTGTCCGGCGAGAAATTTAAGGAGATACTGATCGCGGTTATGGCCGGCCGGGAACAGCCGGACAATGTGGTTGAACGGGTGCGGAAGCTGGCAGAGCGCGGCGGATATGCCGATGCGGTTCCCTCGGAACCGGTGCTGATACCAACAGGATATGGGGAGGAGGCTCTGCAGTCCCATTTTGAGCGCAGAATGGTTTTGCATTTGGATGACGCTGCCGTCAATGCGGCTGATTTTTCCGGCTATGCCAAGCTGGTACTGCCGGAGACGACCGACGGGACTTTTGCTTTTATGTCCTGCCGGAATTTTCCTAAAGATATTGATGCAACAGCCGTTTCCAAAAAAGTTGATTTTCACGATTGCGCTGTGGATACCTTATGCGGTTTTAAAACGGCAAAAGCGACGGCGGTTTGTTTTTCCGGTAAAGAGGGCACAGCGGACGGCGATTATACGAAATGCGCCGACGTGAGCTTTTATCATGTGGATTTTCGTCCTTGTATGGCACCGAAGTTTGGCGAAGGCAGCAATGTTAGTATAACCGAATGCCATCTGCACCCGCAGACGGATGTCACCAGGGCGGGCAAAGTGGAAATACTGGGAGTTGACGGAAAAGATCTGGCCGGGCTCGTTTTTGGCGACGGGGCAGAAGTCTGCCTGTCGCCCGGAGTGGACGGCGACAGACTTCCGCGGCTGGATTTCAGCAGCCTGAAGGCGCTTCAACTGTATTGCTGGGATATGCAGGATTATCGGTCCCTGCCGCTTAAGGGCGGCGCAACGGCGGATTTTGCCAATTTGAGCAATGTTCCGGCGGATTTTGACAGCAGCCGGCTTGATGAAGTCGCACTGGACAGGGTAAAATTCACGGAGCTTCCGTCCCTGCGGTTTAAAAACGGGGCGAAAGTGAAAATCTGCTGTACGGAACTGGCGGGAACGACGGATTTGACTCCCTGTTCGGAAGTGCGGTTGGAAGTCAGTTCTCCGGGCGATTTGCATTGTTTTGAATATGGCAGGATTGAAGAACTGGTCTTATGGGATGCGGCGAATTTTGGCACGAAGGAAAATTTTGCCGGTTGCAAACGGGTTGAATTTAAGCACTGCAACGTGAAGAATGACTGTTACGGGCGTTTTGACGAAGATGCGTCGGTTTGCTTTTACGGTGGTGAGCTGAAGGGGATTTTTGATTGCGGCAAGTGTGCGGAGGTTTACGTTAGCAACGGCGACGCGATGAAAATCAAAACAGCGCCGGGCGTAAAAATCCGCGGGCATTTTTTTGACCAAACGTTTTATGGAACGGAGATGTTTAAACGCTTTGACGAAGTTTCTGTCGAGGATTCAAAATTTGACGACTTTTGGGAAGAACTGGTGTTCAAAGACGGGGCGGATGTTACGATGCGTAATGTTACTTTGCCGGAAAAAGTCGATATGTCGGGTTGTGTTGCGGCGCAGTGCAACGATTGTATCTGGAAATATGTGCGACAGGTGCAGTTTCCTGATGAGCCGACGTATTTGCGGTATAAGGACGAATTGCCGGCGGAAGCGCATGCAGTGTGGGGGAAAGTTCCGGCGGCGGCGCTGCTGCGGAATAAAGCCCGGGGATAAAGAGCAGAGAGCGGCCTGTTGCGGCGGAGCGGCCGGAGATAAAGGACGAACCGCGACGAACGGTATGGCTGCGAGCGGCGGAGATAAGGTTGGGCAGGCAGGTCGGGAAGTATTGAGACAGAACGGCCGGAGATAAGAAACGCGCCGCGGCGGAACGGTATGGCTGCGGGCGGCGGTGTTTAGGTTGTGGCGGGACAGGAGCGGCGATTTATTCTTCGCTCTGTTTTTTCAATTTCTTGATAATCATATTACGTTTCAGGCGGCTGATGCGGTCAATGTACAAAATACCGTCCAGATGGTCGGTTTCGTGTTGCAGAATAACCGCAAGATAGTCTTCCGCATCCAGCGTCTGTTCTTTGCCGTCGTAGTCCAGATAGCGTACGGTTACGGCGCGGTGGCGCTCGACTTCGGCGCATTGTCCGGGAACGGAGAGGCAGCCTTCGTTAAACCAAATCGTATCTTCGGATTTACGGATAATTTCCGGATTGACGAGAAAACGCGGGTTGGGTCCGGGAGTACCGTCTTCGGATACTTTGTCGTCAATGACGATGATGCGTTTGGTTACGCCGACCTGCGGCGCGGCGAGGCCGACGCCTTTGTCTGCGTACATCGTTTCCAGCATATCGTCAAGAAAGCGGCGGATTTCGTCGGTAACTTCGGCGACCGGTTCGCATTTCTGGCTTAAGACCTTGTCCGGGTAGGTATAAAGCTTTAATATGGCCATCGTGTTATCCTTTTGTTGTCAGAGGCGTTTGCCGCGAGGGCGCCTTTATATTCGGGTGTCTGCAGCGGGGGCAGGGTGTTTTTGCCGGAGTGAGACTACACTGCTGCGAGTGCCAGCGCGGCGGCGCTTCTGTTTTTTTTTATATCCTTACGTCTTTGGCAATCTGGTCCAAGAGCGCATTAATCATTTTGGGTTCGTTTTTCATAAAGAACGCGTAGGCAAGGTCGACGTATTCCTGAATGATGATTTTGGCATCCACGTCGGTCGTGTAGGCGAGTTCATACATCGCGCACAGCAGCAGAGCCTGCATGGTGGCGTTCATATGGTCGTAGGCCGAACCGTCTTTCAGGTGCAGGCGCAGCGATTTTTCGAGGCTTTCCTTATTGGCATGGACGCCGCGGACGATTTTTTCAAAATAAGGCTTATCCATTTCTTCCAGTTCAACCAGATGTTCGCCGGACAAGCCGTCTTCTTCGATGGCGTAGCGGCCGATTTCTCCTTTGAGGAAATCTTCCACCACTTCGTCAACACTCAAGCCGGAAAAGGCGGCCATGTAAGCGGCCTGTACGGCAGCCAGGCGGGCGCCGGATTTTTTTCTTATTTTTTCGGAAACGAATTTAGCCATTTCGTGTGTTACCTCGCATACGTTTATGTGGTTATGAATTAATCTTGCTTACAAATTCTTCAAAATCTCTGACTTCCTTAAAGTCTTTGTAGACGGAAGCAAAACGGATATAGGCAACCTTGTTGATTTTTATCAGCCTGTCCATAACTTTTTCGCCGATGCTTTTGGAGGAGATTTCGGCAATGCCGGAATTTTCCAGTTCACGGCGGATTTCTTCTACCAAGCGCTCAATCTCAAAACTTGAGATGCCGCACTTGCTGACGGCGAGGCTGATGGAACGCAGCAGCTTTTCGCGGTCGAAGGGAACACGTTCGCCGTTCTTTTTGACGACGGTCAGGTCTTGCAGCTGCACGCGTTCATAGGTTGTAAAACGGCCGCCGCAGTCCGGGCATTCGCGCCTTCTGCGAATGGCGGTTTCGTCTATCGTGTCGCGGGAATCCTTGACCTGCGTATTGGTGCTGCCGCAAAACGGGCATTTCATCGGTTATGGCTCCTATCAGATTGCTTAAGAATGTTATATACGCCGATTTGGCAGAAAAATCAAGATATTTTTTACACGGCGGCGGGCAGGTATACGGCAAAGGTTTTTTGAAGGGGCTGAGGAAAATGGCGAAGGAATGCAGAGGGGCGCATAGGTGACGGAAGGGGCATAGGGGGCGGAGGGCGATTTTTTTCCCGAAATGCGGCGGAATGTAACGGCAAATTAACTTTTACGGATAAAAATAAAGCCGTTATAAGGCAGATTTTCAGGTTGACGGAAAGGCGGGAAAATGCAGTTAAATACGGTTGAAATTGCAAAGATACTGGGGTATGGCGGCGAGATTGCGGCGGCGGAAATTACGGAAGTTTCTACCGACAGCCGGAAAGTCGGTGCGGGGACGTTGTTTGTCGCTTTGAAGGGCGAGCGGTTTGACGGGCACGATTTTATCCGCGAAGTGCTGGACAAAGGGGCGTCGGCGGCGGTAGCGGAATATGTGCCGGCAGGAACCGACCCGGCACGGGTGATTGTGGTGGAGGATACGCTTAAAGCGTTCGGAAAACTCGGGCAGTATAATCGGCGGCAGTTTAAAGGCACGCTGATTGCGCTGACCGGCAGTTCGGGTAAAACGACTGTCAAGGAAGAATTAAAGGCGGTGTTGAGCCGGTTTGCGCCGACATATGCGACCAATGGCAACTTCAACAACCATATCGGCGTGCCGCGGTCGCTGCTGGATTTGGATATGGGAGCCCGCTATGCGGTGATTGAAATGGGAATGTCGGCGCGCGGGGAAATCGAATATCTGACGCAGCTGGCGGAGCCGGATATTGCGATTGTAACGAATGTTTATCCGATGCATATCGAATTTTTGGGAAGCCTGGAGAATATTGCGCGGGCAAAGGCGGAGATTTTCAGCGGGCTGAGGAAAGGGGCGTCTGAAGGAAAGCAGGGAATTGCAATTTTTAACGAAGATGCAGCGTATGCGGATATTCTGCGGGCCGAGGCGGAAAAATATGCCGCGACGGTTTGTGCCTACGGCAGGAATAACCATCCCGACGTGCCGCTGGCTTTGGAAGACGAGGCGGAGCATTGCCGTTACAATGCGTGGTGCGTGTTGAAAACGGCGGAAATTCTCGATTTGGATCTAACGGCGGCCGCTGAGGCAATTAACGGCTTTTCGGCGCCGGAGGGACGCGGCAAAAAACACAGGCTGAATATCGGCGGACGGCGGGTTATTTTGATTGACGACAGTTACTCCGGGCAGCCGGAAGCGATGAAACTGGCTATTCAGTCGCTGGCGAAACTTCCGGTTCAGGGACGGCGGATTGCCGTTTTGGGGAAAATGGCGGAACTCGGAGATTTTTCCCGACAGGCGCATATTGAAGTCGGGCAGGAACTGGCTGCGGCGGGGATTGACGCGGTGGTCGGTGTATGCGCAGAGACCAGGGATATGCTGGCGCAGCTGCCGGAGCGGACGGAACGGCATTACTTTGACACTGCGGACGGCGTGGCGGCGTTTTTGACCGGAAACCTGCTGCAAGACGGCGATGCGGTTTTGGTCAAAGGGGCGCACTATTCCTCGCAGGTGTTTAAAGTGGCAGAAGCGCTGAAACAATACGAAGAAAAGTAGGAGCCGGAGTTGCGGACAGGATCTGCCACGGCAAAGCGCGGCGATATGTACGGTAACGGCCTCTTTGGGCGAAAACGGACGGCGAGGCGGGGCGGCAGGCGAACTGTGCTGCACGGGAGAACTGGATTGCGGGTGGCAATTCAGCTGGCAAACTGTACTGCACAGGAAAATTGGATTGCCGGTGGCAATTCAGCAGGCAAGCTGTTGTTATACGGGATGACTTGATTGCTCCTGAGCGATTCAGCGAATGTAGTTTTTGACAAAGCGCGGATTTTTACCGAGGTTGGAAATCAGCTCATAGGCAATGGTTCCGGCGTCGCGGGCGATGTCATCGACGGTGTAGTCGTCGTTAATCAGCCAGCCGAAATCTCCGGGAGAAACAGCCTCCGGCGCCAGCGCGCTGATGTCGCAGATAATGTTATCCATGGACACGCGGCCAAGAATCGGGCAGAAACAGGGCTTGCCATCGGCATAGAAAATAACTTTGCCGCGGCTGGAAAGCGACCGGGGCAGGG
>ENA-ORTY01003349-ORTY01003349.1-human-gut-metagenome-genome-assembly--contig:-NODE-3349-length-13897-cov-2.524996_pt1 | contig 13897 bp, 7 predicted proteins | sample MGYA00241917_ERZ509198 | MGnify/ENA primary metagenome ERZ509198 (study PRJEB26280, sample SAMEA2338857) | human gut metagenome | biome: human gut; feature: human-associated habitat; material: faeces...
GGGTTCAGGGAATGGATCTGACCGATATGCACGTCTGTGCGGATTTGATAAAGGATTTATTGAAGGAATATGCGATCCGGTGCCGGAATGTGGTATTTGTCATCCGTCAGGAGGATGTGTATGTGCGGCGGTTTGAGATGCCGCTGATGACGGAAGAACAGCTCCGGCTGAACCTGCCGTATGAGTTTCATGACTATATCGGCGATGAGATGGACAAGTATGTTTTTGATTACGCGATGATTCAGACGAAAGAGAGGACGATGGATCTTCTTGGTGCGGCGTGTACGAAGACGCTGTCGCAGCAGTTTGAAAAGTTGGCAAAGATGGCGCACCTGAAGCTCGTCGGCCTGGTCCCGGCAGTGCTTGGTCTGGAGCGGATTCTGGAGTATGCACAAGAGCGAAAGGATTACGCTGTTCTGGATCTGGGAACCCAGGCGCTGCGGATTCATTTCTTCCGTGAGGGGGGTTATGATATTACCCGTACCATGGAGCCGGGCTGTGAGGAGATCGAGCAGATCCGTTTGGGAGATAAGAACAAGATGCAGGAACTGGGAATTGAGGTGGAGGAAGAAAACCGCGAGGAGACCGACAAAGAAAAGATGGCGGCTGTGCTGGAGGAGCAGTACCGGACCCGCGCCGTCCAGGTCATGCGAGTTTTGAACTTTTATAGCTTCAACAATGTGAATAATACGATCGACAGCCTCTATTATTGCGGCGGAGGCGCACGATACGGGGAATTGATTGATGCGCTGAAAGAAACGCTGGATCTGCCGGTGCGGAGTGTGGCGGAGCTTCTGCCGGAGGCCTCTCTGGATGAGGAAGACGAGTGGATCGACAGCCCACAGGCATACGGTGTATTACTTGCATAAGGAGGAAGAGCGGTGACTGATTTAAAATCAATCGCGAATATGCAGATTGGCGGTCCGAAGTATCCGAAAAAACGGCGCATCAATCTGTATCAGAAGCAGACTAAAAAAGGAAAAATAGCGGCGGAGCTGGGCGCGTTTGCCGTTTTTATGGTTTTTGTCTACGGGTTTTCGAGATTTGGCGTAATGCTTCCCCTGCAGGAGGCAGACCGGGCAGAGGCGGTTTATGCGGCGACGGAGAAGGAGCTTCGTACATTGGAGAAATCCAACGAGGTGTACGGTGAGGTCCTGGCAGAGTACGCGCATTATGGAAATGGGTATCTGAATGAGGAAGAGAGTAAGCTTCCGGACCGCCGGATGATGCTGGATTCCCTGAAATCACAGATTTTCCCGCTGACGGCAGTTTCGAGTGTTTCGATCACCTCGGATCAGATGTCATTGGAAGGAACCATTCCCAATGGTACACTCTTTCCGCAGCTGGTCCGTGATGCGGAGGCGGATCCGAATGCGCGCTATGTGACCGCTTCGCTGGAGGAAACAGTGAAGAAAGATGGCGAAGAGAGAGTTCTGGCATCCTTGAAGCAGGTGGGAGTGTCAATGGCTGTATTTTTTAACGAACCAGAAGAGGGCAAAGAAGAATGAATTCGTTAGGGAAATATGTATTAACAAAAACACAGAAAATAGTGCTGCTGGTTGTAGTCTTTGCCCTGATCGCGGGCGGCTACTATGCTGGATTTTACCTGCCGGTGCAGCGGCGGATTGAGGCGGCGGACACGGCGGAGCTGGATGCCCAGATTCAGCTGGAGCAGATGAAAGCGATGCAGATCCGGCAGATGGAGGAAGAGATCGAGGAAAACAAGGCATCGAATGCGCCGATGGTTCCGGCCTACAATCATTTCAAGACGGAGACGGAGGAGCTGAACCGTATTTTTGCGAATGCGTATGATTTTACTTTCCAGTATTCAGAGCCGCAGGTGGACGGAATGGAGATCCGCCGCGCGATGAATATTTCTTTTACGGCAGATTCGTTTGATCACGCTGTTTCAATGCTTCATGAGGTGGTCGAAGGACCGTACCGCTGTCTGATCGAGGATCTGAGCATTCAGGATGATAAAGATCTGGAAAATGAAGAGTTAGAGGATATCCGCATCCACCCGGTGGCGGTGGCGTTCCAGCTGACTTATTTTGAGACCCGCTACGATGCGGAATCAGAAGAAGGCCTGGAGCTGGAACCGGAGGAGACGCAGGCACCGTCGGGACTGGCAAATGCGGATGTGTCGAACCTGCAGCGTTCTGACCTTGAGACAGCGGCAGAGGCGGCGCTGGGAGAATAAAGCATGAAAAAAGCAGAGAACAGTGAAAAACGCTCGGAAATCTGGAGGCAGGTTTTCTGGCGTATGAAAAATCAGGATGGCGCCAGTTTGATGGCGGCGCTCCTGTTTTTTGTGTTTTGCGGGGTGGGCGCGTCGATCATTCTGGCGTCCGCTTCCGCGTCGGCTGGAAAGATCCGCCACCTCCCGAGGGAGGACCAGAAGAGGTATGCGGTGGACTCGGCGGCGGCATTTTTGCGGGATGAGCTGCAGAAGACGGAGAATATAGTCAAGATCAAGGAAGTGATCGTGCATGACAGCCGGGATGACGAGGAAGACGATGAGGATGATTTTTACTGCTACTACGTCGGCAGCCGGAAAAACACGGATAATGAGGCGACGTGGCAAAAATTCTATGGAACGGATTCAGGTTTGTCAAGCGCAGAGAGTGCGAATAGCGCGATTCTCGATTCACTGATCGTGGATATTTATAGAAATAATGAGTATCGGAAGCTGGCAGACGGGGAGAATGCATCGGAGGAAGAAATAGCGTACAAAGATTTTACTCTGTCAGTGAAGAAAGCCGGAACGAGCGGGAACACGATTGACCCGTTAAAGACCAGTGTACGCCTGTGGATGATGGATGATTATAAAATCAAGGCGGTTATCTCAGATACGGTAACGGCGGATGACAAGAAGGAAGAGCGGTGCGAGAAACGGCTGGAGCTGGAAGCAGCACATAGCTCCGAGAGTGAGACGGTCACAGTAGCGGGCGATGACGGAGATTCGGATGACGATGATTCCTACACGATCACGATGACGACCATCATCACGACGATCCGCTGGCAGAACGGAACAATAGAGAAGGAGCTGCTGCAGGATGATAAGTAGAATGGAATGGGCAGCTGGAAGAAAGCTGCGTGCCAATGCGGGAGAGACGCTGACAGAGGTACTGATATCGGTTCTTGTGATTGCACTGGGAATGACGCTGTTTCTGAGTGCATTTCTGGCGTCCGGCAGGATGCTGCAGCAGGGCGAAGAGCAGATGGCGGGCTATTATGACAGCCGCAATCAGCTGGAGAACAACCGGACAGCGGAACCGGCGTCGGGCAGATATGTTCTGGAGCTGGAAGCATCTGGAACCGGCGGCATGAAGAAAAGCCTGGCGTCAAATGCCTACCAGACAGGCACACAGACGAATTACCGAACGGGACAGTATCCGATCGTACTGTATGTGAGCCAGGCTGATTCGGATGCAGAAGAGGAAGAGGTAAACTTACAAGATCTGCTTTACAGATACCGATAGAGGAGACAGAGATGGGACAGGAGAGAAGTGAATGCCGCAGATGCAGAAATAGGCATTGCAGGCAGCAGAAACAGACGGCATCCAAGGGTCACTGCAAGCTCTTTTCAGTATGTCAGAAAAAACTCCGGTCAAAGAACGGTATGACGCTGACGGAGCTGCTGGCGGCGATTGTGATTCTCGGTATGATCGGCACGGTGCTTGGAGGCGGCGTGATGATGGTAAAAAATGTTTACCAGAGGACGCAGGATCAGGCAGATGCAGAGCAGGCGCTGTCGCTCACGGCGCAGCTGATGACCGATGAATTTGCCAATGCGCTGGAAGTGAAAAATTCTGCTGGGACTTCCGAAACAGGAGAAATGGTAACACCTCTTTTGCGGAGTGGAAACAGCCACCTGTGGCTGCACTTTAGTGCGACAGACTGGTCTGGCACGGGCATTGAAAAATGGTATGGGGATTATACTTACGATGATGCGTATAATAAGATACCTCTGCTGACGCAGGCGGCGATCTCGGATGAATATTATACGGCATTTGACGGCTATACCTATTCGGAGGAGACGGCGTGCTTTACGGTTCAAAATCTGGCGATCTACCGGAAAAAAGATGGGAACTTCCCGGAAAGCGGTGGTAAAGCCGATTAACCTGATCGTGCGTGCGGTCAACCTGGATCAGAAATAAAATTAAAAGAGGAACGAGGACAGATGGAGCAGAAGAGACAGAACAAACAGAAGAGAAGGGCGGCGTTTACGCTGGCGGAATTTTTGACGGTGATTGCGATTGTCGGTATTCTTGCCAGTCTTTCTTTTGTTGCAGTGATTCGTTACCAGAGAAAGCTCCGCCGTCTGGAGATGGATCAGACAGCGAAGGAGATCTTTCTGGCGGCGCAGAATCATCTGACACTGGAAGTCTCCAATGGGACGATTCCGCGTCTGCTCCATATGGAGGCACAGGGGGAATTTTCGGACGATCAAAAGCAGGCAAAGCTGGGAATTTCGGTAGAAAATACAGTGCTGGCGGAGGAGAAAGAGGGAAATATCTACGCGGTTCTCTATGTGCCGGAAAAACAGGCAGGGCAGCCTGAATCGGAACAAGAAGAGTCTGGCGGTGAGGCAGCGCTGGTGTCTGCGAATGTGAACGAGGAGATCCGGCAGCGCCTTCTTCCATTTGGATCGATGGATGAGACTGTCCGTGCAGACGGGAGCTATCTTATTTTCTATGATCCGGAGGCAGGACTGGTCCGCGAGGTGTGGTATTCGGATCATTATCAGTTTGTGCAGACAGATATCGGAAGCGAGGCACTTCTGGCGGCGGCGTCTGATGCCGGAAAACGGGAGCGGTTTACGGGTGCTAACTCCAATTATAAGGATCAGAAGCTGCCGATCGGATATTACGCATCAGGAAATCTGGAAGTTCCGGAACTGCCGGTGGAGAAATTCGAGGCACCGACAGTGAAATTGGTGAATGATGATATTTTATATGCGGAAATCGGGGATCCGAATAAAAATGAACATTCGCTGAGCCTGTTTGTAAAGGGAGAAAAGAGCGGTACAACCGGCTACATCGAGATCAATGCCCCGGGAAGCAGCCGTTCGGCGCGTGTGGCGAAGGTGTCCGGAACTTCGGGCGATTCGGATGGAACGTATCAGGTCATTCTGGATGACATAGCGGCGCCAGCCGGCACGGGCGGAAGTACAGGATTCAAATTTATGGATTTCAACCAGCCGGCACAGACGGATATGACATTTCAGCAGGATGAAAGAGGTTTTGCCTCCTTTATTCCGGGCGAAAATATCTTTGTGTACGCGCAGGTTTTCAACAATAAAGCGCTTTCGCAGGTTAAGACGAGCAATACAGATTCAGGCAGCAGCCTCTTTGCATCGATCGGTGCGGACCGAAGCGTGGGGATTGGCAGCTTCCGCCATCTGGAAAATCTGGATGAGCGGGTTTCAGGCTGGGATCCGGATCAGCTGTACACGGGAGCAGTGACTACATCCAAAACGGTTACGGCGATGCAGAATAGCGATTTGACCTGGAAAGCGGGAGAAAACACTGCGGACGAGAGCGGTTACTGCGGACATGTGGCGAAGCTGCATACGGCATTTGGCTCGAATTTTTTGAATCAGAATGCGGAAACCATCTCGATTGCCTACCGGGTGACGGATGAAACGAATGCAGATCGAACGAACCCGACGGCACAGACATATACCACGGAGGCGGGAAGCTATCTTCCGCTTAGCCTGCCGTATCCACTGGACTATCAGGGAAATACATACCGGATTGATGGTCTGCAGGTAGGAAAAACGGCGGCAAGTTCAATCACAGCAGTAGATGGGACGGGCGGACTGTTTGGAACGGTAACGCAGGATATGAGGGTTAAAAACCTGCTGATCTGCCAGCCAGTGGTCCGGACAAAGGCGAATGCAGGCGCTTTGATCGGCGCGGTGATGCCGGGAACGGATTCCCGGGGAACTATAAAGCTGCCAACGGTGGAAATAAAAAAGGTGCAGGTGGAATATCCACAGGTGCAGGCAGAGCAGACCAGCGCTTCTGCCGGTGCGTTGATCGGCACATTTGAGGGCGGCAGTCTGACCGTCCAGGATGCGCTGGCGGAGAATCATTTCCGTGATAAGCTGGGAAGCAGCACAGAAAAAGCAGCCGATCTGAAGCTGGAGGAAGAAAGCAAATACCGGATCCGCGCTTTAAAGGGAACGGCGGGCGGCCTGATCGGCGCGGCAAAGGGAAAAATTTCCCTGACCGACAGCGCAGCGGCGCTCTATGTGGAAGGTATGTACGTCGGCGGTCTGGTCGGAACTGCTGAGAAAGCAGCTGCTGCAGCCGCCGCAAGCGGTTCCACGGTGCAGATTCAGAGCTGTTATGTCGGCGGTCATACAGCAAACAAGAAGTTTGATACCTCCCAAAAACCAGGGAATGGGGCAAACGCCAATACAGCCTTTGAGAATCTTACCGGACGTTATAACGTAGCGGCATATACCGGCGGATTCGCAGGGGGTCTCGCCGCACAGCTTCCGGCAGACAGTCAGATAGCGAATACATATGTGTCGGCGTCGGTGTATTCGCCGACGGCTGAGGAAAAATCGGATGAAACGGAAGGTGGAAGCGGTACGGCGGCGGATGAAACAGAGGATCCGGCGATGAAAGCACCTGCGTTTGTTGCGTTCTATGATTATGCAAGTAGAACGAATGGAATACTTCCATCGGAGACGAGTGGTACGGGGACGAACAAAAAATCAGTTTATCCGGGGTGCTATGTGTGCAGTAAGGTGAATGAGAAGTATGTGCTTGCATATGACGAGGCTCTTGCAAGTTTGTTTGGTGTAAAGGATCCGAATGCAGATAGCAGTGAGGAAGAAAATAAAGATACGGAGGAAAAGCGGAATACATATCCGTATGATCCGGAATTAAAGAAGGGAGAAATACCGATTTATCCGATGCCGACGATCCAGAAAGTAGCGGAAAAACTTGCTGCGCAGGACGCTTCAAAGGGATTTTCGTGGTTTCTGAATAACCATGTCGGGGACTGGGACAAGGGCGAGAACGAAGAGGCGCTGCATACTGGAAACAGGCTGTATATCGATTATGTCTCTCCGTCTCCGCTTGAAGAAAATCAGAGAATACATCTGATATTTTCGATTACCGGCGAATTGAGCGGTAAAACGATGTGGTATGTTCTCCAAGTCAATACGGGTGATTTGCAGGAAAATACTCTGAGAACGGGATCAAAATTTTGCTTTGTAGATACGGAAGAGAAAGCTGCCAGCTGTGCAGAAAATGAGGCAAATGGCAGTTGGACGAGCTTTGCTGCAGAAAACAGGGTAAATCGTTTTGAAATAGGCATAACGGAAGAGAAAAAGTTGAAATTGCGTTTCTATCTGGATGATTTATCACGTGAGGGTGGAAATTTCTGTAGTCTGGGTACCTGGGGAGGTTATCAGCCGGGCGGTTACATAAATGGAGAAAATGTGATCGTAAAATTGAGCGAGGATGGCTATCCACCGACAGAAAATACAAAGCTCTCATACAAGTTCAACAGCTGCTTTGCCGATGTAATTGAACCCAATGATGATGGAACGGATACCTATACGGTTAAGGTCGCCAATGGACGTCATCTGCAGAATCTGAATTTCTGCGGAGAAGGCTATGGTGGTTTAAAGATCACACGGGTCATCCAGACCGATAATATTCTCTGGCAGGAGGATGATTCGATTACCTCACAGACGGAAGCGTATTGTAAAGAGGTGAAAGATGTATACGGAGAGATGATGATCTACAGTCCGGGAAATTCCAAGTATGAAGGTGGAAGTTTCTGGCCGATTAACAACCCGGATATTATCTCTTATGATGCGGAGGTGGATGAGAAAGAAAAAGCAAAACTGGGTGAATGTTATACGATTGCAGGCTTAAAGATAACTCCTGTTGCCTGGAATGGTGCGGCTTTATTTCAGAAGACGGATCATCTGACGATATCAAACTTGAATCTGAAGGATCCGGACATTTCCTGTCAGGGGCAGAATACAGCAGGGCTGGTGGCACAGGCAGGCACTTCGGCGGACAGCTATCTAACGATTAAAAATATCCATATATATGGAGAAAAATCCCGGATTTCTGGAACGCTGGCAACAGGCGCGGTGGTTGGAAGCACGAATAGTGGCAGTCTGACACTCGACCATGTAGTTGTGGATGCATCGACGCTGCAAATAAGTGGAGGAAAAACCGGAGGCTTGATCGGGGAAGCAAAAGTAAGTGATTTAGTGATGAATCACGTATATGTTTCAGGAAAAAATGCACGGATACAGGGAACCGATGCTAGCGGAGGTCTGGTCGGCTTTGCCGAGAGCTCTGGTCAGATGAAGTTGGAAAACAGCTTCTTCTCTGGGTATGTGGATACAACTGGAACCGCCGGAGGTTTGTATGGATACCTGAAAAACAACCAGAATGGCGGAACTGTCGGGAAAGAATTCAGCATTGAAAACAGTTATGTCGGCGGACGGAACCGCTCTTACGGTTATACGAAAAGTGGTGCGGAAGTGCTGTCAGATAGAAAGAATGTGTCAGGCGGCTGGTGTGCCGGAGGCCTCGTGGGTTGGATGGATGGTCCGATTTCGGTAATACAGAGTTTCAGTGCAGCGGATGCGTGTGGAACGAATACATATAATGCCATCGCAGGCGGTTTATTTGGAAAATATGATTCTGCAAAACTGGTTCTTTCGAACTGCTACACAACAGGAAGTGTGAAAGCGGCTGGAACCTCAATGTTCCTTGGACACTATATTGGTCAGTTGAACAATACCTGGTGGCAGGGCGCACAGCTGGAAGCTGGCAGTCTTTCGGTTCCGGAAGAATGCTGGTATCTGCCGAAGTTAAGCGAAGCAATCATCGGCGTACCTTATGTAGACAGCAACTCTGTAAAGGACAGCTATTTCAGTATTACCAGGACAGGTGCCGCTGACCTGTCGTCCAAAACAGGCACCAATAGCGTTGATCAGACGATCGCAATAGATGATTCTCTGCAAGGAAAAGCATATCCATATCCAATTTGGACGATCTATGAACCAACAGCTTGGCAGACTGGCACACGCCTGTATGTGGGTGACTGGGATTAGGAAATTAAGAAAAATTAGAAAACGATAGCGCTTGTTTCTATAAAAATGCCGGATGGGCAATCAGCGAAATTCTCCAATTCCCTGATGTAAATGCAGACAAAATATGGTATGATATAAGGTACGAGATTTCGAACCGACGGAACTGTGGGAAGACGAAGCAGTTACCGGGACAGGATAATGAAACGGCAGGTGATAGGAATGAAAGAGAGAATTAACCGGCTGGCGAAGGGAATCATCGATTCGGAACAGCCGAAGATGACCTGGTCGCCTGAAAAGATAGATGAGACGCTGCGGATGAATACCCTGATGCAGAGAAATTTATGGATCGGGAGCGAAAATGGATTAAGTGTGAAGGGATTTGTGTATTCCTCGAACCTGCGGGTGCGGATTCCAGGGGATAACAATTCGTTTGGCGGACTCAGGTGCCGGATCGTATATGAAGTGGACACTTCGTTCCTGACGGCAGGCGACACGATCACGGGTTCTTTTTATCTGGTGACAAACTGCGGGGAAGAGGAGATTCCGTATGAGTTTCACGTCGAGGTGGCAGACGCCGGGAAGACTTTAGGTGATCTGAAAACGGCGGAAGATTTTCTGCGCGTCGCGGAAAATGATATGGAGACGGCGCTCCGGCTTTTGGAGTACCCGGATTTTGTGGAAGTGCCGTTTATGCAGGATCTGCATGTGCGGGCACTCTATGACGGCCTGAAGGGGCACGGCAGCCGGGCAAATTTTATGGAAGAATTTCTGGTTGGACTGGGCGTGAAAAAGCCGGTCGGTCTGACGATTCCGGGCAGGGCGCGCGTATATGCCGAGCTGGCTGAGAATGCCGAGGACACGATCGAGATCCGGATGGATAACTGGGGCAGTGTGTACCTGGAGGTGACGGCAGACGGCGAGTTCCTCCATCTGCCGAAGAAGAGTGCGACGCAGGCGGATTTTGAAGATGGTCTGCTCCGTCTTCCGGTACGGATTCTGGCGGAACGGCTGCATGCCGGAAAGAATTTCGGTGCCGTCCTGATTCACACTGCCAGAGAAATAGTGCGGATCCCGATCGAGGCATCGGCTGCCGATGCGGGCGGATGCGACCGGGCACATATGTCATTCCAGAAAGAGCTTGGAAATTATCTGACTGCTCGTCTGGCGTATGAAAATGGGATCGGCGGCACGGAGGCGGTTCACCAGATGCAGCGGGAGCTGGATCTGATGAAAATGACGCACTATGACGCGGGACTGCGGCTTTTGCAGGCGGAATTATACCTTTTGACTGATCGGCGCGAGAAAGCGCAGACGATTTTAAAGGAACTGCAGGATTCAGCGGCGCTTAAAATATCGGGCGACCGGAAGCTTAACTGCCTGTACCGCTATCTGTACGTGACGCTGACCGGCAATGCCGAGCAGAAGGATACTTTGATCCGCCTGCTGCAGCAGTATGCGTCGGAGGAGACGGGCAGCAGCCTGTTTTATTATCTGATGCTTCTGCGTCTGGATGAGGAACTGCAGAAAAATCCGGTTACGGTGCTGATCAGCATGGAGCAGGAGTTTAAGGACGGCTGTCACAGCCCATTCCTCTATGCGGCGGGACTGAAACTTCTGGAGAGTGACCCAATCCTTTTAGACAATGCGGGCAATTTTGAGCTTCATGCCCTGTACTATGGGGCACGCCGGAAAATCATCAGCCGCGAGCTGGCACTGGCGGCGGTCCGGGTGATGCGTGCGTCCCGTTCGTACCGGGAGTTTTACAGACGCCTTTTGACGGAACTTTACGGGCTGTATCCGGAGACGGAGATTCTGGAGGCGCTCTGTGCAATGCTGATCCGGGGAGACTGCCGGGAGACAGCCTGTTTTGAATGGTATAGCCGGGCGCTGGAGGCAGATTTGAGTCTGACGCGCCTGTATGAATATTATTTATATGCGATGCCGGAGAATTATGACCGCCTGATGTCGCGTGAGGTATTTTTATACTTTTCGTATTCGGCAAATTTGGATGCGGGGTCACTGGCGAAGCTTTATGCGAACCTTCTTACATATGGAACGCCGGATTCGGATATTTACCGGATGTACGAGCGGGCGATGGAAGAGTTTGCGGTGGATCAGCTTTTCAAGGAACGGATAGACGGTGCCCTGGCGGTCCTGTACCGGAAATTGATCTATCCGGAACTGATCGATACGCAGATGGCGCGTGTCCTGCCGGGGATTTTGAAATCCTGCCGGGTAGAATGCCGGGAACCGGCGATGAAATACGTGGTGGTGCGCCATGAGGAGCAGATGACGGAGGACGCGTATGTGCTGAACGAGGGCACGGCGTATGTGCCGCTGTTTTCGGAGCGCGATCTGGTCCTATTCCAGGATGAAAATGAGACGCGGTATGCGCGGGTAAATTGCGCCATCCAGCCGGTATTTACGGATATGGAGGAACTTTTACAGACCTGTTTTGAAATGAATCCGATGCATCCGTTCCTCTTTATGAATGCGTGTGCAAAAGCCTGCCGCAAGGAGGTGCTGACCGGGGACGATGCGATCCTTTTGGAGCACGCGGATCAGAAGATGGAGCTGCACCCGCTGTTTAGGGCAAAGGTGCTGTCAGCGATCGTGCGGTATTATAAGAGGATGGCGGATGGGATTGAGGATGAGAAAAAGGATGGAAGTGTTTCATACCTTCTGAGTCTTGACAAGGATCAGCTGACGCGGGATGAGAGAAACGGCGTCTGCGGGACGCTGATCCGGTGCGGGCATTTCAGCGAGGCGTATGAGATGGTGTGCCGGTATGGTCTGGAAGGTCTGCCGGTCAATCTGCTGCTGCGGCTTTGCGGGAGAATGCTGCTTCAAAATCTCTTTTACCGGGATGACCACCTGCTTTATCTGACCTGGTATGTCTTTGAACACGAGAAGCCGGACAGTGTGATTCTCGATTATCTCTGCGAACATTTCAACGGTACAGTGGATCAGATGTACCGCGTCCTGATGCAAGGGCTGCGGCTCCGGGTGGAGACGTACGATCTGGAGGAACGGCTGGTGGCGCAGATGCTCTTTACCGGCAATACAGCAAAGTTAGACCGGGTGTTCGAGCTTTATGCGTCACGCAAGAAAACAGGGGAAATTGTCGTGCGCGCGTATTTCACGGTCAAGAGCGTGGAATATTTTCTGGAAAACCGTCCGACGGACGACAAGGTGTTCGCATTTTTGGAGGGTGCTGTGCAGGGAAGCTCGGATCGGGAGCGGATCCCGGATATTTATCTGCTGGCGCTGACAAAGTATTATGCGACGCTGCCGGAGCTTTCGGAGGAACAGCGGCGCCTGTGCCAGTCGGTGGTGGATGTGCTTTTAGATGCGGGCATGGTTTTTGCCTATTTTAAAGATTTGGCGCGGTTTATCCATATCCCGGGCAATATTTTAGATAAAGAAATCATCGAGTATCACGGAAACCGGGCGGTGCGCCCGTATCTGCGGCTGCGGATTCTGCCGCAGGAGGAAGAGTTCCACTATGAGGAAATGCGTCTCGTTTACCGGGATATTTACATCCGTGAAAAGGTGATTTTTGAGGGCGAGACGCTGGAATATCAGATCGAAGAGGAAGAGGACGGCGTCCGGAAGACGAAAGAAAAGGGAGCGATTTCCTGCCGGGAGATTCCGGGACGCAGCCGGGAAAGCCGGTTTGCGGCGCTCAATGAGATGAGTCTTTCTTTAAAAGTAAATAACGAGACGGCGCTTCGGGAAAAGATGCGGGAGTACCAGAAGAGAGATGCGGCGGTAAGCGCACTTTTCCCGATCGCCTGAGGAAAGGGACAGACGGACAAACGATAGATGAATGGACTTATAATTGGCATGGATCTGTGTGATTCATGCACACATATATCCTGTCAGGGTCAGGAGACGATCTGGTCGGTTCCGACCCGGATCGGAAAAGAACCGGATTCGGACGTCTGGCGGGTGGCAGAGGAGAGTGCCGGGGGCGCGTTAGAGGGCATGGTAGTGGAAGATAAGTTGCTTTCCCTGGCGATGAAGGACGGCACCGCCACGATCGACGGTGTCCGCTACGAGGGCTTATATCTGCTGAAAATGTTCCTGAAGCAGGTGCTTGCGATTCCCAGACAGGCGTCCGGAAAAGAAGAGATAGAAAACCTGGTGATCACGGTGCCAAAGCTTGAGGTAAAGTTGGTGGACTGCCTGATGTACTGTGCCGATTTTCTGGAAATCGACCGGAACCGGGTGCATGTGATCAGTCACGCGGAGAGCTTTGTATATTACGTGATGAGCCAGAAACGGGAAGTCTGGAGCAACCAGGTGGGAATGTTTGAACTTTCGGAGAATGGTCTTCATTATTATGAATTGAGAGTGCAGCGCGGGCTGCGCCAGATGCAGGTGGTCGCGGATCAGGAGGAACTGGAGGAGTCATTCCACTTAAATGTGCTGGACAGCGACGCGGGCATCCAGATGGCAGACCGGATTCTTTTCTCCTGTGCGGAACGGCTGCTGCAGAAGCGCCTGTTTTCAGCGATCATCCTGACCGGCAGGGGATTTGCACAGACGGACTGGGCGGCAGATTTTATGCAGCAGATCTGCAAACGGCGCCGGGTGTTTGCGGAGATGGATGTATTTACCCGAGGGGCGCTGATCCGCTCGGAAGATCTCTGTGAAGCGCAGAGTGCGTACCAATTTACCTGTATCTGTGAGGGGCGGCTGAAAACAACGGTTTCCTTAAAGATTCAGGAGCGTGAAAAAGAGGGACAGCTGGTGCTGGCATCCGCCGGGGACAGCTGGTATGAGACGAAAATGACGGCGGAATTTATCGTG
>ENA-ORTY01003350-ORTY01003350.1-human-gut-metagenome-genome-assembly--contig:-NODE-3350-length-13895-cov-2.861922_pt1 | contig 13895 bp, 15 predicted proteins | sample MGYA00241917_ERZ509198 | MGnify/ENA primary metagenome ERZ509198 (study PRJEB26280, sample SAMEA2338857) | human gut metagenome | biome: human gut; feature: human-associated habitat; material: faeces...
CGGCGCAGGCTTTGCCTGCGCCGGGATATTTTATTTTCGTCCGGTCGAGCCGAAGCCGCCGCGATCTACAGCGGAAAGCGTCTGGCACTCCTCGAATTCAATGGGGGGCTGGATCTCGAAAATCCGGAACTGGCAGATGCGGTCGCCCTTTTCCAAAACAGTATCGCGCGTGGCGTAGACCGGGAGCTTCCACTCGTCGTTCGTGCCGCAATAGCTGTTGTCGATGATGCCGACGGAGTTTGCCTGAAGCAGGCCCCAACGCTTGAAGGTCGACGATCGGGGCGCGGTTCTGGCCTCGTACCCTTCCGGCAGCTGCATCGAAACGCCCAGCGGCACGAGCGCGAAGTCTCCGGCCTTCAGCGTCATATCCTGCGCGCAGTAAAGGTCGATCCAGTCGCCGATTTTCGTCATCTGGAGTCTTGGAAGATCGTCTGAAAAATAGTGAATTTTGATTTTCGGCATGGCGTTTCTCCTAATATCACTGCGCCTCGTCCCAGAGAATGACCTCTCCGGCCGCGCGCGTTTTTTTCATATCGATGAGCCGCTGGTTGCTCGAGCCCCGGAAGCGGAGACTCAAATTTTTCTGCGCGGCGATGAACGGCCCGTCCACCAGAACGTCGAGCGCCGATAAAAGTTCCTCCGTCACACCCGGCACGATGGGAAGGTTTCCGCCGTAGACGTAGCCTGTGAACGCCCAGATGGACTTTTCGGGAAGGTGCTCACGGATCTTGCGGGACAGAAGCAAAAGCCCTTCCTGATTTCTCGGGTCAAACGGCTCTCCGCCGAGATACGTGATGCCCCGGACATAATCCGGCGCGAGCAGCCGGAGAAGCTCCTCCATGACCTCGTCTGTAAACGGCTCACCGTAATTAAAATCCCAGGCCTCGGCGTTAAAGCAGTCTTTGCAGTGGTGCGTGCAGCCCGAAACGAACAGGCTCACGCGCACGCCGGGGCCGTTTGCGATGTCGCAGGACTTGATACTGGCATAATTCATAAAAAACCTCCCGCGCACGGGGCGCAATTGTGGCTAGCGTAAGCTTGACTTTTATCGTAGTTCTGTTAAAATGTCTGCTTTGGAAATACTATCTGTAAGGAGGTGCGGCATGGAAGCGCACGATCAGATTTTGCACGGTTTATTGGACATGGGGCAGATGCTGCTTCTTTGCGGCGCGGAAATTAACCGCGTGGAGGACACCATGACGCGGCTTGGAAGAGCCTATGGCGCGAAGAAGGTCGACATCTTCGCGATCACGTCTGATATTGTACTGACGATCCTGTTTGAAGACGGCGTGGAGCTGACGCAGACGCGCCGTATCCGGAAGTCTTCGTCGTTTGATTTTGTAAAGCTCGAGCAGCTCAACGCCCTCAGCCGGAAAATCTGCGCCGAGCCCGTGAGCGCGGCGGAATTTCGCGCGGAGCTCAAGAAAATCGACCAGGAAAAGCCGAAAGCCGCGACATTGTATCTCGGAAGCGTCGTGACGGCGCTGAGCTTCACGCTCTTTTTTGGAGGCACATGGTACGATAGCCTGCTTGCCGCGCTGGTCGGCGCGATGATCTGCTTTTTGCAGCAGCGGGTGCAGCATGTGTTCCGCAACGCGGCGTTCTTTCAGGTGCTGGTGGGCTTCCTCGCCGGGAGCGTGATCTGGGCGCTGGGGCGTGTGGCCCCAGTGTTCCACGTCAACGAAATTTCCATCGGCGTGATCATGCTCGTCATTCCGGGCGCCGCGCTGACGAACGCGGTGCGCGATATGCTGGTCGGGCACACGATCTCGGGCCTTCTGCGCATCGTGGAATCTCTGCTGCTGGCCTTGATGCTGGCCATCGGCTTTGGCAGCGCAATTTATCTGTTTGGGGTGTAAGAGATGGCTATGAATTTACTCACGGCGCTGTTTTCCACCGTCGGTTACTGCCTTCTGATGAACGTGCCGCGCAACAAGATCGTTCCGGCCTCTATCAACGGCATGCTCAGCTGGGGACTTTACCTTTTGCTGAAAGATCATATTGAGAGTGTGTTCTATCTGCTCGTCGTGGTGGCGAGCTTTACGGCGGCTTACAGCGAGGTTGCCGCGAAGATCGCGAAAACGCCCGCGACGGTGTTTCTGCTCCCGGGACTCATCCCGCTCATTCCGGGCGGCTTCGTGTATTATGCGATGCTGGGCCTTGTGCAGAACCAGTTTGACACGATGCGGCAGAACGCGCTGCTCGCGGGGCAGTGGGCGGTCGGCATTGCAGCCGGTATCTGCGTCGTGGCGGTCATCCGGCAGATCATCCGCCATATGACGAACCGCTGATATTGCTTCTACTATACCACAGGAAGCCTCGCCCGTAAAGAAGCGGCGACGGAAAAATCGGGTTACTTCCGGCCTCCTTTGCGGTATCGTAAAGCTTGTTCGTTCCCGGCAGTCTGAACGGGGAGGACAGAGAGGAAAAGGGCAGTATGAAAGAGAAAAAAGAATCAATTTTCCGGGCAGATCGGCTTCGTGCTGGCGGCAGCCGGAAGCGCGGTCGGCGTGGGCAATCTCTGGCGCTTTCCGTATCTGGCAGCGAAAGACGGCGGCGGACTGTTTCTGATCGTCTATCTGGCGCTGGTGCTGACGTTCGGTTTTACGCTCTTGTCATCTGATATCGCCATCGGCCGCAAGACGCAGAAAAGCGCCATCGGGGCCTACGAAGAAATGCAGCCGAAGTGGAAGTTCCTCGGCATTCTGACGTTCCTTGTCCCGGTTCTCATCATGACCTATTACGCGGTCATCGGCGGCTGGATCACGAAATACGCCGTCGTCTATTTTTCGGGGCAGGCAAACGCTGCCGCGCAGGATAATTACTTTACATCGTTCATCACGTCTCCGGTCTCCCCGGTCGTTTTTGCGCTTTTCTTCATGGCCGTGACGGCGCTTGTCGTGTATAACGGCGTGGAAGACGGCATCGAGAAGGTGTCGCGCTTTATGATGCCGGTGCTTCTGGTGCTGGTGGTCGTGATTGCGATTTACTCGCTGACGCTCAAAACACGGGAGCAGACGGCGTGACGCGCACGGGCCTTCAGGGCTTTTTGTACTACATCGTACCCGATTTTGAGGGGGGTGACCCTCCAGTGGTTCTTGCAGATTTTGCTGGACGCGATGAGCCAGCTGTTCTTTTCTTTGGTCGTCTCCATGGGCATTAAGATTACCTATGGCTCTTATGTCAAAAAAGACGTGAATCTGGGCAAGACCGGAACGTTTGTCGGTGCGCTCTTTTTCATCACGGCGATTTTCGCGACGCTCACGTCGTGCATCTCGATTCTTAAGTCCATCGCGGCCAACTGCGTGGAAATTTTCCACACCGAGCGCAAAAGACCGTTCTCGTGCTCTCTGTCATTTATCTCGCGGCGAGCGCCGTCATTGCGCTGGGCTACAGCGTATTCTATTTTGAGCTGCCGCTTCCCAACGGCTCGGTCGGCCAACTGCTGGACCGCATGGACTACATCAGCAACTCCGTCATGATGTTTGTGCTGTTCCTCCAGTCGACGGGCATTTTGTCGTAAATTTGATCCAAAACGGACGGTGCGCGCTGCATCGTCCGTTTTTCGCGCAAATTCGGAAGTTTTTTCTTTTGTACGGAAACCATTCATGCTATACTGTAGGAAATGCGGAAAGGAGGCGGACGTGTGACGGACGAGGAGAAGCGGTACCAGATTCTGCGCGGCAGGCTCTATGAAAGGCTTCCTGTACTGGCGCTGGCGCTCGGCCTTCTTGACTGGCGCGAGGCAGATAGGACCGGCACGGACGGACGGTTTTTCTATGCGCCGGTATCCTTTCTGGCAAAAGCGCAAACAGATCGCGAAACGGCGGAGCGGACGCTTCTTCACAGCGTGCTGCATGCAATGCTGGGGCACATCTGGGAGCGCGGGAACCGGGCGGAGGGGAAATGGAGCCTTGCCTGCGACATGGCGGCGGAGTTTCTGGCCTGCCGGATGCTGGGGTTGACGCTTCAGGATGACGCGGCAAAGGCGTTTTATGCGCTCAGGGCTGGAACGGCGTTCTCGGCCCCTGCCATCTACGCGCAGTTGAATGATGCATTTCCGGTACCGGAGGCGCAGCTGCAGGTGCTTTTCGCGCGCGACTGCCATGACTGTTGGAAGAAGCCCCTTGATCGGGCAAGGCTCCCGGGCTCAAACGGCGACGGCGCGGGAGGGCAGGTACTCTGGCGCAGGACACGGGAGAAGCTCTCTGCCTATATGAAGGAAGAAAAGCCGAAAATCGGCTCCGGCACGGCAGGCGCGAAGCTCACGCTTCCCGAGAGCCCGGAAAACAACGTCCGCTTCGCAAGCTTCCTGCGCGCGTTTTCCGTCACGCGGGAGAACCGGCACGTAAACGACGCGGACTTTTCCTACGCATGGTACGCCTACGGCATGCAGCACTACGACGGCGTGGTGCTCATCGAGCCGCTGGAGTACTCCGAAGAGCGGAAACTCCGGGAGCTTGCGATCGTGATCGACACCTCGGCTTCCTGCTCGCGGGGGATGACGAGCTGGTTTCTGCGCGCGGTGCATGATATTCTGCTGCGCGAGCGGCTGTTTTTTGAGCGGTTCCGGCTCCACATTCTGCAATGCGACTGCGAGGTGCAGCAGGACGCGCTGGTGACAAATCTTGACGAGTTTGCGTGGTATCTCGATCATCTCGAGCTCTACGGCGGAGGAGGAACGGATTTTCGCCCGGCTTTCCGGCGCATCGACGAGCTTGTCGCGAGCGGCGAGTTTGCAAGGCTCGGGGGTGTTCTCTATTTTACGGACGGTTACGGCGTGTTCCCGGAAACCGCGCCCGATTACCCCGTCGCGTTCGTGATGCTCCGATACCGGTACGACGATATCAACATTCCGCGCTGGGCAGGAAAGCTCATTCTGGACGCGGAAAAGCCCGGGAGGGACGAAGGATGGATATAAAACAGGCGAAAGAGGAAATCCGGCGCACGGTGCTGGCCTATACCGAGCGGGATGCTTTGGGTGCGCTCCGGATTCCGATGGTGCGGCAGCGGCCGCTTCTTCTCATGGGGCCTCCGGGCGTTGGCAAGACGGCGATTTTTTACCAGCTCGCGCAGGAGCTTGGCGTGAATCTTGTCTCCTACACGATGACGCACCACACGCGTCAGAGCGCGCTGGGCCTTCCGGTGCTCTGGGAAAAGACGTTCGGCGGGAAGACGTATACCGCGACCGAGTACACGATGAGCGAGATTTTAGCCAGCGTCTATGAAAGAATTGAAAAAACCGGCGTTCCGACCGGCATTTTATTTCTGGATGAGATCAACTGCGTCTCGGAAACGCTCATGCCCGCGATGCTCCAGCTGCTGCAAAGCAAGCAGTTCGGAACGCACCGGCTTCCTGAGGGCTGGGTCATCGCGGCGGCGGGAAATCCTCCGGCCTACAACGAATCGGCCCGGACGTTCGACACGGTTACAATGGACCGGGTGCGCCTTTTGCAGATCGAGGCCGACTACCATGTCTGGCGCGATTACGCGCACGAGAAGGGGCTGCATCCGGCAGTGCTGTCGTATTTGGAGCTGAACCCGGAGCACTTTTTCTGCGTGGAGCGGCACGTGCACGGCAGAAGCTTTGTGACCGCGCGCGGTTGGGAGGATTTGTCACAGCTGCTCACAAGCTACGAGCGATTGGGCTTTGAGATACAGGACGCGCTGTTTGGAGAGTTTTTGCAGCACGAGGAGATTGCCGCCGCGTTTTCAAGTTTCTTTCATCTATTTACCGCCTGTCGGGAGCGAATCAACCTTGCGAACATTCTGTCGGGGCAGGAGACAGCCGCCGCGCCGGAGCTGCGGGCTATGGGCTTTGACGCGCGTCTGGCGGCGACGGAATTTTTGCTGCACGCCGTCTCGCGGGAGCTGAATACCTTCCGGCAGAAAAAGGCACTGACGGGGAGCCTTGTGAGCTTCCTGTCCAGCGTGCAATCGGCAAACAATCCGCTTTCTGCGGCGAAGGAGAATCTTTCCCGGCGGGAAGCTGCGATGGCGCTTCGAAAGGAGCTCGGCGTATTGGCCCCCGAGGAAGAGGCGCGGGAGCGGGAATTTGCGGCAAGCGTGCATGCGCTGCTGGACCACGCGGAGGGGCTTGCGCCGCTGCAAGCTGCGGTGGAAGATGGGACGGCGCAGACGGACGCAGCGGAGCACGCACTGGAGAAGCGAATCCAAAACGCGATGGACTTTGTGTATGCGACGTTTGGCGCGGGGCAGGAGCTTCTGATTTTTCTGATGCGGCTCAAAAATCTTCCCGGCGCGGACGCGTTCTTAAAAGAAAACAAACGCTACCGGGCGCTCTGCGCGGAGATTCTGCCCGACGAGCTCGAAAAGACCTTATAAAACCAAACGCCCGTGGGCGGATCAGCTCCATCCACGGGCGTTTTTGTGTGGGTCACTTTTTGCGAACCGGGAAACAGACCTCAGTGACGAATTCGTCGGGATTTTTTGTCTCGTGTGGGCTCACGTGATAGATGTCGAACATCGCGCCCGCGTAATCGTAGCCGTTTGCGTCAATCCACGCGCTGACGGCGGCGACCACGTCGTTGATCTGCTCGTAGCCGCCCTTGAAGGTGCAGCCGGCGTAGGTGACGGCGGGAAGTGTTTGGAACTTCACGTGCTCGGTGTCCGGATACGTGCCCTTTACGGACTTGGAGGCCATGATCTCGACGTTCGTCTCCTTGAATTCGTTGTCCAAAAATTCCACGGCGCAGTAGCAGGGGTCGTCCGGCACGAGCGCCATCGCGGCCGTCTCGCGGCACAGAACGTCCCATACCATGCCCTCGTCCTGATAGCGGGGGATGGTCATGCGGACGGTTGCGCAGTAGCGTTCGGGAAGGGTCCTGAGGGTGACATTGTAGTTCATAGGTTCGTCCTTTCTAAGTCGTCTCCTTGCCGTCTCGATCAGCCGCAGCCGCTGCGCCGTGTCCTCCGCCAGCGTCTCCAGGGTCTTCTGCTGCGCGGCCAGATGCGCATCCAGCGCGTCCTTGTCGTCGTACAGCGCAAGAAGACTGCTGATCTCCGCCAGCCGGAAGCCCATGTCCTTGAGCGCGGTGATGCGCCCGACAATGGGAAGCTGGTTTTCTGCGTAATAGCGGTAGTCGGTAAACTGGTCGACAAAGACAGGGCGCAGGAGCCCGATCTCGTCGTAATGCCGCAGCATGCGGACGCTGATTCTTGACAGCTTGGAAAAATCTCCGATTTTCAGCAAGGCGGTACCCTCCATGCAAAAGTTCTTGTTTCTTGAGCTCACAGGTATTCTAAAGCCTGACACAGTGTCAGTGTCAAGAGGCAATTTTGAATGTTTGAAACGAAAAGCAGCCCCGTCCATCACGCTGTAACGGCGCGGATAGACGAGGCTGTATTCGTTTTTTATGTTCCGTATCTTACAGATGCAAAACGCGGTCGCGGATCTCCTGCGTCCGGCCCTGGTTCCAGTACTGGGTCCCAATGTAGCCGCAGGTGCGTCTGGCGACGTTCATCTTCGACTGGTCGGTGTTTCCGCACTGCGGGCAGGTCCAGACGAGCTTGCCATCGGGATCCTCCTTGATTTCGATCTCGCCGTCAAAGCCGCAGACCTGGCAGTAGTCTGATTTCGTGTTGAGCTCGGCGTACATGATGTGATCGTAGATGAACTTCATGACCTCCAGCACCGCGTCGAGGTTGTTCTGCATGTTCGGCACCTCGACGTAGCTGATTGCACCGCCGGGGGAGAGCGCCTGGAACTGCGACTCGAAGGCGAGCTTATCGAAGGCGTTGATGTGCTCGGTGACGTGGATGTGATAGGAGTTTGTGATGTAGTTCTTGTCCGTGATGCCCTCGACGAGGCCGAAGCGCTTTTGCAGGCACTTGGCGAATTTATACGTCGTGGACTCCAGCGGCGTTCCGTAAAGCGAGAAGTCGATGTCGGTCGCTTCCTTCCAGCGCTTGCACGCGTCGTTCATGTGCTGCATGATTTCTAACGCGAACGGCGTTGCCGCCGGGTCAGTGTGAGATTTTCCCGTCATGTACTTGACGCACTCATAAAGTCCCGCGTAGCCGAGGGAAATCGTCGAATAGCCACCATACAGGAGCTTGTCGATCGGCTCGCCCTTTTTGAGCCGCGCGAGCGCGCCATACTGCCAGAGGATCGGCGCGGCGTCCGAGAGCGTGCCCTTGAGGCGGTTGTGGCGGCACATGAGGGCCTTGTAGCAGAGCTCGAGCCGTTCGTCGAAAATCTTCCAGAACTTATCAAGCGCGCCGCCGGACGAGAGCGCCACATCCACGAGGTTGATGGTCACCACGCCCTGATTGAACCGGCCGTAGTACTTGGGCTTGTTCGCATCGTAGTTTCCGGCGTTTGCTACGTTGTTCCAGCCGTTGCCGGAGCGGTCTGGCGTGAGGAAGCTGCGGCAGCCCATGCACGTGTACACGTCGCCATGGCCCGGCGTTTCGCCCTTGGAGAGCTTGAGCTCTTTCATTTTCTTCTCGGAAATATAATCCGGCACCATGCGCTTTGCTGTGCAGCGGGCGGCGAGCTTCGTGAGGTACCAGAATTTTGAGCCCTCGGTGATATTATTTTCCTCGAGCACGTAAATAAGCTTCGGGAATGCGGGGGTGATCCACACGCCCTTTTCGTTCTTCACACCCTCAATGCGCTGGTTGAGCGTCTCTTCGATGATGATGGCAAGGTCCTTCTGCTCCTGCTCGGACCGTGCCTCGCCGAGGTACATGAAGACCGTGATGAATGGCGCCTGCCCGTTCGTTGTCATAAGCGTCACGACCTGATACTGGATGGTCTGCACGCCGCGGCGGATCTCATCGCGCAGCCGCTTTTCAACGACCTTGGAAATGGCTTCATCGGAGGCTTCCGTGCCGAAGTCCTTGAGCTCCTCTAAAACCTGCTTGCGGATCTTCTGCCGGGACACGTCGACAAACGGCGCCAGATGCGTAAGAGAGATCGACTGGCCGCCATACTGATTGGAGGCGATCTGGGCGATGATCTGCGTTGCGATATTGCAGGCGGTCGAGAAGCTGTGCGGCTTTTCGATGAGCGTGCCGGAGATGACCGTGCCGTTCTGGAGCATGTCTTCCAGATTCACAAGGTCGCAGTTGTGCATGTGCTGGGCAAAATAGTCCGCGTCGTGGAAATGGATGATACCGGCCTCGTGCGCCTCGACGATCTCCTGCGGCAGCAACATCCGGCGCGTGAGGTCTTTGGATACCTCGCCCGCCATATAGTCGCGCTGGACGGCGTTGACAGTGGGGTTCTTGTTGGCGTTTTCCTGCTTGACCTCTTCGTTGTTCGACTCGATGAGGGTCAGGATCTTGTCGTCCGTCGTGTTCGACTTGCGCACCAGCGTGCGTGTGTAGCGGTAGGTGATGTAGTTTTTTGCGACCTCATATGCCCCGTGCGCCATGATCTGGTGCTCGACGAGGTCCTGGATCTCCTCGACACTGAGCGCTCGGTTCATCGACTGACAGCTGAGCTCCACGCTCTCGGCGATGCGGCGGATCTGCATCGGGGTCAGGCGGTCGGCCTCTTCCACGACGTTATTGGCTCTTGTGACGGCGGAGATGATCTTCATGATATCGAAGACGGCCTCTGAGCCGTTGCGCTTGATAATTTTCATATGCTCCCTCTTTTCAAAGCTGTTATGACAGACGCTGTGCAGGAAGACGCGAAGCTCTGCATCGCTTCCTGCACACACGAACACAATATCTTGTGGTTGCTCCCGCAAGGTGAAACAAAATGTGCCACCGGCGGAAGCGCCATAGACAATATACTAGATCACACATGGCTTGTCAAGAGCAAAAACTGGTTTTGAGACAAAATCTTGTGTTCAAAAAACGAAATGCGGCCGTGGAACACAATATCTAGTGTTCCACGGCCGCAGCAAGCAGGTACAAAGAGCCGTTCCGCGCTACCACTTGTTTTCCACTTTCTCCGCAAATCCGAAGAAATCGCGCACCGAAAGCACACTTCCATCGTCCAAAACGGCCGTTCCTGTGAACTTTCCGAAGACCTGGTGCTGGTCGGATTTTAAAAGCTTCAGGTCTGTGCAGGCCGCGCGGTCGAGGACCGGCTGAAACTGCATCTCGAACCTGCCATCGGAGCCTGTAAAGCGCCACGGGGCGAGAAAATCCTCGCGTCCGTCCTTGAAGGGTATCTCAAAATTGATATGCTCCAGCTTGTGAAGCGTTCCATTATAGAACAGCGCGTTCTCCGTCGCAGCGGAGGTATCGCCGAAGCCATAGCCGAGGTTCCAGCCGAACGGCACGCCGTCCAGTTCCCCCGACGCGCTCGACCAGTACCACGTGTTGTGGTAGGTCCACACGCCGCGGCCCCAATCCAGGACGGCAAAGAATCGGTCGGGGGTCAGCTCGAATTTCTCTCCGCCAAGCTCGATCCAGCCGGAAGCGCGCAGGCAGTTGATCTTCTGGTTGTAGTAAAAATGGCCGGGCTTGTCGAAGGGCGTGGCAATGACAATGCTCTCAATCGGCTCGTCCGTCAGCGTGATGATGCCCTCGATCGCATCTTTTCCGCGGAAGTTGTCCATATGAAATGACAGCTGCCGCGCGCCGTCCTCGTGATAAAAGGCCAAAGCGTAGCCGGATGCGGCGATCTCGCTCGCGCCAAGCCGGGAACTCTCGGGAAGATGTGTCTTTCCCATCGGAAACAGCCGCATTGGGCTTTTCGTGATCTCCCAGCGCTCGTCGAAGTTCAGAAACGAAATAGAGTCTAACCCCATATAGCCGTTGTCCGCAATCGTAAGCGCGAGCCCGATGTGCCCGTCTGTGATGCAGTAATAGTCCCATTCCTTGATGCGCGTTTTCGGCGCGCGGATCTGGGAGCGGCAGTAGACCGGGAGCAGGGAGCGCGCCCAGCCGGGCTCTGTCAGATTGCCGCTCGCGTCCAGCAGCGGAGCGGCCTTCGTGATTTCATGCTGCGTCATGGGGAATCCTCCTTTTACTCTGTATACGCCGCAAGAAAGCGGCAAAGCGCTTCTTCCACGCGGCCTTTTTCCACCAGATAGCTCTTTCCATGCTCCGCGCCGTCTACCAAGACCAGCTCTTTTTCTGACGTGCAGGCGGCATAGGCCTCTTTCGTCATCTCGCAGGGGACAAATGTATCGCCCGTGCCGTGGATGAACAAAATCGGGTACCGGCTTTCGCGCACCGCGTCTAACGTCGAAGCATCGTGCAGGCCAAAGCCAGCAAAAAGCCTTGTAAAAAGGCCGCAGATGGGAAGAAGCAGCCCGACCGGCAGCCTGGGATAGTCGCGGTGCAGAACGCTTTTTGCGATTTCGTAGGGGCTCGTAAAGCCGCAGTCGGCAATGATCGCGCGGACATTTGCGGGGAAGTCAAAGCAGCTTGCCATGAGGACCGTCGTCGCGCCCATCGAGAGGCCACCTAAAATGAGCGGCGCGTCCGGCCCGAGCTTCTGGCCCATATAGGTCGCCCAGGAAATGACGTCCATGCGCTCGCGCACGCCGAAGGTGAGGTATTTCCCCTGGGACTGTCCGTGCGCCCGCTGGTCGACGAGCAGCAGCGAATAGCCCAGCGTATCATAGTAGTAGGGGAGGACGAGGCCAAAATCGATCTGCCAGCAGGACTTGTAGCCGTGGAACAGCAGAATTGTGCCCTTTGCGTGCTCCTTGGGGAGGAACGTTGCGTGAAGCAGCTTTCCGTCGTAGCTCATGACGTGAAGTTCTTCGTGCGCATGCGAGGCCACCCAGCCAGTCGATGCGAGAGAGGTTTCCCTGATTTCCCGATAGGCCGGTTTATCCAGCTGCGCGGCAAGAGATTCCTGCGTGTAGCGCCTGCCCGTGACGGCGAGATGGATCACATAATAGCCGAGACCCAGAAATATGGCGAGCAGCACGAAAATAACCCAGATCAGCAACTGCCTACGCCTCCTTTTTTGCGCCGAGCTTTGCCCAGAACGAGAACGTGCGCGGCCAGACGATCCCCGCCAGCAGCACGACGAGATAGTAGCGCAGGCAATCGGCAGGGCCCGAGGGGAGAACAGCGTAAAACAGAGGCTTCAGCGCCGCCTTGATCCCAGCGACGAGCGCAAGGCCGAGGACAAATTTCAGAATCTGCCCCGGAAGCGGCGCGCGCGTCTCAAACCGCAGCGTCTTCCGGTCGACAAGGAAGACCGAAAGAAGCCCCGTGATCGCGCCCAGAAGCGTCCACGCGTTTTTGACCGCGTGCGCGAGATTGCTCTCGTCCTCCGAGCCGGGGGCAAAATCCGCGCGGATGCCGCTGACATAGAAGACGAACAGGATTGCCAGCGCAATACCCGCCGCGAAAAGATACGGCATGGCACCTTTGGTTTTTTCTTCCGAGCGGAAAATGGGGTAAAACGCCGCGAGCAGAATTGCCGCCATCAGGAATGCCGCGCCCACGTCCAGCGGCGTGTGAACCCCCAGATACATTCGCGAAAACGGCACAAGAAGGACCAGCGCGAGGCACGCGATGTTGACCCATCTGCGCTTTGCCAGAAGGCCGATGGCGCCAAACGTGCCAACGGCGTTCTGCGTGTGCCCGGACGGGAAGGAATACCCCGTGGCCGCCGCGCGCGCGGACTCGACGATCGTAAAGCCGGGGTCGAGCACCCACGGCCGGGGAACGCGGCAGAGAATTTTGAGAAACTGGTTGGCGAGCGTACCGAACAGACCCACCACGAACACATAGTAGCCCGTCCGCTTATCGACGCACCAGAATAACAGCAGCGCCAGCGCCATGAACGCCAGCTCGTCGCCCAAATATGTGACGGCGGAAAAAAACGCGTCGAGCGCCGGGACGCGGACGGATTCCAGAAGCCTTAAAAATTCCATAGAAAACTCCTTTGTGATTCTTGCCATAGTATAGCACAAATTCGAAGCGATGGAAACAAGACACGGCTTGCATTTTCGTTAAAAAACGGTATACTTAAAATAAGTATAAAAAGAACGAAAGCGAGAGATGAGGATGTTTTCCAATCAGCCGCGTAAAATTTACAGGCGCAACCAGCTCATCGAGGTCATCTGCCAGCTGCGTTTCCCGGAGATTCTGAAAATCGAGGCGCACGAGCCTGCCGACTTCCAGGACGCCATCCGGCAGGCGTATCCCCAGTACGGGAAAAAGCTCGAGCCGCTGCCGCCCAAGAATGTGGGCGGAAAGATGGTCGAGCAGGGGACGGTCAACAATTATCAGTTCATTTCCGCTGACGGCGCGTGGAAGGTCAGCCTGACGAAGGGCTTTATCGCGCTTTCTACCACGCGCTATACCCGCTGGGAGGACTTTGCCAAGCGGCTGGATGTGGTGTTGGCGGCGTTTATCGAGACCTATCAGCCGTCGTATTTTTCCCGCGTGGGGCTGCGGTACATGAATGCGCTCAACAAGGACGTGGTGGGGCTGGAGGAGTCGTCCTGGCGCGACCTCATCGCCCCGGGCTATCTCGGGCTCATGGGAGATGACGACAGCGCCCGGCAGAATTTTATCAAGTGCGAGCAGACCGTGACCGCCACCATGCCGGGCGGTGCGAAGGCCAACATCAAATGCGGCCCCGGCCTTCTTCGCAAGGTTAATAACCGCACGCGGCAAGTCGAGGAACTGAAGGTGTTCCTGCTGGATCTGGACGTGTTTTTCGACGGGAAAATGCCGCTCGGGCAGGTCGCGGGCGCGCTCAACATTGTCCATGACAACGCCGGGAGCCTCTTTGCCGGCGCGGTAAGGCGGCCGCTTCTGGACGCAATGGAGCCCATGGACGCGTAAATAAGGCAGCAAAAACAGGGACAGACGAAAGGGTCTGTCCCTGCTTTGATTTTTCACGTCTGTCTGCCGTTTAGAGACCGTTAAAAAGTACAATTCCGGGCGGATTTTCTGTAAGAAATTTCTTTTTGAAATTGTGCGAAGCGACAAAGATA
>ENA-ORTY01003352-ORTY01003352.1-human-gut-metagenome-genome-assembly--contig:-NODE-3352-length-13889-cov-9.248301_pt1 | contig 13889 bp, 30 predicted proteins | sample MGYA00241917_ERZ509198 | MGnify/ENA primary metagenome ERZ509198 (study PRJEB26280, sample SAMEA2338857) | human gut metagenome | biome: human gut; feature: human-associated habitat; material: faeces...
ACTTCCGCCTCTTCATCTGTAATTACTTCACAACTAAAGGCTTCTTTAAAGTCATTACCAGAGTTCCAATCAATCCATTCATTAGTTCCGAAGTACCATTCAAAGGAATGATCCTCATCAATCTTCTTCGCTACTTCTTCAACAGTCTTAGCCCATTGAGTAAACTGACCAGTAGACATAATAGAAAACCCTTCAATATCCATCTCATCTGCCCAGTTATCATAAAATTTAACAAGCCACATCATATTTCTTCAATACTCCAATCCTTAATATCCATTCCATCCATGGTGGCGGCCCAATCTTCAACTTCTTCTTTAGTTTCTGCTACAACCGTCATGGAAACACGATAAGCGTGCTTTGTGGCGCACTGTGAATACCAAACCTCATGACCAATCTCACCAGATTCATTCCAAACGACAGAAATAAGTTCGTAGTAGTCGGCACCTGCGGGAGCCGGTATCCTTATATATTGATGTTGAATATTATTAAAAGCAAGAAAACTCAAAACATCATCTAATGCATTGCTTTCATAGATTGGTGCAAAATTTTCTATATTACCAAAACCAGAAATAATGTGTTTATCTAAAATCTCTGAAATCTCATCATGAACACAATGATGTGAATCTTTATTAAACTGCTTGACCATGCTCATACCCATTTTTCCTCTCTTAATATTTTTCTGTTTAAGTAATTACGTCAATATGACAACTCTTCATAACTTCAAGCGCGGCTAAATGTTTATCGAGAGTAGTGCCGGCGCAACAGCTTGCATCAACAATAATACGAGTATTGGGCATATAAGCCTTCACCAGCAGTACATTAGAAATAACACAAATATCAGTACAGAAACCCATAAAAGTAATATCTGTAATATCCTCTTCATACTTTTTCAAAACTTCCGCCAATTTAACAGAACCAAAAGTATCTTTAAGAATACGGCTGTGAATGACCTCTTCATCGGAGTAAAGCAGGAAGTTACTATATCCATCAGCCAAAGAAGAAATTTCCTTTACAATGCTCCACCCCTTGGTACCACGAATACAATGAGAAACAGGAAGATACTTGCCTTCAATAGTCTTATCGTAATTCTCGTCATGAGTATCTTTGGTAAACAGAATTAGAGTGTCGCCAGCATCAGCATAATCTTTAATACGGCTTTTCATGTGAGGAATAATAGACTGAGCGGTAATACTACCAAGAGAACCACTCACAAAATCATTCTGCACATCAACAACAACTAAAACTCTCATTCTTCGTCTTCCCCATAATGAGTCTTAATATAAGATTTCTTAAATGCTTCGGCAATTTCTTTGTTGTCAACAGTAATCATACCAGTATCACCAGCATACTGAATATCAACACTAATTAAATTATCTCTGTAATAGTCAGAAATCTGCTCCATGGCATGAATAAAGTTATTGGCAGTAACAAAACCATATTCGTCTCGTTCCTCCCATTTTTCTGATATATCACACTCATAACAAACATGGAAATAGAATACATCCATTCTAAATCCTCCTCTCATTTATAGATATATTATATCATAAATTTTAAGAAAAATCAAAAAAAAGAGATTCTCATTTGGACTCTCCTAAAAGCTTTTTAATTTCTTTCCAGTCACTGATTGCAAAGAAAATATCTCCAGCAAAGCAGGTAATGTCGCAAATCAGCAACCAAATCATACCCTCACCAGACCATATAATTATTGCATAGTCTAAAGCCAGAGTTAGCATTACTGCGGCCAGAGCACAATTAGTAGCAAAATTCTTTATTTTTCTTTTTAGTTTGGTCTTATCCATTTTGATCTCCTCATAATTCTACATATTGATTTATTATTTTTTCAGAACAAATCTGGCAAACTCTATCCCATTCGGCACAATCGCCAGCTTCAAGCGGATTTTCCCATTTAAGCATCTTCTCGCGCATTATTACTTCTGGAACAGTACGTCTGCGCTTGCTGACGCGATCCATACAGATGTTAAAGTCTTCCTCGATAAATAACAGAAGATGTACATCAAAGCCAGGAAACCACTCAATCCACTGATTTCTTTGAGCATAAGTGAGATTATCACTATCAATCAAAACATTACGTTTATTCATTTCAGCGATATGAATATCTCTAAACATTGCCATCCAAATCTCAAAAGGATGACTTCTATCACAGTCATCGCCATTAATGCGCTCATAATACGCATCTGGACTGACATATAAAAAGTCTGGATTCATCTCCATAAACTCTTGCGCCCATGTCGTTTTTCCTACTCCTGGAAGTCCAGCAAGGCAAACCATAATACTCATTTTACTATTCTCACATTCTTGTTATATTCGCGCCAAGCGTCATAATTACGAGTTTTTGCTAGTGGTTCACTCCAAACATCTAGATATTCAACAATAAACCAATTCATTTTGGACCAAATAAGCCAACCATTACCAAAGCTTCCTCGCCAATGATTAACTGTATCTGCCTGTACCCAATAGCGCCCAGTGCATTTATCAATAAATTTAAGGTGTACAAAGTATTCAGCGCCACTTTTATCTTCATATATATACCACTGAGGTGATTCAATCTGTTTGATATAAAAACGACCATTCCAAAGATCGTCTTTTTCAATTGATTTATTTGTTTTACGAATAAGCCGATTTATTTCGCGCTGATAACGTTTCTTATTCATAGATGTAAGCCATTTCATTTCACATTCTCCTTTATATAAGGGAAAATAAAAGCAATAGATATTTTATGCGCAGGCATTTCATTACAAAGTATTTCTTGCGCCTCTGCAAAGCTATCTGCTCTAACTTTTATCTTACAAAAGACTTCTTCTTGCTTTTTAAGCTCAAAGAAAATACCACTTCTTTTCTCTTCAATGCGAAGAGCGAAACCCATATAATACTTCATTAGAGAACTACTACTTCCTCTCCATTAGAATCAGTACTATAACATTCATAGGAATAATATATATGATCAAAATAGTCCCAGGTCTGATGGACTTCTTTGCTCATATTTGTAACCCAAGGAGTTATACCCTCAAACCAGCCAGATTTTTCCATATCGCTCTTATAATGAACAACAGTCATATCTTCGGGCAAAAGTTCTAAGAACTGCTTTAATTCTCCAACAGTTTTGAAAGTTTTAACCATACTGCTACCTCCTATTTTCTTCTTTTTAACTCATATAGTATGCTGGAGACTTTGGAATCCACCAGTCTACTTCACCGGTTTCATCATACTTTTTCCACCGAGAAACTATAGTATCAAGTGGTTCAACTTCTTGATAAAAAATTTCAACGTGTGGCCGCTCTAGCCGATCAATATGATAATGGGCAAAGCACCAAATATCCCAATTAATCTTCTCCTTAAAGTTATTTAGCCATACTTCCATGGTTTTATCCACTTTAGACTGATCGATACCATGTAAGAATAAATCAGTAGGTTCCCAATCAATAGGACAAGTATGAGAAAAAATGAGGTCGTAATGCTTTCCGTTAAACTTTTTCTCGGCGCACTTCATTTCTTCTTCGCTTAACTGTTCCTGCGCGAACCACTGCCAGCCATTCTGCAGCCGATACCATTTATCTACACTGTAGGCGCCAGGGATACAAAGGACTTTTTTACCCATAATTTCATATTCAGCTACTTCATCAGCGAAATATTTAATATTGGGAAATTCTTGCTCCATGTAAACATATCCATGAACAAAATTATCATAAACCTTTTCCATGTTTTTAACAAGTGAAGCCCGTTGCTCGTGATTTCCCCGAAGTGCATAGATAGTATATCCAAATTTTGCTGCATGGTGTTTAGTCTTCCAATCATGTTTAGATAGATAATAATTGGCGCCGAAGTCTCCCAAAATGATTACCGCAGTTTCAGAAGGCTCGTATTCGGGCATGGTTTCTTTGATATATGCCAACCGGTCTTTGATTTTGCCATGGGTATCACTAACCCGTGACAAGACAATGCTTAATCACGATAAACCACCTCCTTTTATAATATACTTATCTCTAAATATATCTTTTAGCAGTAACTTCACGGTGCTCGCGCACTCTAGTCATTGTATCCATTTAATTCTCCTTATCCTGCCTGCCAGTAGCTAGTATCTTTGCCATTTTCCCAAGTATCACGCAAGGTAATCTGCTTAGTAGACCAGTTCATATAAATATATTCAATTCCTACTGGGCGATAACCATTATGCCAAGTTTCAAGTTCTTTCATAGCAATATCATAAAGATTGGTTAGAATAGGATTATCATCACTATATCCTACCCATTGAGAAGGTTGCTGGCAAACTTCTTTAACTGTGCTTGGATAACCAACGCTATCAACACGATTCAAAGCGCACCACACTGCTGTGCGCTGATCTCTCTCAGAATTATTTCGAGCAGTACCATATAACATCTTAGCAAGGTATTCTGCTTCTTGCTGAAGCAATTCTTCAGGTGTTAAATTCTCATATTCGGCGCGAAGTGCTTGGATTTCTTCTTTATGAGCATCATTAATTTGTAAAATAGTAGCTTCGTATCCATCAGATACTTTAGCAATCTCTGCTTCTAGTCTAATATCATAGTTGTTCTTGTCCAACATGAACTGATGAATACGACCACAACCAAAACATAGTAGACAAATCAAAATACCTATAACAATCTGAAAATATCGATTTTTCTTTACTGCGCGCCGGAATCGAGCAATTCTACGGCGGAAAGAAATCTTCTTGGGTTTCTTAATATCTGTTAGTTGGGCAGGTGCAGAAGTTCTGACAAATCTGCCTTCATAATTATTACTCATAAAATCTCCTTCCAACCATTGCGCCTAATAATAGCGCGCATCCTCTCTCTTGCCACTGGGTTTGCGCTGTGAATGTGAATACTAAAATCAACAGGTTTTTGAAGGCTTTCTAACCAATCTAATACCTTATAACCCTCTTTTTCTCGATCGCCTAAATCGTTATCAAGACTAATAATTTCGATAGTCTCTCCATGGCTCATAAGCCATCTAATATCATCTATCATATCATCTACATGAAAATGCCAGGTCCAACCCTCTGGCGCGGGGCGACAGTCATCAAGCCAGAGTTTATTTAACATACCAACTTCTCCTTTTCAAATCCCTGCTTTTCAAGCGCTTCAATGCTCATATAGACCATGCGGCCACCCCTCGCCTTGGATTTTGTCTTGGCAACAACGCCCTTTTCTACAAGCTCATTCAGAACTCGTGCCATCTTTTGAGTAGTTGTACTGACAAGAAACAAATCTGCTTGCTGAATTTCTTCAATGGTCATTGGTGTTTCACTGTCGCATAAAGCACCAAATGCTCTCATCATAATTTCCTGGGTCTGTTCTAATGAATACTTAGATTTCTTAAATGCAGGCATATAAATCTTCCTTTCTTAATACCATTCACTGATAAAATATTCATCATTTTCACTATCATACTGAACTACCATTTTCTCATCTCTTATCTATAGATATATTATATCATAAATTTTCAAAAAAATCAAAAAAGAGGAGCTTAAAGCTCCTCCTTTTTGTCTTTATCTACTTTGTAACAATGAAAATCTTTACAATACTCAAGGTTCTTTGCTAACCACTGATGGTGGCTATCTAAATGAAGTTTACACCCATCAACGCTCACATGTACTCGCTCCTTGTTTAATTCTAAATAGTGATATTCTGAATAAATACAAAAGTCACAATGTGGATAGCAGTGCTTACACAGCGTCACCATAAGGATTATCCTCCTTGGCAAGAATTTCAATTGCCACCTTAACTGCACCAGGCTGAATACCATCGTTAAAAGAGGTCTGAACCATATGACCTTCATGCAAATCCTTAATATCGAACATCTCATCATCAATTATAACATAAGAACTTACGTCATAGCTTGTATTTTCAAGCCATTCTTTAATTTCTTTGCCACGATGAGAATCGCTACGAATAGGAGTGTAATCAAAGAAATACAAATTTTGCTTTGCAAATTCTTCACACAGATAATCCCAATCTTTACCGTTAAACAGATTGAGGATCCAATCCTTGCGCCAAGTGGAAGAAAGTACAACTTTCGCGCCAGTAGCATCAACAATTTCTTTGATATAAACAATTAAACGTTGCTCTACACCAATAAGTCCAGAGGGTGCGCGCTCTCTGGTATACCAGCAGTTAACGACACCATCGCTAATCTATATCAAGAAAAATAATCTTGATACTCATTTGGCATCACCATCCTTTCTGTAGTTCCAGTAATATCCGCCAGAAGTAATATTTTATTCTTTTAAGTTTATATAAATATTATACTATAGATTTTGTGAATTTTCAAATTTTACCCTGCTGTGATTTTCCAATTAGAGGGAGTTTTCATGTATGGAATAACAAGTTTCCAAGGCTTTAAATCAGTAGAACTTGTAGGATAATACATCCATGCCATTGCTATTTTATACTTATCAATATCATTGATATATAAACGAATGGATCCATCAGCTTTCCAAATAGCATATAAAGTTGTGATACTATCTGAAGTTGGTGTATATGTTCCAGTTACACCAGTACTTGCAGTGGCACTAGTTGCCCATCCCATAAATTTATAACCAATTCTTGTAGGAGTTGGTAAATTAATGGCGCTATATTCTGTAGTTGTGGCACCCCAAATTGCATATAAAGTTCTGCTTTCATTAGGTTCATAAGAGCCAGTAACGCCTGTTGTTGCAGTAGAAGAAGTTGCCCATCCATTGAAAGCTTTTATAATTGTTCTGGTTGAATTTGCTGAAGCTGAAGAACCGCTTCCTCCCTAATAGTCAAAGGTAATTTTTAAAGTAGAGGTAGCTTCATTTATAGGAGTTGGTAAAATCGTTGAGCCTTTGATAGTAGTAGTAGTGTATTTTACTGTAAAAGTATAACTTGCTGGTCCTCCAATGGTAACCGTAGGTTTATACTCTGAACCACCACTGGTTACCCATTTGGTATGATCATAGGTTGTTGTATTTATCATGGTCTCTGAAGTTTTAGAACAAGTTCCTCCATTTGGGTTATATGTAATTGTAAAACCAGTTGTCGTGGTAGGGCTCTTTGTTACTTTTTTTAAAGTATAATTAGTTGACCAAGATGCTTTTGCCGTAACATCTGCTGTTGGTTTATATGTGGCTCCAGCGGCATAATACTAGGAATTGATAATCCATTTATAGAAAGCATTGTTCTTAAAAGTGGAGTAAGTAGAAGAAGATAAAGTAGTACCATCACTATCCCTAAGCGTAATTCCATGGACTGCTTCAGTTGGAGGTGTAAACCCATTACTTCGCAAGTTAACTGAACTTCCAGATATAACAGACTAACTCTCAGTAGAACCATCGCCTCCATTGGCATCATAAGTAATTGTATAATAAGTTGGCTATGGCGCAGCAATTTTAAATGGCCCTTTCTGCTAAGAGTAAGAACCATTTTTATAAACATATAGAAGATAATCTCCAAACGGTACATTAGAATAATTATTATAGCGATTAGAGGTATTACTTTTTGATACTACCTAGAAAGCTCTACCATATGAGTTTCTATTTACTACCCAATACATATAGGCATTAGTATCACCATATTCACATTCCCAATATATAGTTACATTCCATCCATTAGCAGAACTACTATAATTTACTGATCCACTCATTTTATCCTCCTTCTTATATTTTAATAATTTTTATTTTTAAGATAAAACTTCTTTATTCCGTCAAAACAAAATAAAGTTGACCAATTACTCCGATTTTTCCTGCATCATTAGGATTAATTGTTCCATAATTATCTGAGCCAACTATAATTGCTCCATCTAAAGTAGTAGGTCCAGTAAGCGTACCACCAGCTAAAGGTAAAGCTTGTATTTCACTAAGAATATTGGCTGCAGTTTTATAATAAACTATTCCACTAGAGTCAGCAACTAAAATTCGATTGGTATTTGAAGTTGTTGCAGCAATAGCAGGCAATTTTAGATAGTTAAAAGAATTTACTAAACCACTTGCTGCTAATCCAGTTAGTTGCTAAATAGTTCCATCATTATTTATATAAAGCGCGCCGTCCTTAACATAGCCAAGTTCAAAAGGAGCTAAATTTGAAGTCGTTGGCACGCTACTACCATGTTTAATCTAAATCGTATTTGCCATTTTACCTCCATATATCAGAATATGGTGAGCCTTAAATTAAAGCTCACCTTATCTATTAGGGCATAAGACCCTTTAACATTTCTAAATACTAAATTTCCGGAATAATTGCTCATTTTAATATCTTTTAAATCTCAAAAGGAACTCCACCTTGTTCTTCCATAGCTTCTGTATGATATTCATTGAGTTCATCATAAGACTCAACAACCCAATCAATATCACCCATCATATCCATATATTCGGTTTCGCTAATTTCGTCCTCAGTCATTCCTTCTTCTTCATAATAGGCATAATCTTCATCACTAGGATAATTACAATCATAAGAATAATAGCAATCCTGAGCGGCGCCCTCAGCATATTCTTCAGCCCTTTCGAAAGTTTCAGCTTCGATAATTAATTCCTCATGATTAACAGAACAGCCATATTTAATATAGAATAGGGACATTATTTCCTCCTTAACTTTGTATATATATTATACTATAAATTTCTAAAAAAGTCAAAATTATAAAAGAGTAGATACAAATGATTTAAAATCTCTTAAGAACTTTGCTGTAATTTTTGTATGCTCCATGGCGTACTATTTCTAATATTCCCAAGCAGCATGAGGATTATCAGGATAAGCAGCATTTTGATCATCCTAGGTAGGATAAAGAATAGGTGGAGCGCTAATAGTAACATTTACAAGTTTTCGTATTTCATCCTCTGTAACTGACTCTATTGCATCAGCAAGCATACTTAAAAAGACAGACATGGGTATCATTACACCATTTAAATTCATTATATGAATAGCATTACCACCAGTAGAAACTGTTCCAATAGTAGTGAAATCATCAAAAAGCATATAAGCTACATCCTAGGCAAGTAGTTTCTCAAATTCTGCCTTTCTGCCTTCCAACATTGCACCACTACCTAACTATTGAATGGCGCCGATTAAAGTAGAAACTGAATTATCTGCTTTATAAACATTATTTAAGAAATTGGCTGCATTAATTCCAGTACTACCAACATCAAATCCTTTAAAATTAGCATTTAGTGAATAGTTCTTATCAGATGAATAAACTATAAAACCATCATCTAAATTAGATAGTTTTGTACCTAATTCAGATAGAGCTTTAATATTCTCATCTCTATTGGCGCCAGCTGATTCTAATGATTCTGCCACTATTGTCGGGTCTATAAAAAGAGTTAAAATATTGTCGGCTTTAATACCTTTTGAACCAGAATGGATAGCAGTTCCTCCACCCTATAAACTAGAAGCAACCATTGAGAAAATTGCGTTTTCAATAGCTTCAAGTGAAAGGCCGCCACTAGAATGAATATTCTTTGAAATCATTTGATTTACTTTGGGTTTGGCTTGCTTTGCATAAATACGATTATTTTTAACTTCGATTTCTTTTACAAGCCCAGCTTTTAATTCATCAAGCTAATATGCTTTATAAATTTGATTAGCCACACTACCTGCTGTAGATACAGAACCTATTTGACTTATTAATGCAGAATAAGCTGTTTTTAAGGCCGGATCAATAGAAGCGTGTTCAACTTCTGGACCATCTAACATTAATTCTATTCCTTTTACACAGACCTAAGGAACAAATTTATCTAGAGCATTACTTAAGGCTACTTCTATTAATTGACCATTAAGGAAACCATGTTCTGCAGTACTTTTAATTTTAGGCCAGAATTCTTGCCATGCCTTCATAAAGTAAGTTGGATACCAAGAAAATACACCTTTCATACCCTCTGTAGTTTTTATAAGCTAAATATTTCTCTAATAAACTTCTTTAAGATTTAAGCAAGCATTTAACGCTTCTATAATCTCTTTAAAATCATCCTGATTTCGATAATAGTCAAAGTTAATATTAACTCCAAACTTCTATTGTAAGAGCATTTTTTCTTTGGCAAATTCTGCCTATGCTTGCGCGCGGACTGCACTAGCATCAGCAGCATACTTCTGAGTCTAAGTATAAATACGATAAGAAGCATTTGATACATACTAAGATAACTTAGGATAATAGCCATCTGTCTTCAATCTCTAATAAAAAACATACTACTCTCCAAGCGATTTCGCATGACCCTTAAAAGTAGACATTAAATCACCTCTAATTTTAAGTAAAACAAATCAAAAAAAAGTAGAGGAAAATCATGCGATTTTTCCCCTACGGTATTAAATGTATTTCCATTACTAAAAATAAGAGAAAACAGGACTTGCGGAATGCATTACTCGTAAATAGCTAGTTTACGCTTCTCCTGATTTCCCCTAGGTATATATAAAACAGTGTGTGGCTTTATGGAGTGGAAAGATAAAACCCTTAACACTGTATTTTATTAGTCATCTAACAAATCCGCAAGAGCAGCAACTTCACTGCGCTCGGATTTATCTAAATGAATATGCGCAAATAGTTTATTTCCACTAAGGCGTTCAATCATAAGTTCAAGTCCAGCGGATTGTTCAAAAATTGCGCGATCGCGCTATTTACAATCCCCATCAAGCCATAGTTGTGAACCTTCATCAATACGACCCATAAGTAATTGTAAATGCTAACGAGTTAAATTTTCACACTCGGTACAGAATACAATACAATTCCGTAAAGAACGTCCGCGCAAATGACCTAAAGGAATTACTTCAAGAGTGCCATTTTCAAGCATCTTCTTAACCCCTTCCTCACCACCAGCATGGTCTGCTAATGGCATTACGTAAGGCATTAGCTTGTCAATTTCAGTACCAGGAAGATAACCAATCTCTGGCGCATCCTTAACGCTGACATTATTGCGAACCCACACAATACGCTCAAATTTTCCTTTTTCAATCAATTCCAAAGAGGCGTTAGTCATCGCTAAAGTCTTTCCAGACCCAAATCGACCAGTGACTAATTTGATTTTAGAGGCTTTGTCTTTGAGCATATCAAATAAGCAAGCTTGTTGCGGATTACGTGGTTTAATTGTTCCAGTGAAAGTACCACCCAGCTTTACATAACCCACTTGGCGCAACTCGCCATTTTGATAGCAATATTTATCTACAACCTATTCTGATGAATCTTTGATCAAAAGATATTCATTTTCCTTCAAACCATATAGTTCAGCATATAGATCTTTATTGTTATAAAAAGCCGCAAGTTTGTTATCATCTAACTAAACTTCTATATATCCTTTATAATCCATTAAATTAACTCCTCAATATCGTCGATAACTTTATCAACAACTCCCTTCTCCAAAGCTAAATCTGCTCTAACATACCAATCTTGCATGATATTCTCAGCAACTTCCTCTTGAGAGAAATTAGTTTTTTCAACAATCTTATCAACTAAAAATTGAAGCTAATTTTGATAATCTTCGATTAAAGCTAATACATCGGTGGCATTTCCTTGCATACCGATGCTACCTTTATGAAATAAAAAATAAGAATCTTTTAACATAAAACGCTTATGACAGGATAGGAAAATATAGGCTGCCGCAGAAGCAGTCATACCCATATTATATCCATAAACAGGTGTTTTACTAAGAGTGATTATATTTGAAATAGATGCTTGTTCATCCAAGCCTCCACCAGGACTAAAGAAGAATAATTTAATTGGTCTTCGTTCTTCGACAGGAATATTGGCATCTTCTCTGTTCCAGCGCATTATATATTTGACTAACTCAAGTGAATACTAGGTAATTTCATCGTCTACCCAAAATGCGCGATGATCTAAATCAACATAAAAATTTCTTAGCTCTGGGTCAGGCAGTTGTAAATTGTCAATTGCCTTTGGGATAATAATGTTCATATTTTCCATTTTATCCACTCCTTGCCTTTGGCATTAGATTGAACGGAAAATTCCGTTAAATGTAAGTAGCGCATACTAATAAAAAAATATAGACAAAACGGACTTATTATTAAGTCCGCAATTTTAATGGTACAGGATAAGGGAATCGAACCCCTATCTAACGGTTCGTAGCCGTTTACTCTTTCCATTGAGCTAATCCTGTAAATTTTTGGTACCTCTTATTGGACTCAAACCAATGACATCGCGCTTAGAAGGCGCGTGCTCTATTCAACTGAGCTAAAGAGGCATGTGGTGCCCGTTGAAGGACTCGAACCTGCGATCCCATGATTAAGAGTCACGTGCTTGAACCAACTCAGCTAAACGGGCATATAATATTCAGCGTCTTCATAATAATTACAAACAACCCTTCATACTGCAGCTAGATAAGGTGCTTACTCATTGGTTAGACTTTCAGAAAATACAAGTGTAGGATATTGGCGATACACTTCGGCTCCTACTGCTCCATCGCGCTTAACCTTTATTCCACCACAAAATAAAAGTACCTGTATTTCATTGTAATTATTATGAAGACGCCGGATTTTGGTGGGCAAGAGGGGAGTCGAACCCCTAATCCTTCCGGCCACGGTTTCTAAGACCGTGATGTATACCAGTTCCAACACTTACCCATATAATTCCAAAGTAAAGCCGCTTAAACCTTTGGCTCAATATGCGCCAACATATTGAGTTTTAGCATACATTTTACCGTTGGCGCGGTGTATGCTTTTGTCCCTTAGAACACGGCGTACTGGTAGTTCCATGGAGATTTGAACTCCAATTTCAGCCTTGAGAGGGCCGTTTCCTAGCCGATTAGAAGATGGAACCATAGAGCGGTAGCGGAATTTATATTGGCCGCAATTTATTTGTTTAGTCCGCCAGTTGCTATTTATAAGTCATAGGGCAACAAATCCTATTAGTTCTTTTGATTACTTTCGTTTTATTATTCTTCGCTAATTTTCATTAATTTTCTTGCTCTAGTATAAGAAGAGCCACCGCAAGAAATACCCAAAGCCAAACAAGCCTAGCGAACATTTTTATACTTATTAAGAGCTTCTAAAAATTCTTCATCAGTAATAGCATCTTCTCTATTTTTGCTGCACCAATTTTTAGTAAGAGAATGACAATTTGGACATAATAACTAAAGATTTGAATCTTCGATATTTTCATGATTACCATCAATATGATGCAGCTATAAAACTATCTCCTACCCTAACCAGTTATTAATACCACACTAAGCACATTTATATTCTCTTGTTTCCATTATTTTTCTTTTTAAAGTTGGAAGACTAGGAATATCACTATTTCTATTCCATCCCATTCCCTTAAAATGAGAATAATCAATACCTAGTTCATCAAATCTTTTTCTAAAAATCTCGTTTAAGCTACCGCCATTACTTGAGTAACCAAGTTTTTTCTTAACCTCATTATAAGAATAACTATTAGCTACTATTTCTCGAAGCTTTTCTTCGGGGCAATCTTTAATTTTAGAACCCATTATATCCCTCCTTTACTTATCTAATAATAAGTAAAATTTTAGAGATATAACTTCGTTATTTTGAAGAAAATTAGCAAAAATTAGCGAAGAATAGAGTTTCCTCTTTATCGCGCTTTCAAATGACAAGCCACATATCAGAGCTTCAAGGTAACATTGCTACACGTATCTCTGCCGGTGGTAGTTTACGAAAAGAACAAACAATCCATCCTCTCGCGCGGTTCGCGTATTTTAAGGTGCGAACAATCCTTGGGAGCGCACGAACGATTCGAACGTTGTCACGAGATAATGACTCTCGGGTCCTACCATTAGACGACCTGCGCTATATGGGAGCAGCGGCGGGAATTGGACCCGCTCCTCAAGGATAATGAAACCCGCGACTTAACCGTTTGTCCTCGCTGCTATATAAAACTAGATGCGTTTTCGTTATGTACGTGCTCTACCAACTGAGCTATCTTCCCATTATGGC
>ENA-ORTY01003358-ORTY01003358.1-human-gut-metagenome-genome-assembly--contig:-NODE-3358-length-13872-cov-2.964536_pt1 | contig 13872 bp, 10 predicted proteins | sample MGYA00241917_ERZ509198 | MGnify/ENA primary metagenome ERZ509198 (study PRJEB26280, sample SAMEA2338857) | human gut metagenome | biome: human gut; feature: human-associated habitat; material: faeces...
GATTTGGCGAAGTGTGTGACCACGCCTCCGATTTTATTTGCCATCCCTGTCTCAAACAGCGCACCCCCGACAATGAACATCGCCACAAACAGGATGACATTGCTGTCCACAAATCCTGCAAACGCCGTCTTCCAGTCAAGCACGCCGGTGACGACGAGACCGATACAGACGATCATGGATGTTACGCCGAGCGGAATCTTCTCCCAGACAAACATCACGACGGCAAACAACAAAAATAATAGTGTTATTACTGATGCTTCCATAAAACCCTCCTTTGTTTTGCAAAGCAAAATGCAACCGCCACGTAAAAACCCTTCCCATCATGGCTCATTGAATTTTCTCCCTTGTTGCTTGTTTGATATTTGATATTGTATCCAATTTCTGAGTTTAGAATATAAAAAAAGGCCGAAAATGTCAATACCATTTTGACACTTTCGGCACTTGTGTTCAATTTATCTTTTTATTTTTGTGCAATACACACAATTACACTTCCACATAAGGATTCTCTTTGAAATATTCCAGAATGAGTTCCACCATCTCCGTATTGATTTCACGGACAAGTTCACATTCCGTATATACTTCATATCCGCCCGCTCCGCTGTAACGGTAATTGTTAAGGCACAGCGTAAAAGAATCTGTCTCCGTTACCGTCTTTCTCTGGTAAGTCAGATTTTTAATCCTGTTTCCGACCGGTGCAGCCGGGTCAATCTCATATGCTGCCCCCATATAGTAGTCATAGTTATAGTGCTCCACCTTCGGCACAAGGAAGCTTTCCGCAACCTGCACCGTTCCATCCGTGGCGACGGCAAAATACTCCGCGCTCCGCTCCATCACCTGCTTTAACTGTTTTCCACTGATCCTGCATACGATGAGCGTATTCGGATACGGATAGGTTGCTATAATGTCGCGGACACTCACCTCGCTGCGAAATCCGGCGATCTCATTGGCAAGACCGACCGCTGACAGCTGTGCGCCGGAAAAATGTAACTGTATCCGGTTTAAAAAATCGGCAATCGGCGAACCGTGCAGCGCCATTTCCGCTTTTTCTCCGGGAAGAAGCGCCCGGCTTAAATGCCCGATCGGCTGATCCAGCCAGCTCTGTACCTGCTCTTCCTCTGCGGCATACTTTTCGCATAATGCACCGACAGCATTTGCTCCGTCGGCGACACGCTTCTCGGATCGGACAACAAGTCCGTCTTTTGTCCGCTCCGCTTCCAGGTAGTGATACTCTTTTGCATTCTCAAGCGGCTGTACCACGTAAGTTCCGTGCACATACTGCCCGTCGACGGACATATGCTGGTGCCCGGTCAGCAGAATGTCAAAATCCAGTTCCTTACAGATGCGGTATCCGACATTCTCCGTCGTCTTCTGCAGGCGCTCTCCGGTCTTTAAATCACACTCAAATCCGCCGTGGTAGATGCAAAGCGTAATGTCCACCTCTTTTTTCAGATGCAAAAGCGCCTCTTTTGCCGCCTCAAATGGGTCTGTAATGCAAATTCCCGCGAGATTTTCCTTCCGCTCCCACACATTCACATAGTCTGTCACAATACCGACAATCCCGACCCGGAGCCCATTTCCAAGCGTGTGGATCACATACGGATGGCATGCTCTTCCCGCCTCATCTACAACATTCTGGCAGACACACGCGCCGTGATGAGCCTCTATGTAAGCGTTCTGATAGTCCATCCCATAATTAAAATCATGATTGCCGAGCGTATAATAATCGTAGCCGCAGTCGTTCATGATATCCGCAATGGCCTGCGGCGATCCTGACTTCTGCCTGCAATAGTAGGCAAAGGCGGAGCCCTGCAATATATCTCCGCCATCAATTACCAGTGTATTCTCATCTTTTTTGAAATCCCGGGCAAACGAGAACAGCCCCAGATCTTTTCGTTTCAAGTCCCCGTAAGTCGTTGGGTAAAAATACCCGTGAACATCCGAGGTAAAATATATCTTTAACGTTTGTTCCATCTTATCCCTCAGTCGTATTATAGTTATCCCCGCGTCAGCTTCACACGGATCTTTGTGGAGATTACCTCCACAATCAGAATCAGCACGATCAGTCCTGCAAGGATTGCACCCACCTGATTCCATTTGTACGCGCTCATTGCAAAAATAAGCGGCGCACCAATACCGCCGGCACCTACCAGACCAAGCACAGTCGCATCACGAAGATTCATGTCAAAACGATAGATTAACGTTGACATAAAGTCCGGGAATAACTGTGACAGAATGCCATAACGGATCTTCTGGAACATCGTACATCCCGCTGCATCAAGTGATTCCAGTATCTTGGTGTCAAGATCTTCGATACTCTCAATAAACATCTTGCTGATCATACCGATCGAGCACAGGGACATCGTCAGAAGACCCGCAAACGGTCCCGGTCCCGTCACACGGATGAACATCAGTCCATATACAAATGCCGGTATTGTGCGGATCGCCATAATAAACACACGGAAAATCAGTGCAATCGGCTTCGGAACAAGGTTGGCTGCCGCCAGAAAAGACAGCGGGATCGAGAGCACTGCTCCCACAATCGTACCCAGAAATGCGATACACATTGTCTCCAGCAGCAGATACGCCACGCCGGAGGTTGTAAAATTAAATAAGAGCGCTGTGTCCGGATGAAAAATGCCGCTGATAATCTTTCCCGCTACCGTAAGCCCATCGCCGCCTGTTGTTCCGCTTTGCACCGTGGACATCGACCATGCCAGAAGTGCTGCAACGATGAGTGCCACAAGAATCTTCGCGTACCACGTCTTCGGCTCCTGCTCATACATTTTATCTATTTCTTTTTTCATTCTGCCTTGTCCCCTCCTAGGTAAGCTTCTTACGAATATAATGGCTGAGTGCCTCGATCACGAGCACCGTTCCGAATAATACCACGAGGATCATGCCCACGCTGTCGTACTCTCTCCAACCGATCTTCTCGTTTAAGATCAGACCGAGTCCTCCGGCACCTACATATCCCAGGATTGCCGCATAGCGAACATTTCCCTCAAAACAGAACAGGCAGACGGAAAGGTATGCCGGAAGCACCTGCGGCTGGATCGCTGCCAGAAATGCCTGTGCCCTGCCGGCTCCCATCGCTTCCATCGCTTCGTAAGCTCCCATGTCGACCGTCTCAATGAGCTCGTAAAGCTGCTTGCCGACATAGGCAAACGTAAAGACTGCAATCGCCACGGTTCCCGCCATTGTGCCGAGTCCCCAGATATAGGTTGCAATCAGCGCCGCCACCAGCGTCGGAATCGTGCGCACGATACTTAAGAAAATGCGCACCACACCCAGAACGACTTTATTTTTGACCAGGTTGCTGGATGCTAAAATCGCAAACGGAATTGCGAGAACACCGCCGGCAAAAGAACCGAGCAGTGACATCTTGATCGTGTCCAGAAGCGGTCCCCAGATGCTGCTTAAATATCCCGTCTTCGGCGGGAACATCTGCCCTAATATGACAAAGAACTGATTTCCGCGCGTTAAGATTGTGTTGAGTGAAAATCCGGTGATCCGCACGGAGATGACGGTCGCGATCAGAAGCAGAAAAAGCACAAGCGGCGTGCGTGTGCGTTTTTCCTCCACCACTTTTCCGTCGGACAACACCAGTTTCTTCGGCTTGAAAATTTTATCGTATATTCCCATCAGGCTTCCTCCACCTCATCCGGTATCTTTCCCTCGTAGATCATGTTTAACACATCCTCTGTCACATCCGCGGAAGGTCCGTCATAGACAATCTTTCCGGCGCGGATACCGATAATCCGGTCCGCATAGGCGAGTGCCAGTTCTACATGATGAATATTGATCAATATGGTAATATTCATTTCCTGATTGATTTTCTTAAAATCGCTCATTACCTGCTTTGCCGTTACCGGATCAAGCGCCGCCACCGGCTCATCCGCAAGAATAATCTTCGGATTCTGTGCGAGCGTGCGGGCGAGCGCCACACGCTGCTGCTGTCCGCCGGAGAGCTGATCCGCACGGATATATGCCTTATCTAAAATGCCCACTTTGTCGAGTGCCTCCAAAGCGTTCAACTTGTCTTCTTTTTTAAATATACCGAGTAATACACGCCAGAACGGCATCTCAGGCACTTTTGCCATCAATACGTTACGGATAACCGTGGTGCGTGTCACAAGATTAAAGGACTGAAAAATCATTCCGATATTGCGGCGGAATTTCCGCAGTTGTTTTCCTTTGAGGTTCTTAACCTCCTGTCCGTCCACTGTAAGCGTACCGGAAGTAATGTCATGCATACGGTTGATCGTGCGAAGCAGTGTCGATTTTCCTGCTCCCGAAAGACCGATGATTCCCACAAACTCGCCCTGCTCAATCGTAAGATTGACATCGTCGAGTCCAACCACGCCGTTGGGATATACCTTGGATACGTTTGAAAACTCTATCATAAATGCTCCTTCCACATTGCCTTAAAAAATGTGCAGCACAGCGGAGTGATGTCTCTTTCCAAGATCACTCCGCTGACACTGCACCCTTTGTCTGCCCGTTTCTGATTAGTTGGCTGCGTTCAGTTCCTGAATCAGCTTCTGTGCTTCTCTTTCCTTATCGTAGTCAGAAGACTGTGCCGGCTCATATCCGTTGTGGCTGTAGATTGCGATAACCGCCTTGCCCTCTTCGGTATTGCCGATGTTGATCAGTGCTGTCTGAATGGCTGTCTTTAAGTTCTCATCCATGTACGGAGAGGTCTTGCTCACACAGACGGTATCGTTGTAGATCGGATCTGTCACACCGATGACGTTCGTCTCCTCCCAGATGGAAGCAGAGCGTCCATACTCGCTGGTCCAGTTTTCCTCGTAGTCACGTCTTGCGTCTGCGTAGGTTACCAATACATCTACCTGTCCGGATGCAAGTCTTGCGAATGCACTTGCATAGGAATCAGACTGTACTGCATTGGAAAGATCTGTGATGCCCTTGCCGTAACGATCCTGCATCCATAATGCCGGGTAAATGTAGCCTGCCGGTGAAGAGGAGGACATCACGCTCCAGTTTGCGCTATCCAGATCATCCCAGGTAAGCTCCTCTCCGGAATTTACCTTGTCTGCAAGCTCCTGTCCTTTCTCAGAAGGACCTGCGATGAACAGAGCACGGTAAGATACTGCCTGCTTGTCAGATGCCTCTGTCGGCTGTCCATCATTCCAGTCCGCCGGATTGTCGGAGTCCTTGTTCAGACCATCTCTGGTTGCGGTCAGGATCACATCACATCCGTCATCATAGAGCACGTAAGTACCGCCCGGAATAAATCCAACATCCGCTGTTCCGGCGGAAAGTGCCTCGCCTACTGCCTCGTATGTCGTACCTACGGAAATATTTACACTGTCTACATCATATCCCAGCCCCGCAAGCTCGTTCTTTAACAGATCGCTCAACGGCTCTGTTGCAGTTACGATCTCTTCCGGATCTCTGGACGGTACAAAATATACGTTTAACGCATCCAGATGCACATTCTCAGCGGAAGCCGTCTGGCTCTCCGTAGTAGCAGCTGCTGTCTCGCCTGCTGCTGCACCTGCATTGCTGTTATCTGTTGTCTCTTCTGTGTTACTTCCACAGCCTGCAAATGTACCCATGCACATTGCTGCTGCCAGTAAAGTAGCTGTCAATCTCTTCATAATTGCAAATTTCTCCTCTCTGCAGTGAAACAATTATTCATGCACTGTCGCCCAGTTCCAATTTTGTCGGCAGGTAAACCTTCATACTGTCCACACGCTTGTCGATGATTCGTTCCAGCAAAAGCTTGATTGCTGTTGACCATACAATATCCGGCAGCATCCGAAGACTGGTATATGTCGGATATTTCGTCTGCAGCGTCTCAATATCACGGTAAATGACAACCGCAACATCCTTCGGAATCCGGTATTTTAATTCTTTTACCGCTTCCAGGGCGCCTTCTGCCACCTCATCATTTCCAAGCACCAGAACTTCCGGTACATCATCTGTCTCCAGAAGTTCTCTGGTCAGACGGTAGCCGCTCTCTCTGCTGATTTCACCCACACAGAAATAGTGCTCCTTATAGCACCCTCTCTGCGCAAGGATCTCCGTCAGTCCCATTAAGCGGTGGGTACCGATCCGTACACCATCCTTCTCATAGATACCGCCGATATAACCGATACTCCGGTATTCCTTGACATCCAGAAGATAGTGTACCATATCCTTTAAGCCCTGCTCATAGTCCATGATAATCCGGTCAAACTCATAATCCTTCTGGTCCGAATTGACAAACAGGATCGCATCACTCTGTTTTCGCAGGAAATTTATCTCTTCCTCCGAAAAAGATCCAAATGCGAGAATCCCGTCGACATCTGCATCTTCCCTGCAGGCAATCCGTAAAAAGCTGACGTCCGCTTTCTGCGGCATCGCCGCTGCAATGTGGTCTAACGATGCGAGTCGTATATCATGCCGGTCCCCTCTTACCAGATGCCAGTCTGCCACACCGATCGTAACATGGGTCTTATTCTGTGCATGACGCATCTTAGGCGGAATATAGTTTAATTCGTGGGCAATCTTTAAAATCTGGTTCCTGACTTCTGCTGTGACGGTCAATGTTTCATCCTGATTCAGTACCCTCGATACAGTCGCCGGTGATACCTTTGCTAACTCTGCAATTTCTTTGATTGTTGCCATATAATCACGCCTTTCTTCTGCATTATATTTCACGATTTTTTAAATTTCAATAGCGTCGGTAAACTTTTACTAAATTTTTACTGGATTTTACATGACCTATACATTAGGCTTATAAATCGACGGTTTTTGACTTATAAAAAAGACCGGAAATGCCATTTTCTGACATCTCCGGTCCGTCCGCCTGTTTCTTCTCAACGGTAATTTGTCAGCATATCGTCCCTGCTTCGCATGATATGACGATACATTTCTTCCTTTGCAGCCGCTCCGTTTCTCTCACGAATCGCCTTCATGATGCGCTCATGCTCCTCGATCGACACCTTCGCATATTCCGCTTCCGTAATCATGCTGCCCATCGACAGCCCGTTCCACAATTCAGCAATCATATTTTCCATACGGCTGTTACCCGCCGCACTCCAGATCTCACTGTGGAATTCACGGTTCTGATCCGCGTACGCCGCGAAGTCGTTATTCTGAATGGACTCTGCAGCACACTCGTAGGACTCCTCAATCCGGGTAATATCCACCTCCGGCGCACAGCACATCTCTGCCGCAGCACTCTCTAAGATCGCGCGCAGCTGGTAATGCTCTCTGATATATGTCTCGTTAATCCCTAAAACGACCGCTCCCTTGTTGCGCTGAAGCTTAATCAGTCCGTCACGCGCAAGAATCTGGAACGCCTCACGCACCGGCATGACCGACACCTCCAGCTGATTCGCCACACTCTCTAACGTGACAGCCTCCCCTTCCTGCAGCTGGCGGGAGAGAATCGCCTTCCGAAGTTCCGCTGCCACCTTTTCTTTTGCCGACGGCATCTTAATCGGATGTAATCCATTCATTGATGTTTTCCTCTCTCTGTTACCACTCGTGCGGCAAGTTCCTCATAATACGGCTCCATCTGCGCTGCCGCCCCGCGCAGTTCGTCTGCACTGAGCTGTCTGCTTTTTACTTCCCGTTTCTGCCAGAAGCCGTCCTGCCATTCCGTTCCTTTGCGGTACTCTGCATCTGCGCTTCCCGTTTCCTGCCGCGGCAGGCTGATCGCAAAACGCACATAACACTCCACCGCATTCTTCAGGATATTCCGCACATAAGCATTGTCTGTCATCCCATAGATTCTGCGGTGAAATTCCAGTTCCGTCAGCGTCTCCTCCACAAAAATACCGGGATTCTCTCCCTGCTGCTCCGATGCTGCAAGATCGCAGAGCACACGGCGTTCAATATCGCCGATGATACCGTAAATCTCCCGGATATGTGCATCTGAAAAATCTGCCGTCACCACATGTCTGGTCGCAAGACGCACCGCGAGTCCCTGATGTTCAATGATCTGCAACGCCTCGCGCACAGGGATTCTCGATGCGCCGAGAAGCCCCGAGAGTTCCTCCTGCTTCAATGGCGTACCGCCCCGGATCGCTCCCGACAAGATCTGATCTGCCAGCTGATCTGCGATATAATCTGCTGTTCTCTTGTTCATCTGTATCTCCATACTGCAGCCGTACTCCTCTATCCTCTTAACAGAAGTTCTTTCTCCACAACTTTGCCGCTTCTGATATATATGCGCGGCACACGTTTACTCACCGCACAGGTGAGCTCGTAAGGAATCGTCCCGGCAAGTGCCGCAAGGTCATTGATGGAGTTCTGTTTTCCAAATACCTCGACCTCGCTTCCGACATCCACACCCATCTTTCCTGTCAGATCGATCATACACATGTCCATGCAGATCTTTCCCCGCTGCGGAGCCGATCCCTCTTTTGTCATCAGCGCACAGCGGTTGGAAAGGCAGCGGAAAAAGCCATCGGCATAGCCATAAGGAACCACACCGATCCGCGTGGTGTGCTCTGTCTTAAAAATACCGCCGTAGCTGATCGCCGTCCCTGCCGGATAGATCTTGATGGTGCTGACCGTCGTCTTTAACGTCATAACCGGCAAAAGCCCCAGCTCGTCCGCAAACTCCCCGTAGCCGTACAGAAGCAGCCCCGGACGCACCATATCCAGAAAGGTCTCCGGATATCTTGCAACCGCTCCGGTGTTCGCGCAGTGGCGGAGCGCAAATTTTCTTCCCAGACGCTTTTCGACTTCCTCAATCACGCGCATAAACAGTTCAAACTGATGCTCCGTGTACTTCTTACAGTCCTCGCCCGGCTCATCCGATACCGCAAAATGCGTAAAGATGCCCTCCGCATCCAGTCCGGGCAGAGAGCAGCCGTGGCAGATTCCCGCAACGCCCGTCTCAAAATGATCTCCGTCGCACAGATACCCCAGACGCGACATTCCGGTATCCACCTTGATGTGAATCTTTAGGGTGCCGCCGCATTTGACCGCCTCTTCGCTGTACTCAAGCGCTTTCGCCTCGCAGCTGACCGCCTGTGTAATGTGATACTCGATCAGCCTCGACACCTGCTCCTTCGGTGTGTGGCCGAGAATTAAAATCGGCATCGTAACATCGTTTAAACGCAACTCGACCGCCTCATCAATACTGCTGACCGCCAGATAGTCCGCACCAAGCTCCTGCAGCAGATGTGATACCTGTACGGAACCGTGTCCGTAGGCATCTGCCTTCACAACCCCCAGAAACTTTACATCCGCACCGATTCTCTCTCTCAATTTATGATAATTGTGTGCCAGGGCATCCAGATCAATCTCCGCCCAGGTACGTCTCAATGTCGACTCCATGCCGCACTGCCTCCTGATGATTTCTTCTATATTTATACGAATACTATAATCCACGCGCCACATTTATGCAAACAAAAAGTTCCCTTCCATGCTTTGCCTTGATAAGTAATATTATAAGAAACACACCGTGTGGATTTCAGATGGAAATGCAGATGGAATATTCGTTGGAGAAAAATGTGAGCATTTCTTCCAGCTGAATGTTTGCATCGGATTCCGTGTCTCTTCCACGTTTGGACAATCCGACGGGTGCATGTCCGACACACCGGAGACAATGGGCGGACTTTCTGGTGTCCCTAATGGCACCTCTTCACAGACAATATAAAACCGCGCGAACCGAACTCGCCGGCATCTGCTATTGAAAACAGGGCAGATGCCGACTCAGACAGCGGCTTCGCGCGGTTATGTTTTGTTCAGCGGTGTCCAAAGGGACACACGAAAGTCCTAAAATTGTCTGCCGGCTTGCGGACACACCCTGTAGAGTGCTCCAAGCTTGGAAAGACATGGATCATCAGGGATGTTTCGGCGGGCAGGGTTAGAAATTCCGCATTTTGTGTTTAGAATGTCCGCATCCTTTGTATCTGGAACATCTATCGTTTTTCTCTTATTACGGAGTCCATCTCCCTGCCCGTGCAGTGGCTCTTTTGATCCGTCCTCTACTCTTCCGTACTGTCCTCGGACGCGGCGCTCTCGGTCACGTCTACGCCCACAGCCGCCTCTACGCCCTCAGTCGCGTCCACACTCTCAGGCTCCTCCGTCTCTTCCTCCTTTAACAATTCCTGCGGTGTCTTGGAGAAAGTGCCGGAGAGATCCCGCGACACGAGATAGATCTTATCGCTCTCTGCCACCTTCAGGTAATACTGCCCGGTCACTGCATTTTTATCTCCGAGCTGCAGCGTCATCGTGCCGTCTGCCGTGGTGAAGGTAATGATCCCCGACGGATTTTCCAGACCGTACTGCGCCAGATCCTCGCCGTCTGTAATCTCACTCTCCGCCGTAAGGCCCGTGACCGCATCCAGCATGGCGTCGATCTGTGACGTGTCGAGGGTGAGTGAAATATCTCCGTCCCATGTCCACTCCTCGTCTGTTTTCGTGTAGGCATACACCTGACCGCCCAGCACGTACGAGAATGCTGTCACATCATCGGTTTTAAAATCGGCGACGGTAAGCTTCTCTGCCTCCTCGCTCGCCTCTTTTTCCTCCTGTTTCTGATTGTATACATGAATTCCTCCATAGGCTGCTGCAAGCACTGCGAGGACAAGCAGCATGCCAAGGAACTGTTTTTTCTGTTTCTCCATTATTTCTTTCTCCTTACCGCCCAGATCACAACACCGGTCACAATCAGCAGAATCGGCAGGATAACCGTTGCCGCAAGTCCGCCGATCAGCGTTCCGAGTGACGTAACCGTAATCGTTCCAAGCGTATACTCCTTGACCGGAATGACGCCCGTCGACTCTCCGTCGTCACCGGCAAGCTGTCCTAACACATCCGAGAACATGGACACATTTCTTCCCGATACAATCGAGTCCGCATTGTCGGTCAGCATTTCCGTGGAGCCAAACACCACCAGTTTCATCGTGTTGTCGTCATCCACATCCTGTTCTGCCGTCAGCGCAATCGTAAACGGTCCTGCAATGTCCCCGTCTTCCAGCTCAGATGTCTCCGCATTTGCCACATCCGTCTTGGACACCGCCTGATCACTTGTGACAAGCAGCGGTGTGTAGGTAATATCTTCCGATTCCTCCGGATAGCTCAATCCCTCGCTGTACGGTGCGAAAATGTACCCGCCCGTCACAGATGAAGTATAGGCTGTCGACTCAATTTCCGGCAACAGATAATACGGTGTACTCCGGTAGCATGCTGATGCACTGTTTTCCATCACAATGCCAGCTACCCGTTCAATGCCGTACGCCTCCAGAACCGAAGCAAAATTCGGCAGATCCTGATACTCGAAGTTGCAGGTGATGAGCGCTCTTCCGCCGCCCTGCAAATATTCTTTCACCTTTGCGGCATCATCCTCCGAGAAGTCTGATGTCGGTCCGTTGATGATAATTGCCGCCGCATCATCCGGAACCGCATCTTCCGTCAGCAATGTCAGCTGCGACACCGTCATATTGGCTTTCTCAACCGCCTCCGAAAAACCGCCGGAAAGGGTATTTTCTCCATGACCGGTAATCTCGTAGATGACCGGAAGTTCACTGTCTGCCTTCGTCACATACTGCAGGGCGCTGGTCAGCTGTCCCTCCGCATCATAACCGTCCACAGAGCTTGAATATGTAGAATAGTCATAAGAATATTCATAGATGTCGCTGTAATCCACCACGCGCGATCTCGCGTCCGACACCACGATCATACTGTTCTGGCTCGGCGCACTGTCCGTATACTGCTGATAAAAATTCGGACTCTTCGCCGGATCTTTGTAAACCACATTTAAATGTTTGGAGAGATCTTCATACCGCTGCAATGTCTCCGCCAACGTACTGTCCGCCGACTTCTCGGACGAAAGCACATAGATCGTGACGTCCTGCGACAGATTTTTCACATAATCCTTTGTGGTATCCGTCAGACTGTACAGCTTTGTGGAAGTTGCATCTACCGCCGTCCAGGAGGATGGCATCTCCTTTACCACCATGTTGACTGCAACCGCAACCGCAAATCCCACCACAATCATCGCCACGGAAAACATTCCTGTGGTCAGTTTTTTCGTCGTCATGCTCCAGCGTCTCTTCTGCACACACTGGCAGGTCAAAAACAGACACAATGCCGTCACACTGACAAAATACACAACGCCCGTCAGATCCAGACAGCCGCTCATAAAACTCTGAAGCGGTGTGTACAGATCATATGCGCCCAGTACCTTCGTGATCAGATGGTCGCCGATCAATCCCGTGATGCTGTTCATCATATATCCCAGAAAAAGGAATGCAAACGCCACGACCGCTGCAATTACCTGACTCTCCGTCAGCGCCGACGCCAGCATACCGACTGCGATGCAGGTACATCCGTACAGCCAGAAGCCCAAAACCGCCACATAGTTTTCTCCCATCGGCACCGTGCCAAAGGCAGCCAGGACAAGTGGCGTTACCGCAATCACCGCCACGGCAACGGTAAAAACGCCCACCATGGCTAAAAATTTTCCAAAAATCATCTTTCCAAGCGAAACCGGCGCTGTGAGTACCAGCTGGTCAGTTCTGCTGTGCCGCTCTTCCGCCATGGAACGCATGGTGAGAATCGGAACGGCAATCAACATGATAAACGAGATCGCCGAAAGTGTGTACGACACATACGGATATCCCGCCCGCAGATTATACGCTAAAAAGTACAGACCGTACAGTGCCAGAACGGCAGCGATAAACAGCCATCCTGTGATATTCTGAAAATAACTTTTCCACTCTCTTTTTAAAATTGCAATCATGCCTGTTCTCCTTTCCCGTCTGCTCCTGTAAGTTCAAGGAAAACATCCTCCAGCGATTTTGTCTCCGTGTGCATTTCCAGAACCGGAATCTCTTCTTTTGCGCAGGCATGAAACAATGCCTCACGGATATCTTCGCCCCGCTCCGCCGTCACATGAAACAGGACTTCCTCCGCTGCTTCTCCCGGCTCTCTGCTCACTTCCGCCACACCCGGAAGTTCCTTTAAAAGTTCCTCCATGCGCTGCTCTTTGTCTTTTACCAGAAGCGCGATTTCCTGTGCTCCCGACATCCGCTCCAGCAGATGTTCCGTCGAATCGCTCGCCACAAGTTTTCCCTTCGACAGGATAAACACATGATCGCAGACCGCCGAAATCTCTGTCAGAATATGGGAACTCAAAATCACGGTGTGCTTTTTCCCGAGCTCCTTAATCAGTTCACGCACTTCGATGATCTGCTTCGGGTCCAGTCCCACCGTGGGTTCATCCAGTATAATGACATCCGGATACCCCATGATTGCCTGTGCAAAGCCGACGCGCTGCCGATATCCTTTGGAGAGATTGCGGATCAGCCTCTCACTCACTTCCTTCGTGTGTGTCAGCTCCATAATCTCTTCTGTCTGTGTTTTTCTTACCTTTTTATCCAGACCTTTCAGCTCTGCCACGAAATCCAGATACTCCCGCACCGTCATCTCCGTATAGAGCGGCGGTATCTCCGGCAGATACCCCACGCATTTTTTTGCCTCCTGCGGATCGGCAAAAATATCGTGACCGTTGATCTTCACCTCGCCGCTCGTCGCGCCAAGGTATCCTGTAATCATATTCATTGTCGTGGATTTTCCGGCACCATTCGGTCCGAGAAAACCATAGATTTTCCCAGGTTCCACCGTAAGCGTCAGATCATCCACCGCCACATGTTCCTCATATTTTTTGACCAGATGATTGATTTCAATCAAAACCATTTCCTCCTTTTTCCTGTTTCCGTATCTAGCCTACGAAAGAAATGTGTTCAAAAGGGAATCATTCTGTGATAATTCTGTGAAAACAAACCCAAAGGAATTGTCGCAATAAGCATAGACCTCTTTGGGGTGATAAGTAATATTACAGGAATACCAGAGAACAAAAAAGTTCCAGAATAAACAGACGGCGGCAAATTCTTTGAAGCA
>ENA-ORTY01003380-ORTY01003380.1-human-gut-metagenome-genome-assembly--contig:-NODE-3380-length-13807-cov-3.638162_pt1 | contig 13807 bp, 4 predicted proteins | sample MGYA00241917_ERZ509198 | MGnify/ENA primary metagenome ERZ509198 (study PRJEB26280, sample SAMEA2338857) | human gut metagenome | biome: human gut; feature: human-associated habitat; material: faeces...
CGGTACGTCGCTTCGGGACAGTGGCCTGGAGGTTACGGTGCCGGTCTTTTCATCGTTGCTGAGAAAAATCCTGCAAGGCGTCCGCATCCCCTACGAAGGGGAACCGCTCAGCGGAATACAGGTGATGGGGATACTCGAAACCCGTAACCTCGATTTCGAGAATGTGCTGATCCTTTCGGCCAACGACGATACGTTCCCGGGCAATTTGGCCGCCGGGGCGTCGTTTATCCCGCATAACCTGCGGCTTGCCTACGGGTTGCCTACGCCGATGCACCATGAAGGAGTTTATGCCTATTACTTTTACCGGTTGTTGCAGCGCGCTTCGGTCGTACACATCGCTTACTGTTCCCGCAGCGACGACAAGCACACCGGCGAACCGAGCCGCTATATCTATCAACTGGATTACGAGTCGCCGCACGATGTGGTGCGGACTCAGGTGCCGCTCAGCGTAAGCCTCGCCCCGCAACACCCGCTCGCAGTGCCCAAAACTGGCGAGGTGGCGGAACGGCTGCATGCATTCCTGGACGGCGGGGGACGTACTTTTTCGCCTACGTCGTTCTATGCCTATATCGAATGTCCCCTCAAATTCTGTTTCCGCAGTATTGAACGGCTCCGGCCCGAGGAGGAGGTCGCCGAGGAGATCGATCTGCCGATGTTCGGGACGATCTTGCACAAAGCGATGGAACTGCTTTACACGCCGCTGTTGAATATTCCGGAACCCGGGCGGCAAATCCGTGCACTGATCGGATCTGCGGCGGTTGCCGATGCGGTTACCCGGGCGGTTAGCGGCGAGTACCTGCGTGATCCGTCGCTCGGCAGCGACGAATACGGCGGGAATGTCTTGCTGGTGCGAGATATCGTCGTACGTTATATCGATCGTTGCATCCTGCCCTATGACGCCGCTCATCCAGGCTTTCGGATCGAAGGTTTGGAACAGTCGGTCACGGCCCCGGTCTCCTTCTGTTGGGGTAGTGAAACACATACCGTGACCTTTGCGGGTACGTCCGACCGGCTCGACCGGTTGACGGACGGACGTGTTCGTGTGGTGGATTACAAAACGGGAGCGCCGAAAACCGAATTCCGGGATCTCGACGCGCTTTTTTCGGCCGACAGCCGGCAGCGCAATGCTGCCGCTTTGCAGACACTGCTCTATTCAATGATGGTAAGCCGCACAACCGGCAGTGACGTACAACCGGCGCTTTACTATGTTCGCCGGATGAACGATCCCGATTACTCGCCGTTGCTGGTCGAAGGTAAGCGGGAAGTATTTTCGTTCGCTCCGTACCGGGATCCCTTGCAGGCGTATTTGCAGACGACGCTCGCTTCGCTGTTCGATTTCTCGGAACCGTTCCGCCAGTGCGACGATCGCTCGGTTTGCGAATACTGCGATTTCCGCGAAATCTGCCGGAGATAGCTTTTAAGTACACCGGATTTCCCTATTCGTATTTAAACTTGCAGATTTATAGGTGATAATAAGGATTGTCAGTGCCGTAGACTGTTGATTCCGTGTCCGCTTCGGATTGCCGTTTCCGCGTATTTGCAAGCAAACCGATTGTGTTATTGGCGAGCAGGATGCCGAACGGGTAGGAGAAACAGATCCGGACGTTGTTCAGAAATGTTTTTCGGTTAGCGGGTCCTCGATGGCTAGATGCGGAAAAAACGGAGCGGACCCAATCGGGTCCGCTCCGTTTCAAGAGTTTGTATCGGTCGTTAGTTGATCGACATCATTTCCCGGTATTTCGGCAACGGCCACAGTTCGTCGTCGACGATCAGTTCCAGTTTGTCGATATCCTGCCGGATGACCGACATGATCGGACGTACCACGTCCCAGTAACCGTTGGCCCGTTCGATGATATTCTCCGTATTGTTGTATTTCTTGCGTGCGTCGATCATCTGGCGGTTGTGTTCGCGGATCGACTTGACGTATTTCGCGATCTTGGTGATCGCACGAATCTCTTCCGAAGCGAGTTCCATGTATTCGTCTGGCATGATATCTTTGAGCCCCTGCACGTTTTGGATCAGCACATTTTGGTACTTGATCGCCGTCGGCACGATGTGGTTCGCAGCCATATCGGCCAGTACGCGCGATTCGATCTGGATCTTTTTGATCAGAATCTCCAGGTTGATTTCGTACCGTGCGCAGATTTCCGATTCGCTGTAAACGCCGTGTTTCGTCAGCAGTTCTTTGTATTGCGGACGGTTGAACACCGTGAATGCTTCCGGAATGCTGCCGATGCTTTCCAGTCCGCGTTTACCGGCCTCGTCGAGCCATGCCTGACTGTAACCGTTGCCTTCGAAACGGATTTTTTTCGATGCGATAATGTATTTGCGGATTACCTGCAGGATCGCTTCATCCTTTTTGACTCCTTTATCGATCAGTGCATCGACCTCTTTTTTGAATTGGATCAGCTCTTCGGCGATAGCCGTATTGATGACCGTCAGCGGCGCCGCGCAAGTGTGCGACGATCCTGTGGCGCGGAATTCGAACCGGTTGCCGGTAAAGGCGAACGGCGAGGTGCGGTTGCGGTCGGTGTTGTCGAGCAGGATGTCGGGAATTTTACCGATGTCGAGCTTGATGTCGGTCTTTTCATCGGGCGTCATCTTCTTGTCGCTGACCCTCTCTTCGATCGAGTCGAGCATGTCCGACAGGGTCGAACCGGCGAAAACCGACATCACGGCCGGTGGTGCTTCGTGTGCGCCGAGGCGGTGCGAATTGGACTGGGTGGCGATCGAGGCCATAAACAGCGTGCCGTAGTCGTGTGCGGCCTTGATCGCGTTGACGAAGAAGGTAAGGAACTGGATGTTGTTCTTCGGGGTTTTGCCCGGGGCCAATAGGTTCACACCCGTGTCGGTCATCATCGACCAGTTGCAGTGTTTGCCCGATCCGTTCACCCCGGCGAACGGCTTTTCGTGAAACAGCACCCGCAGTTTGTGTTTCAGCGCCACTTTGCGCATAACGGTCATCAGCAGCGTGTTGTGGTCGACCGCGATGTTGGCCTCTTCGAACATCGGAGCACATTCGAACTGGTTGGGTGCTACCTCGTTATGACGTGTCTTGGCGGGAATACCCAGTTTGTGGCATTCGATTTCGAGTTCTTTCATAAATGCCGTGACGCGTGGAGGGATAGAGCCGAAATAGTGGTCTTCCAACTGTTGATCTTTAGCGGAAGAATGTCCCATAAGCGTCCGTCCTGTCAGGCAGAGGTCGGGACGTGCATTATATAAGGAGGAGTCAACAAGGAAATATTCCTGTTCCCAGCCCAGGTTTGTATATACACGAGTGATGTTTTTGTCGAATAGCTGGCAAACTTCCGTAGCAGCTTTGTCTACGGCAGCGAGTGCTTTCAGCAATGGAGTTTTGTAATCCAGTGCTTCGCCTGTGTAAGAAATAAAGATCGTGGGAATACAGAGAGTTGTGTCTACAACGAATGCCGGAGAAGAAACATCCCATGCCGTATAGCCGCGAGCTTCGAAAGTATTGCGGATGCCACCGTTGGGAAAAGAAGAAGCATCCGGTTCCTGCTGGATAAGCAGTTTGCCGGAGAAGCGTTCGATGACTTCACCGTCTTCACCGAACTCGATAAAGCCGTCATGCTTTTCGGCTGTTCCGTCCGTCAGGGGTTGGAACCAATGTGTGTAGTGAGTAACGTTGAGCGACTTCGCCCAGCTTTTCATGCCGTTGGCAATCAGGTCGGCTATTTCACGGTTGATAGGTGTACCTTTTTCGATAGCGTCGATTACCGCTTTATAAGCTTCTTTGGGAAGATACTCCTGCATCTTCTTGCGGTCGAACACATGGCTGCCATAATAATCAGAGAGTTTGTTGGAAGGAGCGGTCACTTCCAAAGGTTTCCGGTTGGAAAGCTCTTGCAGAGCAAAAAAACGCATTTTTGACATAAATAGTCTACTTTTATTGGTTGCTGGGCGCAAAATTATATGTTTTTTCTGAAAGTACCCCTGTTTTTGTAGGGGTATTTTTGAAAATAAGTGTGTTTTTTGAGAAATACCCCTGCTTTTTGTGGGGAAGGTAGGCTTTTTTCTTGTATTTTATAAAATATAGAAGGAGATGATACCAATTGAAACTTTAGTTTTATAAGTTTGCTGTTGGTTCAAAGCAAGTTTATTATTGGGCAACAGGAAGTTTGTTGTTAGTAGATAACAACTATTAATTGATAACTCTTTTTAGTGACACATTGCCTTTGCTTTTCGATATTCTTTTCTATATTTGCCTACGTTAATGAAGGAGATACGACGATTGAGAGTTAAAATATTGATAGGATGCATAGTATGCCTGTTTTCTTTTATATCAAAGGGAACAGCCAACAATTATATAATGAATCCCTATACCAGTACGGAGATCTCGGCTGACTCCATTATCGAACGTGTCATGACTTTTGCCCCTTTGTATGAGACAATAGTAAGCGATTATCGCGCGAATCTATATATAAAGGGTAGAATGGATATCCAGAAGAAGAATTTTATTCTCCGCTACGTACCTTCCATGTTCCGTTTGCAGAAAGGGGTGCGTGAATATATGCTCGAAACATACAGTGACCTTCATTATACGGCTCCCAATATCTACGACCAGAAAGTAAAAGCCTCGCAAGGTACAGTGAGAGGAAACAGGGGATTGCCGGGGTTGCTCGAATATTTTAGTGTAAATATCTACTCGGCTTCGCTTTTGAACGATGAACGCCTGATGTCACCTCTTGCCAAGAACGGACAGAAATTTTATAAATACCGGATAGATAGTGTAATGGGCGACCCCAATAACCTTGACTACCGGATACGCTTTATCCCCAAAACGAAAAGCGATCAGTTGGTAGGAGGTTATATGATTGTCAGCAGTAATGTGTGGAGCGTACGGGAGATACGTTTCTCGGGACGGTCGGAACTGATTACCTTTACTTGCTGGATTAAAATGGGAGAAGTGGGCAAGAAAGACGAGTTTCTGCCGGTTCGGTATGACGTGGAGGCCCTCTTTAAGTTTTTGGGAAACAAGGTTGACGGCTCCTATACGGCTTCTTTGGATTATAAGTCGATCGAACTGAAAGAGAAGAAAACACGTAAGAAAGAAAAGAAGAAATATAACCTGTCAGAATCTTTCTCGTTGCAGTGCGATACGAATGCCTACAAAACAGACGCTTCGACTTTTGCCATACTTCGTCCTATTCCGTTGGCGGACGATGAGAAGAAACTGTATCAGGACTACCAGTTAAGACGCGATACTGTGGTCAGTCAGAAGAAAACGAAAAGCCAGGCTTTTTGGGGAACAATGGGTGACTTGATGTTGGAAGATTATAAATTCAATTTATCCAATATCGGAAGTGTCCGTTTCTCTCCGTTTATCAATCCGCTTTTGTTCAGTTATAGCGGTAGCAATGGGTTGTCCTATCGGCAGGACTTCCGGTATAACCGCCTTTTCAGGGGCGATAAGTTGCTCCGCATTGTCCCTCGACTGGGGTATAACTTCACCCGGAAAGAGTTCTATTGGGGACTGAATGCCGACTTTGAGTATTGGCCTCAAAAGCGGGGATTCTTCCGGCTGAATGTGGGTAACGGTAACCGTATTTATAGCAGTAAAGTGTTGGATGAACTGAAAGCCATGCCGGACAGTATCTTTAATTTCGACCTGATTCACCTGGATTATTTTAAGGATTTATATTTCAATTTCTTCCATAGCGTTGAAGTTACTAACGGGCTGGATATAAGTGTCGGTTTCTCGGCGCACAAGAGAACTGCAGTGGAGCGTTCCCGCTTTGTTATTACCGGTGACTATCCGATGCCGCCTCCCGAGTTTATGGATAAGTTCAAGAATACCTATATCAGTTTTGCCCCTCGTATCCGTGTGGAATGGACGCCGGGACTTTATTACTACATGAACGGAAAGCGTAAGATAAACCTCCGTTCTTTCTACCCGACTTTCTCGGTCGATTACGAACGGGGTATAAAGGATGTGTTCAAAAGTACGGGGGAATATGAAAGGATAGAGTTCGACCTTCAACATCAAATCCGTTTGGGACTGATGCGTAATATCTATTACCGCTTCGGATTCGGCGCATTCACCAATCAGGACGAACTGTATTTTGTGGACTTTGTCAACTTTTCACGTCACAATCTTCCCGTAGGGTGGAATGATGAAATCGGTGGTGTGTTTCAGGTGCTTGACGGACGTTGGTACAACTCCTCCCGCCGTTATGTACGCGGACATTTCACGTATGAGGCTCCGTTCCTTGTCCTGCGGCATTTGATGAAGTATACTCGTTATGTACAAAATGAACGGATCTATGTCAGCGCCCTTTCCATGCCACATCTTCAACCTTATTTGGAAGTGGGATACGGCATTGGCACGCATATCTTTGATCTCGGAGTTTTTGTGAGCAGCGAGAACTGGAAGTTTGGCGGGATAGGCTGTAAGTTTACATTCGAGTTGTTTAACCGATAGTTTTCTGCGTTCCGGTTGGATATCCGGGAATTATTTTCTACCTTTGTGTAGAAGAGGATGAGGGCAGAATTTAGCACAAGAGAGGTGTAGTCGCCTCATAAGCACAGGTATTTTCCTAGAAAATAAATTACTAGGTATACATACCTAAATTTATTTTAGTAAATAACTCATCCTCTTCTCCTTAGTTTTATACAGATGCACAATGAACAAAATTCTAATAACGATACTTATTATCACCGGCTTTTTGATTTATAAAATGATTTCCTCGAGCAGGAGACAAGAAGGGTATAAAAGGTGGAAAGCAACAGGCGGTGGTAAAGAAGAAAAGGTTGATAAAACAAAAAGGGAGCGAGGATCCTGGCTTCGTCATGCAATGGGTGTTACTACTCCGGTGGCCCCCTATACTCCGAGATTTGAAAAAGAGGCTGTAATCTGGTGTGCTGCTCTGTTAGGAGTGGAAGTGAACCGCTTGGAAGAAATATTGAACAATGTTTCCGGGCATTATCAGGAGTTTTGGATGAGAAAGAGAAGCGGAGGGTATCGTATGATTTCTGCTCCGGACAAGGATTTGCAGGCTATCCAATCTACTATTTATTCGCGTATTTTATCATCGGTGACGATAGTTCATCCGGCAGCCGTCGGTTTTCGCTGCGGTCGGTCTGTGGTGGACAATGCTGCTCCTCATTTGGGTAAGCGATATGTGTTGAAAATGGATATTCATGATTTCTTCGGCTCTATACGAAGCCCGAGAGTGAGGCAGACATTTAAGAAAATAGGTTATCCGGAGAATGTGTCGAAAGTACTGGGGGCTTTGTGTTGCCTGCACAGGCATTTGCCGCAAGGAGCGCCTACAAGTCCGGCTTTAAGTAATATTGTGGGATACGAAATGGACAGGAAACTCGCAGCGTTGGCTGCGGAATACGGGGTGACTTATACCCGTTATGCCGACGACCTAACCTTTTCGGGAGATGTGTTTCCGAAAGAGCAGATCATCCCTCAAGTCAAACGGATTATCCGTGATGAGAAGTTCGAGCCGAACCATAAAAAGACTCATTTTATGAATCAGAGTAGTAGGAAGATTATTACGGGGGTGTCTGTCGCTTCCGGTGTGAAGCTGACTATTCCTAAAAGCAAAAAGAGGGAGATTCGCAAGAATGTTTATTTCATCCTGACGAAAGGTCTGGCAGAACACCAGCGCAGGATCGGCTCTCATGATCCTGCTTATCTGAAACGGCTTATCGGAATGCTTTGCTATTGGCGGGCGATAGAACCGGACAATACCTATGCATCCGATTCCATTGCTGCTTTGAAACGTTTGGAGAAAGGGTATTAGTCCGCAATCGTTACTTTTTCATTGTCTATTTTGGCATAATTCTTTTTTATGGCTTTATTGATTCCTCTCTGCATGACAGTGTCTATGTTTGATCCCATACGTGTGAAACCGAATTCTTGTGCGCACGCTTTCACCAAATCCGCCAAAGGAAGACTGATAGAATCAGCCAATAGTTGCCGTACTGCGTTGGCTATCTCTTCGGGTGGCAAATCTGTTGCATCCCGATCGGACTCGGGGCGGTAACCGGAATAGAGACAGCATTGTACTTCATCTTTCCAGAAGAAGACGAGACCATCGTATGTGGTACGGTAGAGGTGAAGGCTGTCGAAGATCTTTTCCAGATGCGCTTCTATCCGTTGTCCCAACCGGCTGATTCCCCATTCGACCAGAACCTTTTTGCAGAGTAATGATTTGCTGATGGGTGCTTCGCTTTCTATGAGTTTCCGGATTTGAAAGATAAGAATAGGGATGTTCTCCGTAGCGAAGAAATCTTTCGAAGAATATTTGTTCGGGTTCACTTTCGTGCTGTTATACTTTCGTTGGGGAATATCGGCGGAGATTATTTCCGGTTTTGCGAAAACCGGTGTTGTCTTTAGCGATACTTCCTTTATCGGTGCCTCGTTTAGTGTTACTTCTTTTATTTGCCCACCTTTTATGGGTTCTTCGCTGCGTGTTTCTTTCCAGGTTGGTTCTTCCTGCCGAGGTTCTTCTTGTTTGGAAACGGAGGTTCCTTTGCTGATTGCTTCCTGTATGGATGCAATGACTTCATCCGGCTTCTCCCACCAGTCCATTGTCCAAATGCGGCAGATGTTCCAACCGAGTGCTTTCAATACATTGTTTTGGACAATCTCACGGTCGCGTGCGGTTTTCGTACGTTTGTAGTTCTTTCCGTCACAGATGATGCCTAGTTGATAATTGGATGTGTTTTGAGGATCCACAATTCCAATATCAATTTTATAGCCAGAACATCCGATGTCCGTATGTACGGTATATCCTAAAGAGCGTAGTTTGTCCGCTATGATATTTTCGATAGATACCGTTTCTTCCGGTAAAGAGGGAAGGGAGCTGCCGAGTGTGTTCCTTGTACCTTTTTCCGCATATTCGAGAAACCGTTTCAATCCGGCCACTCCGATAGACGAAGTCCGGTTGAGGTCTATCATATCCGATCTTAAAGTAGAGAAGATTATCATCTCATACCGGGCACGGGATACGGCTACATTCAGTCGCCTTTCTCCGCCGATCCGGTTTAACGGACCGAAATTCATGCTGACGCGCCCTTCGGAATCGGGACCATAGCCGACAGAGAAAAGAATGACATCCCGCTCGTCTCCCTGCACATTCTCCAGGTTCTTGATGAACAAAGGTTCTTCACTTTCCAGTGCAAGTGTTTCCAGTTCGGGGTGAAAGATGAAGAGGTCGGATAGCAAATCTTCTATCAATGCTTGTTGGACAACGCTGAAAGTAACAACACCGATACTCTTCCGCCTTAATTCTTCACTTCTTAATCTTCTTGCTATTTCGTCTACTACGGCTTGTGCTTCCGCCCGGTTTTGGCGGGACTTTCCTTTGTCATAGTAACCGTCGATTGCTACCATTCTCACTTTGGATTCAATGTTGTCCGGAGACGGGAAGGTCATTAGTTTATTGTCGTAATATTCCGAATTGCTGAAAGCGATAAGGCTCTCATGTTTGCTTCGGTAGTGCCATAACAGATATTTAGAAGGAATAGACAGTGCCAGGCAATCATCGAGAATGCTTTCGAGGTCTTCCAGTTCTATATTATCCTCGTCAACGGTGTTGACGGAGAAGAAGCTGGTGGGAGGCATTTGTTTCGGGTCACCTACGATCACTACGTTCTTGCCGCGTGCAATAGCACCTACGGCTTCGTAAGTCGGCATTTGTGAGGCTTCGTCAAAAACGATCAGATCGAATTTATCCGCATCTGCGTCAATGTATTGGGCTACGGAAAGCGGACTCATCAACATACACGGGCACATACGCGACAGTAGAGTGGGGATCTGGTCGAACAACTTACGGATAGATATGCCACGTGCATTGTTGCGGATATTCTTCTGGAGTATGCCGACTTCGGAACTCTGGATTGCTGCATGAGTAAAAGACGGAATGTTTGAAGCTAATCTGGCGAACAACTCTCTTTGGGTGATTGTCTCAAAATTCGTCGATATTTGTTTGTATTTCGCTATGATATCGTTGAATATCTTGCCGTTGAATAATTCCAGTGTCGGCTCTTTTGAGATAATATATCGGATAGCTGCCTGATAAAAACTCTTGTGGAAGCTGTCGATAAGCTGGTCGGTCGGGATATTCTTCTCTTTATATTCCAGGGCAATGAATCCTATACCCAGTTTATCCAGTTGGCGGTATGCCTGGAGCCACTGGTACCAGTCTTTGAGCTTGTCCAGATTTTCTTTGTGGAGGCGGGCTTTTGCCAGAGCGGTGTTTATCCAGTCGGCAGAGTTCATGTAAAGCGTTTCGGCAGATATGCCCAGCGTGGAAGAAAGCCGGTTCTCAATGTTTACCAATCTTTTGGCAAGTTGGTATAATTTATTTAGGGAATGGGCGTGCATATCTCTGAATGACCGGAGCCCTTCCGTTAGCTGCACAGACAGGTTTTGCTTGATTTGCGTTGCTTTGGCAATATTCTTCGAATAATTCAGTAGAAGGGAATGGAGGACTCCCATATCATTAATGATCTGTTCAATTGTGCTCCAGTCTTCACTTCTTCCGAAGCCTCCGAACAGGGAAGGAAGCCTGTCAGCGTGTTTCCGGACGAATTCCGCTTCTTCCTGATAATGGATGATTTGGTGGAGCAGGGGCTTGACGGCTTCCGGTTTGACAGGCTTCAAAGCATATAGATTGATTGCCTTTTTGATTTTTTTCTGTCCGAAATATCTGGGAAGAAACCATTGGGCGCTCACCCTGTTCCATTCTGTGAGCATTTGTGTTGCATTTATTTCGAGAATCTCTTTGGTGAATCCGGTTTCTACAGTTGCTTTTATCTCATCACGTTTCCTGCCACGAGTGGACACTTCGCGATATTCGTCGAGAGTCTCGCTCAATGAAGATGCTGTCAGCAATCCGGGAGTGAGTTCGGGAATGTCGAGTACTTTTCGGACAATGCCCGCTGTCGTTTGGAAATCCATGCGTGTGGGGTGCATATCCGTATCTTTCAGTAGTGTGGGAAATACGGATAACTTCGGCTGAATTGTGCTTAGCAAGTCGATGAAAGTGCTCAGTAATTGGGCAGCTTCTTCCTTTATGGCAGACGAATATTCCGCAATAGAGATTCCCGATAGCGGATGTTGATAAGGATGTCCGCAAGCATTGGCAGTTCTTACCAGAGTTTCGACAGCTTCTTTCCATTCGGAGAATGTTTCTTTGTTCAATGTATCCAGATAGCTTTGCGGAATATCAAAACAAGGCTCTCCGTCTGTTGATTGATAGTGGATAATGGCATCGTATAAAGAAATGCCGAAAGGATATTCCTTATGTAAGGCTTCTGTGTATCCGTTTAATTCCGCCCGCAGTTGCAACAAGCGTTCCGCTTCCTTTTTAAATTCTTCGGGAGAAGTCTGTTTGATGATTTCAGTCGTTTCTCTAAGTTGTGAGATAACGGCGGATTTCTTAGTCTTGTTGGAGTGAATTTCCAGGCAGAAGGGAGCAAGTCCGATCGCTGCCAACCTGTTTTGAACAACAGAGAGGGCAGCCATTTTTTCTGCTACAAATAATACACGTTTGCCGTTGTATAAAGCATTGGCGATAATGTTGGTAATGGTTTGCGACTTTCCCGTGCCCGGAGGGCCGTGCAGGATGAAAGTCTTGTCGTGTACCGCTTCATAGATAGCCTCCAGTTGTGACGAATCGGCAATAATAGGCAATACGATATCTGCCGGAGACAGTTCCTTATCCATGTAGGTGGCATCTATTTCTTCAGTTGTGGCATTCCATTCTATCTTTCCGTTGATGAGGCTCGAAACAATTTTATTCTGAGTCAGTTTATTGGCATTGTTGTGGATATCATTCCACATGATAAACTTGTTAAAGGAGAATATTCCCAGGATAGCCTGTTCTTCCACGTCCCATTTGCGCTGGTTCTTAATGCTGTTTCGGATAATGGAGTAGATAAGCTTGACGTTTACACCGCTTTCATCAGTCGGCAACGGGTCCAGTCCGGGGACGGAGATCCCGAAGTTTTGGCGGAGCATTTCCAACAAGGTGATATTCATCATCGTTTCCTCCTCACGTGAACGGATGACGTATCCTTTGGCCGCTGACTTACGGATGATTTCTACCGGTAACAGCAGGATAGGAGCATAGCGGGGACGTTCGCTGGAAGGTGACTCGTACCATTTTAGCAGTCCGAGAGCGAGATAAAGCGTATTCGCCCCGTTTTCTTCAATAGAAGTACGGGAAGAACGGTACAAGTGGGTAAGCGCTTTGCTCAAATCATTTTCCGGCAGATAAAAACGTAATCTTTTCTGGGAAAGCTCCGAATTTACAAAATCTGTAATCGGGTCGGAAGCCGGTATTGAAGAATAGATCCCGAACTCCATGCCCGGATTCTCCCAGTCGAAAGGACGGTGCAGGATGCGGAACTCTTCCCCGTCTGCTAAAGCGTCTTCCAGGCAGGAGAGATTGGCGGGAATAAGTTGAAGCGTGTTTTTGGTAATCCGGATATTCAGCAGGTTGTTGCGCAGGCTTAGGTCTAATAGCCGTCGTTCCCACAATAGTTGTTTGGTTATGACCGTCTGCGTTTCGTTGCCGGATAAATCGTATGGATTGATACTTTGCGGGGTGGCATAAGCCGTATCTTTATTATATAAAGCGGTATCTTCTTCTATTTCCCAGATCTGTCCGTTCAGTACCCGTTGCGGTACGGGACGGATTCCCGAATGCCTTGCCCGCTTGACATCTATCGCAAGGATGAACTTGCTTGAATCGGTCAGTTTACCGTTTGCGCTTTTCACTGCGTCATCGAAGTCGGAATGCTGTCCCATGTTCATGCAGGTCGTTTCAACCAGCGTGATGTCATAAATCCCCTCGGCAGTCCTTTTGGTTAATAGCGAAACATCATCAATTGTAGCGTCCGGAAAAGTTTCGGGCACCAGCCAAGCACCTGCAAAGGCGTGTCCCCGGGCGATGATGAGGAGAGCATTCAGTCCGATAGCTTCCAGGCAGGAGGCGTAAAGCAACGCCATATCCAGGCAAGTCCCCAGCTTCTGAGCCAGGACGGAATCGGTGAGCCGGATGCGTTGCCCGTACTCCTCAAAGCTAGCCGGGATAGTGCTGTAAATAATCTGTTGCTCGGTGATAGCAGTATAGACGGCGGCCATTTGCTTTCTTACCCTGTCCGGGTTACGGCTCTGGTATTCGTCCAGTGACGGATTTCCTGTCCACTGCTCCAGAATGGTAGCGGCTCGTTTGATGACGGGCGAAATAACAGCATGATTGGGAGTGATGAACGCAGCCAGCATTTCGGGCAGGACATTGAGTCCGCCCCATTGGTCATAAGCGAGAATGTCAATCGGATACGTTTGCGAGAATATAGCTTTCGTTTCTGACGTGATTTCTACTTTCAGGCTGCCTGATAATCTTTCGGTCAGTTGGGTGAAATAATTGGTGGACAAGGTGAGATTGAAAGTTTGCAGACAGACCCGGTCGTTAGCCGGAATTGCTTCTATAACTGTTGGAACAGAATTACCAAAGGCCGGTTCGGTGGTGATTTGCACTTGTACATCTTTCAGTGGAGCATGTGTAGTGTTCTCAATTGAAATCTGATGAATAATAGATGCGCCGTTCTGCTGCATCGCGAAATTAATAAGCGGCAAATAGTCGCATTGCACCTTGACTTTGTCCAATCTCTCGTCCATGGCTAGAGCTATATAAATTAAGACTTGCAATATTACAAAAAATAAGGATATAAGCATCTTTTCTTTTGGCATTCTTTTGGCAATCAAGAAAATATTTCTACCTTTGCGCCCGATTTATAGATAATATAATGTCTTATT
>ENA-ORTY01003390-ORTY01003390.1-human-gut-metagenome-genome-assembly--contig:-NODE-3390-length-13786-cov-3.839851_pt1 | contig 13786 bp, 10 predicted proteins | sample MGYA00241917_ERZ509198 | MGnify/ENA primary metagenome ERZ509198 (study PRJEB26280, sample SAMEA2338857) | human gut metagenome | biome: human gut; feature: human-associated habitat; material: faeces...
AAGCAATCATTGCTTTTCTGGAAAGCGTCAGTTTTGAGGATGCACTTCGCAATGCGGTCTCTCTGGGCGGCGACAGCGACACCCTTGCCTGCATCACCGGCGGCATTGCCGAAGCCTTTTACGGGATGCCACAGGAACTGCGGGCAGAGACCTTGAAACGTCTGCCGGAGGATCTGCGGGCGGCGTACGAGCTGTTCCGGCAGAACCTTGAGCGCAGGATGTGACCCTATCGGTGCTGCACAGACCCAAGCTGTATTTAAAAAACTGAGGATCGTACCGGAAGAACAGCAAAACACCCGCCTGCGTATTGTGTGCAAAGCACAGTACATGGGCGGGTGTGGTTTTGTTATGGTTTGTTCGCACTGTCAGAACAGGTCGAAACATAATTTTTGTGGAGTTCCGTCCAGCAGATACCGGATATAGAGACGGTCGTTTTCCGCTTCTGCCTGCACCTGCGTGGCGTGCTCAAAGAGGGTGCGCAGACGGCGGTACTCTGCCCGCTGCGCCTCTGTATAGCGGGACGGCATATCCGAGGTGAGGAACACATTGCCCAGCAGGGCATTGACCGTGGCAAGGGTGCGTTTTTGCTTTGCCGTCAGCTTGCAGTTTTCTTCCCGGAGAAAGAACACATCCGGGTCGCTGCCATAGGCACGGCCATTGAGCTGCCGCCGGAATAGCGTGTTGTTGATGGCCTGCTTTGTGGACACCCGCTCCCGGTGGAACAGGCGCATATACCACACATCGTCCCAGTCCAGCCCTACGTCACAGCTGACACGGCAGTAATCCACCAGCCCGAAAGCCGGCATCACCGGTACGCCGCAGCCGAGAATCTGCTTTTGACCGCACCATGTGCGCAGCAGCTCCATAGCACGGGACATCCGGGCTGCCCGGCTCTCGCGGGCGTTGCCAAAGGGGGCAGCGCCGTACAGAAAATCCAGCTTGACAAGGTCGAAGCCCCAGTCGTTCAGCACCAGGTCAAACACCCGGCGCAGATAGTCCAGCACGGCCGGGTTGTCGAGATCCAGCGCATAAAAGCTGCTCCAGTTGCAGCCGCAGCACCACGGTTTGCCGTCCACTTTCAGCAGCCAGTCCGGGTGCTGCCGGAAAAGGGCAGAGTCCTTTTCGCACACAAAGGGCGCAAGCCATAGCCCAGCCTGAAATCCGGCGGCGTGAATTTCCTCCACCATGCCTTTCAGCCCGTGGGGGAATTTCTGTGCATCTGTTTCCAGCCAGTCGCCCACCTTCGGCTCCCAGCCATCGTCGATCTGGAACAGGTCTCCCAGACAAAGCAGGCTGCGGCATCCGGTCAGGTCCTCCCGAATGGTATCCTCGGTGATGTCCTGATAGCGGTTGTACCAACTGGAATAGCCTGCCAGCTTCTTTTCAGTCCGGGGCTTGATGCCCATAGCCTGAAACCAGCCGTCGAACACCTCGGTCTCGCCGCCCTCGGCAAAAAACAGGTCAAGGAGTGGGAAACTGCCGCCGGGATGTTCCACCCCGGCGCAGTCACGCTCCAGCGTCAGCAGGGCTTTGCCGCTGTCGTAGCGGAGGATGGTGTAGCCCGGGGTCTCGTCCAGCGATGCTACCAGCCGGAACTGCGCTCCCCTGCGGAAATAGCAGTAGGAAAAGCCGTGGCTTTGACCTTTTTGATGCCCATAAGGCGCAAAATGATAATCGCCGTAGCGGTCAAAGGCATATTTTTTGCGCAGAAAGCCGGGAATGTGGTCGGTGCCGCGCAGCTTGCCGTTCCGGTTCAGCTCCGGGCTGTAGGTCCATGTCTGGTAGCCGTTCATGAACAGACGCTCGTCTGCTTCCATCGTCCACGGCAGCTCGGCACGCACGGCTTTCAGCGTCCCGGCAGGCAGGTCAGCGGAAAGATGCACCGCACCGCAGCCCGGGTGTACCGGGGCATCGCCCTGCCGCACACCGCCGGAAGTTTCCGCGTACCAGTGCAGTGTCTCAGTCATGGTGCGCTTCCTCCCCGTGGAGCTGTGCGCTGATCTCGGCAGCGCGGGCATCGGTCAGAACAAACTTGCGGCGGAACAGCACCAGCGCACCAGCCAGCACCAGCATGGGCAGAACGGTCATCATCAGGCGCAGACCCAGCAGGGTTCCGGCGCTTTGTACTGCCACCGGGCCGGTCTCCTCCGTGTTGCCCACAAGACCGATGAGGTCTAGCCCGATGCCGGTCAGGAATACCGCCACACCGGAGGCAGCCTTGACCACAAAGGTCTGCATGGAAAAGATAACGCTCTCCTCCCGGCGGCCGGTCTTGAGCTGACCGTAATCTACGCTGTTGGAAAGGAACAGGGTGGTCAGCACGGTCAGCATTCCGTTGCAGGCGAACACCACCACGCCCGGAATGCACAGCAGGGCAAGGCTATGGGAAAGGCCGGTCAGGCAGAACACCAGCAGCGTGCCGTAGCCGCACAGTGCCAGCACAAGGCTGAGCTGGAACACCTGCGTGCTGCTGAGCTTTTTGCGCAGCAGCGGGTAAAGCACCATCATGCCAAGGATCTGTGCCGCACCGCCCACGGTGGAAAACAGGGTGTAGGTGGCTTTCCAGCCTGCACCGCCAAGGTCGTACTTGAAGAAATAGATGATGAAGTTGGAGGTAAGGTACAGCGCCGAGTTGATCAGCACGATGCTGCCTACCACTACCATAGCCTGATCGTTGCGGAACAGGGCGGAGAACATCTCCTTTACAGTGGCGGTCTTCATCTCACTGGGGGTAGTTTCTTTCATGGAAATGCAGCACACCAGCTCTGTCACTGTAAAAATTACTGCTACGATCAATGCCACCCAGCGGAAGCCGGCGCGCTCGCTGTCGCCGCCAAGGGCTCCCACCAGCAGCATGGTGAACATAGCGATGAGGGCAGAGCCAACGCCTGCACAGGTGCGCCCCACCATGGAGAGGTTCTCCCGGTCTTTTGGGGTGCGGGTCACGGCCGGGATCATGGACCAGTAGGGGATATCCATCATGGTATAGGTGATGCCCCACAGGATGTACACCACGCTGAAGTAGACCATCAACGCCGCTTCGTCCAGCACCGGGGCGGCAAACAGGGCGTAGAGCACCAGCGCATTGAGCAGCGTGCCGGAAAAGATCCACGGACGGAAACGTCCCCAGCGGGTGCGGGTCTTTGCCACCAGAACGCCCATAAAGGGGTCGTTGAAGGCATCGAAGAACCGGGCTGCCATGAGCACCAGCCCCACAAAGCTGGCCGAAAGCCCCAGCACATCCTGATAATAATACATGACGTAAGAAGCCGACAGGGCATATACCATATCCTTGCCCACGGCACCAATACCAAATGCGGTTTTCTGTTTCAGGGTCAGTTCCATACAGCGTCCTCCTTTTCAATGGTAAACCGCAGCACAACGGGCTGGGTCTGCGGTGCAGAAACGGTCAGCAGGGCTTCTCCGGCAGTGCCCACGGTGCGCAGATAGGTTCCGGTCATGCCGCCCTCGGCAACGGCGGTCTGTGGACCCACAAGGGCGGCGCTGCCCTCCACCGCAAACTGCACCGGGAACTGTGCGTAGGGGGCTGGGGTGCCGTTCTCGTCCAGAATGCGCACCCGGACAGCCGCCATATCGTAAGTATCTTTTTCCCGGAGAGCCGTCCGGCTGACCTTGACTTCCAAGTGCAGCTTTGCACTGGGGCAAAGGGTCACGCTGCGCACCACGTTGCCGTCCTGCACGGCATCGAACCGCCATCGGGTAGCCTCGCCGCCCCAGTTGCCTACATATTTGCCGTAAAGCGCCACGCCATCTTCAAAGCTCATTTTGTAGTGCAGCATACACCAGCCGAATTTGACCTTGTAGGCCAGCGGCAGCCCTGCCAAGCCATATTTCCCGGCGGCCAGCAGGCAGTCCCGCACAGCGGCCGCTTTGGACGGCGAAAAATGCTCCTGCGTTTCCAGCAGCTCGCCAATGGTATCGTCCATCACAAAGGGAGGGTGGGGCAGCGCCGTCCACTCGCTTTGGCGCAGGGTGGTGACGAACACATCGTTTTTGTAAAGCCTTACCTGTTGGGCATTGCTGAAAACATAGGCCGTGCCCAGCTGCCCGGCGGGGTTATCGCCGATGTCCATGGAGGAGCTGACCGCCAGCACCGGGTCAGTATCGCCCTGACTGGCATAGACCGCTGCCGCCAATTTGGGGTTGCGGAAGCTGTCCAGCACCCCGTGGTAGCAGATGCGGTCCCCGGAGCCAAAGTCCTTGTGGGTCTGGTAGTCGAACATACACCAGCCAAAGCACCCGGCGTGCTCTCCGCTGGCATAGGCGGCGTTCTGAACCCGAACGTGCCGCAAGGCGTGCTCCTGCCGATGAGGGCCATCGTCAAAGGGCTTGGTGGGGTACATGTGACCGTTGCACTCCGAGATGAGCAGCGCCTTGCCCATATCCGGGGTCACGTCCTTTTTGGGCTTTGCGCCGGGCGTTACGCCGTTGTGGGAAAAATCGTTGTAGGCGTAGACGTCCTCCAGCAGATGGCTTTTTTCCAGATACCGCACACCGGAGGTGGCGCGGCTGGGGTCCAGCTGATGGGCAATCTCGTTGGTGCGGGTGTAGAAGGCATCGTCGTCCACGCTCTCGTTGATGCGCACGCCCCACAGGATGATGCTGGGATGATTGCGGTTCTGCAAGATCATCTCTTGTAACATTGCACAGGCAGCGTCTTTCCATGCAGCATCTCCGATGTGCTGCCAGCCCGGCAGCTCGGTGAACACCAACAGACCCCGCTGGTCGCACTCGTCCAGAAAATATGGGCTTTGTGGGTAGTGGCTGGTGCGCACGGCGGTGCAGTGCAGCTCCTCCTGCAAAACGCGGGCATCCTCCCGCTGCAGGCTTTCCGGTGCGGCGTAGCCGATATAAGGGTAGCTTTGGTGTCGGTTCAGACCCCGCAGAAAGGTCTTTTTGCCGTTGAGGTAGAAGCCGTCTGCCCGGAACTCTGCGGTGCGGAAGCCAAACGTCACCTGTTTGCGATCGATGGGTTGTCCGGCTGCGTTCAAAAGCTCTGCCACGGCATGATGCAAAACCGGGTGCTCGGTATCCCACGGCTGTGCGTGCGGGACGGAAAACTGCATCTTCCCGGTTTCTGCCGCCTGTGCGGTCTGCTGGGCCAGCAAGGTGCCGTCTGCGGTCTCCAGCCGGATGCGGACCGCCACGGCTGCGGGTGTGAGCTCTGCCGTCCACTGCACCACAGCCTCTTGCAGGGTGGGCGTGTAGACGAACAGATCGGTCAGGCGGCTCTCTGCCGTAGCTTCCAGCCAGACCTCCCGGTACAGCCCGCCGTAGGTCAGGTAGTCGATGACAAAGCCAAAGGGCGGGATGGCCGGGTCCTCCCGGGTGTCCAGCTGCACGGTCAGCAGGTTTTCACCCTCCCGGTCCACAAGGTCTGTGATCTCCACCGTAAAGCCGGTATAGCCGCCCCGGTGCTGCCCGGCAACCCTGCCGTTGACCCGCACCACCGCCTGATGGGCGGCTCCGTCAAAGCGGAGGAACAGCCGGGGCGCAGCCTGTACCGGCGGCACCCGGAACCGCTTCCGGTAGCCGCAGACCATCTCGTAATCAGCGGGGGTGGCATAGTGCAGCGGCACCTCCCGGCAGGTATGGGGCAAGCGGACGGCTTGTTGTTTTGGCACCGGCAGCCCCTTGCCAAAGGCTTCCGTCCAGTGGTGGGTAAACTCCCAATCATCGCAAAAACTGTGTTTCATCGCGGCAGCACTCCTTCCAGTAAGATCGAGATCATTTCCTCCAGTACAGCCACATACTGCACCCCGCTTTCTGCCAGACTGCGGTCTGCCAGAAAGCTCTCAATGGATGCGGTGATCATCTGCCGCAGCACCGGCAGGGACACCGGGCGCATGACCCCTTCAGCCACAGCCTGCTCCAGCAGCGCCATGGTGGGCTCCCAGCCGTTTTCCAACTGACTGCGCACCCGCGCCGCCACCACCGGGTATTTCTCGTCCAGCTCCTTCATCTGCCGCAGGTCCAGCGCAGCGTATTCTGTCGGCATGGCAATGATGACCGCCCGCAGCTTCTCCTGCAAAGTACCGCTGCCCGCCAGAATTTCCTGCTTGCAGCGGTGGATGTCCGCAAAGGCGTGGTCTACCATGTCCAGCAGAAGGGCCTCCTTGGAGGGGTAAACGGTGTAGATGGTTTTTTTGCTGATATGCAGCGGCTCTGCCACCTGCTGCATGGTGAAATGCAGCCCCTGTTGACGGAATAACTGCATCGCCTGTGTGCGCACCAGCGCATCGAGCTTTTCCTGCATGAGCGTCCTCCTTGTGGAAACTGTGCTTGCTTTTCTGGTTTCCATTCTAGTGCGGAAACCGAGCTAAATCAAGCGGTTTCCGCATTTTCTGCGTTCTGCCAAGAAAGTGCAGATATTTTGCAGCAGAATGACAAAAAGAACCCCGGCGTGCCTTGAAAGCTGCCGGGGTCTTTTGCGTGCAGGGGCTTTTCCGCAGCGGCAAGCCTCGTCAAAACTCCGGGTGCCATTCGTCCCGGATGCCAATGTCGGCACAGACGATTTTTCCGCACAGCGGCGCAGAAGATTCTGCGATATGCAAAGGCTTATAGCTGTCGAAGGTTACGGTCAAATCTGCATGGGCAGCACCCTCGGCAACCTCCCCGGTATCCGTGTTGATGCCGCTGGGTAGGTCTACGGCAAGCACAAAGGCACCGCTCTTGTGCAGACGGCGTATCAGCCCGCAGGCAGCAAGACCGGAAGGCCGCAGTTCACCATGGAACCCGGTGCCGTAGAGGGCATCCACAGCAGCATCAAAGTGCTGGGTTTCCAGTACAGAGCAGTCGGTGCAGATGTGCACTGGCAGGGAGTGCAGACGCTCAAAATTGCGGGTGGCGTCCGCAGTTTTCGGCTCGCCCTCAGCCAGAAGAACGGTCACGCTCCAGCCGTCTTTTGCTGCGGTGCGGGCAATCACGAACCCATCACCGCCGTTGTTGCCCTTTCCGCAGACCACCAGCAGCCTGCCGGAATGTGGGAACTGCTTTTGCAGTTCAGCGTAAGCCGCCAGTCCGGCATTTTCCATCATTTGCAGGTAGGGCAGACCGTGGGCATCCCCGGCCCGTTCAATTTCCTTCATCTGCGCAGCCGTCACAATGCGATGTTTCATGTTGGCACCTTCTTTCTATCTCTATTATAATGGATGAGAATGCTTGGAACAAGATGAAAGATACCGGTGCATAGAATCTGTCCCCGGAGAGTTGGAACAAGCCCTCCGGGGGCATTTTTGCTTTTCACTATCTTTTCCGTAGGGGAAAACCATGGTATACTGGACGCAACGAATCCAAAGTAATAAACCGGGAGGTACCGTTATGAAGTGGGGAATTTTAGCGACCGGCACCATTGCCAAAAAGTTTGCGTCTACGGTGGAACAAATGGGCGCAGAAGGGGAGCAGCTTGTTGCCGTGGGGTCACGGCACATGGAAAGCGCACAGGTGTTTGCGCAGCAGTACGGCATCCCCCGCTGCTATGACTCCTACGAAGCCCTTGCCGCCGACCCGGAGGTGGAGGCCATCTATATCGCCACCCCCAACACCCTGCACTACGAAAACTGCAAGCTCTGCTTGGAGCAGGGCAAGCACGTTTTGTGCGAAAAGCCCTTTACCATCAGCCCGGAGCAGGCGCAGGAGCTGTACCGTCTGGCAGAGGAAAAGCACCTCTTTCTCATGGAGGCGTTCTGGATCTGGCTGCTGCCGCTGTACGACCGCCTGCGCGAGATCCTTACTGCGGGCACCATCGGGGAGCTGAAGCAAATCACCTGTCAGTACGGCTTTGTTGCCTCCGGTGCCCGGAAGGACCGCAAGTTTGATTCCGGTCTGGGCGGCGGTGCGCTGCTGGATATCGGCATCTACAATCTGGGTTTTCTGCGCATCCTCACCAGACAGGACCCGGAGAAGGTGGAGACCAAAGAGGTGCACATCAACGAGTACGGCACCGACGATTACAGCCGCCTTGCGCTGACCTACCCCGGCGGCTGCATGGCAGAGTCTGTCCAGACCATCGGGCAGGAACTGGAGCGCAACGCCCGCATCGTTGGCACAAAGGGCAGCATCTTTCTGCCGGATTTCCAGCACGCCGAGACCATGACGCTGGAAGTGGAGGGCAAAGAGCCGGAGGTCATCCGCTGCCCGGTGGACATCAACGGCTTTGAGTACGAGATCCGGGAAGCAAGCCGCTGCGTCAAGCTGGGGCGTACCGGCAGCGACCGCTACACCCCGCAGGACAGCCTTGCCCTGACCCGCCTGATGTACGACACCCGCATGAGCTGGGGCATGAAGTTTGCGGGGGAGGTGTAAGCGCACACCTTGCCGCAAAGGGCTTTTTTTGCGTGCGGAGACTATGGCATACGGAGAGCGACAACTCGGAATTGATATAAAAAAGAAGGACACATAGATGAAAACAGTGGTTCTTTATAATATTATTTCTTTTATCATCCTCGTTGCTTTGATTTTTGTCTTAAGGATTGTTAGTAAGAGTAATTTAAGACAAAATCAACAACTTGTTATTAAAGTCATTGCAATTATTTTAATTGTTTGTGTGATAGCGTTCGTGCTTTTTATTGATGCAATAGCATTTGGCATTATAGGACCAGTTCCAAATTAACAATTCCAGTTTGTCGCACATCCTGCCTAAAACACAAACCGGAACGATCTTCCCTTTTTCGGGTGGATCGTTCCGGTTTTTATGTTATATTGAAAATCGTTTTATGCCAGCTTGGCTTCCAGACGCTCACGGATGGCCTTGATAAAGCCCTCGCTGTCCACGGCGGTGGGGGTGATGCCCTCTGCCAGACCGCACAGGTCCTTGGTCATGATGCCCTCGTTCAGGGTCTGCAGGCTTGCGGCTTCCAGTGCTTCACCAAAGTGCACCAGCTCCGGCAGGTTATCCAGCTCGCCGCGCTTCTTGAAGGCGCCGGACCACGCAAAGATGGTGGCCATGGGGTTGGTGGAGGTCTTTTCGCCCTTCAGGTACTTATAGTAATGACGGGTAACGGTGCCGTGTGCGGCCTCGTACTCGTACTTACCGTCCGGGCTGACCAGCACACTGGTCATCATGGCCAGCGAGCCAAAGGCGGTGGAGACCATATCACTCATCACGTCGCCGTCGTAGTTCTTGCAGGCCCAGACAAATCCGCCCTCACTGCGGATGACACGGGCCACGATGTCATCGATCAGGCTGTAGAAATAGGTGATGCCTGCGGCCTCGAACTTTTCCCGGTACTCGGCATCGTACACCTCCTGGAAGATGTCCTTGAAGGTGTGGTCATACTTCTTGGAAATGGTGTCCTTGGCACCGAACCAGAGATCCTGTTTGCTTTCCAGTGCGTAGTTGAAGCAGCTGCGGGCAAAGCTGTAGATGGAGGTATCCTTGTTGTACTGGCCCTGCAGGACACCGGCACACTCAAAGTTGTAGACCGTGGCGGCCTGCCGGGAGCCGTCGTCGCCGGTGTAGATCAGCTCCGCCCTGCCGGGGCCGGGGATGCGGAACTCGGTGCACTTGTACACGTCGCCGTAGGCGTGGCGGGCAATGGTGATGGGCTTTGTCCAGTTCTTGACCACCGGTTTGATGCTGTCGATCATGATCGGCGCACGGAACACGGTGCCGTCCAGCACGGCGCGGATGGTGCCGTTGGGGCTCTTCCACATCTGGTGCAGGTGGTATTCCTCCACGCGCTGGGCGTTGGGGGTGATGGTAGCGCACTTGACTGCCACGCCATACTTTTTGTTGGCGAGAGCGGCATCCATGGTCACCTGATCCTGGGTGGCATCCCGGTTGGGCAGGCCCAGATCGTAGTACTCGGTCTTCAGATCCACAAAGGGCAGGATGAGCTCCTCCTTGATGATCTTCCAGAGCACACGGGTCATCTCGTCGCCATCCATCTCCACCAGCGGCGTGGTCATCTTGATCTTTTCCATAACAGTTTCCCTTTCCTCTGTTTCAAAAAATACTGTGACCTCCGGCGGCACTGCCAGATGCTCTGCCGGGAGGTTCGGCTTTATTGATACGCGGCCGCCAGCTTTTCCAGCGCAGGCAGGCTGCGCTTTACCTGTTCGGTGTCGATGCAGTAGGCAAGGCGGACATAGCCCGTTACGCCAAAGGTATCACTGGGCACCAGCAGCAGGTCAAATTCCCGGGCCCTGCGGCAGAAGGCGTTGGCATCCTCCTCCAGTGCCTTGGGGAAGAGATAGAAGGTGCCGCCGGGCCGCTCGACCTCAAAGCCCAGCGCTTTCAGCTTGCTGTAAAGCAGATTCATATTGGTCTCGTAGACGCTCAGGTCGCTGGTCACATCCAGGCAGCGGCTCACGGCGCGCTGGATGATGCTGGGCGGGCAGTTGTGGCCGGTAAAGCGGGAGATCTGGGCCATCATATCCACCAGCACCTCCTCGCCCTCACAGCCGGGGCGCACGGCCACGTAGCCCAGGCGCTCGCCGGGCAGGCTCAGGCTCTTGGAGAAGGAGAAGCAGGTCAGGGTGTGGGGGTAGAACGCCGCCGGGTAAGGCACGGTCTTGCCATCAAACACGATGTCCCGGTAGGGCTCGTCACTGACCAAGAAGATATTGTGGCCGTACTGGGCGCTTTTTTCGGTCAAAATCGCCGCCATGCGGGTCAGGGTGTCGGCAGAGTAGACCACACCGGTGGGGTTGTTGGGGGTGTTGATGAGGACGCAGGTGACCTTCTCGGTCAGCATCTGCTCAAAGGCCTCCAGATTGGGCTGGAAGGCCGGAGCCTGGGGCGGCACCACCCTGAGATGGGCACCGGTGCCCTCCACATAGGGGCCGTACTCCGGGAAGTAGGGGGCAAAGGTCAGCACCTCGTCCCCGGGCCGGGTCACGGCGCGCACAGCGTGGGCAATGGCACCCGCCGCGCCCGTGGTGGGAAAGATATCCTTCTGCGCATAGGGCAGGCCGAAGGTCCTGTTCAGGTTGGCCGCCACGGCGGTGCGGAATTCCGGGTCGCCCTGGCTGGGGCAGTAGCCGTGCAGGACCACCGGGTCCTCCTGTGCCAGCAGCTCCTGCATGGCGGCGGTGAATCGCTCCGGGCAGGGCACGCTGGGGTTGCCCAGCGAGTAATCAAACACGTTCTCGTAACCAATCTGGGCCGCGCGCTGCTTGCCGTACATAAAGGTCTCGCGGATGACGCTCTTGTGGGCCAGCATCCCGCGGTAAGTCTCGTTCAGCATAAGTTTCTTCCCCTCTAAAACACAAATTTATTTTTCGTGGGCAGCAGACGCATAGCTCTGCTCTACTTTCACCACACAGCTGTATTTCGGGTCCTGCTCATGGACGAACTGGCACATGGCGGCCAGCATCTCGTCCTTGTTCCCGGTATAGCCCGCCGGGAACTCCAGATCGAACAGGACATTCGTATGGGTATCACCCGGCACGATGCGCAGGTCGTGGATCGAAAGGCAGGGGTCGAGCTGGCGGGCCTTTTCCATCAGGCGGGTGCGCAGCACGCCCACCGCCGCATCGGTGGTGACGATGGGGTCATAGTGAATGGTCACCTGCAGGCCGTCCCGCTTTATAAAATCGTTCTCGATGTTGTCGATGACATCGTGGGCCTTGAGCGGGTCGGTCTCTGCCGGGAACTCGATGTGGAGGGAGGCGAACTGATGCCCCGGGCCGTAATCGTGCACCATGAGGTCGTGCATCCCCAGCACGCCGGGGTAGCCCATGACCGTCTGCTCAATGTGCTCCACCAGCTCCGGGCTGGGGCTCTCGCCCAGCAGGGGGCTCAGGGTGTCCATGACCAGCCCCCAGCCCGACCAGAGGATGAAGGCTGCCACGGCCACGCCCATGATACCGTCCAGCCGCGCCCAGCCCGTCAGGCTGCAGACCACGGTGGAGATCAGCACCGCGCCGGTGGTCAGCACGTCGTTGCGGCTGTCGGCGGCGGTGGCCATCAGGGTCTCGGAACCGATGGTGCGGCCGATGGTGCGGTTGAAGCCGCTCATCCAGAGCTTGACGAGGATGGATGCGGCCAGCACGCCCACGCTCAGCCAGCTGAACGCCACGGGGGTGGGGTGGAACACCTTGACCACCGACTCCTTGAGCAGGGAAAAGCCGATGCCCAGGATGGTCACGCTGACCACCAGACCGGCCAGATATTCATAGCGGGCGTGGCCGTAGGGATGCTCGGCATCCGGGGCCTTGGCGGCCAGCCGGAAGCCGATGAGGCTGACCACGTTGGACGAAGCGTCCGAGAGGTTGTTCAAAGCATCCGCCATGATGGCGATGGAGCCGAACAGGGTGCCTGCCAGCAGCTTGCCCAGGCAGAGCAGCAGGTTGCAGGCCATGCCCACACCGCTGGCAAGGTTGCCGTAGGCCGTGCGGGTAGCAGGGTCCTGGGGGGCATTGGGATGCCGGATGAACCGGCGGATCAGGAATTGCGTCATATCTATCTTTCATCTCCAGAGGTACGTTCAAAAAATACGACTTAGGTATAGTATAGCACCCAGCTTTACCGTTGTGAAGCGTTCACCCATGAAACTGCGGCTTGTCAGGCGGCAGTTTTGTGAATTTGCTTCTTGTTGCAATCAAAAAAGAGCTGCCGCGCGCCCCTTTGCCAACACTTTGGTTGGCAGAGAGCGCCGCAGCAGCCCCTTTTACGGTTCCGTCAGGGGAACTCAGACATTCTTGGCAGAGGGCTTGCTCAGATCCACACCGCGGATGATCTTGCGCACGGGCAGGATGCTCTTGGCGTTCATGGACAGCTCGTCCACACCCATCCGCAGGAAGGTCTCGGTGAGAGCGGTATCCGCGCCCAGCTCACCGCAGATGCCCACCCAGATGCCGTGGCGGTGGCCCGCCTCAATGGTCATCCGGATGGCCTTCAGCACAGCGGGGTGGTGGGGATCAAAGAAGGGCTCCAGCTTGGCGTTCTGGCGGTCCAGCGCGCAGGTGTACTGGGTCAGGTCGTTGGTGCCGATGGAGAAGAAATCGCACTCCTGGGCCAAATCGTCCGCCACCAGAACTGCGGCGGGGGTCTCGATCATGGTGCCCACCTCGATCTTGTCGCTGAACTTCTTGCCCTCGGCGGTCAGCTCTGCCTTGCACTCCTCCAGCACGGCCTTGGCATCCTGCAGCTCCCGCAGACTGGTGATCATGGGGAACATAATGCTCATGTTGCCGTAGGCAGAAGCGCGCAGCAGGGCCCGCAGCTGGGTCTTGAAGAAGTCCTTGCGGGTCAGGCAGATGCGGATGGCGCGGTAGCCCAGCGCGGGGTTGTCCTCGTGGTCGAGCTTCATGTAGTCCACGGTCTTGTCCGCGCCGATATCACAGGTGCGCACAACCACCTTTTTGGGGGCCAGGCTTTCCAACACCTGCTTGTAGGCCTCGAACTGGTATTCCTCGGTGGGGTAATCCGTGCAGTTCAGGTAGACGAATTCGGTGCGGAACAGGCCCACGCCGCCCGCGTCGTTCTGCTGGACCGCGCCCACATCGCTCATGCCGCCGATGTTGGCAAAGACCTGCACGGTCTTGCCGTCCAGCGTGGTGTTGGGTTTGCCCTTGAGCTCGGCCAGCAGGGCCAGCTTCTTCTGGTCCTCCTGCTGGCGCTTTTTCAGGCTCTCCAGCAGATCGGGAGTGGGGTCCACATACACGCAGGCGTTGTAGCCGTCCACCACAGCCATCTTGCCGTCCCAATCTTCCTGGATCTCCTTGCACTGGATCAGGGCGGGGATGTTCATGCTGCGGGCCAGAATGGCGGTGTGGCTGTTGGAGCTGCCCTCCCGGGTGATGAAGCCCAGCAGCAGGC
>ENA-ORTY01003396-ORTY01003396.1-human-gut-metagenome-genome-assembly--contig:-NODE-3396-length-13764-cov-2.151069_pt1 | contig 13764 bp, 11 predicted proteins | sample MGYA00241917_ERZ509198 | MGnify/ENA primary metagenome ERZ509198 (study PRJEB26280, sample SAMEA2338857) | human gut metagenome | biome: human gut; feature: human-associated habitat; material: faeces...
TCGGATACGAGTACCCGATGATTAAATTTATTTTCATATCTGAGTCAGATATTTTTGGAAAGACAAAGAAGAAAAAGAAACGAAAAAGTTATGATGGACAGAAAATAAGCAGCTTTTCGGATCTGAAACCGGGAGACTATGTAGTGCATGAGAATCATGGACTTGGAATCTACCGGGGAATTGAAAAGATAGAAGTTGATAAGGTGACAAAGGATTATATGAAGATTTCGTATGCTGATGGTGGAAATCTTTATATTCTTGCGACACAGCTTGACCAGATCCAGAAGTATGCCAGTGCAGATGCTAAAAAGCCGAAACTTAACAAACTTGGAGGACAGGAATGGCATCGCACGAAGAGCAAGGTAAAGACAGCAGTCTGGCAGATTGCCAAAGATCTGGTGGAACTCTATGCAGTACGGCAGTCCAAAGAAGGATTTGTCTATGAAAAGGACACGGTCTGGCAGAAAGAATTTGAAGAACTTTTCCCATATGAGGAGACGGAAGACCAGTTAAAGGCAATTGAGGTGACAAAGGCAGATATGGAAAGCAGCCGCATTATGGACCGTTTGATTTGCGGCGATGTTGGCTATGGCAAGACAGAGATTGCGATTCGTGCCGCGTTTAAGGCGGTGATGGATGGCTGCCAGGTTGCCTTTTTAGTGCCGACAACGATTCTCGCGGCACAGCATTACAATACTTTTTCACAGCGCATGAGAGATTACGGAATTAACGTGGAATTATTATGCCGTCTGCGAACACCGTCGGAGCAGAAAAAAACGATTGAGGGTTTGAAAAAGGGCAGTGTTGATATTGTCATTGGAACTCACAGGCTTCTAAGCAAAAGTGTTTCTTATAAGAATCTGGGACTTTTGATGATTGACGAGGAACAGCGGTTTGGTGTGACGCACAAAGAAAAATTAAAGCAGATGAAAAATGATATTGATGTGCTGACGCTGACGGCGACACCAATTCCGAGAACCCTTCATATGAGTTTGGTTGGAATCCGCGATATGAGTGTTTTGGAGGAGCCGCCGGTAGACCGTATGCCGATTCAGACATTTGTTATGGAAAAAAGTGAGCCGATTGTAAGAGAAGCCATTTTACGAGAAATCGGAAGAGGCGGTCAGGTGTACTATGTATACAATCGTGTTGGCAATATGGATATTGTAGCAAATGAAATTGCGAAACTTGTGCCGGAAGCGGTGGTTGCCTTTGCCCATGGACAGATGAATGAACGCGAACTTGAGCGGACAATGTTTCGGTTTGTCGAGGGTGAGATTGATGTTTTGGTAGCGACTACGATTGTGGAAACCGGGCTTGATATTCCGAATGTAAATACGATTATTATTGAGGATGCTGACAGGCTTGGGCTGTCCCAGCTTTACCAGTTACGCGGACGTGTGGGAAGAAGTAACCGAACGGCTTATGCATTTCTTCTTTATAAACGGGACAAATTGCTAAAAGAAGTGGCAGAAAAACGTCTGGCGGCGATTAAGGAGTTTACGGAACTTGGTTCGGGATTCCGCATTTCCATGAGAGATTTGGAAATACGAGGGGCAGGTAATCTTTTGGGTGCAAGCCAGCATGGACACATGGAAGCAGTCGGGTATGATTTGTACTGTAAAATGCTCAATGAAGCGGTGAAAAAGTGCAAAGGAGAAGAAGTGCCGGAGGAAGAATATGAAACGAGTGTCGAAATAAAGGTTGACGCATTTATTCCGGTCAGTTATATTAAAAATGAATTCCAAAAACTGGACATTTATAAAAGAATTGCGGAACTTGAGACGGAAGACGAAAAAACAGACATGATTGATGAGTTGGTTGACCGTTTTGGTGAGCCGCCAAAGAGTGTAATGAATCTTTTGAATATTGCCATTTTGAAAGCGAAGGCGCATGAAGCGTTTATTATGGAGGTGGCAAGTAAAAAAGAGCAGCTTCAGTTTGTGATGTATCCACAGGCGAAAATTGATGTGGAAGGAATTCCTAAACTCATCGCATCGATGGGGAGAAAACTTCGTTTTGTGCCGGGGGCAAAACCATATTTTGTTTATCAATATACGGGCAATGTGCTTTCGGAGGCGGAGAAAATAGTAGATGAAATTCGTGCACTTAGCATATCAAATAAAGAATGAGGAGGAACGATATGAAACAATTTATTTTGGCAATACTAGTATGTGTCGGCATGTGTATTGGTGTTGTTGGATGCGGCAGCGAGGCGGTGGAGGAAACAAGATCTTCCGAGCGTGCGGCATCGGTATCAAACAGTAACTTAAAAGAGGATTCTTCCGTTATTGCAGTAGGAAAGACGACAGTTTCTTATAAGGAATACAAGACCTACTATTATTTTATGAAGAATCAGTATGAGAGTATTTTGGGAACCGATATCTGGAAGTACAATAAAGCGGTAAAAGATAAGTCTGTCGGACAGGAAGCGATTGAATCGGTGCTTCGCCAGATTATTCAGGTAAAGGTAATTGGCAAAGAGGCGGCTATCGAGAAGGTGCAGCTTGAAACGGATGAAAAGGAAGAGGCAGACTACCGGGCAAAGACGGTGTTTGATTCGATTTCGGCGAAGGACAAGCAGACGCAGGGAATTGAATTAAAGGTACTTTCTAAAATTTTCGAGGAAAACAAACTGGCGCAGAAAATGTACAATGTACAGATGGGAAAACTCAAAATTGATTATGCGGCCAATACACTTTCGGCAGCAAAGGTGGAATTGATTTATCAGGCAGCGAACGCGAAAAATAAGGAAACTGTGAAAAATACGATGTCACAGATTCTGAGTGAAGTGACAAGTTCACAGAATAGTTTTTATACGGTGGCAAAAAACAAAACACAGGCAGATGCGATTGAGTATGTAATTGGAAATCAGGATAGCCGTACTAATCTTGCAAAAGCTGTCGTCAGTCTGAAAAAGAATCAGACATCCGCACTTATTGAGGAAAAAGACGGTTTTTATATTGCGCATTGTATTCAGACCAATTCAGCGGCGTTGCAGCAGCAGTACCGGAATCAGCTTGTGTCTGAAAAACAGACGGAAAGTTTTCAAAAGATATACAAAACGTGGTCAGATAAATTTGATGTGAAAGTAAGTAAAGCGTTATTAGCAGCAAATTAAGTGCTGCCACAGATAGAAGGAGCATAGGTTATGAAAAGAAGCAGTGGTGTTTTGCTCCCGGTTGCCAGCCTCCCCTCCAAGTATGGGATTGGCTGTTTTGACCGGTGTGCTTATGATTTTGTAGACCAGTTGGTGAAGGCGGGTCAAAGTTACTGGCAGATTCTGCCGATGGGACCGACCGGCTATGGAGATTCGCCATATCAGGCATTTTCCACTTTCGCCGGAAATCCGTATTTTATTTCACCGGATGACCTTGTGAAAAAAGGATACTTAACCGAGAATGACTGCATTCGCGCCGCCGAAGGAACGAGTGGTAAAGAAGTACACTATGATGTGTTGTTTCAGAAGCGGCTTGGTCTGTTACGGAAGGCATATGCAAACAGTAGTATTGAAGCGGATGTTTCTTATCAGGCGTTTGTGCAGGAAAATTCCGAGTGGCTTGCTGATTATGCCTTGTTTATGGCAATTAAAGATAATAAGTCCGGAAAAAGTTATTTGGAGTGGGAGGATGCTATTAGGCTTCGTTCGCCGGAGGCAATGGTGTCTTATCGAAACCGTTTGCTGGAAGATGTTAATTTTTATCAATTTGTTCAGTATGAATTTTATACTCAATGGGCGGCGTTGAAAAAATATGCTAATGACAAAGGGATTTCAATTATTGGGGATATTCCGATTTATGTTGCCTTAGACAGTGCGGATACCTGGGCACATCCGGAATTGTTCCAATTTGATGAAAATGGACTGCCGACGGCAGTTGCGGGATGTCCGCCGGATGCTTTTTCTGCAACCGGGCAGCTCTGGGGAAATCCATTGTACCGCTGGGATGTTCACAAGAATCAGGGGTATTCGTGGTGGATTTCAAGAATTAAAACGTGTTACGAGTTGTATGATATGCTCCGCATTGACCATTTCCGCGGCTTTGATGAATATTATGCGATTCCGTATGGAGATGCAACCGCAGAATTTGGTGAGTGGGAAAAAGGTCCGGGCATTGAGTTGTTTGAGACTTTGGAGAATCAAATGGGAAAACTTCCGATTCTTGCTGAGGATTTGGGATTTTTAACTGATTCGGTCCGCAAACTTTTGGCGGATTCCGGTTTCCCTGGGATGAAAGTGTTACAGTTTGCATTTGATTCCAGAGAGGACAGCGATTATCTGCCGTATCATTATGACAGAAATTCGGTCGTTTATACCGGAACGCATGATAATGCGACAACGTATAGTTTTTTTGATGAGTTGAAAAAAGAGGATAAGGATGTGGCGCTTCGCTATATGAACCGCAGCCGGTTTACCTCGAAGAAAAAATTGACATGGGATTTGATTGCGCTGGCGATGGGAAGTGTTTCGGATCTTTGCATTATTCCTGCACAGGATTATCTGTGTCTGCCAAATTCGGCAAGAATAAATACACCATCGACACTTGGCGGCAACTGGAAATGGCGAATGGCCGGTGGTGTGTTTGATGATAAACTTTGTGAAAAAATCAGAAAAATGACGAAATTATATGGCAGACTCAAAGGACCATCGGCGAGTGCTGATATTCATTAGGCAGTGTCTGATTGTATTTGTGACAAAAGACTTGCCGGTATAAATCAGAAGCGAGTAAGTCCTTTGCGAAGAGTTTTTTTGCAGTGTCGTCCATTTTTGGCACATCAAAGGCAAGTTTTGTGAGAATCTGACAAGAAGCATTTTCTTTTTGTGAAAGCAGGGAAGATGCTTCTTTTTTCATGCCTAAAACACGCAGATACGGCATAACCGGTTCTTCTTTTTCGATGTCAAACAGGCACTGAAAGAAGCTGCGCTTGATTCGTCCGGTTGTGAGGGACGGATTTTTAATTGTCTTTACGAATTCGTTTATCTCCCGGTATTTTGGCAATTCATTCCGGATGCGGTCAGACAAATCCGGCGTAATATCTTTTATCCGGCACAAATCTTTTGCGGTTAAAAGAGAGTAGCCAATCAGGGATGAAAAATCGCTTAGCGAAAGGTTTTCCTTTTCCCCGGCTTTGCGAATTTTTTCGCGCAGAAAAGTAGCAGAAGGAAAATCGGAGAGTGCCGGTGTGTCATTGTCATGGTATCCCTGCCCCTCGCGTCGTATGGTAAAAGGTTTAATTTTAGAATGAAGCTTTTGCAGGGCGACGCAGTATTCTAAGCCAAGAATGTTGTTTGGCGAGTCCCAGGTTTCTGTCGGCAGCCCGGATTCAGCAGCCAAGGCAAGTGAGCGGGCTTTGGGATAGAGAATACCCTGTTTCACAAAGTGTTTCACGCGCGTGCGGTAGGAATCGGGTTCATCGCAAAGAAAGGTGGCGGCCTGCAAAAGAGGGGTGAGGTCGCCGGTTTCCGTGCCAAAACATAAATGTGTGACAAATGGAAGAGCGTTCAATGCGAGAACGCCGCCCATGGCAAAATCACCGGCGCTTGATAGACCGAACCGAACCGGCAGTTCAAAAATGAGATCGGCACCGCCTAAAAGTGCTTCTTTTGTGCGGGTATATTTATCAAAAATGGCAGGTTCGCCACGCTGGACAAAATCACCGTTCATTACGACAACGGCGAATTCTGCACCACATTGTTCCTTTGCTTTTTGAATCTGATAGGCATGCCCTTCGTGAAAGGGATTGTATTCTGCTATAATTCCTACTACATTCATATGATCGCCTCGCTTATTCTAAGATTTCTTTTACTTTTTTGGCAAGTGCTTTGGCAAGTGCCAGATGTCCTTCTTTTGTTAAGTGAAGACTGTCTTCTTTTGATGGCAGGGTGACTTTTGCGGCATCTAAAAAAGGAATGTCCAGTTGTCTTGCAACTTCTTCAAGTGCACCGCCAAGTTCATGCGAAATTGCAATGGAAGATGGCGGAAAACTTGCTGCAAAGTCGGAATCTGCCATGTTATCGCCCAGATAAATCGGGCTTACTAACAGAACCGGTGCCTCGCTTACCATTAGGATTGTCTGGCATACTTTGGCGAGACTTCCTGCAATTTTTTCGACGGAAGGCGAGAAATAAATTTTCATGTCATTGCTTCCTAACATAAGAATGGTTAAATCCAATGGCTTATGCGAGTCTAAGCAGGGAACCAGACAGTCCATTCCGTTTTTGTATGGCTCAAAAGGGTCATCAAAGGAAGAGGTTCTGCTGTTTAGTCCTTCCTCGATAATCCGGTAGTCGCTGCCGAGTAATTTGGCGAGAATACCGGTATAGCGTGTATCGTCATCATAGCGTCCGCCACCGGGAATGTATCCGTGTGTGTTCGAATCGCCATAGCATAAAATGTGTTTCATAACGGTCTCCTTTTTGTGTGGTTGAGTTTATTTTACAATGAAAGGGGGGATGGTTTCAAGCGGAGATTTTATATCTTTTTGGTATTCCTGCGCCGCTCCCGCTGATAAACGCGCAGGGGTATCGGCATGCAAGCATGCCAGATACCCGCGTGTTTATACGCAGGATACCAAAAAGATATAAAATCTCTACTGTATGAGGGAAGATGGGGCGGTTTAGCCGGAGGATTTTGTCTGGGGTGTCTAAAACAACGTTTTTGTCTTGATATGAGGTAAAGGGTTGCATATTTTTCTTGTTTTGCGACGTTTTTAGGCGAATCACGACACAAAAACAACTCTTTTTTGCTGATTTGAGAGATTGCGTTGCATTGGGAATGGAAGATTTTTGTGCGTATGCAACGCTTTTGGACTTTGGAGACAATTTGCGTTGCATGAAGCAAGTTGCCGGCTCGCTGGTGCGCCAAGGAATCTCCCAATCCGTCGTCTCACAAGCTGCGCTATGCAACCTCGCAGGCAAAGCCTGCTCGGTCACGGGCTGTCGCCCTATAAAAAGACAATCTCCCACTGCTTCTTACGTGAGCGAGCTCCCGACGAAGCAGCGTGAGTTTGTTTTTTTGCATGGCTTGTAGCTTTCGTGAAAATTTAGCATTGCTGTCTTGACAGTGCCAGATGGATGGAGTAAGATAGAACAAGGACAAAAGTCAGTGAAATGACAGAAGAAAGAAGGAATTCTAGATGGAAAAGAAAGATATCGATTGGTCCAATATTGGCTTTGGTTATTATCAGACCGATGAGCGTTATGTGTCAAATTTTAAGAATGGCGCTTGGGATGATGGCGTGATGACAAAGGACGCCAATGTCGTTATGAATGAATGTGCCGGTGTATTGCAGTATGCACAGACTTGTTTTGAAGGTTTGAAAGCATATACTACGGAGCATGGCAAGATTGTTACGTTCCGCCCGGATTTGAATGCTTCCCGTATGGCAAATACGGCAAAGCGTTTGGAAATGCCACCATTTCCGGAAGATAGATTTGTAGAAGCAGTTGAGAAAGTAGTAGCAGCCAATGCGGCTTATGTACCGCCTTATGGTTCTGGTGCTACCTTATATATTCGTCCGTACATGTTTGCGAGCAGTTCGGTAATTGGTGTAAAACCGGCAGAGGAATATCAGTTCCGTATGTTCTGTACACCGGTAGGTCCTTACTTTAAGGGCGGTGCAAAACCGATTACGATTCGTGTTTGTGATTTTGACCGTGCAGCACCTCATGGTACCGGTCATGTAAAAGCCGGTTTGAACTATGCGATGAGTCTTCATGCGATCGTAGATGCTCATAATCAGGGCTATGATGAGAATATGTATTTGGACGCTGCTACCCGTACAAAGGTAGAAGAGACCGGTGGTGCAAACTTCATCTTTGTTACCAAAGATAACAAGGTGGTAACACCGAAGTCGGATAGTATTCTTCCATCCATCACTAGACGTTCTTTGATGTATGTAGCGAAAGAGTATTTGGGATTAGAGGCAGAGGAGAGAGAAGTTAAATTCGATGAAGTAAAAGACTTCGCTGAGTGTGGTCTTTGCGGAACAGCTGCTGTTATTTCGCCGGTTGGTAAAATCGTTGACCATGGTAAAGAAATCTGTTTCCCAAGTGGTATGGATGAGATGGGACCGATTACAAAGAAACTTTATGATACATTGACAGGAATCCAGATGGGCCGTATCGAAGCTCCAAAAGGCTGGATTCATGAAATCTTGTAATTTTAAATTGCTTACAAGTGCTTGCTTTTCAATAAATCCCTTTTTATGTGAGAAAGTTTATTCGGATATCCGGGTAAACTTTTTCGTTATTTGCGGATTGATGAGAACAGTTTTGAAAACTTACAAATTACACTTTTTTAGGAAGGAAGGTGCTGATGCGCTACTATATTTCGGATTTACATTTTTACCATGAAAGTCTGCTTACGAAAATGGATTGCCGCGGGTTTGAAAACTGTGATAAAATGCATGAATATATGATTGAGCGTTGGAACAAAAAAGTCCGGGAAAATGACGAGGTCGTTATCCTTGGGGATGTTTCTATGGAACGTGGGAAAAAGACGAATGATATTTTGCAGCAGTTAAATGGCAGGCTGTTTCTTGTGCAAGGAAATCACGACAATTATCTCGAGGACCGCCGGTTTGATGCAACCCGTTTTGAGTGGATTAAGCCGTATGCGGAGCTGAACGATAATAAAAGAAAGATTATTTTATCGCACTATCCAATCTTTTGCTACAATGGGCAGTACCGCCGTAATAAGGAGGGAAATCCGAAAACGGTGATGATGTACGGACATGTACATGATACACACGATGAAGTTTTGGTAAATGAGTTCATCCGTATGACACGAAACACGAAGCACCAGAATCCGGGGCAGAATGAACCTATGCCGATTCCATGCCGGATGATTAATACATTCTGCATGTTTTCTGATTATACGCCGTTGTCTCTGGAAGAATGGCTTGTTTTAGATGAAAAGAGAAGGCAGGCAATATGGGAAAAGGATGGACTAAATTATTGTAAAAATGCAATAGAATGATTGGATAATCCATTTTCTAGGTGTGGGGCATATGATACAATGACGATGAAAAAGGTTTAGCAGGCACTTTTTTGAATGTGGGAATAGGCTGACGGTGTTCGTTTGTTATTTACAAATAAATGCTGCCAGCCTGTTTCATTATTTATGATTGTTTGAGGGAGGTTACTATGGAAAAATATGAAGTTTATGAAAATGAACCGGTCATGTTTCACAACCGCGCATTTTCCTGTATCGGAACAGGACGCATGGATTTGGCGCTTCACAAAGAATATTTAGACCAGTTAGCACTGGTCCAGAAAAAGATTGGATTTGACTATATCCGTGGTCATGGACTTTTCTGTAAGGACATGGCAATTTATCAGGAATTTATTACGCCGGATGGTTCCGTGAAAGAAGAATACAATTTTACTTATTTGGATATGGTGATGGATGCTTATCAGGATTTGAAAATCCGTCCATTTATTGAGCTTGGTTTTATGCCGGAACAAATGGCAAGCGGCGAAGAGACGGTATTATACTGGAAGGGTAATATTACGCCCCCGGCGGATTATAATAAGTGGGCGCGTCTTGTGCAGAACACGCTTCGTCATCTTATGCAGCGTTATGGGGAAAATGAGGTTTTGCTGTGGCCGATTGAAGTCTGGAATGAGCCGAATCTGCCAGGGTTTTGGAAAGATGCTGACAGACAGGAATATTTTCATTTATATGAAGTTACGGCAAAGGCAGTGAAAGAAGTGGATGAAAGACTCCTGGTTGGCGGACCGGCGATTTGCGGTGTTGATGATGTATCGTGGCTGCAGGATTTTCTTGATTATGTAAAGGAGAAAAAACTGCCGCTTGACTTTGTGTCGCGGCATCATTATACAAGTTATGTGCCGGATCGGGTAGGACATTATGGCTATATTGATTTACATGATCCGGACGATGCATTTTCTGTATTGGAAAAATCGCGTGAAATTGTGGACCGTTATGAGGAGTTTGCCGGCAAAGATATTCATATCACAGAATATAACACGTCGTATATTCCGAATGCACCGGTACACGATACCTGTTATAACGCTGCGTATGTGGCGCATATGCTGTCGAGACTTGGGGATTGCCACACGTCGTATTCGTATTGGACATTTGGCGATGTGTTTGAGGAACTGGGGGTTCCGTTTACTCCGTTTCATGGTGGATTTGGACTGGTAGCAAATGGCTGTATTCCAAAGCCGACGTTTTGGACATTTGCTTTTTATAAAAAATTAACCGGCACCTGCATTCACCGCTCTGAGGATTCGCTTATTACAAAGCAGAAAGATGGCAGTTATTATGGTGTTATCTGGAATCCGGACAATGATGGAAAAGGCGAGAAGAAGGAAGTCACTTATACCATTCATCTGCCGGAGAATTATGAACGACAAGAATACTGCAATCTTGTAAAAATTGTAGATGAAGAGCATGGCAATCCACTGAAAGTCTGGCACGACCTTGGGGAGCCGGCAAATCCATCGAAAGATGAGGTGAGTTTGCTGCGTGAGGTGGCGAAGCCATGGATTACAACCCAGACGGTAAAAGCGAAAAAAGACTGCTTGAAAATTTCATTCTGTTTGGAGAAAAATGCGGTTGCAGCATTTGAGTTGAAACCGGTCGAGAGGCAGCAGGACACCGGGTATGATTATGAACGTGTGATTTCGCAGAAGGTTAATAAAGATACTCCTTGACAAGGAAACGGAAATTCGGTTACACTTAAAATAAATAAACGATAAGGAGGAGAAAAAGATGGATGAACAGATGAATAATAATGGCTACCAGAGTCAGCCGAATCCGATGCCAAATCAGAATAAAGATGGTATTGCTATTGCAGTTTTTGTGCTTGGTATTGTTTCGATTTGTTTATGCTGCATCGCTTGGGGAGTAATCAGCCTTGCGTGCGCCATTGTATCATTGGTATTGTATTCACGTTATAAGACAATGTTTTCACCGGAGAAAAAAGGACTGGCAACAGCAGGATTTGTTACATCGATTATTGGTTGTGTACTTGGTGCAATTGTACTTGCAGTTTGCGTGGTTGCATTTTGTACAGCAGCATCCGTGTACTCTACATATAAGATGTTTTTGTAGAATTGATAATATATAATAATTGAAATTACATAAACTTAACCCACAATTCAAAACCAAATCGCAGTACACCAAAACCAAGGAAAATCCAAACAAGTACATAAAGGATATTCGCGCTTAGGTGCATACCGCGAAAATGAGAAAAATGATGAAGAAAACATCCCTTTTTGAAAAGAGAGGGGTGTTTCTTTTTTGTGCCATTTATGAGTAATGCCAGTGTATGAGAAAGGACAAAGGCGGTATAGATAAGGGCACAGTAAAAGATTGCCGGTTGAAGTTTTAAACTGGTGAGTAAGTCACCACGAAGCAGAGCGGAAACCGCACGTGTACTGCCACAGCCGGGACAGGAAAAACCGGTCAAAGCATGGAACATGCAAGGTGGAAAAATCTTAGTAGGAATAAAAATCCCTGCCTGATACAAAAGGGAAAGACCAAGCATAATAGGAAGAAGTGCCAGACTAATGCGGTAGCATATTTGGGTTGATGATAATTTCCTTTTTGCCATGTCTGCTTCCTCCTGCTTTTCTCTTAGGACTGTTCCATCTATCATAATATAAATTGTGTGATTCGTCCAGCTTTAAAAATCCTCTTCCTCGATGTCCATCTGGATGAGCGCGCCCAGATCCGGATAGACCTCGTCACTGGCATGCCCCGTGTCGTTTAACTTCACCAGAATCGCAACCTCTTTGCCAATCCGATCCGCCGCTGCCGCTTTTAATGCGTCCTGGCAATCCGAACGGTTCTGCTCGACGTACTCGTAAGCGTTTTTGTCATCGAACACCAGCATCAATTCCCCGTTCGGTCCGAGCGACCGGGTCGCCATCTTAAGATACGTCTTTGTCACGCCGGTAAGCTGCGATAAGATGCCGCCCCAGTTTGTCAGCACCTGCTTCACATCCTCCGGAATCGCCTTGGGCAGTTCTGCCTTGGGCAGCGAGCCTCCCTGTGCCCCCTGCGCGCTTCCACCTACGCCCTGCCTGGCACTCCCCGGTGCCGCCATCACAACGCCTTTTTCCAGTTTCTTCTCCAGGCTGTCGATGCGGTCCACCAGGGACGTGTAATCTTTTTCCATTTCCGGTTTACATAACTTAATTATCGCAATTTCAATCAGAATCCGCTTCTGGCTGGCATATTTGATCTGGCCGCCAAGCTCCGAGAAAATGCGGATATAGCGAATCAATTCGCGTGCATAGTTTTCTCTCTCCTTTATGTTTAGATTCACCGGGATAGTTCTATCACGGCTTTCAGTGTGGCAGTGCATAAACCGGGCGCAGCCCGCAAGAGCGGTCAGCGATCCTTTCCGGGTTCTTTTCAGGTTCTTTCCAAGTGTCCTCCGTCCCGTGCAGATGGTACATTCTCCACTCGTTCGGGGTAAACCCGGTATAATCGTGAAACGTTTTGGAAAAGTAGGAAAAATTAGAGTAACCGACGCGCATGGCGACTTTTCCAATCTTGATGTCCGGGTACTCCAGAAGCTCCTTGGCTTTTTCCATCCGTTTCTGGGCGATGTATGCCGGCAGCGTCATCCCGACGGCGCGCATGAACTGCTTCGAAAGATAGTCTTCTGACATGAACACGAGCTTCGCCAGCATTTTTCTGGACAGATCTTCTTCCAGATTGTCAAGAATATATTGGCATACGGTAGTGATGGCGTCCGACTTGTGATCCCGGCTGCCTTCGACAATGCCGAGGATCTTGTGCATAAACCAGGCAGTCGCACACAGGCTGGAAACAGCAAAGGTTTCCATCTGGTCGTACTCCTCCGAGTCGATGATATCCTCCAGGGACATATCCCGGCTTTGCAGGTAATTGGACAGCATCAGCGTGCAGGTCCGCAAAAAAACCGTCAGTCGGTTCACCGTCCATCCTTCTTCCGCTTGGACCCGCACCATTTCTTCCCGAATGGACGCTTCTAGACTTGTGAGGGGACCGAAGCCAACCAACATTTTTTTCCACGTTTTTAAGGGGAAAGAGCGCCGCTGTGTCTTGTCTGCGGGCAGGTCGACTCCCTGCGCGATTCTCTGCATATCCGGAACGGTGTGCTTTTCCAGCTGGCAAAGCGCCTCCCACATGGACACTGCCTGCCCGACGGTGCCTTTTTCTCCGCAGTATGCACAGACCTGAAGGCCGATCCGCGCCTCCACGGCGTCGAGAAACGCCGCCAGCGGCGCGCGAGGAAAGGGATCTTTCCCTGTGGCACGGCAGACCAGGATCCATCGGGTCTCGCTCAGGCGAACGACGGTTTGCAGGGCGTTCTGGTCGGCCAGATCCAAAATGGCCTGCCGGACCAGCGGCCTGCCATAGTGCGAAGGGACGGGCTGACCGGGCACGGGGACAAAGCGCAGTAGGAGAATCGCGAGACTGGAATTTTCGGTCAAGCCATGCTTTTGCGCTTGACGAGTGAAATCCGCCTGTTTGACGGCGCCGTCAAACAGGGCGGCCCACAGGGTTTCCAGCGGTTCCTCCTGCCAGCCGCGCCGTGCATCCAGAAGCCCAACAACCCGGGAAATCGTCTCTTCCAGCTCCTTGGCCTTGATGGGCTTTAGCAGGTAGTCACAGACATCGAACCGCAACGCACTCTGGGCATAGGAAAATTCTGCGTAGCTCGAAAGGACAATGCATTCCATCGACGCGTGGTTTTCCCGAATCCACTTGAGCAGCTGAAGACCGTTGCCACCCGGCATTT
>ENA-ORTY01003401-ORTY01003401.1-human-gut-metagenome-genome-assembly--contig:-NODE-3401-length-13750-cov-3.823074_pt1 | contig 13750 bp, 10 predicted proteins | sample MGYA00241917_ERZ509198 | MGnify/ENA primary metagenome ERZ509198 (study PRJEB26280, sample SAMEA2338857) | human gut metagenome | biome: human gut; feature: human-associated habitat; material: faeces...
AACTGACTGCCGAACTTCTCCGCAAAGCTAATCTGCTACCGTTTGCCAAGTGCTACACCGTCGTTCCAATGCTGTTCCTTAAGAATGCTCCGAAAGATGGTATAAGAAACGCCGTGTTGCCAGAAAATATTGTCGAGTTAATGAAATAAAGAAATAACAAATTCGTGATTTGCAGATGTTGGATTTTAGAAAACAATTCCAAGAGATTATAGAACAATCTTATATCCCTTTCAATATAGATAAAACTGCGACTTCTGACGTATGGAGTAATATTTATAAGTTAGTACTTCCTAATATACCGGAAAAACTTTTTAGGTATCGTAGAATAGACGATAAGGGCTATACAATTGAATCATTTAAATCTAAAACTATTTCATTATGCCATGCGGGAATGTTTCCAGATAAATATGATTCGTATTTATATATAGATCAAGATAAGATTCACAAAGATCTAAAAAATGCATTGAAAGATGCGTTGCGCATAACATTGTCGCATATAACACAGAAATCCCCTGAAATAAGGGCGGAAAAAGCAACGAAAATATGTTATTATAGAGAGTGCGGATATACGGATGAACAAATTATAGATAAAATATTGACAGATGATTATGTTGATTTTTGCAATAATATAGGGGCTGCGATAAAAAAACAAGAATCGCGTTTTAGAAATCCAAGAAATAGTGCAAAAATTGCCTGTTTTACAGAAAGTGTGCAGTCTAAGTATATGTGGGATAGATATGCAGATGGATATAAGGGGTTTGCATTAGAATATGATCTCAGACGATGCATTTTTAAATATAATTCATTGGGAATGAGTGTTAATCTCTTTCCTGTGATTTATACAGATTTAAGACCGGATGTTACATTAGATGAGGGAAATATTCATACTTACGAATATTTCAAGCAGATTGGAGATAAAAATTGGTTAAGCTTTTTGTCGTCTATAATATCTGTTAATCAATTATATTGGTATCGAGTTTATCTTTATAAAGACAGAAAAGAATACGAGCACGAACATGAATGGAGAATGATTTACTATAATTTAGAAGATGAGAATGATTATGTTGCAATACCGGATGTTGGATGCTTGAAAGCAATATATTATGGTCCAGATATATCACAAAAGGATAAGCAAGAATTACATCAGATTGCAGTTGAAAAAGGACTGAAAGAGTATGATGTCGATCTTGACACGGGTAGCCGTAGATATGATTTAAGAGTAACAGCAATTAAATAAGAATATTCTTAGCGCAAAAAAGAACCGATTAACAACCTGAAAGTTGTGTCATCTCAATTATTTATAGTACCTTTGCTTACCAAATAAGGCAAAGGTATTTTTGATGCATACAATGGCAGAAGATAAGATAGACAACGCACTGGAAGTAAAAGAGGAAACAGTGGAATGCAAAAGCGAAGATTGGGTTTGCCATTCGCAGGCTATAGCTGCAACCATGTCAAACCGAATGGAGGAACTTGGCATGACACAACGAGCGTTGGCTGAGAAAATGAACTGCACCCAGCAATATGTATCCAAGGTGTTGAAAGGTCGCGAGAATCTGTCATTGGAAACTTTGTGCAAAATAGAAAATGCATTAGGTATCAAAATACTACAAGCTGGAATAAATAAGTAATAACACCATAGTAGGGAAAGAATATGTCAATACAGAGCGAAGCGGCATTGGAAGCCGGACTTATAGCCACACTTCGGCAAATGGACTACGAGTATGTCCAGATTACCGAAGAAGATAATCTTTATGCCAACTTCAAGCGGCAGTTGGAAATTCACAACAAGAAACAGCTGGCGGAAGTTGGTCGTAACTCATTTACGGATGAAGAGTTTGAGAAGATATTGATATATCTGGAAGGTGGTACTCGCTTTGAAAAGGCTAAGAAACTTCGTGACCTATATCCTCTTGACACGATGAACGGGCAGCGTATTTGGGTGGAATTCCTTAATCGTACACAATGGTGTCAGAACGAGTTTCAGGTGTCGAATCAGATTACGGTGGAGGGACGAAAGAAGTGTCGCTATGATGTGACGATTCTTATCAATGGCCTCCCTCTGGTTCAGATTGAATTGAAGCGTCGGGGTGTAGAACTCAAGCAGGCATACAATCAGATACAACGCTATCATAAGACATCCTTTCATGGGCTGTTCGACTATATTCAGCTATTTGTTATCTCCAATGGCGTAAATACTCGTTATTTCGCCAATAATCCCAATGGTGGATATAAATTCACGTTCAACTGGACGGATGCGGCAAATCTGCCATTCAATGAACTGGATAAGTTTGCTGTATTTTTCTTGGAAAAGTGTACGCTCGGTAAGATTATCGGAAAATATATCGTATTGCATGAAGGGGATAAATGCTTGATGGTACTTCGCCCATACCAGTTTTATGCTGTAGAAAAGATATTGGATCGGGTACAGAACTCCAACGATAACGGTTATATCTGGCATACTACAGGCGCAGGAAAAACCTTGACTTCATTCAAAACAGCACAGCTTGTTTCGGAGTTGGATGATGTAGATAAGGTAATGTTCGTTGTTGACCGTCATGACCTTGACACACAAACGCAGTCGGAATATGAAGCCTTTGAACCGGGAGCTGTTGACGGTACGGACAATACGGATGAACTGGTAAAACGGCTGCATAGTAACTCCAAGATTATCATTACCACTATTCAGAAACTCAATGCTGCCGTAAGTAAGATATGGTACAGCAGCAAGATAGATTCGATATGCCACTCCCGTATCGTGATGATATTTGATGAGTGCCACCGCAGTCACTTCGGGGAGAGTCATAAGAAGATTATGCAATTCTTCGATAATGCCCAGATATTCGGTTTTACCGGAACTCCTATTTTTACAGAAAATGCAGTTGATGGGCATACGACCAAAGAGGTATTCGGCAACTGCCTGCATCGCTATCTGATTAAAGATGCCATTGCCGATGAAAATGTTCTCGGTTTCCTTGTAGAGTATTATCATGGCAGTGAGGAAGTGCAGAACGGCAGTACTAATCGCATGACGGAAATCGCTAAATTCATCCTTAATAATTTCAATAAGTCAACATTTGACGGAGAGTTCGATGCATTGTTTGCTGTACAGTCCGTACCGATGCTTATCCGTTATTACAAGATATTCAAGGAACTGAATCCCAAGATTCGTATAGGTGCAGTTTTTACTTATGCAGCCAATGGAAGTCAAGATGATGATCTGACAGGAATGGGTACAGGTTCTTATCTGAATGACAGTGCCGGTGAGGTTGATGAACTGCAAGCCATCATGGATGACTACAATGAAATGTTCGGGACATCGTTTACGACAGAGAACTTCCGTGCATATTACGATGACATCAACCTGCGTATGAAAAAGAAGCGAGTTGATATGAGGCCGCTTGATCTTTGTCTGGTCGTCGGAATGTTCCTTACCGGTTTTGACAGCAAGAAACTCAATACGCTTTATGTAGACAAGAATATGGAATACCACGGCTTGTTGCAGGCATTCAGCCGGACAAACCGTGTGCTGAATGAAAAGAAACGCTTCGGAAAGATTGTGTGTTTCCGTGATTTGAAAAGCAATGTTGATACCGCTATCAAATTGTTCAGCAACAGTAACAATCCGGAAGAAATAGTGCGACCTCCGTTTGAAGAAGTCAAACAGGAATACAAGGAGCTTGCTACCAATTTTTTGAAGAAATATCCGGACACAAATTGTATAGACCTTTTGCAGAGTGAAAAAGCTAAGAAAGAGTTTGTTTTGGCGTTCCGTGATATTATCCGTAAACATGCTGAAATACAGATATACGAGGATTATAATGAAGAGTCTGATGATCTCGGCATGACGGAACAGCAATTTATGGATTTCAGAAGTAAGTATCTTGATATCCATGATACTTTTGCACTCGTTGTTCCAGCACCGTCACCCAAACCGGATGATGATACAGATGTTCCGGATGACGGAGACCTCGGTGATGTGGATTTCTGCCTTGAACTCCTACATAGCGACATTATCAATGTGGCATATATCCTTGAACTCATTGCAGAACTTGACCCATATAGTGCCGATTACGCGGAACGCCGCCAGAATATCATTGACACGATGATTAAGGATGCTGAAATGCGCAGCAAGGCAAAACTTATTGATGGCTTCATTCAAAAGAATGTGGATGACGATAAGGAAAATTTCATGATGCAGCGAGGCAAGGCTGACGGTACAAGCGATTTGGAAGAACGGTTGAACCGCTATATTGCTGTTGAACGAGAAAATGCCGTCAACTCATTGGCTGAGGAAGAGAAAATATCGTCATCAGTATTGAATCATTTCCTTAAAGAATATGATTATCTGCAAAAAGAGCAGCCAGAAATCATACAAAAGGCATTGAAAGAGAAGCATCTCGGATTGATAAAGACGAGAAAGGCGTTGACGAGGATTTTAGACAGATTGCGTAATATCATACGCACTTTCAGTTGGGATTAAAAGAAATACTGATATGGTAAAGACAAATGAACCCGGATATGTGTATATCTTGACTAATCCAAGTTTTCGTGAGGATTGGGTCAAAATCGGTAAAAGTGCGCGGCCTGTAGATATACGTTCCAAGGAACTTGACAACACGGCTGTTCCGTTGCCTTTTGAGATTTATGCAACCATTCAGACGGTCAAATATAACGATGTTGAAAAGCATGTACACAAGACTATTGATCGGTTGACGGATTTGCGTATTCGTCAGAATCGGGAGTTTTTCAATGTGCCGCCGCAAATAGCTTTGGATATATTCAATGACATAGCCAAGATGATTGATGATGCGGTTGTTACGGTCTATGTAGATAATAAACCGGTTTGCCATAACGAAAAAGATTCATTGCCTGTCGTGCAGAAGCGAACCGTAAAGCGAGGGCGTTTCAAATTCAGCATGGTCGGTATTAAAATAGGGGAATGTGTTACCTTCATGCCTACGAATACAGAAGTCAAGGTGGCAAGCGATGATTCCGTTGAATATCAAGGTCGTATTTATAAATTGTCCCCTTTTGTCGGTACGTTTATGCCGGAAGAGAAACGGAATACATCGGGTGCATATCAAGGGGCAAAATATTTCTCATATAAAGGGAAAGTGCTGGATGACCTGAGAAGTATAATTGAAAGCAATATACCATTGCCGGAAAGTGATGTAATACAGAATAATATAGAGCAATAAGGATATGAGTGAAGAACTGCAACAGAAACTCCGTGACCAGCTTTGGGCGGTCGCAAACCGTTTGCGCGGCAATATGTCGGCAAGCGATTTTATGTATTTTACTTTGGGATTCATTTTCTATAAATACCTGTCGGAGAAGATAGAAACATACGCCAACAGTGCATTGGAGGATGATGAAGTTACATTCAAGGAATTATGGGAAATGACCGATTCGGATGCTGCGGAATTGCAGGAAGAGGTCAAGAACCAATGCTTGGAAAATATAGGCTATTTCATTGAACCGAAATTCTTGTTTTCGTCTGTAATCGAAACTATCAAGCGGAAAGAAAATATCCTTCCGATGCTGGAACGCTCATTGAAACGCATTGAGGATAGTACGCTCGGACGTGACAGCGAAGAGGATTTTGGTGGTCTGTTTTCGGATATTGACCTTGCTTCCCCTAAGCTCGGAAAGACAACCGATGACAAGAATACGCTTATAAGCAATGTTCTGCTTGCACTTGATGATATAAAATTCGGAGTGGAGGCCTCTCAGGAGATTGATATTTTGGGCGATGCTTATGAGTATATGATCAGTCAGTTTGCTGCCGGTGCAGGCAAGAAAGCCGGTGAGTTCTATACTCCGCAAGAGGTCAGCCGCATATTGGCGGAGATTGTTACTCTTGGGCATAACCGTTTGCGTAATGTTTACGACCCTACTTGCGGTAGTGGTTCACTATTGCTCCGTGCAGCAAGTATCGGTAAGGCGGCATATATCTATGGACAGGAGAAAAATCCGACTACTTACAACCTTGCCCGAATGAATATGTTGCTGCACGGTATCCGATTCAGCAGCTTCAAAATAGAGAATGGCGATACGCTTGAATGGGACGCATTCGATGATATGCAGTTCGATGCAGTGGTTGCAAATCCTCCGTTCTCTGCCGAATGGAGTGCTGCCGACAAATTCAACAACGACGACCGTTTCAGTAAAGCAGGACGACTTGCACCTAAGAAAACAGCCGACTATGCTTTTATTCTGCATATGGTTCATCACCTCAATGAAGGTGGTACGATGGCTTGCGTTGCTCCGCACGGAGTTCTGTTCCGAGGGAATGCAGAGGGCGTTATACGCCGTTTCCTGATAGAGAAGAAAAACTATATTGATGCCATTATCGGGCTGCCTGCCAATATTTTCTATGGTACAAGCATTCCGACCTGTATTCTCGTATTGAAGAAATGCCGTAAGGAAGACGATAATATCTTGTTCATTGATGCCAGCAAAGAGTTTGAAAAGGTCAAGACCCAAAACAAACTCCGCCCTCAGCATATACAGAAGATTGTAGAAACCTACCGTGACCGCAAGGAAATTGAAAAGTACAGTCACCTCGCTACGTTACAGGAGGTTGCCGAAAATGACTATAATCTGAATATTCCTCGTTATGTCGATACTTTTGAGGAAGAAGAGCCTATTGACATCAAAGCAGTCATGGCTGAAATAAAGGAATTGGAAGCCAAGCGAGCCGAACTGGATAAGGAGATAGAAGGCTATTTGAAAGAATTGGGACTGGTTGAATAATTACACTATGGCAGAGATAGACAACATCCCCGAAATGCGTCCATCATTCGACAATATACGCCGTCAGGATGAGGGCGGAAACGAATACTGGAGTTCTCGCGACCTGTGCGCTGCTATGGGCTATTCGGCTTATTGGAAATTCCAAAGAGTCATAGACAAGGCTATCAAGGTGGCAGGTGAAAAAGGAATGAATGTAGACGACCATTTCAACCAAGCGGTTGATATGGTAAGGATTGGAAGCGGTTCATTCCGTAAGGTCAATATCTTCCGTCTGTCTCGTATGGCATGTATGATTGTTGCCGAAAATGCCAATGTCAAAAAAGTGTTGGTACAACAAGCTCGCGATTATTTTACTCGAACAATTTCGATAAACGAATTGATGCAAAATTCGTTGAGTTCTAACATTTTGCTGTATAAAACGGCGCAAGGCGAGGCACGAATAGAAGTGATATTCAACAGTGAAACATTTTGGATGTCACAAAAGCGTATGGCCGATTTGTTCGGGGTGGATGTACGGACTGTCAACTATCATCTTGGTCAGATTTACGAAACAGGCGAGCTTACAAAAGAGGCAACTATCCGAAAAATTGGGATAGTTCAATCAGAGGGAAAAAGGGATGTGGAACGTACACCTCTGTTCTATAATTTGGATGCTATTATTGCGGTAGGTTATCGTGTCAATAGCTATCAAGCCACCCAGTTCCGTATCTGGGCTACATCTGTATTGAAGGAGTTTATTATTAAAGGATATGCGCTTGATGATGAACGTTTGAAGCAGGGAAAACATTTTGGCAAAGATTATTTTGACGATTTACTGGAGCGTATTCGTGAGATACGTACCTCAGAGCGCAGATACTACCAAAAGATAACAGACATCTATGCCGAATGCAGTGCGGATTACGACCCGAAGTCGGATTGTACCAAATTGTTCTTCAAGATGGTGCAAAACATGATGCACTTGGCTGTAACTCATCGTACTGCTGCCGAAATAGTATATGAACGTGCCGACTCGGAAATGCCGCACATGGGACTGACTACTTGGAAAAAAGCTCCCAATGGCAGAGTACAGAAATCTGATACGATTGTAGCAAAGAACTACTTGTCTGACAAAGAGGTTTCAGAACTCAACGGCGTAACTAACGCATTTCTTGAATTTGCAGAACAGCGTGCTCAACGCCATATCATTACAACGATGGCAGACTGGAAGCAGCGTCTTGAACAGTTTCTTGCTACAATGGACTATCAAGCACAAGATTCGGCCGGTAAAGTTTCTCAAGAAGAGGCACGAGAGAAGGCGTATGGTGAGTATGAAAAATATAAAGTGATTCAAGACCGTTCGTTTATCTCCGATTTCGACCGGTTTAATGATGGTGACAAATTGTTGCCGTTTGATATCAATCCCGATAAAGAATAATGATTATGGCAGATAATAACGAAAATAAAGTCCTCAATGTTCCCCATTTGAGATTTCCGGAGTTTAGTGGAGAGTGGGAAGAGCATACGCTTTCTGAATATTTGGAGTTCAAGAATGGTCTTAATCCAGACGCTAAACGTATTGGAAGTGGACTACCATTCATTTCGGTGATGGATATTCTTTCAGAAGGAGTTATCAATTATGACAATATTCGTGGCAAGGTCAATGCTACTGAAAAAGAAATAGAATGTTTCGGAGTGAAAGACGGAGATTTGCTATTCCAACGTAGCTCAGAAACATTGGAGGATGTTGGACGAGCTAATGTGTACATGGATAATCGTACCGCCATTTATGGAGGCTTTGTTATTCGTGGTCGTAAAATCGGCAATTATGATCCTTTGTTCTTTAAGTATTTGCTTGCTACGCCATTAGCGCGCAAAAGAACTTGCAGAATGGGAGCAGGAGCACAACATTTCAATATTGGGCAGGAAGGATTATCCAAAATATCATTATATTTTCCATCAATTGAGGAACAGAGAAAAATAGCTGAATTTCTATCTCTCATTGACGAACGAATAGCAACCCAAAACAAAATCATTGAGGATTTGAAAAAACTAAAGTCTGCGATTAGTAAATATTTGTTCGCACGAAAAGATTTGTTAGAAACTACTATATGCTTGTCGAATATTGCGACATTGAAAAATGGTTACGCATTCCAGAGTGGCAAGTATAATGCACTGGGCAAATGGAAAATCCTCACAATAACAAATGTGTCTGGCGAGCGATATATAAACGATGAAGATTACAATTGCATAATCAACTTGCCGAACGATATACAAGACCACCAAGTTTTAAAAGAAGGAGATATTTTAATCTCTCTTACGGGTAATGTTGGGCGTGTTTCTCTTTGTAAGGATGGAGACTATTTGCTCAACCAACGAGTTGGTTTGTTACAACTTGCGAAAAATGTAAATCAAGAGTTTCTATATCAAATTTTATCTTCTCAAAGATTTGAAAATAGTATGATTGCTTGTGGTCAAGGTGCTGCCCAAATGAATATTGGCAAAGGGGATGTAGAAAGCTATGTATTACCATATTCCTCGAATGTCAATAACATTCTTTTGGTCGCAAAAATATTACACTCATACGATGAGTACATCATTAATGAGCAGCGGAAACTAACATTGCTAACCATGCAGAAGCAATATTTCCTTGCCCAGATGTTTATATGAACATCTGTTGCAATAGATATAGCTTTTGTTTCTGCATGACATTCTGTATTCTTTCTTCAATCTCGGCTTTTCTTTCAAGCGATGACAGAAAAGTTGAGATTTTTATTTGCCACTCAATTTTTGGTACTATTATTTTGAACATTGCCAAGTCTTTCTTCTGAATATTTGGTAAGCCAGAACCTATACGCAGTTTCATTATGGCATCCTCATTCGATTTAAGATAATGGTACAAGTACATATTATCCACCTTGTCTGCAATGTTTTGAATGGAATAACAATGACCACCGCTCCAAAATGGTGAGGTGTTGAATTGTACATACCCACAAGAGTTTCCGCCCTCACTTATTGAAATAGTACTGGCTTCTACATTGTAATTGTCATAATAGCCAGATGGCTCTGTACCACCATTCATTACATAATAATTACCACTATCAGAGAGATTTTCCCCATTGATTTGTTTACCCTTAACAATGTCACATAGATCAGACAGTAGAACAGTAGAACCTTTTACGCTTTTGAAAAGTCTTTCTGAAATCGCAGACCTACAAACTTTACAATCCTTAATCAAAGGAATTGCACAGCATTGCATTAAAGAATCAACAAGTGGAAACACATATGTAAAACTTGGTGATATTTGTCAAATTACAACAGGGAAACTTGATGCAAATGCACAGGTAGATAATGGGATTTATCCATTTTTTACTTGTGCAGAACAACCATTCAAAATTGATAGCTTCGCTTTTGATACAGAAGCTTTACTAATCTCTGGAAATGGTGCTAATTTGGGATATATCAATTATTATAAGGGAAAGTTTAATGCTTATCAAAGGACTTATGTATTAGACTTGTTCTCCGAAAATATCCAATACATTAAATGGGCGTTAAAAGTACTGCTACCCAAAAGAATTGCAATAGAAAAGAGTTCAAGCAACACTCCTTATATAGTGCTATCAACTCTCACGGATTTAAGGTTGCCTATACCTTGTAAAAGTAAGCAAAGTTTCATCGCAAACCTAATGCAATCTTTGGAAAGAAAACTATCAAATCAAATCGCACAGTATGATTCCTATAATTATTTGAAGCAATACTTGCTCCGCCAGATGTTTATATGAACATTTGACGGAGTAGATACTGCTTTTGACCTATATAAAGATTTAATACTTTATGATTAATATCTATTTTGTCTTGAATTTTATCAAAAATAATTGCCTTCTGTTTTTGTTCAGAAATAGTGGGCAATGTTATTTTTAACTTTTCCAATGGAGTACGTACTATTTGCGGCTGTCCAGAGCCAGAAATAATACTATTGAAGTTATACGCAGAAAGATAATGATATAAATATCTCTTACACACCTTATCTTGATACTTATCTGTATTTATCACCATTGCATTTCCAGTTATCCAAGACATTGGTTTTGTATAATTTACCATACCACAAGTATTTCCACGGCAAGTTATACAAATTTGTTCCGTTTCATGATTGTAATCCTTATATTTGCCAATAATCCCATTTGCCCCATATACAAGAAAACCATCTTCTGTTAATTCTGTTGAAGATATTGTTTGCGGCTGATATATTTGTGCAATTTCGCTTAAATACACGTTATTGCCATAAACTCTTTGCATACAACATACTCTTAGTCCTTTGATTAAGGACTGCAGTTTCTCAATGATTTTGTTTTGGGTAGCGATGCGCTCATCTATAAGTCGCAAGAGCGTGGCTATTTTCGTTTGCTCTACTTTGGACGGAATGCCAATAAAGCACTCGGAAAAATTCTTTGTGCTGATGGAATAGATTTTTGTTCCTTGTGCTATTCGTCTAATCTGATTATGAAATGCAGATGACGAAAAAGCATATCCTTTGAAGCCGATAACAGTTTTATTTTTATTGTCACGTCCATGAATTGTATGCAATCCACATACAATGTTTTTTCCTGCAAGGTCAAAGAACTCAATAGGCTTGGCTACTTCATTCGTATCTTCCGAGGCATCTGCAAAAGCCACATCACCCTCTTTACACAATTCAAAGTTCTTGGGCATATTGTCCTCTTTGATATTGGGTAAATTATCTCTTGTCAAATCAACCATAGTAGGAAGCCCAACATGAATTAGTCCATAATGTAAGTTCATTATGGCTTTCGTTCCATATTCAAGTTGCTCCCAGCTTAAAGAATTGGTTGAATAGAAGTCCAATAGCTCGGACACTTTACATATTTCCCACTCTTCACTAAACTCCGGGAATCTCAAATGGGGAACATCAGTGATTTATTATTCTCTAATTATATGTACAATATAAATATACGATTATGGGACAAAAAACAATTAGAGAAATCTCGGTTGCATGGAAAGAGTACAAACAACCTTATGTGAAGCAGTCCACAATGGCTGCTTATGTGCTTATCTTGGAGAATCACATTCTTCCAAATTTTGGAGAAAGTTATGCACTCCATGAACAGGCTGTGCAAGACTTTGTTTTGCGGAAAATTGAGAATGGAATGAGTGTGAAATCCGTCAAGGACATTCTGATTGTCCTTAAAATGGTAATGAAATTCGGAGTTAAAAATGAATGGATGGACTATCAGGAGTGGGACATCAAATATCCGTCTCCTTCAATAACCAAAGAATTGGAAGTATTGTCAGTCGCTAATCACAAGAAAATACTCAGTCATATTCAAAGCCATTTCTCCTTTGCCGGGCTGGGTATCTACATCAGTCTTTGTACGGGGCTGCGCATAGGGGAAGTCTGTGCTTTAAAGTGGAGTGACATCAATGTTTCTGAGGGCACGATTACTGTTAATCGTACAATTGAACGTATTTACATTATTAATGGGATGGAGAAACATACCGAATTAGTTATCAATACTCCCAAGACTCAAAACTCATGTCGGGAAATTCCCATTACAAAGGAGCTTCTTGCAATGGTAAAACCACTAAAGAAGGTCGTCAATGAAGAGTTCTATGTCTTGACTAATGATGAATATCCAACCGAACCTCGTACCTACCGTAATTATTACGGCAAATTAATGGCGAAGTTGGGTATTCCCAAATTAAAATACCATGGGCTTCGTCATAGTTTTGCCACTCGTTGTATAGAAGCTGGTTGTGACTACAAAACCGTTAGTGTATTGTTAGGGCATTCTAATATTTCAACAACTTTGGATTTATATGTTCATCCAAATATGGAACAGAAAAAGCGGTGTATTGCAAAAGTATTCAAGTCTCTTGGTAAATGACGAATAAAGAGTGGGAGGATGTTCAAATGCAATTCTCTCACTCTCTGTTCCAAAGTGATTGGCAATTTTTGAGTTCGTAACAGAACCATCTGAGGTTGGCAAAATCGACCTAAAGAATCTGGCAGATTCGTTTCGACTGATTGGCAAGCGTTCGGACAATAGTTCTGTGTTCATTATCAAGTATCTGCATTTATGGTGGCCGACATTACTCCGGGATATCAACCTAAAAGCAGGAAAAGAGTTCACATAAGAGTTCATAAAAGAACCAGTAGGGTTCATAAAAGAGTTCGTAAAAGCATTATTGAAATGTGCTTATCCCTGCCAGCTATCAAACAGAGGATAGCCCAACCAAAACATGATTGCGTGGAGAGCTGATACATCCCATAATTGCAATAATTCCATATCCAGCTTGCATGGTTATTGGCAATTTCTCACGAGCGATTCATCGCTTGGGGTATTGAGTTACCCCAACTCAATAAATGTTGTATAACGGGCAAGCCCAGACGCAAATTGGCGTGTTGATTTCGTCTTTGTCAAGAATGACATATCGAAGCTGGCGAAAAGATAAAAGGTTCAAATAACGCCTTTTTCTCATCAATCAGCTTGCTGAAATATCTGGCACTCTCAAACGACCGCTTGGTCGCTTGGGGTATTAGGCTCCCCATACGAGATAATGTCTGTACAACGGGCAAGCCCTTGGCTTAAAAAGATAGGTTGGGGAAATAAGACGGCAACGACCAGTTTCGAGAATTATCATGAAACCAGCCGTTGCACTAAACTTTGGCTTATACAAGAATACACGCTTTGAGAATAAAGTCAAGTGGAGAGTCAATAGTGGTAATCCGGCATGAAGCGATAAATGCCACGGTTTTCCTGAACCACCATCCGTTTGTTCGTGAGAAACTTGATTGTTTCCACAATCTTGTTGTGATTCAATTTTGTTCCTGCCAGTTCGTAGGCAGTGGTCAGTTCTTCTTCCAAAGCCTTATATCCCGAAATAGTCTCTTTTCCCTCAAAAGCCAGTTCGAGAGCCTTACGGTGGGTGGATTCGTGAATGTTCTTACCTGGGGAGAATGGTTCTTGCTTGGGACGACCAGCACTTTTCTTGGTCG
>ENA-ORTY01003413-ORTY01003413.1-human-gut-metagenome-genome-assembly--contig:-NODE-3413-length-13725-cov-2.387345_pt1 | contig 13725 bp, 5 predicted proteins | sample MGYA00241917_ERZ509198 | MGnify/ENA primary metagenome ERZ509198 (study PRJEB26280, sample SAMEA2338857) | human gut metagenome | biome: human gut; feature: human-associated habitat; material: faeces...
TCGATATCGTTTCCTTCGTATGGGACAGCCCGTTGGGCGATAATCCGTCCGCCATCTACCGTACGGTCCACATAATGAATAGTTACTCCGAACACTTTCACCCCGTCTGGAATGACAAAAGAATTCTGGCGTTGGCTGGGTTCTACCCCGGCGGAAACGCCCTGCCGGGTCTTTCGCGGTTTATATGTACCCCCAGACATCCATATTTCAAAAGTAGTGGAACCTACTCCCAGAAGATTCAAAGCCCGCACTTTCGTGATATACTCCAGCGCGTCGTCCAAAGTCGACAACGATGTCTGGAAAGAACGTCCCATCACGACCTCTTCACTTTCACCGTCTAACAAACTGCTGTTGGCAGTTTGCGACACGAAAATACGTCTGATGATTTCGTTTGCGTTTTGAGGCATCCTCATTGTTCCTCCCTCCCGGGCGTACGCACCGGCATCGATCGGGTCGTAGTTTCCGTTTCTGTATTCCGACACACGGGCTATGCCCTGCATGTCGTAAACAGACACGCCCGCATGTTCATGCAACGTATTTTGAAGCAACACAGCAGCACCGCCCTTCACCAACGGCGAGAACGCCCTCGGAGTATAATAGTCGCTATCGAAATAATCTTCCAGCACTGCGGTCATGGGCGTATTCCCATAGTTGCCGGGCATCTCGTACGTCTCCACATAACAGTTATTGAACGGATAGAAAGAAGTCGTATTTTCTCCTGTGGTCGCCTTTGTAAAAAGTTCATCTTCATACGTTTCTCCGGTCACACCACTGATGTTCTTGTCGCTTTGCGCCCGGTTGCCCCATACAACGGTATTGGCTGTCAGCCCCGCAGCGTGTTCCAGATAGATACCGCCGCCGGTGCCCGTAGCCGTGTTCCCCGCCACGGTACAAGACATGAGATGCGAACGGTTGTCTGCGTCCATCATCTCTCCGTTCTGGCTGATGTAGCTGCCCGCTCCCGTCTCGGCCTTGTTCTGCATTACTCCACAACCGGACACCATACCGCCGGGCAACACATATAGTCCGCCGCCCTCGATAGCCTCGTTGTTGCGCACCACGCAGTTGCGCACATGCGCCCCCTTCGGCACGATAGCACCGCCCCCCTTGGCCTCCGGGATTCCTTTCCCGGCCATGGACGTGGCCTTTCCGTTTTCCAGATACACACCGTCGAGAATAGCCGATTTGTTCAAAGCTACCGTGCCATCGCCCGTCCCAAACTGCACCGCATGGTAGCCGTTCACTTCCTGACGGCCCCCGGCCGCATCACTCACGGCACTCAACACGGTCATATATTCAGCCGCATTACGGTTTTCCTGATTCCAGTTGCCACTACCCTCAACATATTCACCATTTGCATAGGAACCTTCATTATATCCGCCCATTACGGTCACGCCTTCCGGAATCACGAACGTGTAGCTTTTCGGATCGTCCGGATCAGACAACGTATTGGGATGATACGCCGAAACACCGCCTTGATATCCGGCTATCTTCACTATGGCATCCAGTCCTTGCGCTGCACGGCTCCCGGCTACATTCAGCACCTCCTGCAACTTCATGGCACAAGCCGCATCCGTCGGAGAAGAAGCATTGGCCGTTCCGTTACCGTTGAAGGTCACATAATACACTCCGTCCGCATCGGGTTCTACCATATCTTCATTCCTACGCTCGTAAGCACCGGCATCCACCGTACAGTCTTTTACACGGTCGGTGTAATCCATGTCTGTATAATCGAAAAGATCCACAGTCGAAGGAAGAGTATCCAGTTTCACCGTCGTACCGGAATACCACACACAAGGTTTACCCACATAATCTGTTCCGCTTAAAAAACCATTGTTACTGCCATCAGTGACTCTCCTACCATTATCATCCGTTAAATGGTCACCATATGTTTCATTAGGCTTAGGCATTTGTACACGGTTTATCTTTATCTCATTCAGTCCCCGATTCAAGCCATATTGTCCCTTCAGACGATAGTTGCCATTCGCATAATCCTGAAATATATCCTTTGCGTCAACATCTTTTAAGTCGATACTATTTCGAATATTTATGGTACGGTTTTCTGCTGTTTGTTGCCAATTTCCATCATCACCCAAATTATCTAAAGTGGCATAGCTACCTGGTTTTGCATCAGTGCCGCCCGTTTGTATAAGACCATTGACAAAGTCTACATCTACACCACTCTCAGAAAAGTTGGCATTACCTTGCATGCCATTACCATTATTTGCAGAATTCCAACCGGTATTACCATAAGATATGGTATTATAGATTTTCACCGTACCCGGAATGGATGTTTTTACACCGACCCACAAGCGAATACCGCCACAAGCACGGTTACTTCCCGTCGCGTTATTTTGGAGGACGGTATTATTATAAAACTCTCCCACTTCCATACAAACACCTGCACCATCCGCATATTGGGCATTGATTTCGTTCTCCGCAATAATACAATTGTATAGTGTAGAATAGGCCGTATAGATACCGCCACCATAAGCAACACCCGAATTGTTGAACTCACCGTTTGTATTCACACATCCCATCCGGTTTTTCTGAATGTAGCAATTCACCATCGTTCCGCCGTAGCAATAAACACCGCCTCCGCGTATTTCTCTATCACCAGAATTTATAACAGGCGTATTCCAGTTATCCGTAACGATACAGTTTTGCAAGGTGACATTGTTGAAAATGCGGGCACCCGCACCACCGTTGAACTGGCTGCTACCAATATCCAAACGCCCCTTGGTGATGGTAAAACCATCCCACATGGTAGGAATTTTAAAATCTTCACCTTTAACGTACTTTGTCTCATTTATCTGGCTACCAGAATGCACAAAAATACGGGGGTTATTCTTATCCTCCTGTGACAATACACGCAAACGTGTACCTTGAGGCATGCCTGAAATTCCATCACTTTTCAACCAGTTACCATATCCTTGTCCGACTTCCACCTTTTGACCTGGTTCCACCTTAACATGGGTGGCCGTACTTAAAGGATAGTCTGTTGCTATATAATAACCTGAACGTTCTACAAGGGTTCCGTTTACGGTGGATGATACCGGATAATACCCTGTTTTTTCAGGCCATTCGATATAGTTACCGTTATCATCAGCGGTAGCAGTGCCATTAGTAGTACCAGGTTGACTTAAAGTATACTTTTGTACTCCAGCTATATCCACATTTCCAACTTGAATAAAGTAACGTCTAGAGTACCACCTTCCCACATATGTGTCATAGGTGGCAAATCTTTTATATGTACCCTCCAAATAAACATATTCGACATAATCTTTATCAGCCGGAACATAAACAGCGTCTCCTGTGGAATTATAATAATAATTTCCCTGTCCCTCCGCTACGGGTCTATCCACAGACAACATTGAAAGAGGCAACAATATCGTTTCATACATCTTCACACTATCAGCACGCATTCCGGTATATATCTCCTGTGACACCAGAGGCCTACGGTCATCCACTCCCGGGCAACCGCTTGCCGGGAAGCCACCAAGCACATCCACACCTTCTTTTATGATAAAACAAGCAGGACCGTTATCCACCGGATCTTCAGCATACGTTCCGGCAGCCACCCACACTTGTGCACGCTTGTCGGCATCCTTTTTCTCTTCGTCAGACAATTCATTATTGTATGCCAACGCCTTGTTCACAGCACCATTGATGCTGCCCATGGCATCTTCCCACGAAAGTCCGTTTCCTGTTCCATATTCTCTCACATAGATCACCCGTCCGCTCTCCGGCAGGTCGGCCTCGTACGCTCCCAAGTCGGGCATTCCACCAAGGTCTCGGCCTCTTCCGGAAATATCTTTCGAGATATCGCCCACCCTGCCGGCTTTATTAATCAACGTCGTACCAGCATCTGTAGAACTGGTCAAAGGGCGAAACTCGGAGTAACCGCCCAAATAGGTATCATAGCCCAACGTAGCTCCCCGACGGTTGGTGGGATTGGCAAAGTTCTTCGCACCCTCCTCGCCTACGGTCCGCAAAGCGACTTGACTGTCGCCGGCAGAGTTGCCCGCACTGAACGAGGTACCATAAACCGCCCCTGTGGGAGCCTCACCTATATTATTCACCACCGTGACGTGACGCATCTCCAGCTTTCCGGCTTTGATTACAGGGTTTGTTTCCGTGGTATTCGTATTGTTGTTGATTACACAATTCTCCAACGTCAAGTCAGAACCGTCCTCTCCGAAAATGGCCGCGGCATCGAGAGCGGTATGGTTCTCAAATATGGAATTCCGCACCGTCACTCTGGCTCCGTCCCTCATCATCAAGCCTGCACCCTGTTTGTAAGTAGCGTTTCCGGCCGCATAGCCGCCCACTACATGGAAACCGTCGATCACCACTTCGGCCCCCGCGCCCACGGTCATGCAGTGGAACACACCTTCCTCCAGCGTAGATCCACCGTAATTACCGTCCACCACGGTACGGTATTGCAAAGGATTCCATTCTCGCGTTTGGCGGGAATAGCCGCCCCGAATAGTCAAAGGCTTGGGAGTCTTGAGGATATCAATGGTAGCTGACTTCGGGTCAAGGTTGACGAAGCCGTAACGAGGATGACAATCGCCCTCGCACACCCATATCTCAAAACTATCGACACCCAACACACTGCTTTCCGGTAATCCGGCAAAGTACGCAATGGCCTCGTTCAACGAACGATAAGCCTCATCCCAACTCCTGCCGTCGTGTTCCGGGGTTGTGCATTCCACATCCACATAAAGGCGCATCACACCGTTCTTACTCTCCGGCATCAATTCAATCGGGTCGATCTTCACCGCACCCATGCCCGGTTTCTGCGCAAAAAGATTGCCCCACAAGTCCAACTCGGGCGACAGGACGATTTCCGTGGGGAACGCGCCCAGCACCATGCCTCCGGCACGGAGGTTAGACCCCTGACGGGGAACCCAATAATATGTAATGTCTTTCCATCCGCCCTGTACGCCCACGTCGTTAAAATCAAAACCGTCCACTACGGTGAAATCCGGAGTAACCAAGCCTTCGGAATCGGTGCCTGTATTCTCTTCCGACAAAGACAACAGTTCTTGTTGAAGCGTATTGTTCCATATCGCATTGTTCATGCCCGAGAAAGCCGTATTGTAGAAGCGTACGTCCTCCACTGAGGCGTTCATGGCATACATCGGCACGTCCGCCCCGTTAATCCGGTTGTTCCAGCACACCGAATTGACCACCAAGCCATAGTCGTTCATATACAAGCCTCCGGTCTGCGCCGTGGTCTTGTCGGCATCGTCCTTCACGGACGTTGAAAGGTTGTTGGCCAAAGTGGACTGCAACACCACGCCGCCGCGGTCGCAATACACGGCACCGTTCTTGCGGCTCGTGTTATGGCTCACCACGGAAGTGGACAAGATGAGATATTCAGGATGCATCTGCCCGTCAGACCATAAGCTTTCAGACTTCATGTAGACCGCCGCGCCGTTCTGTGCCGAATTGTTGGACAATACGGAACGCAACACCAGCCCGGACTGTTCCATATAAACACCTCCTCCTTTCGAGGCTTCGTTGTTATACACTAACGAACCCGTCACGCGGCCGCCGGTCAAATAAACCGCACCGCCTTCACCGTCTGCCTGGTTCTCCGTCACGACACAGTTCATCAACTCAGCATTGCCCGACATGTAGACACCGGCACCCTTGTCACCCTTGAGAATACCCGCGTTCGCCGTCGAGGCACGCCCACCCTTGATAGTCACACCCTCCAACACCGTAGGGTACGTAAAAGAAGAGGAACCGTCCGTAGGAGCAAACCACACCACGTGGCTTGATGCGCCCATCACGACATTCCACTTTTTATCCGTACTATTCCATGTGCATTCGCCTTCATAAGAACTGCCTTTGAAAACGGTCGTGGCATTATACTTCCAAGGCATGGCATCGTCCGGCCTGCCGCGTTCGGCCCGACTGTCTTCTGTTCCGTTGAAGCCTCCGTACACACTAATGCCATCTTTCATGACAAAAGCGGCCGTACTGTTTTCACCGGACACCATCAGTTCCGACGGTTCGTAAGTTCCGTGTGCCACCCAAACCTCTCCGGGTTGCTTGCTTCTGGCCAGTTCGTTGATGGCATCCTGCACTTTATGATATGCAGTCTTCCAAGTCTTTCCATCCGGAGAAACTGCCGGAGAGGAGGCATTCACCCGAAGAATCCGGTCGGCCGGAACGGTCACAAGCTTGTAAGCCCCGATGTTGACATCCGTACCCCATGCATCCCCTCTCAAGTCCGACGAACCGTATCGGCCGCTGTCATACGCAGCAGCGTCTCCCTTGTCCTCGCCGACAAAAGCCGACCCCTCCAGAATATTCCAAGTCCAAAGCGGATAAGCGTTATACTGCCAGTCGAAAGTACGGTCGAAACTGGTTCTCGTGGAAGGTGACTCAAAGAAAGGCGAAGGGTTTTTCCCGTCGTTGTTCTTATCGCTCACGTACACATTACCGTGCTCTACGTCGGCAGCCGTCACCTCATGGTAAGCGGAATGACTGAAACCGGGATTGTATTCGGCATAAAGTGCAGTGTTGCCCCAGATTACCGTATTGACCACATGCTGTTCCCCGTCTGAAGCCGCCCTACCGATCAGGTCTACGCCCGCCGCCGTATTGCGTACGATGGTAGAGTTGACGATGCTGGCCTCCGGGGAAATACGCACGCCGCCGTTCTCATTATTGAAAACCGCCGTATTCACGATTGTCCCGCTCCCGGCCAGATAAATGCCCGCCCCGTTGTTGGAGACGGTGACCATATCTCCCGCCACATTGTTGTACACCACGCACTGGTTGATATAGGATTCGTCGGCGGTATAGCCTCGCCCGGCATCCGCGTCCACATAAACGGCACCGCCCTGTTGCGCGTAGTTATTAAAGAAGAAACAACGCCGGATGGTATAAGACGTGGAATACTCGCCGCCTTGTACCCAAATTCCGCCGCCATTGGCATCCACGGCATGTCCTCCCACGATGGTGAAGCCATCCACCTCCGTACGATAGGCATTGGCATTATCCCACGATTCCGCATTCAACTGCAACTGCAACACATGTGGCGCATTGTCGGTGCGCGTAGGGCTGCCGGGATAAATCAACAAAGCCGGGTCTATCTTGTCTATTGAAGACGCCCCGGTCTGCCGATCGGCAGAAAGAACAGAACGGTAGGTGAACCGGTAAGCCTCGCCTGAAGTGGCGCGCTCGTCCAACGAGATTTCATTGCCCTTGAAACCTCCGTAAAGCTTCACACCTGATTTCAACACAAAACCTCCGGCATGCGCGCCCTCGGAAGGCACCACATACATCTGCGTCTGCAGGTTTGTAATCTGCTCGAAGCCCTGTACCCAAATTTCATCGCCGGGCTGTGCACGTTCCAACGCCTGTCCAAGCGTGATAACGCCTGTCCAAGCATTGTCCATCTCCGTCGGGTCGGCTCCCGTCGGTGTCACATAATAAGTCTTTGCCTGTGCAACGGCCGTCCCGGCCACGAAGCACCATGCCGCCATAAGAAAGGCAAGGACATAAGCCTGCCTCTTTTGTTGTTTCCCGAATCTTGATATCATAGTCATAATATGTAGATTTTACCCGTTAATCGTTTATTGCCGACTTAGGCGTCAAAACCAAATCGCCAGTCGTTTCCGTAAAAGTGGAACCCGACACCGTCAGGTCCACCTTGTGCCATGAGGAACGCTCCAAAGCATTGGCAAAGGTAGCGGTGTAGTTAGTAGAAGTTTCAGCGGCACTTGTATTCTCCTTGTGTTTTACAGTAAAAACGAATGTGTTCTTCGCCCCGCTAAAAGTATAGAAATAAGTCCGCCCGTTGCGTTCACTGATGGGGTTGTCCATCTTGTATGCAGCCACGTGAGTCAACGCGTCCGATTCGGCAGTTGTCTTGCCTTCGGGGAAGAAGTAGCCTTGGGATTCCCCCTTGAAGGTAATACCGCCCATCTTGGCCTCTACATACCGGCCCGACTGGTAAGCGTCCTGCGCGTCCCACTGCACGTCCACCTTGGCAACCAGACGGTTAAGTCCCACCTTGATTTCCGTCCTCCCATCCTTGACCACTTCTATGGGATTTCCTTCGTCCGTCTGGGTAGCCGTCCCACTGAACAGGCTAAGCAAGTACTGCTTCTCCTGCTCCGCCACCAACCCGTCTATCGCAGGAGTCCGCAAGTCCAGTATCTGCTGTTCGCTGTAAGGCGCATAGGCATGGGCAAGCAGTTCATTATTGTAAGCCACGGCATACACAGCCTTCACCGTCCCGGCAAAGGCGTTGAACGTACGCGTATCTCCGGGCTGGTAATTCTTGTCGAGAGTATATTGCAAAACCTGTCCCCAATTGTACACCAAAAATATGTCGATACGCGTCCAATACTGACTGTCGAACTCGTCCACCCCCTGACCCGGGTCTCCCATTGCACGCAGGGATTTGGCATTCAAACGGATAGACACCGAAACCTCGCAATCTTTTTGCGGCTCTGCGGTCGCTTCAGGAACATCGTCGTTGCGGCACGCCGTCCAGAACGGCATGCACAGCAAGAGCATCAATCCCCATTTCATGATTCTTCCATCCATATTTCAATCCTCCTTTTGTCTTCGTCTACATTTCCTGTTCGTAATCGTTACCGGGCTTCCAGTCGGTGTTGATTTCCACACCGGCCGTTACGTCCACGGCCTCGCCGCTCCCGTCCGAGATGTTGAACGTGGCTTCCAGCACACGTCCGGCCCGGATCGGGTCTTCCACGGTGAATATATGTTGTATGGTCCTATTTTCGCATTCGGAATAGAAATACAGCTTCCAATGGCCTTCGCCTTCCGCCCTGCGGTACACGCTTCCGCCGGTGCAGGGATAGCTGTAGAACTCAAACTCGGTGAGCCGCGCCGCCTCGGTCACTTTGAAGTCCGATGCGTCCGTCCTCAGCCGGTCGTTGCTAATGTAAGCGTCCTCCCAGCACAAGAATCCTTGTTGCGTGCGGGAGAGGTAGCATTTGATGTTTCTCATCGTCTCGGGGTGGTTCACGTGAAGTTTCACCTTGCCCACCACCGGACTCATCAATACGGTATAGTGGTCGGTCTCGTCTTCCTCCATCCGCATGCTCAGCACGCCGGAGAAAGGCGGATAGGCCAAAGCCTTGATGGTGTCCGGGGAAATGGGCGTTTCGTCCACCACCACGTCTTCCAACACGTTGTCGAACGTGTGCAGACCGCCTCCCACGCGGTCGTTGTTGTGGTTGGCCACGGCCAGATGGTCGTAGTTGTCCACAGGGAGCGTCACCTTGAAAAACAGTTCCTCCGGCATGTCTTCGGGCTGGAACACAAGGTCACGGTAAAGGTTTTGCGGCGAATTCCAGAAACCCAAATGAAGGGACAGCAGTTCGGCCTCGAACTCGGGATCCACGCCGTGTTGCAAATCGATTTGATAGGAAACCGTGATTTCCCTCATCTCCACATCCGTCGGACAGTCGGACAAATCCTCGTCCACACAGGCCGTCAACGACAAGGCCATTCCTGCCCACAGTACCAACTTATATCTATCTGTCATCTTCATAGGTTTCATAAAAGCCACCTTTAAGTTTTTCTTTTTTCTATTTGTTTAGTAGAAACCATGCGCGGCACTTGCCGGCCCACGGCCTTGGCCGCGCATGGTTTTCATAAGAGGTTACTTACCGATAATCAAATATTAGATATCGAATTCATAAGACAAACCCTGTGTCCAGGTTACATCGAATTCAACACCGATAACCAAATCGGTAGTAGTCGGAGGAGTCGGAGTACCGTTGCCCCAATCCGTAATTCTGGCGTTCAGGATAGTCGTTGTAGCTGCAGTGAACACATTTTTAGCATCCTTCTTGTTCAACTTCACAGAATAGTAAGCATATTTCTCATTCTCCACTAACGTGCCGTTACTCAATGTCAATGTACGTCCGGTGTTGTTCTGGAACTGGAATGACACCACGATGTTATCGTCTGCATCAGGAGCTACCACGGTGTAGAAGTCTGCACCGTCTACCTTCTGAGTTTCTCCATCTGCAACCGATGCAATCTTCCCTGTCACATTCTCCCATGCTTCTTCTGCATGTGTAGCGCGATCAACCGATTCAGATGAAGGAGCTGCGTCCGCCAACCAAGCATCACCGCTCCATTCGAGCTTATCGTTGAATGTAGTAGCTTGGCCTTCAACAAACACACCGGTCAATTTCATCTTTGCACTGATTTCAGAGTCCCAGTTCTCCTGCGTCAAAGCCGTCATACCCTCCGGAGTATCAAACTCAGGGGTTTCTGTGTATTTCGTGTTTTCAAACACCTTGGAAGCCAGCACACCCACTTTATAATCCACACTTTGGATCTTAATACCCTTAGTATTGGTAGTAATAGTGCTGCCTGTCGCCCATGTAACACCTGTAGAATTCCAGAAAGTCTCTGGTGTCGCATCCTCAGAAGTAGAGAAAGACGTAGCATCCGTACCGTAAATCAAAGCCATAGGACCACAAAGGGCGGCAGTGAAATCATTATCCGCCAAGTCAGCATCTTTCTGGCTAGACGCCACACTATAGGTGAAACCTCCAAAGGCACCGGTACCGGCAGTTAAAGCAGTCTTAGGCACGTTACCATACACCATGAATTCGTTCACAGTAGTCAACAAAGAAGCCTCCTTAACCGCAGTCTGAGCAGTCCCAGTAATAGCGGTAAGGTTACCAAAATCAATAGGCACCTGATAAACGCCACCAGCCACCGGAACTACCACTATATTGCTGATGTCGGCTATAGCACCGCCCAAGTTGACATCAGCCTGTGACGCTTTCTTATTCACGCCCCCGTTGACATACACACCCAGCGTCACTTTGTTGGCCACGCCCGAAGCTTCGCCCCCAGCCACTACATCCTCGTCATTAGAGCAGGATGCCAGACCCATCGTACCGGCCACGATTGCCGTGGCAAACAAGTACATTCCATTTCTCATTTTCATAATTCTAAAATTTAATGAATAAATAAAAAGTTAATAACTCTATAATTAGAAAATCTCGTAATTATCGTCCTTCCACGGCGCGTACGCCCTTCAGGTTGCCTGCGGCCTCGCTGTCGCCTGCCTTCACGGCCCGTTCGAAGCATTCCACAGCCTCCGTGCGGCGCCCTGTCTTGAAATAGGCCACGCCCAACGTATTCCACTTGCGCTCGTCGGCCAGCGGTTCGAGCAACGTCACCGCCTCGGCATCGCGTCCCTCGCGCACCAGTGCACGATTGATGGCCTCCGCCCCCTTGTCCGGCACGGCCTCATAGTAGGCACGGATATATCCCGAATTACGCTGGTCGGCAAAGACAGACTGTTTCAGATATTGGTAAGGCCGTCCGCCGTTGAGCTTGCGGATACGCTGCTCGCGCAGGTTCTCGTCCGGCGTGTTGTCGATGATTTGCAGCAGCTCCTGACGCTCGTCCAGGTCGCTCTCGGCGATGACATCGCGCAAGTCGGCCCAGGCTTCTCCCGCGCCCACCACTTCATACACGCCGTCTGGCATATCGACCCGTGCATCCAGATAGTCTTTCAAGACTTCGGCACGCCGTCCGGCCAGATGTTCGTTGAAAGCCACGGAGCCTTCGATGGAAGCCAAACCCACAATCACCACTTTCACGATGGAAGAGGTCTTGTCATCCTTCACGCGCCGCATCATGTCCACGATGCGGGACAGCGTGGCTTCGTTGTCCCGGAAGTCTTCGCGCAAGTCCCACTTGCCCACGGGGAAGTGCACGTAAAGTGCGTCTTTCATCTTACGCAAAGGGATATCCCGTGTATAGGGCTTATATTCGCTGATGGGTTTCAGCACAGGTTCGCGTTCGGCAATCTGTTCGGCTACGCTCAGCACGGGCATGACCGCCTTGGGTTTCGGCGTGAACCAACGCGTGGCGCCCAAATCGAACGCAGCCAGCGGCCGCACATCACAGCAGTTCTCAAACTCACAGTCCACCGTGAGCGAAAGAACCGACGCACGCATCCACGGCTCCACCCCTACCACCTTATTATAATATAAGGTGTCGGCAGCAGCGGCCACGACGGCACGCTCTTCGCCGCGCAAGGCCGCGCGACGGTCGAAATAACGGCGGTTGCGCTTGCCGGCCAGTTCCACAGGAGGCAGCGTCAGCGTATCGCCTGCCTTCGTGGTGAGACGCGGCGTAAGGATGAGACGGTCGTCCGACGTGATGTCCACATCGCCGGCAGCCACGGAAAAGGCCACTTTGAGCTGCGTGCTGTCCTGCCACGACAACACGGGTTCTCCCGTCGGCACCACCTGTTGGGCCGACAACGGACAGGAAGACAGGCACAAGGCCGCTGCCCCCATCCATGCTTGTATGTCATTGATTCTCTTCATCTTCTCGGTTGGCTTTACTTAAACACATAAATAAAAGACACAGACAACTTGGTGGGCACGAAACGGTGGGTGGTGCGCTCTTCCAACTTGTCGCCACACTTACGGCACTCGTAGGCATCGAAGTCGGCGAAAGAATAACCCAACCCCAATTCGGCCTCCAGGCTCCAATGACGGCTCAGAATCCAATGGTAACCGTAGCCCAGCCCCACAGCCCATTCATTACCCTGCACGCGCTGGTCTTCCAGCTTGGGCCACAGGCCGAAAGGCAGGTTCACCCCTCCGGCGTTAAACCGCGTGTAAGAAGCGTGAAGCCCCAGGAAGTGTCCGCCGAACGGGCGGCAAATCCAGTAACGGTACTCCGGCTGCACCCGCAGGTGGCGCCACTTCTTGTTGTCGGAGAACGTCCAGGGATTCCACGAAAGCCCCAAGGCCATCGTAGACTTGCGCCCCACCTTTACCTCCGGCTCCAGATTCAACGAAGCGGTAGCCCAGTTCTCCAAGTCCGTCTTTAACGCTACGGTCTGTGCTTGAACGGCAACGAACCAACCGCACAGCCCCAGCAAACATAAGATAAGTCGTTTGCTCTTCATCATGGTTTTCAGTTTATAGAATATACGTAAAAGCCCGCTTCCGGAAGAAAGCGGACGATATGCCCCTCGCCCCACATGCCGGAACGGCACGGGGCTTGCCCACAAAAGACAATAAGATATTACATGATTTACATGTGTGTGTGTGTGTGTGTGTGTGTGTGTTTTCACAAATATTTGGAACAGCCAAATATAATTTGTTAAAAATACAATTAAAAACACATACCTTACCCCACAAAATAGCCCAAAAACGATATTTTTCGTCCTTGCACACCGCTACCGACAACGGGCTCCACAGCGTGGTGCCTTTCCGGTTTCTATATGCAAGTTCGTTTTTCATCATCTCATTTGGATAATATTACAGGACAAATATAGAGGTTATAAACAAAACAAACAAATTTTCTCGATATTTTTTTTAAAAAACATTATAAACATCATATTATTCTTATTCTTCACACTCCCACACCAGAGTTTTCCAAAAAATATCCTTCATCTTTCAGGTTATATGATAAAATATTGTCATACAACATGTTACGGACTGAAGGATAAAAGGGTCATCTTTCAGCTTTCCTTCATGACTGAGAACGACAAAACGTTCTGCGCCAAACTTTTTATCGTTCTCAGCCAAACGTTTTATCATTCGGCTGAGAACGAATTGAAGCACGGCTGAAGGATACCTGAAACATCCTTCAGCCCGTAACACAAACATTATGAGATTCTTACCATAGCACCTGAAAGATGAAGGATATTTTTGCAAAAACTCCGGGAGAAGG
>ENA-ORTY01003426-ORTY01003426.1-human-gut-metagenome-genome-assembly--contig:-NODE-3426-length-13668-cov-11.321164_pt1 | contig 13668 bp, 17 predicted proteins | sample MGYA00241917_ERZ509198 | MGnify/ENA primary metagenome ERZ509198 (study PRJEB26280, sample SAMEA2338857) | human gut metagenome | biome: human gut; feature: human-associated habitat; material: faeces...
TTGGCAAGCACCCACGCGGTGCGCTTGTAGCCGTATTCCTCCAGCACCGGCGTGAGGCAGTCCTTGTTCAGATGCATTCCGTCGAAATTCTGACGGATGGTGTCCTCGATGGCGTTGCGGCAGGCGATGTTCGCCTTGTGGCTCTCCCGCCATAGGGGAAGCTCATTCCGCTCGCGGGCTTCAGCAGCGGAATACGGGTAGAGGTAGGTATCATTCATCCCGAGATATCCTCCTTTTCCAACAGACGGCATACACCCTCCAGCTGCACACCGGAATCCTCCAGCATGGTGCGAACATCATCGTCCAGCTCGTCGATAAGCACATCTGCGGCGGTTTTCTCCGCTGCCTGCACGATGACTCTGCCCTTCTCTACAAAGGACTCCAGCGCGGCGTTGGGCGAGATCCCTGCCTCCGCCAACTGGCAGGGCGGAATTTCAAGGCCGGAGCAGTGAGGTTCGTGTTCACAGGCGCCGCACGCCGTTTCCGTCATTCCGGCTTCCATTGCCATCTGGCTTCTCTCCGCCAGACGGGAGATCAGCTGCGGTGTAACGGCGGAGATGAGAGAAATGGTTTTCAGCAGTTCCGCTACGGTAGGATCTCCCGGCAGCAGCAGAATACAGCCGCTGTCGGTATGGAGGATCAGGTCGCTGACGCCCGCAAGGCCGGAGAGCTGCAAAGCGGCGCGGGGGATGGCAAGAGTTTTATTGTTAGGATCATGGTTCAAATTGAATTTCATGCTGTTTTCCTCCTTGGTGGATGATTTGGGATATGGACCAGCTTCAGCTCCCATTCGCCCAACGGCTCGTCGAAGAGGTTCATCTGGCTGGTCATGTAGGGGCGGGGATCGTAGTTGGTGATGATGAGTTCGCCAAAGGACGAACCCCTTTTCTGGGAGAGCGGGTTGCTGCGCTGAAAAGATAAAATGTACCAATCCTGATAGAGCTTGCGGATAAAGGGACAGTCGTTGTAGGACAGTACCACATAACTGTCACGGTCAGTTAGTACCTGCCAGAGCCGGACATGGAATCTGCGGAAACGTCCCAGCTTCCCAGCGACACGGTAGAGCCGCTCCGTTTTGACATAGGGCGGATCGGCATAGATAAGACTGCCTTTTTTATCTCGTTCCCGAATGAGCTGCAAGGCGTTTTTGTTCTCCAGCGGCACATCTTTTAACCGTGCGGACACCGGTGGAAACAGCTTTAGGAAGCGTTCGACATCCAACCCTTTGACACCGAAAGAGTTGATCGTCCCGCTGAAGCTGCCGCGGATGGCAAGGTAATACGCCGCTGCCCGCTTTACATCGTAAAGCGCCAGCCGCTCCTGAAAGATGGGGAGCAGTTCTCCGGCTTGTTCCTCCGTAAAGCAGGACCGATCTCCCAGACACTCGATCTCCGCCTGCACATTTTGAAAGTAGACCTCCTTGTGGGCGACAAAGTCCCGGTAATACTCGAAGAGCTTGCGGCCGTGGATGGGCAGGAATTTCAGTTCCCGCAGCAAAACATTGGAGCATTCCTTGATGCAAGAGAACAGGTTCACCAGCTCGGCATCCAAGTCGTTATAAATGTCCAATCGGTTTGGGTCCGGCGGCAGAGCCAGCAGCACTGCGCCGCTGCCGCCGAATGGTTCCACATACTGCGTCAGCTTGGGCGGGAAAAGCTGCAGGATGTACGGTGCGATCTTCTCCTTGCTGCCGATCCAGGGAAAGGGCGGCTTAGCCATGTCCGGCCTCCTCGTCCTCACGGAACCGATCCATAGACCGTTCCAGACCGTTGATGGCCGCTTCCAGTCCCGCCGCCATCCGTTTCAGCTGGCGGATGGTGTCGTAGACTTCACCGGCAGTTGTGGCGTAAAAGTAGCCGTTGCGGTCGCTGGCGATGGGATGGGTCTTGCGCCGCAGCTGATTCACCAGCTTTCGCAGGTCGGTCCCGCTGACATGGAGCGTTCGCTCCAGTTCCGTCCCACCGACGCGGTTTTTCCTGCCGGAGCAGGAGCCTTTGAGGTAATCCAACAGTTGTTCATCGCGCATGGTTTCTCCTTTCCGGGGTGATTTCCCGAAAAAGGGCATAAAAAAAGAAGGGGCCGATCCCCTTTCGGAAAATCGGCCCCTAAAAATATTCTTAACCGCGCTCGCGGTTCAAGACGGTATTACTTCATTTTCATTTCCTGTTTCTGCGGGGGATACTGCACATAATCACTGCCGATGAACACGCCGGGGTGTTCGTCCTCATAGCGGCAGCCCAGCGCATCCAGATCCATGTATTCGTACAGCTCCTCCGGGACGGTAGTCTCATTGGCGAGGTAGTACCTGCCCAGCGCGGCGTAGCTGTTGACGCCCTTGAGGATCGTGTAATCACGCAGATGCTCCGGCGACTCTCTGAAAATCTCCGCAGCCTCCGCCTCGCCCTTTTGCATGACAATGGCAGAGAAGATCGTTTTCTCCTCATTGCTCAATATACACGGCTCACATGGGGGTGTATCAAATTGCTCCCGCGACGTGCAAGGTAAAGATATTTCATTTTCATTTTGTAACCGCTTATTATTCATTACATAGTCATCTCCGGTTCCTGTATTTGCTGAACGGGTGTCAGCATGGGTTGGTAGTCTGCGCGGTGCAGCAGGCCGTAGGATGTGAGGGCGGCGTTGTCCGCATGGATGACTGTCTCGCCGTAGTTGAAGAGGTTCACATACGGGATCAGCCGAACGGCTTCTTCACGGTTCATGATAAAGCAGAGCTGGTCCAGCGCCGCCTCCTGCGGTGAGCTGAGGTTCGGCATGAGGATGTAATCGGCCAGATGCTCCGTTAGGAGCATCGCCGTTTCGATGTCCTGCACCTCGAACTGCTCCAGCAGAGCCTTCAGCTTTGGCACCTCGGATCTCGGAATGTCCCGCGCGGCCTTGGTGAAGGCATTCAATTCCTCCAGCTCCATGGGCAGGTCGGTGAATTCCGCCGCATAGGGGATGATCCCGTCGTAATCAATGACCGTGACGCCCTCCCAGCCCTCCACACCGAGCTGTTCCTGCGCGGCCAGCAGCTCCGCCTCTGCTGCGGGAAGATCCAGCGTCACCGTGCGGTCATCGCCAATATCGGGATGCAGTCCGAGCGTGAGCCGGAAGAGGTATCCCGGCTTTTCCGGCAGCGTCTTTTGGACGGGCGGCGCGGTTGTCAGTTCGCCATCCTGCAGCACATACAGGCTGTTCACAAAAACGCCGTTTTCACTGCATCGCATCATTCTTCCGATGCCGGCGAAGTCCAGCATCTCGAATACCTCGTTAGATACGCCATCCAGTTCGGGGATAAAATCGTTTTCTGCGTAAAACCGGCCGAGGGCAGCATCGTCTGCGGCATCCACTACATGATAACAGTCGGTCTTTGCGCTGACAGCCAGATCTCTCATATCCTGCATTGTGATGATACCGCCGTTGGTGTTTACTTTTTTCTGCACCTCCATGGAGAACAGTCCCTCAAAGGCGATCCCCTGTACCTCATCCAACGTCGCAAGCCTTGCGGCAAGGTCGTTGAGCTCGTTGAGACTGATATCCAACTCCTCTAAATGCGGGGCAAGATATTCGAAAGCATAGTAATCGTCGATCTCCATGTACAGTGCTTCGCCATCCTTCAGCCGCACCTTTTCCATCGCGTCCCACAGCTCCCACGGGGAGGCGGGCAGTTCCAGCGTTGCGTAGGCTTCGCTGTTTGGAACGTCCTCTTTTGCCAGATAAACGGCAAACACTTTCTTAGCCAAACTTCATTCCTCCCATCTTCTGCCCATAGTAACCGGGGTCAGCGCCAGGAGTGTTCCAGCCGTGCATGCTGCCGCACTCCATCGCCAATCGCTGTTCCTGTGTTACGCCGAGGCGTTCGTTGTTGTAATCTGCCAGCTCGTGGTTCTGCTGCGGATTGTCCGTGCTCCAGTCACTCGGATAATAACCGCTCTCACCGCGCTTAATGCAGATGAGCTCGCCGGTGCTGGCAAGTGTGGAGAAGCACAGCTCCGGCAGGCCATCCGCCAGCTTGGGGGAGAAAAGCTCCTGTTCCGTTTGGATGCTCCACTCGTCCGAGTTCCAAAAGTGGACATACAATTCACCGCCGTCATCCACGGAAATCTCTCGTTGCTCAAAGCCCTCGCCCCAGCCGTCCGATGCCTGGCCAGTGAGGTATTCCTTTAAGGTTTCCAGCTCTGTGTCCGACAACTCCCCGGCGACGAGGCATTCCGCCACGCCCCAGAGCTGCCGGTCACGCTTCTCCACGGTGAAGACGGCGGAGCGTACCTTGCGGTCAACGCTGTCGGCTTCATCATACCAATGCATGAGACCGCGCTCCGTCTCCTCCGGCATCCGGTTTTTCACCAGCGCCGCCGTGATCTGATCCTGATAGCCGCGCAGCTCACGGCCCTCCAGCAGTGTGCTGCTGTCGTCGAACTCGCCGTACTCGTTCCGCTCATAGAGATCGGCGGTCAAGGGCATATACAGCTTGAGGGTGGTCAGCTTGGGCGGCAGCACCGTGAAGCTGTCCTCGCCTGGGGAGAGCGGCAGCGTGCGGCCATTGTCCCACTTCATAAAAATTTGCCCCTTATCGTCCACGAAGTCCACTTCGCCCTCCGTGCCGGGAAGAATGGGATGATAAGGGTCCTCCATCGAATTGAGCCGAATGCGGGTGCCGGGGGGATACTGCTCCTTGATGAAATTCACCATTTTTCTGTCCATCACTTTATACCTCCCATTGTCATGCCCTGTTTGGGCGTTTTTTGATATTCCTCCAACTGGCGGGGATTCTCCTCGCCATAAAGGTCGAAGACGATATCGTCCACTGCCTTGCGAAGGTTGGGATCGTCGGTCAGTACCTCGTACCGGAAGCCTGTGGTGGGGTGATACGGCAATTCCTCTCGGACGCATTTGAGAAAGGCTTCGGCATCGGTAAACTCCTGCGTATCGCCATTGGCATAGGTGACGCGGCCCACCAGGGGCTTGTCCCGCGCCATGTTCTGCCGTTGGACAGCTAAATCGTAAGCAGTGAGGTAACCATTGTAATCTCCAGGAGACGGGTTGCACCGCAGACAGTATCGGTAGCGCTCCGTTTCCACGATGTAGCCGTAGTTCTGTACATGGCCGCCGTCGATTTTCCCGCCGTGGTCATAGCAAAAACGCTCCATCGCGAAGCGGCTTTTCAGCACATTCTCTCGCAGCGTGTTCACGATTTGCTGTAGCTCCGCCTTGAACGCAGGGCTGTTCAGTTCCTCCGGGCCGCGGGGCCACCAGGTATGCCAGAACTCGTTGCCGCTGCGCCCGAAGTCCATGCGGACATGGCCAACGGTACCCAGCCGCTTATCTTCTTCGGGGTGCGGGGTATAAAATAAGCCCGCCTCCTCCGGGCGGGCAGGTCGGATATGAAATTGCGTTGCATCTTTCAAGGTTAAGATCTCCTTTCGGTGTAGAATTTGGCTTTACACATTTTTGGGGGTGTGCTATGATGTGGCAAACAAATCTTGCTTTATAGGACGGAGAAACTTATGGAAGAATTGATACAAAGATGTTCATGGGCAACTACCGACTTATATAAAGAGTATCATGATAATGAATGGGGAAAGCCCGTTCATGATGAGAATAAATTATTTGAGATGTTAATACTTGAAGGTATGCAGGCAGGACTATCGTGGCTGACAATACTAAACAAAAGAGAGGCATTTAGAATTGCTTTTGATAACTTTGACTGCAAAAAAGTAGCGCTGTACGATGATGCAAAAATAGAAGAGCTAATGCAAAATAGCAGCATTGTTCGTAATCGGTTAAAAATCAAATCAGCAATAACAAATGCTCAACAGTTTATAAAAATCCAAGAATCGTATGGCAGTTTTGATTCGTTTATATGGTCTTATGTTGATGGTAAGCCAATTCTCAATCAGTTCCAAACTGAAACTGATATACCCGCAAGGACTGCACTCTCAGATCAAATTAGTAAAGACTTAAAAGAGCTTGGCTTTAAGTTTGTTGGTAGTACAATTATATATGCCTATATGCAGGCAATAGGGATTGTCAATGACCATGTAAAAGGTTGCCATTTATATGCCAACAAATAGCATTTCACTTTCGATTGATAGAACAGCAGCTCAGCAGGCTTGTTAAGGGCTTTCTACATCACAATTTCAAGTTTGTCTGCTTATTAAGCGGCTTGATCCAAATGGATTGAGCCGCTTTTGCTTACATCATCCTCTGTTCCTGCTGCACCGGGAACGGCGGGTCAAAGCGGCGCAGCAGGCCGAACTCCGTTTCCATCACGCAGTCGTTTTCCATGCAGTCCTGACCGTATTTCTCAAAATCCATACAGCCACGGCGCAGGGGTCTGCCTCACACCCGGTCTGCTTACATTTCAGTTCCGCCCGAATGATCATCGTGAAAGCCCTCCCATCTCCATGTGGCTGCTCTGACCGCCGTTCATTACTTCCTCCATGCTGATATAGCCCTTATAGGCGATGTAACCCCGGTCGGTGAACATCCCGTCCTCCGCGTTCATGCGCTCCGTGCCATACTTTTCATAGTCGTAAAAAGCGTCGAGATTTTCGTCATAGTCGAAATGACCGGACTGCTGAATCATGTACTTGCCGTACTCGGCGGGAGAGTGCGCGCCGGGGGCAAAGTCAAAGAGGTCGAGACTTTCCGCAAGGTTTTTGATCTGTGCCGCAGACTTTGGCTCTGCCAGTATGACCACGGCGCCCAGCTTTTCCATATCCGCTTTTGATAACCCATCCGTTGCCGCTGCCAGTTCATTGAGGTCGGAGAGGGTTTCGTACTCCATATCCAACAGGACATCCACCTCGTTGGGAAGCTGGCTGTCCTCCAGCCGCAGGCGGACATCGGCGGGATCTGTGATGCCCCCGCGAAGGAGGGCGCGGTCGATCTCCTCCTGCACCATAGGGAGGAACAACCATGTGATGTGCTCGGTGTCCTCTGGCTCACTTTTGGAGGTCACCGCAACGGTGATGGCATTCGGCTCGTAGTAATAGCAGGGGAAGAACCGGCCGTCGTAGACCTGCTCTAATTTCATACCGTTGTCGTAGATTACGCCGTAGGGCGTCACCGTGCCGCTGCCGCTTTCGATGAGCCGCCGCGCGGTTTCCTCGCCATCCAGCGCATCCAGTTCCTCTGTTTTGGCGCTGCCGCCGTGCAGGTTCATGTAGTGGTCACGGCCAACAGCGGCGAGGTCGGAAAAGTCGGTGATGACCGTAGCCTGCTGGCAGCAGAAGGTCAGGTTGATGAGATCCTTTAACTCAAACAGCTCCAGCTTGTGGGCCATTGCCTGAAACTGTGCGGCCTCGCCGGTGTCGAAGCTGTCCAGCCGTTTGGCGAGGTAGTTCAGTTCCTCCACATTGACCGTGAGCATCTCCGTGCGCTTGAGGACAGTATAGAAGCTGTCGATCTTTTCCACCTTGCAGTCCGCCTTGACCGCGTCGCCGATCTCCTACGCCTCCAGCAGTTCCATGCAGTGTGCGTACTGGTCATGTGGGATGGGGAATGGGATGGTCGCCACCCCATATTCTGGGTGATCACGGTTACTCAGCACCGCCTGAAACATCATCTTTTACGCTCCTTCCTTTCCTCAATCTCCTCCATGTCGGTTTTGAGACAGGTCCCGTCCCTGTGCCAGCATATAAAACCGTGTCTGGCATGAGGACAGCCCTTACACCGCTCACTGCGGCGACATACAGGCGGCTCAGTCTCCTCTCGCGGAGGAGTGGGTGCAAAGAGCGGGGAACTGCGTCGATCGGATTCGTATTTCATCTTGTGATTCCTCCTACAAAAAACAGCGGCATCGATTGATCGACACCGCTTACATACTCTGTTCCATTGTCCGCGTCTGTTCCGGAGATTCCGGCAATAGACACTTGAGCTGCTCCATGATGGCCTTGATCTCCTTTTCCCTTCCGATAGATAGCCCCTCGTCCTGCTCGCAAACGAAAGCCAATGCCCGATGTATCTCGTCGAGTTGTTCTGGCTCGAACAGTGCTTCCTTGGGAAGAAGCCCGCTGCGTCGGACAAAGTCGTGCTTGGCCTCCTCGTAGCCGTTTTGGAAGTAGTGACCGTGGTGGACACCCTTGCGGTCCCAATCCCACTCCCACGTCACAAACTGGACGCCGCGCTCGGACGGATGCCCCGCCAGCACAGCATCGCCGAAGTCAGCGAGGATACGGTAGTCACCCTCCAGCCCTGTGGCTTGGAGCTTCGGTGCGCGCTCCATCGCCGTCATGTATTCCGCGGTCATGGCAGCGATATGGATGACGGTCTGCAAAGCGTCCTGCGCGCCGATGCCATCCACGTTCTCCTGCCGGTACAGCACACTGCCCCTTCCGGAAACTCGGCAGAGGTAGTGATTCTCCCATCGGACGGGCAGGTGCTGATCCTCGATGCGCTCCGGCTCAAAGCCGGCGTGTACCAAGCTGATTTTGAGTTCCTCGAGGTACCGGAGCTGCGCCATGTTGGTTTGATCGTTCATTTTGAAACCCTCCTACAAAAATGCGAAAAGCCGGAGCGTCCTGTGACACTCCGGCTTTTCAAGGTAATGCGGTTTGAATATAAAAAGCACCACACTCGAATTGAGTGCGGTGCCTGTCGGGTGTTGACAGAAAAGATGCAGACCTGCAGCCATTGCAGTACAATGGTTTTCAAGATTAATTCAGTAGATATGGGTACCATCCTGCGCCATCAACGCCTGTTCCATCTTGTAGTGCGGCGGCAATTCTGGATACTTAATGTCCATTGCCAGATATAATTTCAAATCAGGAGATTGAATGATTACATTTTTCATAGCCGCAAGACGTTCGATGATTCGGTAGAACACAACTGCTCCCGTGTCCTTATACAACTCCATCAGTCTTGCAATTGTCAGCGGAATGACCATGATGGAGGGGATATCTGCAACGAGATCCCATTTCTGTTCGATCTCTAGCTGATAGAGAGCATCGATACCCAGATATAGTCCTTTATCGGAAGCCCGCGTCTTTCGCAATGCATCCTCTGTCTGCTTTGTCCATGTGAGCCCTATAAAAGGATGCTCTCTCGAGATTTCTTCCAGCGGCGTGTGGGTCCTAAAGCACTCTATGAGCTTACGCAGGTCATCCGCCTTATGGGCGGTCGTGTGCGACTGGGAGAAATATTGCGTATAAGCTTGCAAGTGCTCTGCTGCCTCTTCAAAGCGTAGCAGATGGAAAGTCGACACCGCCAAGTCATACTCCAAAATTGGATCCGGCGACTTTTGCTGCAATTCTTTGAACAGCTCCACCACCCGATCATAAAAGCCAAGGGCCATTAAACAATCGCTCCGCATGATTATCTTCAGTTCTTCTGGAAGCTCGTACTGCGAGGCGGCAATTTCTAGAAATTTCGCGGCATCAGCTGCTTCCTGATGCTGAAGTAAAATAGTGTGCAGATGGAAAAAGAATCGAGAGGGATCTTCCTTTATCTTCTCCGGTGCACTTTGCAATATATAGGCAAATGCATCCGTGGCCTCGACCCAGCGTTCCTGAGAAAGCCGATATTGTGCCAATAATTCCAAGTGGTCTAAATCTTTATAATGCAAAAGACGCTCTTCCAGATAGGGGTCAATCTCCTGCTGCCGGTCACTCAAGTTCAAAAACTGTGTATAGTGCCAATCAGCCTCTGCTTCATCGGAGCGAGTGGGCTTTTGGACCATCTGAGGCATATAGGTGTACATGAGGCGGCTGGTGGCGTTGATTTTGCCGAACATCCGATACGTTTCCGGCGAGTGGCTCTTCATGTGTTCCACCAGTGTGTACCCCGGGTAGATTTGGTCCAGGTGATTTATAAATTGTTCCAGCGATATGACCTCACATAGCTCCTTCAAATCCCCAACAGGGAAGGAAACAGCCTCATCCACCCATCCCCGGCGGAGAATGCACAGCCGCCACTCTTTCTGATAAGCATAAGAAAAGTCCTTATGGAAGGCGGAACGGGTGCCAGGACCATCGGCGCTGGTCCAAGCATTTTCGTAAGTGACACCTCCATAAATGGCGTATTCTAAGGTCTGTCCCGTCAGCGCTGTCTGGAGTGCTGTTTCAAGCCGCCGCAGAAACGCTTCTGAGTCTCGGAACCAAATCACGACTTTTTGGGCGTTGTCTTTGTCGTTGAAGTTAATCAACTGTCTGCTGGGTTGCTGAATCGTTTTGGCGTCTTCATCAATCTGAAGTCGGTAGAGACAAAAAAGGTTATTGTATCCGTAATTTTCACTGAGCAGCGGCACATGATTGCCCATAACTTCCAATAGATCCTCGCTGAAATGAAAACCAACCTGCCGGAGGCGGTTTTTGGGAATCGTCCCACAGATGCCTTCCATTGGGTCTTTTTGGGCCTTGTTTCCCTCTTTCTGTGTACCTTCCTCGAGTGCCCTAAAATAGTTCAAAGAGTTCATGTAGAGATTGCCATCCAGAAGGGACTGAACAAAAGCCGGGTCAATAATCTTAAAATACTCGTAACGCATGACCTATTCTCCTTGCATTATAAAGTGGTAGTAATTTTTAAACCCCCTCTCCAAGGGCTGTGCTACACTGTAAGGGATGCTGTGGATTGGTTTATCGCTCCTTGTATAGCCATAACGCTGGCACAGAAGATGATTCTCAGACAATACTTGCATTTTGTACTAACCCTAAAATCGCTAACCTCTCTTTCGGATCTAACCATAAATGGAAATCCGCCGCAATTTCCGGGTAAGCACTTACGCCTCCGCCTTTTCCCTGTTTGACATGGAGCCCCACAGCATGAGTCCGTCGGATCCACAACGTCGGCGTAATGGTCAGAGAGGTGGTATGTCCTTGGTGGATCAGCTCCGTGCAGACCTGGTCATCGAATTCGGCATTCTGATCCAATTCCCACTGGCGGAGAAACTCTAATGTGTTCCGGCTCCGCATCCAGCTTTGAATCACATATCCTGGAGACTCATCGGAATACTGCCTTGCCAGTTCTGTCAGTGAAACCATGCCATCATGGGCCAGCGTTCTCATATACAGACTGATGGATTCATGATAGTCCTTAATTTTTTGTGTGGCCAGCAGCCTTTCTTCATTCAGTGTATCATAGAATCTCTCTTTTGCTACGCTGGCCGCTTCCATGTCGACTAATCCTTTTGTCAGAAGTGCATCAATGGCAGACTCATATTGAAATGCCAGGCATATGTAGCGCTCATGTAATTCGTTCTTGTTCATGACCCATTCTCCTTTTTTACCAGTATAACAAGAGAAATGGGTTCTGCATAGTCTCATTTTGTCTCAAAAGCCGGAGACCGATACCTGACTGCCTTGCGTGGATGCCCAGCCTTATCGTAATCTATGTTGCAGCGCTGGGCCCTCTCAAACTGTGCGTCCATATATACCCTAACGCCAACCAATGGGATATATTTTTTGTTCGTCAGAAGTTTATCCACGGCCGCCCTGGTCCATTTTGTTTTTCCTGTCGGAGAGAGGATGCCTTTTGCGAAGAGCATATCAACGATTTTCCCTAAGCTGGCTCCGGCGAGATAAGCGTCAAAGATGCTGCAGACCACATTCTCCTTCTCTTCATGTACTGCGATTTCTCCTTCGATCAAAACATAGCCATACGGAAGTTTCATAGCTGCCTCACTTTCTTAAACATCAATAAAAGCAGGTTTGAGGAATCGTCTATCTCCTCAAACCTGCTTATTTGTCTCATTGATATGTAATTGTGCCCAGTAGTTATGCTGGGTTTTTGTCTGATTTCACCAACAAAAGGCAAAACCTGCATATAACTATCGTTACATACAGGTTTTGTCTACTTTGGAGCTGGTGGGGTGACTCGAACACCTGACCTGCTGATTACAAAGTGTATCCGGGCGCTGAGCCTGCCGCGGTACAGTGGCTGGCCGCGAAAGTAAAAGCGACCCCATTGGAAAACGACCTCTGGCTCAAGCAGTCAGAAGTCGTTTGCAAGATTTCTGAAGATTTTTCTTAATACGACAGGAACGGCAGCTTTACCCGGCCGGTGCGCCGGACGACATAGAACAGTACGTACAACGCCATGGGAAAACAGGCGCCCAGCCAGCTGTAATCGGATTGGATCAGCAGGTTGAACAGGGCGTGCATCGTTGCGGAAACGGTAAAGAGTCCGAAGATACCGGTGCAAAACAGCTTCCTTTGCTTTTTGACGTAGGGCAGTCCCGCGCCGATGATCATGGTGCACAGGCCATGCATCAGGCTGGCGGACAAGCCGCGCAGCGCTGCCCAGCCCAACGTTACCACTGTCAGGTTCTGCACGAGGATGGCGGTGTTCTCCAAAATAGAAAAGCCGATGCCGACGGACATGGCCGCGGGCAGAATGTCCTTGCGGTCATCGCTGAAAAAGACGGCAAACACCAGTACCGGCAAGGCCTTGAGGAGTTCCTCCGTCACCGGCGGGACGGTAAGGTAATGCGGTTTGAAAAGAGTATATGATCGCAAGGGATGCGAACCGATTGGGGTCAATACTCCCTAAAATCTCCAAAATTCGCCGGAAACGCTCGGTTCGCATCCATATAAATCTCTCCAAATAGTTGCAAAAAGCCGCGAAATCGTTTGATTTCACGGCTTTTTATGGTGGACCTGAAGGGATTCGAACCCACGACCTTACGGATGCGAACCGTACGCTCTCCCAACTGAGCTACAGGCCCAAATATTAACTTGGCTGAAAATATCGATCATCAAGTGGGCCCGCTTTATGTCGGGATCGCCCTCCCAACTGAGCTACAGGCCCATGAACTTTTCAGCTCGCACATCATACCACAGCTTTTCTCATTTGTGAAGTCCTTTTTTCACTTTTTTCAAAAAATTTTTGTTGCCTTTCCGAAAACCGTATCGTATAATATCTTTTGTTATCCGTCCTCCGCATACAGCTGCGGGATCGGTCTTGCGCAATGAATGCCCGCGAACCATGTCAGGCGGGGAACCGAGCAGCATTAAGCGGGACCAGTCATGTGCCGCAAGGGCGCCGGTCACGCAGCTGTATACGGAGGACCTTTTCTATCCTCACGAAAGGGGCAATGTGGTATGTATCAGGCGCTGTACCGCAAGTGGCGGCCCAAAACCTTCTCCGACGTGGTCGGGCAGGAGCACGTCACCGAAACGCTGCAGCGGCAGGTCGCGGAGGGACGGCTCTCGCACGCCTACCTTTTCACCGGCACGCGCGGCACGGGCAAAACCACCTGCGCAAAGATCCTCGCCAAGGCGGTGAACTGCGAGCACCCCGAGAACGGTAACCCCTGCAACAAATGCCAGAGCTGCCTCGGCATCGAGTCCGGCGGCTTTCTCGATGTGATGGAGCTCGACGCCGCCTCGAACAACGGCGTGGACCACGTCCGTGCGCTGCGGGACGAGGCCATCTACTCCCCCGCGCAGGTGAAAAAGCGTGTGTACATCATCGACGAGGTGCACATGCTCTCCATCGCGGCGTTTAACGCGCTGCTGAAAATTCTGGAGGAGCCGCCGGAGCACCTGATGTTCATTCTGGCGACGACCGAGCTGCACAAGGTGCCCGCGACCATTCTCTCGCGCTGCCAGCGCTTTGCGTTCCGGCGCATTCTGCCGCGCGAGATCGTGGGACGGCTGAACTACATCGCGGAGCAGGAGGGCATCGACCTCCGGCCGGACGGTGCGGAGCTGCTCGCGCACATTGCCG
>ENA-ORTY01003435-ORTY01003435.1-human-gut-metagenome-genome-assembly--contig:-NODE-3435-length-13652-cov-4.794072_pt1 | contig 13652 bp, 9 predicted proteins | sample MGYA00241917_ERZ509198 | MGnify/ENA primary metagenome ERZ509198 (study PRJEB26280, sample SAMEA2338857) | human gut metagenome | biome: human gut; feature: human-associated habitat; material: faeces...
GGTGATGTAGCCGCGCACGATGCACTCGATGGGCAGCATGGTCAGCTTGCGGCACATCATGCTGTTGCCGGTGAACTGGGGCTGGCGGAAGAACTCCGGCATATCCTGCACATCCACGCTCAGCATGTGGTTGGGCAGCAGATCGCGGGTGTAATCGAACCAGAACTTGCTCATCTGGGTGAGCACGGTGCCCTTTTTGGTGACCTTGTTTTTCAGGATGACGTCAAACGCAGAAATGCGGTCGGTGGCAACCATGATCAGGCTGTCGCCATTGTCGTAGATCTCGCGGACTTTGCCTTCTTTGATGGGTTTGAACTCAGTCATAATCAAACACTCCATTTTTCCATGTTCTCAGCAGCGCAGCAGCGCAGCGCAGTTCTTACCCTATTATTCTACCATACTGCCGCGCGGTTTAAAAGGAACAGAATAAAAGAAAAACAGGCAAGTTTTGTGTTTTTATCGTGAAAAGTGCGCAAAAAGCAGCAGGAAATTTCGGCGTTTTGACGATAAAAGTCGTACTTTATCCCCAAATGCACGCACCTTTGCAAAATGCAGTCATGGACAAGCGCCGCCGGTTGCGGTATCATTATAGTATGAGTATATCTGCGCTCCGCAGGGGCGCAAAAGTAAACAAGGAGGTAAAGAGTATGGGCAAATTTCCCAAGGGCTTTTTGTGGGGCGGCGCTACCGCTGCCAACCAGTGCGAGGGTGCATGGCAGGCAGACGGCAAGGGTCTGGCTACGGTGGATGTGACCCCCTTCGGCCCGGACCGTTTTCCGGTGGCAACGGGCTATATGGAAATGCTGGGCTGCGATGACGCACATTTCTACCCCAGCCACGAGGCCATTGACCTGTATCACCATTATAAAGAGGATATCGCCCTGTTTGCAGAGATGGGCTTCAAGTGCTTCCGGCTGTCCATTGCATGGACCCGCATCCTGCCCAACGGCGATGACGCGCAGCCCAACGAAGAGGGCCTGCGCTTCTATGAGGAGCTCTTTGATGAGTGCCGCAAGTACGGCATTGAGCCGCTGGTGACCCTGTGCCACTTTGATACCCCCATTGCCCTGATCAAAAAGTACGGCGGCTGGAAAGACCGCCGGATGGTGGATGCCTACGCCCACTACTGTGAGGTGCTGTTCCAGCGCTTCCGGGGCAAGGTCAAGTACTGGCTGACCTTCAACGAGATCAACATGCTGCTCCACATGCCCTTTATGGGAGCCGGTCTGCTCTTTGCGCCCGGCGAGAACGTGCAGCAGGTTAAGTATCAGGCCGCTCACCACGAGCTGGTGGCCAGCGCAAAGGCGGTAAAGCTGGCGCACGAAAAAATGCCGGACGCCATGGTGGGCTGTATGCTGGCCGCCGGTCAGTTCTACCCCCGCACCTGCGCCCCTGCCGATGTGCAGGCCGCTGCCGAGGCTGACCGCGACAACTACTTCTTCATTGATGTCCAGTCCCGCGGCGAATACCCTGTCTGGGCCAAAAAGCGGATGGAGCGTGCAGGCATCACCCTGCAGATGGAGCCGGGCGACGAGCAGCTGCTGAAAGAGGGCACTGTGGACTTCATCTCCTTCAGCTACTATTCCAGCCGCTGCGCCACTGTGGACCCCGAACTGATGAACAAGGCCAGCGGCAATGCCATCATGGATGCCGTCAAGAACCCCTACCTCAAGGCCAGCGATTGGGGCTGGGCCATCGACCCGGTGGGCCTGCGCATCACCATGAACAGCCTGTATGACCGCTACCAGAAGCCGCTCTTCATCGTGGAGAACGGTCTGGGTGCGGTGGACAAGGTGGAAGCAGATGGTTCCATCCACGACACCTACCGCATCGACTACCTGCGGGCCCACATCGAGCAGATGGAAAAGGCCATCAACGAGGATGGCCTGCCCCTGCTGGGCTACACCACCTGGGGCCCCATCGACTTGGTCAGTGCTTCCACCGGCGAGATGAAGAAGCGGTACGGCTTCATCTATGTGGACAAGGACAACGAAGGCAAGGGCACGCTGGCCCGCAGCCGGAAGGACAGCTTCTACTGGTATAAAAAGGTCATCGCCTCCGACGGCGAAGATCTGGCCTGAGCCAACTGTGAGGAAAGGAATCATAGCACAAGATGACGACACCCCAAATCATTGCGCACCGCGGTGCATCCTATCTGGCCCCTGAGAACACGCTGGTCGCCTTCCGCAAGGCGATGGAGATCGGCGCGGACGGCGTGGAAATGGATGTACAGAAGACCTACGACAACGAGCTGGTCATCCACCACGACTACATGGTGGACATGCACACCGACATCTCCGGCCAGATCTACGACCTGACCATGGGCGAGCTGAAGGCTCTGGATTTCGGCAGCTGGAAAGATGCCATCTACGCCAACGAGAGGATCGCCACGCTGCAGGAAGCGCTGGAGCTCTGCGCCGGCATGGAGGGCACGCAGGTACAGCTGGAACTGAAAAGTCCACTGGAGGACGACCCCGACTTTGTGCCCCGGGTGCTGGATGCGGTCCGCGCCGCCGGGCTCACCGACCGACTCACCCTCATCTCCTTCCACCACTCCCAGCTGCGTCAGGCAAAGCAGCTGATGCCTGAGCTGAAGGTAGGCGCGCTGACCTACGGCGCTTTCCTCAGCATGGTGCTGCCTCCGCCGGTGGTGTGGAAGGATCTGGGCCTTGTGAACAGCATGGATGAGCCCTTCAGCGAGGAAAACTGCATCGACCTGCGGAATAATCTCATCTACCGCACTGTGGCCGACAAAGTCAATATGCTCCGTGCCAACTTCCCCGGCGAGACCGTGGAGCAGGTCATCGGCCATCTGGAGGAGCAGGCGGATGTGGCTGCCTACATCAAAACGCTGGATTTCCCTGTGGACATCGTCAGCTGCGAGTATCACACCGCCTATTCCAACCCCGAGCTTGTGAACCAGCTCCACGCCATGGGCATCCAGGCCGCGTTCTGGACCGTGGACACCCAGGACGCTGTCCGTTCCCTGCTGCCCCTTGGCCCTGACTGCATCGTCACCAACCGGCCTGACCGCGTGCGGGAATGGGTGAATGAGGAAATAAAAAAATAAGAAAATAACAAAACGTTCCTGTGCAGGATATCAAAACTGCACGGGAACGTTTTGTTATGTCAGAATGCAAAAATCATTATGAAAACATACCGGCCGTTTCTGCTTCTGCCGGTCTTACTGTCGGTATCTGGAATATAATGATCCCATAGGTCATTTCATCGATCTGTACGCTCGCAAATCCGACCTGAACTTTTGCACTTTCAAACTCACGCTCAAGCGGTTCTATCTGAACCACATGATCGTTAATTTCTTCCAGAATCAACCGTCTTTTTATCGATTCATAATACTCACTTTCATACGCAACGTTTTTGAAATATGAAACTTAATAGGCATTCGTATCGCCGTTTTTCACCAGTTCTTGGCTCAACTCGTTTGACACGGTATCCAAATGCGCACCGTCTCAACTTCCCGAACCACTTCCACAACCTTTTCAGGCGTACAACTCGTCAGACAAAGCGCAACCAGGATGCTGGCAAAAATCGTTGCCGTACATTTCAGCATCTGTTTCATGATAGTCTTCTCCTGTCACCGGCATTTTCAATCTAACGAAACGACTTCTCCAAGGGGATGCTATATGCTCATAATACCGGTTATTTTGTCGATTTGTCAACAACCAGATCATTTCAGACATCATTTTCTCTTTTTCGACAGGAAAAAGCTCACGATAATATCGTGATTGCACAAAAAAGTGCCTCAAAAAATTTTAACAAGATGCTTCTCTGCAATCCGTTCTGAACCGCCTAATGAAACCATGTCTTTCCCCGCTCTCTCCAAAGTGAGAAAATAGTACCATAAAAAATGTATTTTTGAAGCAGTCTGAAAAATGCAGAGACACAGCAAGGAGGACTCCATGGAGAAGCAGCCCTCCAATCGTGCAGAAAACCAGATACGTCCCTTTACTGTCGGCAGAAAGAACTGGCTGTTCAGCGACACGCCTGCCGGTGCAAAGGCCAGCGCGGTGATCTACAGCATTGTGGAAACTGCAAAGGCAAACAGCCTTGTGCCCAGAGATTATATCCAGCTTTCCGCATTCTGCCATAACAAAGCTCCCCCGTGCAGCTTTGTTATGGTCTTTTAACGGTTAATTACAAATTTTCTTTGGTGCGCTCGAGGGAACTCGATTCCCTGGCCCTCTGATTAAAAGAGCCCACCGGGCAGAACACTCTGATTTTGAAACTTTCGAGCTTTCGTTATTTTTGTGCAAAGCATCGTGATTTTTCACTATGTAATTTCTGCATCCTTTGTCGTATTTTGCAAGTCAGAGTGCCCCTTGCATCCCTTGAAACAGTGCAAAAACAGTGCAGAAACCATGCACTTACTCTGGGACAAATGAAAAATAATGATTTTTGATCCATGACTTGATGGCGGTTTGAGTGACCGCAAAGTCAAATTTGATACACGGGAAGAAAAATGCCCACTCGTCTGAGAAGTTCTCAGGGGAGTGGGCATTTCTGTATAATGGCATTTTGTATATGTCACTTGCCACTTTTAGCATGGAGGTTGCCATTTGAGGAAAGAAGTTTCTGCTTTTTTATATGGCAAGTTTCCGCACTTCCCGCATTACTTTCCGCACTTCCCGCATTACTTTCCGCACTTTCCCTACAACTCCGTGGTGCTGTCTGCGGTCTCTGGCGGCTGCTTTTCTCCACAAAGCATGACCTTGGCAGAGAAAACGCCATTCTGATGGGTAAATGTGCTTGCACCGCCGGTCTTTTCTGCAATATGCTGGACAGACTGGATGCCGATCCCGTTTTCCCTTCGCTTGGAAGAGCGGAACACCCCGCTTTTTTCGTGAACTGCGCCGTCAAATGCGTTTTCCACTTCGACCAGAAGAAGCCGCTCGGCATGGACATACGCGGTGATCGCGATCTTGCGCCGGGCGGGTGCGGTGCGCAGGCTGGCTTCAAATGCATTTTCCAGAAGATTAGACAGCACCAGACACAGATCCATCTCGTCCACAGGAAGCACCTGTGGTAAGTCGAGTTTGGCACAAAAGGGAACACCCTCACGCTTTGCAAGGGCGCAATAATGGCCGACGACACTGTCCGCTGCACGGTTTTCGCAGAAATTCATATCCAGATCCGGAATCCGGGAGACCGTTTTTGCAAGGTAAGCCTTCAGGTTATCCAGATCTCCTGCCTCGGCCAGTGCGGAGATCTGATTCAGCTGGTGGCGCATATCGTGCCGCGCCTGCCGGGCTTCTTCAATGGCGGCTTTCAGGCTTTCATAGCGCTGCTGCTGCATGGAAAGAAACTGATTTTCCTGCTGCAACCTCGCATTCCGGTTAAGGCTGTTTGCCATCAGCAGAAAGATCGCATTGAACATGAACATCAGAAACAAAAGCGCGATGCTCATAACGATGTAGACCTGCAAGACCCGCCCTGTCCGGAGCGTTATCTGGTAGCGCGGGGTTATAAAAAGGTTCAGCAGGATGAACACCAGCGGCAGTACCCAGAACACATACCACGTCTGCGCAAAATTGTCATCCTCCACCATTGCGCGTACTGCGTGGGTGGCGGGATAATAGGCTGCGGCAGTGATCAGCCAGCAGACCGCATTATAAAAAATGCAGGCAGCAAAACAGAACCACGGCTTATCCGGCGGCAGCTGCTGCCGCAGTGTGATCGCCGTGCCGATGGCGCGGGATAAGCTGTTCAGGCAGGCGAACACCGCGCAGACCGCCAGCGCAATCGTTCCGGACTTCCAGAGAGAGGTCTGCAATGTTTTGACATACAGAAGGCTCGCCGCAAGTGTGATAACCAGCAGGGGGAGCGCAGTCGGGCTGTTGAAACAATAGCAAAGCAGTCCGCCGCCAAGGCAAAGCCCGAGCAGCAGCGGCACTGCCCCTGCTGCAAGCTTTGCGGGCGACAGCTTCAGATAGGAACCTACCGGAAAATACGCGAGCAGCAGGCCGGGAAACACAACGGTAAACTCCAGGATCGGGCGCAGAACATCCTTCAACCCACACGCCCCCTTTGCAGCAGAAATTCCATAAACGCCTGTCGGGCGGCTTTCAAAAGCTCCTGACTGACATAGACCTGGCTGCCGTCCGTCATACAGAAGGCGGCATCCTGAAAATCGGCAGCATTCTCCATATTGATGATCGTACCGCGGCCACAAACAAAAAAGCGCGGGTCCTTTTTGAGCGGCTCTGTGAACGCCTTGAAACTCTGGCGCATGGCAAGCGTTTTGCCGGCAGTGGTGCGGATATTGATGATGTGGGCGAAATGCTCGGCGGATATGATATCACGATAGCGCAAATGGATGTCGCTGCCATCCACCTTCACCGTCAAAACCGGCTCCGGGCGGGGGAGTTTTGCGAGCATTTCATCCAACAGACCGGACAACTCGGCCTCTGAAAAGGGCTTGACCAAATAATGAAATGCCCGTACCTGAAACCCCTCGAGTGCATGGTCTGTCGAGGTGGTGGTAAAAACCAGAAGACAGTCTGCGTCTGTTTTCCGAAGTTCCTTTGCCGCGTCCATGCCGCTTAAACCATCCATGTAAATATCCAAAAATGCGGCGGTAAAGCGCTGCGCTTCTTCTGCCGCCAGAAAAGCTTCTCCGCTGTCAAATTCTAAAAGCTCTGCTTCTGTACCGCGCTGGCGCAGCTGCCGTGCCAAGCGCTCCTTCAGCAGCGTGCGCTCCGTACCAAGGTCATCGACGATCGCAAATCTCATGCTGTACCAAGAAGCTATTGTTATAGCTTCCAACCTCCTTTATAAACTCTTTCATCCTGATTATAGCACAGTTGCCTGGTTCTGTCGCAGCAGAAAACGGGATTTCGTGACGGAAACCGGGCTTTCGTGCCAAATGCCTTGAAAAGGCTGCGCCTGCCCGTATACTGAAGGCAGAAAAACCCCCAACGACGGCAGAAGGAAAGGAGGGGTGTTGTGCATCGAATCGCCGTGCTGACAAACAGCATGGCGCAGGAAGCCTTTTTAGCAGAGCAGCTCCTACGGTTCTGCGCCGAGCATTGTTTGTTTCCCCAAATGGATTGTTACCGCGATCAGGAAAGCTTTTTTGAAGCCGCACACAACGAGCCGCTGACCAATGCCTTGATCGCCCTGCCGGGTGTCGATGGCTTGAACGCGGTAGAGCATCTGCGCACACTTTGTCCCCAAACGCGCATCATCTGGTGCAGTGACCTGAATTTTTCGCTCCACGCCTTCCGGCTGCGCGCAGACTACTTTCTGCTGGAGCCAGTGACCGAAGCCGCTTTGCGGCAGGGTTTTTGCATCTGGCTGGATCAAAAAAATCCGGCAGAGCAGCGCCGACCTGACCGCAACGAACACAACAAGGAGAACGGTTTATGAAAAAGAGAAACATCGTCCATTCTGCGTTAAGCCTGTCGCTGACCGCAGCATTGTGCCTTTCCATGGCTGCCTGCGGCGGAACACAGACGCCGGCAGACAGTGCTGCCGCTTCGCAGCCCGCTGCCCCGTCCGCTGCGGTACAGCCCTCTTCAGCGGAACAAGCCTCTGCGGCGCTGCCGGTAAAGGCTCTGAACCCCAAGCAGGTAGAGGAAAACCCTTACATGGCCAAGAGCGATGCAAACATTCATCACGATGGCTACAACACCGACTCGACGGATGAGATCCTGCCGCTTGCCATCTATCCGGAGATCAACGTTTCCTATGAGACGACGAACGCGAACGCTTCGCCCGCCATCTACTTTGACAGCTACGGTCATGCCGTTGTGCCGCTGCTGGGCGGCATCGCCATCCGAGACCTGAACGCCGAAGAGACAAAGACGCTCGGCTATTTCTCCCCCAAACAGCATGACGGCGGCGGTTACGTTATCCAGAGCTCCTATACCTTCCTTGACGAATCCAACCGCATCGTCTGCCCCACGAGCAACAACCATGTGCTGATGCTCCGCGCAACGGATGAAAACGGCAATGTTCTGCCGGAATTTGAAAAGGTGCTGGACATTGATATCAAAGCTGCTGCCGAGGCCGCGCTTGGAAAAGAACTGACGCAAAATCTTCTGTCCGTGGTCTTTGACTATGACGGAAACCTCTGGTTTGCAACGGGAGGCTTCCGCATTTATCCGCAGCGCCAGCAGCAGGGCGTCATCGGCTATATTGCCCGCTCGGCCATTGATGCGATCCTGAACGGCGAGCAGACAGACCTTTCAAAGGCTGTCTTTGTCTACGAGCTGACCCCCGGCGAGGGTGCCGAGAACGGCATCGCCGCCTCCAAGGACGGTGCGGTGATCCTCACCAACCAGAACTGCTATCTTCTGCGTGCAGAAGAAGGCGTAGACGTTGTGTGGTGCACGCCCTATGAGAGCGCGGGTGCAAAGGTGAGCGGCGAAGGCGATAAGACCACCGGCGGCGGTCTTGCATGGGGCGGCGGCTGCTCTCCCACCCTGACGCCGAACCTTGTGCTGTTCACCGACAATCAGGACCCCGTGAACCTTCTTGCGCTCGATATGAAGACCGGCGAGGTGGTGGCAAGCACCCCGGTGCTGGATGATCTGCCCGAGGGCTATCAGGTAGCCGTTGAGAACTCTGCCATCGTCTATGACGACGGCAATGGCACCGTCAGCACCATCGTCTGCAACTGGTTTGGCGCGGGCAATGCAGGTCTGGCGGACCCCAACAACGACTCCTCCATCCAGAGCTACGCTAATATTTACGACCAGAACTGGCTCATGAAGGGCAACGTTATGATCGCCCCCGGCATCGAGCGCATGGACACCGTAAAGACCGCAAACGGCTACGAGATGAAGAGCATCTGGAGCCGGAACGACCTGAGCGACACTTCCATCCTGAAGCTTTCCACCGCAACGGGCTATATCTACGGCTATGTGCAGGATGTGACGACCGGGATGTGGCAGTACATCATTCTGGACTTTGAAACTGGCGAGACTGTTTTCACGATGGATGTTTCCAACAAGTACGGCTATAACAACATGGCCATTGGAATGTATGCCGGCAACAGCGGCAATGCGCTCTACTGCCCGACGGGCTATCTGGAACTGCTTCGTTTGCAGGACCGTTTCGTTTATCTGCCCGAAATGCCCTACCGCAAGGTCGAGCTTGATCAGGCGGCAAGAAACGTCCTTTCGCAGGAGCGGTTTGCGCAGGACGGCGGCGAAGGCACCGTTGCAAGCTGGCGCAACACTGTGACCGTCCGCAACGTACATCCCAACACCACGGTAGCTTTCCGTATGAACAACCTGTCCGGCAGCACCTCCGGTCTGACCCTCTACGCCTATGGCGTGGACGGCAAGCTGGCAAAGGTCGATCCTGCACTGTGGTCGATCACAGACGAGGACGGCAAGGCTGTAACGGAACTTACCGCCGGTACGCTCTATGAGCTGCACGTGACCGTCGCCGATGGCGGCGCGCTCGACCTGAGCGAGGCGGAAAAGGAGATCAGGCTCTCCGTTGTACTCGGAAAATAAACATAAAACGCCCGCCCACCGTGTCCAAATCTCCACGGTGAGCGGGCGTTCCGCTTCCTTTTGAAGGCAGACCGGAATGGCGATTTTGCAAAGGGTCCTCATAAAGTCTGACATGGCAGCCTCCTTGTGCTTTCCCGTTCCACCAGCTCCTCCGGGACGCGGATGCCCTGTCCCTGCAAAAATCGCATAAATTCCAGCGCATAGTGGTCGGACACCGCAAATACCGCCGTGATTTTTTCAGAAAAAAGGCGGGGAAGGTTCTCACTGTAAAACGCCATTCTCTCCCTTGCCGCAGCAGGGACCTGCCAGAATAAAGTTTCTCCCGGCGCAAAGGCGCTGCGGAAACCGTCTATCCGCTCCTTGTCCATTATACCGTTTTTATCAGTACATTCTACCACTTTATGCGGTCACATGGGTGGCATTCTCTTTCACCGAATTGATCGTATCCATCAGTTCACTGCCTGTTTTGCCATCAAACAGGCGGGTAAACAGAATGGGCTGGTCAAAGGGTGGTTTCATCAGAACCGCTTTGCTTTCCACATAACCGTTCTGCTCAATGTAATGAATGACCTTCCGAACAAACGCGATCTGCTTTGCATTCAGCGATTCGTCATTGATAAATTTGGAAAATGCCTGCATGGCAGCATCGTGGTCCAGCTTTGCCACTTTACGCACCAGCAGACCAAAGGGTGTATCCCGAAACTCCCGTGCATAGTCCTCTTTGCTGCCCAGCTCACAGGTGAAGATATGTTCCAGCTCGGTATAGTCACCCCGGGAAAGCGGAATGTTCTGGGTCAGCTTGTGGATGGCCAGCGTATCGCTGCGGTGCTCCATGATGTAGCGGTTCACACGTTCCCGGTACTCGCCAAAATCGTAGCCGGGATCCAGCGTTTTGCCCTCAGTCTGTTCCAGTACCGGGTCGGCAAGGGCCGTGTAGACAGGCTTTTGCCCTTCTACACCGTCCACCAGAAACTTGATAAGCTCCCGCAGTTCCTGCCGCATTTCCTCAAAGCGGAGCAGATCGTGCGAGGTCAAAAATTCGTCTGTCTGCACCTCCCGAATGAGGGACAGCTTTGCCTGCACCTGCGGGATGGTAGCCTTCCCTTCCAGCATTGCCGCTGTATTGCGCAGCTGTTTCTGGGCGCGGCCCAGCCCCGGCAGACCTTCCAGTTCACAGAGCAGCAAGCCATACACAAAGTTATCGAACCGCTTGGCGGCTTCATCTTTGTCGTCCAGCGAGATGAGCGGTGCCACCTCTTTCATCAGAGTACCCTTGTCCGTTTCGGTCAGGCTGACAAAGGCTCCCGGCTTTTGATAGTGTTCCACGGCCTGTCGGTGCAGCCGCACGGATACCAGTTCCGGGTTCAGCGCTCCCACTTCGGCACGGCAGGTTTCTGTTAAAATTTTACGCCAGTTCTGGTATTTTTCGTCCGCATAGGCTCCATCCTGCAGCGCGGCGGCAATCCGTACCTGCTTGCAGAAAATGCTCTCGGACAGGCTTTTGGTGTCCGCGCTCTCGTAACCGTTGGGTTTCTGACGGAAAAATTCAAAGTTGCCGCAGTAGTCGAAAATCAGAAAACGCCGTTTGCCCGTATATTCGCCGTCGATGGCATCCACGCAGGCAAGGGACGGGCAGAGCCGTGTACCATGGCCGATCATCTGCCAGAACTTCGTTTTGCTGCGTACTTTTTTGAAGAGCACCAGATTCACGCACTCCGGCACATCGATGCCCGTGTCCATCATATCCACCGAGACCGCAATAAACGGCGGCTTGTCTGGCTGTTTGAAGTCGTCAATGATGGACTGCGCATAGGCATCATCGCAGACCACCCGCTGGATGAATCCCGGGTACTGGGTCTCCAGCTGCGGGTAGAGCTTGCCAAAGCGTTCCCGGATAAACTCCGCGTGGCGCTTGTTCTGGGCAAAGATGATGGTCTTGCCGATGCGGTCGCCGCCTGCCGTCTGGATGCCCCGTTCCATCAGATCTTGCAGCACCGTGTCCACGGTGTTGGCGTTGAAGATGAACTTGTTCAGCTTTTCGGATGGGATAAAGGTGGGCAGGGTGTCGTCCTCGGCAAAATCGTCCTCGTAGCGGGCCTTATCCTCCGGTGAAAGCTGGTCGTAGTGGATGCCCTCTTCTGTGAATTTCGTCTTGACCTCGTAGTTGTAGTAAGGCACCAGCACATGGTCGGTGTAGACCGCCGTATCGTAATCGTAGGCGTAGGTGGGGATGCCGTGTTCCATCTCGAAAAAGTCGTAGGTGTTGCGGTCTACATCGGTTTTCGGGGTGGCGGTCAGACCCACCAGAATCGCATCGAAATAATCAAAAATGGCGCGGTATTTCTTGAAAATGCTGCGGTGGCTCTCGTCCACGATGATAAGGTCAAAGTGGGCGGGCGAAAACAGCGGCACGCCGTCCTTGGTCTTGGCGTTGTCGATGGCGTTGAGCATGGTGGGATAGGTGGAAAACACGATGCGCGCGGCCTTATCGTCCTTAGAGGAGCATAGGTTGCACAGCGACTGGTCGGGCAGATACTTTTTGAAGTCGTCCTTTGCCTGCTTGACCAGCGCGGTGCGGTCGGCTAGAAAAAGCACATTGGTCACATGACCGCCCCGGCTCAGCACATCGGTCAGGCTGGATGCGGTGCGGGTCTTGCCCGTGCCAGTAGCCATGACCAGCAGATTGCGCCGGAAGCCCTGCGCGATGTGGGCGCAGACAGCCCGGATGGCATTTTTCTGGTAGTAACGGTCGGTGATTTTGTCGTCAATTTCAATGGTGTCCAGCGGCTTTTTCTCGGTGCGGCGGTTCATCAGTTTCTGTAAATCGTCCTTGCAGAACACCCCGCTTACAGCACGCTGCGGGCCGCTCTGCTCATCCCAGAAATAGGTGGTGTAGCCGTTGGTGGTAAACAGCATCGGACGGCGGCCGAATTTCTGCTCCAGACAGTCTGCATAAAGCTGAGCCTGCTTGCGCCCGATGTTGGGGTCTTTGGTGCTGCGCTTGGCTTCAATGACCGCCAGCGGCAAGCCGTCTTTGCCCATCAGCACATAGTCCGCATAGCCCTTCTGCCCCAGCGCGCCGTTCATGTTGTCCACTTCGTACTCGGTGCGCACATCGGCATCCGGCCCGGTGAATTTCCAGCCCATGGCCTTGAGGTCGATGTCGATGATCTTCTGCCGCGTCTCGGCCTCGGTCAGGTCGGCGGCGGTAAAACTGCGGCTCTGCTGGTTCTGCTGTTTGCTGGCTGTGTACGCCGCCGAAAGGCTCTCCACCTGCTTGCGCAGGGCTTCCAGCTCGGCATCCTTCTGGGTCAGCAGGCTTTCCTGTTCCCGGATCTTCTTTTCGTCCAGCGTTACCTTTTCGCCGGGGATGGCTGTTTCGTCAAAGGAGCGCTCCACATAGTCCGTGCCGTAGCAGTAATCCACCCACTGGATGAAGTCGAACAGCCCCCGCAGGCTGAACACTGCATCCGCCGCCGACACACTATGCCCCGTATGTACCGCCAGATTGCCCGCCTTCACGATGCTGGGCAGCACGCTCCACACATCCCGGTCCACCGCGAACCGGAAGCTCGGCTCGTGCAGCAGGGATTGCAGGTTGTCCTTGTAGGGCATCGTGATGGTTTTATCTGCCGCATACACCCACTTCACCGCCAGCTCCAACGCCTTCCGGCACCCCACCGCGCACATCGCCGGGGAGGTGGAGAACACTTTCTCGGCCTCGATGGCAGAATTGGCGAAGAGGGAGTATTCGGGATGGGTGGAGAGATAGGAGAAGTTGGACATAAGGAGGGCTCCTTTCGATTAATTTATCTTCTTTGTGCAACCAGCTGTGTCATGACAAATTCACCATATTTTGTAAGAGACCAATACGTCTGATCAGAGTGCTTTTTCTCACTTAGCTGGATATATCCTAGAGCTTTAAATTGAACGCAAATCATCCCAAAAGAAGAATCAGTTATATTATCCACCGAAACATCTGAATATTCTGAAGTAACATTATTAGGCTTTTTTCTTGCCAAATTCTCAAAAACGCCTCGCATATCAGATTCGCTTGCTTCATTTATTAAAATCGGAGAAACCTCTGCAAATAACTCATTCCATGTTACATCTATTTCTCCCACAATATCTATGTAGCTACCTCTATACGTTCTAGCACTATAATCA
>ENA-ORTY01003451-ORTY01003451.1-human-gut-metagenome-genome-assembly--contig:-NODE-3451-length-13607-cov-2.602789_pt1 | contig 13607 bp, 8 predicted proteins | sample MGYA00241917_ERZ509198 | MGnify/ENA primary metagenome ERZ509198 (study PRJEB26280, sample SAMEA2338857) | human gut metagenome | biome: human gut; feature: human-associated habitat; material: faeces...
CATTGTCAAACACAGGATACGGAGGCGTTTGTTTTATTATATCTGTCCTGGGTTGCCTTGCCTTCTGGAACGACATCGAGGTATTCGCATGAAGTGAGCAGCGACAGGAATGAAAGCGTAATCAGTATGTTTTTCATAATTGTGCGGTATGATTTAGAAATTGAATTGGAACCCGAGATTGAATGTCCGTTGCAACGGATAGCTCAGGCCGTTGCCCGAACCTTTTTCGGGATCCCAGTACTTGAACGGTGCGAAAGTCAACAGGTTGGTACCCGATACGTAAATACGCATCATTTTGTATGAGTAACCGATCTCTACGGTTTTCAGGCGCAGCATTTTGCCGTTGCGCACGTAGAGCGTGTTGGCCTGGCCGTTGTGTTCGTTCCACTGTGAGGAGAGACGCGGATACTTGGCAGCAGGGTCGGGATTCGACTCGCTCCAATGTTCGTCAGCAATCCATTGCACCAGCCCGAACCCAGGTTTGGCCTTGGTCGAGAAAGGATGGGCGTCGTACATGATAATCGAAACCTTTCCCTGACCTTGGAAGAACGCCGAACAGTCGAAACCCTTGTATTTGAGCGAAAACCCGAATCCATAGATAATTTCCGGAACGGTCGGATTGCCGGTCCAGCACTTATCATTGTCGTCGATAATATCATCATTGTTCAGATCTCTGTATTTAATATCGCCAGGTTGTAGTGGATAACGGGTTGCATAGACGCTCTTGGGCGAAGACGCGATTTCCTCCTCGTCCTTGTAGAGTCCGTCAGCAATCAGGCAGTTGATTGAGTTAATCGGATGTCCTGCCTTATACTGGTAGGCCCACTTATATTTGGGTTCGTCCATCGAAACGATTTCGTTATGCGCATAGGTGAATGTGCCCCGCAACGAGAGAATCAGGTCTTTCGAGAAGGCTTTATTATAGTCTAACGAGATATCGACACCGCGGTTGTCAACTTTTCCGATATTCGCCCACGACGTGATACCTGACATACCGAATGATGAGGGTAATGACGTACGCTGCATGAAGATGCCCGAACGTTTCTCCTTGAACCAGTCGAAGATGATGTTCAGACTGTTGAACAAGCCTATCTCCACACCGATATCGAGTTTGCGGCTTTTCTCCCACGTGGCCTCTGGGTTGCCGAAGATCGAAAGGATCGGACCGTTCTTTTGATCGAAATTAGTTCCGATCTGCACATCATAGTGTTGGTCCATAGCTACTGTGCTCAGATAGGGAAAACGGTCTGTGTAGTTTGATGAAATCACATCGTTGCCGACCAAACCGTATGAAGCACGTATCTTGAAGAGACTGATCTTATCTTTGATTCTTTTCCAGAAGGGTTCGTTCGAGATCACCCATCCGCCGGCAATCGAGGGGAAGAAACCGAAGCGTTTGCCCGGGGCGAAGTTTTCCGAACCGTTGTAACCGAAGTTGGCTTCGATCAGATAGCGCTTGTCGAATCCGTAGGTAACGCGGCCTGCAAGGCCCTGCTGGCGGTAGGGCAGCGCGGCGTACTCCTGCTCGTCCGAGATGTTCATGTTGCGCTCCTTCTGCATGTAGACGATCGTCGCTCCGACATCGTGTTTGCCGAACGTGCGGGCGTAGTCGATCTTGGCCTGGAACGCCAGCTCGCGGTAACCGTCCTTGCCGCGCGTCGTGCCCAGGTAGGTGGTTCCGGTGTTGGTCGAGTTGCTGGTGTAGCTGTAATTGCCCGCCTCGTCGATATTGTAGTCGGTCAGCTGGTACATGAACGGCGTGAACGAACGGTAGACGGCCGAGTAGACGCGGTTGTAGAAGGTCGCCATGCCCGTTGCGCTCAGGCCCTTGGTGATGAAGTCGAGGTTCTGGTTGACGGTCAGCGCCGAAGTGAAGTGGCCGCGGAACTGGTCGCCGTAGCCGCGGCACAGCTGGGCGTAGGGGTTGGTGAAGAAGCCGCTGTTCCAGGCGTTGTTGGTTCCGAAGCGCACGAACGTGTCCGATTCCTCGCCGGGCAGCGTCGCGGGGAATTCGCAGGGCATGCCGGTCATGGCGTAGGCGAAGAGGTCCGAGACGCTCTGGATCGGGGCGTGGCGGTAGTGCAGCTGGGTGTTCATTTTCAGCGACACGCGGGTGGTCTTGGTGGCGTCGGCCGAGACATTGGCCTGGAACAGGTATTTCTGGGCGTTGATGTTGGTGTCGAATTTCGAGGCTTCGGGCTTGCGCATGATGCCGTTCTCGTTGTAGACCGAGGCGTTGAGGAAGTAGTCGATCTTCTTGGCTCCGCCCGTCATGTTGAAGTTGAAGTTCTGGTTGAAGGTGCAGTCCTTGAACAGCATGTCGTACCAGTCGACGTTGGGGTAGACGTAGGGGTCGAGTCCCAGTTTGGTTCCCATGATCTTCTCGTTGCTGTAATAGGGCTTTTCGCCGCGCGTGGTGCGGGCCTCGTTGAAGGTCTCCATGTAGGTGATGCCGTCGGCGACCTTCGGAACGCGGGTCGGGGCCGAGGCGCCGAACTCGGCGCGCAGGTTGATGGTCATTTTCTCCGAGTCGCGGCCGTTTTTCGTGGTGATGATCATCACGCCGTTGGCTCCGCGCGAACCGTAGAGGGCCGTGGCCGTGGCGTCCTTGAGCACCGAGAACGACTCGATGGTCTCGGGCGGGATGTTGTTGAGCATCTGGTTGGTGATTTCCACGCCGTCGAGGATCAGCAGCGGCGACTGTCCCGATCCGAAGGTCGAGATTCCGCGTATCCAGAAATTGGCGCCGTCGGCGCCCGGCTCGCCCGATTTCTGCACGGCGATCACGCCGGCGATCTTGCCGCTGAACGAGGTCGAGAGGTTGCTCGACGAGGTTTGCAGGTCGCTCGGCTTGACCGACTGCACGGCGCCCACGAGCGACTCTTTCTTCTGCACGCCGAAGCCGACCACCACCACGTCTTCGAGTTTGTTCGAAGCGTCGGCCAGCGTGATGAGTTTGAAGAGATGGATGTCCCGGACGGAGATTTTCTTGGTGTCGTAGCCCAGGAACGAAACGGTGACCGTCTTGGCCGAAGCGGGCACGGTCAGTTTGTAGTTGCCGCCGGCGTCGGTGGTCGTGCCGACGTTCGTGCCTTCAACATAGATGTTGGCTCCGACGATGGGCTGGTTGTCGGCCGAGGAGATGACCGTTCCGGCGACGGTCATCTCCCCGTTCGGGGCCGTCGGGGCGGAGACCGGCGAGCGCCGGGAGATGGTGACCAGTTTCCCCCCCCCCTTTGACGGTATAGCGCAGCGATTTGTCGAGCACCGTGTCGAGCACGGTCTGAAGCGTCGCGTCCTTGAACGTTGCCGTGACCGGCCTGCTGACGTCGACGTCCTCGTTTTCGAAGAGGATCGAGTAGCCGGTTTGCCGCTCCACCTCTTCCAGCACCGTTTTCAGCGGAACGCTCCGGAAGGCTTTGGTGACGGTTTGCGCGTTGAGGGCGACTGTCAGCAGCAGGCACGGGATCAACGCTGCAATCTTCTTGAATAGGAGATTTACATGCATAAGTTTTTAAGATTTAGGTTTGTTTGGAAAGAAGTTTTTCAGGGTTTGGTTTTTCGGGGGCGGCTGTCGACGCGGTAACCGCAGGTGTCGCGCCTGACGCTGATCGGCAGAATGTCGCACAACCCGCCCATGATTGATTCGATGTCCTGCGCCTCGGTGAGCGATATGCGGAAGGTCTTGTCGTCGAACGCGTCGGTGCAGAGTTCGATCTTCACGTCGTATTCGCGGGCGAGCCGCCGGAGCAGGGCCGGGAGGGAGATCGCGTCGTAGCGGATGATGCCGTCGATCCAGCTGCGGAACTGGTCGGTGTCGACCTGCCTGCGCGACGCCTCCATCGTCCGGCAGTCGTAGGTGATCAGGTCGCCCGGAACCATCGTTTCCGTGCTGCGGGACGATTCGAATTGCAGCGAGCCTTCCATCAGCGCGGCCAATACGTCGGGGTCTTCGTCGTAGGCCGAGATGTTGAACCGGGTGCCCAGCACGGTGAACGTGCAGCCCCGGGCCTGCACCCGGAAGGGGAGGTCGGCGTTGCGGGCCACCTCGAAGTAGGCTTCGCCCGAAAGGCCGATGTCGCGCGACGAGCGGTTGAAATCCGACCGTAGCTCAAGGTCGATCCGGCGTTGAGCCACACCTGGCTGCCGTCGGGCAGCGATATGCGGCTGTTGGTTCCCTGGGGAGCCTGTACGGAGAACATTTGCACGGGGTCTTCGGTGTGTATGAGGTGCCGGGTGGTGAAGGCCGAGATCAGGATGAGCACGGCGGCTGCCGCCGAGAACCGCAGCCAGCGCCGGCGGGCGCGGATTCGGTTCTCGCCGTTCTATTTTTCCGTTGAGCCGGGCGAGCGAACGGAGGACGTCGGCCGACGGCACGTGCCGTTGCTTCCATTCGCGTTCCCATTCGCGCATCAGGGCGGCGTTTTCCGGCGAGGCGGCGAGGAATCCGAAGAGTTCGCACTCTTCTTCGGGGGCGATGGGTCCTTCGAAATAGCGGACGGCGAGTTCTTTCAGGCTTTCGTTCATGGGGTCGGTTGTTGTACGCATACATACATACAACAATCGGGGCGGATTTTACCCCCCCCCGGTTCCGGAAAAATTCGCATATTTTTTGAAATTCGCCTCTGGAAGGCTTCAGGACGGCTGGTTCATCAGCCAGGCGAGGATCAGTATTTGCAGGTAAATGGATTGTTCGCGTTCGAGGGCTTCGGCGAAGATGCGCAGGGCGCGCTGGATGTGCCGCTCGACCGTATGCAGGGAGATGTGGAGCCGTTCGGCTATTTCCCGGTTCTTCAACCCCTGGAACCGGCTGAGGAAAAACACTTCGCGGCAGCGTGCGGGCAGCGAGTCCATGATACGCTGTATCTGCTGTTCCAACTCCTGGTACAGGTAGGGATGCCCGTTTTCGGCGAAGGAGAAATCGTAGTTGTAAAGACGCTCCTCCCCGATTTTCGCCCGGGCCAGGCAGCTGATCGTGTATTTGTCGACGATGCTTTTGTGCTTCAGGTAATTGAGGCATCGGTTGCGGGTCATGGCGAACAGCAGCATGCGGGCCTCTTCGGGGTCGAGGGGGGCTTGCCGGTCCCACAGCGCCATGAAGCAGTCGTGAACCAGGTCCTGCGCCTCGATGGGGTTGTTGACGAACCGCAGCGCATAGGCCGTCAGCCGGGGTTGGCAGTCGATGTAGAGCCGTTCGAAATCATACCGTTTGGATTCGCTGTGCATTTGTCGGGTCCGTCCTGATGCTTTTTTTGTTTTGGGCGGTTTCCGCCGCTTTTCGGGGGTGAAACCGAGGCAAATATAATCAAAAAAGTAAAAAAATGCCGCAGACGCTCTGAAAACATCTGCGGCATGGGGCGTGTTTCGACGCCGGTGCGGGCTACTTGTAAAGCCCGGCGACGGTGAAGTCGAGTATCTTGCCGAAGCCGTCGAACACCAGCGCGTTCGGCTGGTCGAGCTGTCCGCTGCCGAAGTTGATCTGCGGCACGACGTGTATCTTGTCGTTCCCGTTGTCCTTCGAGGTGACCACCGTCACCGCGCGGCTGCTCCATGCCAGCGAGGCGTTGCTCGGAAGGGTCGACGAGCCGTCGTAGTTCTCCATGGCGTAGTAGCCTTGCAGGTAGAGGCGGGCCAGGGTGATGTGCTCGCCCGCAGGGGCCGTGAAGACGGGCGCCGGGTCGAAATTGACGCTGCCCGTCGTGAAGATCACCTTGTAGATGGCGCTGCGGGTGGCGATGTAGAGGATCGGGTCGAATCGCGAGAAGACGAAGCTCACGGCTTCGGCGATGAAGGCGTTGGCCTCCGCCGGGATTTCGTAGATCAGCTTGGCGGCGGGTGCGCCGGCCGAAGCGGAGTAGTTGCCGAAGGTGTAGAGCGCATGGTTGCCGTCGGCTTTCCGCATCAGCAGGGTGTGGGTGGCGTTGTCGATGCTGATGCCGCCCGCGATGCATCGCAGGCCGGGAGCGTTCCCCGGGTCGAAGGGCGACGAACCCACGCTGCCGCAGGCGTAGAACGTCTGGTTGTAGCCGTAGCAGAACTTGCCCTGTTCCCGGTCGTAGAAGATCGTGCTGGGTTTGCGGGTGCTGCCCGGAGCGGAGTGGGCCGAAACGACGCCGTTGTCGACGGTCATGGTTTCGGTTCCGCTGACGGGCGTCGAGATCCGGCCGCGGCTGAGCAGCGTTTCGTAAATGTCGCCGTCGTTGAGGATCATCGTGCACTGGTAGGTGTTGAGCAGGCTCCGGATGTCGAGCTTTCCGGGCAGGTAGACGAACGCATCCTCCTTATGGCCCAGGATTTCGTAATAATCGGTCTCCACGCGCATCAGGTCGTCGTCGGTCGACACCCAGAGGATGTTTTTCTTGTCGGTTTTGTCGTAGGTGTAGAGCATGTGGGTGACCGCCGAGGGGAACGGACTGCCGTTGCGCCGGCTGATCAGCTCCTTTTCGACGGTTCCCTGCTCCGCGCCCGAGTAGGTCTCGGTCAGCTGCGGGTGCATGATCAGTCCCAGGTCCGAGGTGGTTCCGTCCTTGGTGTAGGCCACCACAAGCCCTTCGTTGAATTGGGCCGTCACGATGAGCGTCCACTTGTACTGATATTTCAGGTCGTGGGCGGTGTCGGTGACCGTCAGCAGAAACAGGTAGCCCTTCGAGGAGATCGGCAGGTCGATCACTTCGTGGAACTCGCGCGTCGTGGCGAGCGAAATCGCCTCCGAGTCGTTGTCGGTCTGACTCACCGTCCATTCGTAGGTAAGCTCCTCGGGATTCTCCCGGCCGTCTTTGGTGATGCGGATGCCCGTGATGTCGAGCCGTGCGTTGTGCACCACCGTCAGCTGCGAGGCGATGGCTTCCGGCACTTCGATCTCCACGGGCGGGATATGGGTGGTCTGCAACGTGCTTTTGTCGTCGTAGCACGACGCGGCGAGCAGGCCCCAGCCTGCCAGCAACAGATATAGGGTGTGTTTTCTCATGGTCGTTCGTCGTTTACTTGGTGCGGATCGTTACCTCCCGGCCCTTCATGGAGCCTGATTCGTGGATGCGTTTTTGCCCGGGGTTGGCGGCCTTCCATTCGTCGTACCAGGCCTGTGCCCTGGCGCGCCAGGCGTCGATGTAGTAGCTGTAATCGGGTCCCCAGTCGGGGAACACCTCCCAGCCGAAGATGTCCAGCAGCAGCTGGTGGCCGGCCTGGCTGTAAGCCTCCGTCGACGAGCTGCCCGAAGATGCCTCCGATTCGATGAAGGCGTTGTAGGTGGACCACTGCTTGGTCGTCGCGGGTCGCGGCAGCATGTTGTGCCACGAGACGTTGGCTTTCAGGTAGAGGTCCGGTCCCACCCGGAGGTCGGGCGAATCGGTCAGGCAGAGCGTCAGTTCGCGCTGCTGCGTGTCGAGTTCGGCCGATTTGGCGACCTCGATGCGGATGGCGCCGTAGATCTTCCCGGCCGGAACCTCCGCGCCGAGGATTTCGTACTGTCCGGGCTGTGCCGTGGTTCCCTCTTCGAGAACGCGGACGCCGATTTTCCGGTCGGAGCCGGAGGCCCCGCCGATGAGTTTCACCGGGACCTCGATCACCGCCTCGGCGGCCCCTTCGGGCTGCTGCTTGAAGGTCATCGAGGCGTAGAACGTGCTGTCGGAATTCGAGTATCCGGGATATTCGGCCGTTTCGTTGGGCGCAGCCCCCGGGAAGCAGATCCTTCCCTGCGACATGTCGTAGCGTGTCGGGTCATCCTTTTCGCAGCCGGCCGTCGTCGCCGCGGCCAGCAGTATGCAGATCAGTTTTTTCATGCTTCTCAACAATTAATCGTTCGACTTACTGTACGCGTCCCGACTGTATTTCGAAATCGGGGTAGGGCAGCATGTAGACGGCGTCGTCGATGACCTTGCTGCCGCTCATCACGTCGCTCTGGCGGGGCAGTTTCTCGTAGCCCAGCCGCTTGTAGAAATAGAAGACCACGCCTTCGCAGATGAACTCCTTGCGGTACTCCTTTTCGAGCTGGGCCATCAGGCTCGCCTCGTCGAAGTCGGCATCCAGTTCTTCGTAGACCGCGCGGGCCTTGCGCACCTCCTGCAACAGGCTGCGGGCTTCGCCGAGGTCCTTGTCCGGGCCGGAGATGCGGCACTCGGCGGCGATGTAGTACATCTCCGGCAGGCGGATCAGCGGCATCAGGTCCTTGTGGCGGTAGTCGGCGCCCGTCGAGGTCTGCTGATAGAGCTTCGAAGGGGTCTTGGTCCCCTCGGGCCAGTAGTCGGTGTTGTGGTAGAGCTGTTTGTAGCGGCAGTCGGAGATGCCGGCGCCCTTGATTTCGAAAAGATCGTCGGCGACCGAGTTCTTGATGCACAGCGTGCGGTACTGGCGGTCCTGTTCCGAATATTCGCGGTTGAGGTTGCTTGCGATCTTCTTGGCCATGTCCGTGACGCCGAGCGCGAAGATATGTTCGCTCGGGAAGCACATCTCGGTCGTGGGGGCCTTGGCGGAGTCGGTGAACGTGCGCAGCGTCAGCCCGCCGGCGATTCCGACCGATGCCGGGTCGTCGATCACTTCGAGGGCGGCCAGCAGCGCGGTGTGTTTGTTTTCGTCGCTGCCTTCCCACATGCAGACGCGCGCCAGCAGGGCCTTGACGGCGAAGTAGTTCAGGTGCATGTAGCGGTAATCGTAGAATTTGTCGACGTTGGCTTCGGTATAGATGCTTTCGGGATACCTGGCCCGGATGGGGTCGATCTCCAGCAGGCGGGCGGCCTCCGTGAGGTCGGCGATCACGCGGCGGAGCGTCTCGGCGTAGGTCAGCTGCGGCGCCGCGTCCTTGTCGACGCTCGTCAGGTAGGGGACCGTGTGACGGCTCTCCAGGTCGGTGCGTCCGGCCAGGTCGCTGCACCCGAACAGGCGTATCAGGTCGAAGTGGATGTAGGCCCTCACGGCGAGCAGTTCGCCCTTGATGATGCGGTAGTTGACCGAGTCGAGTTCGTCCTTCCGGCGGTCGATGTGGTCGAGGGCGTCGTTGACGTTGGCGATCACCGAGTAGGATTTCTCCCAGACCTTTTCGATCACTTCGGTGGATTTCGTGGTTTTGTAGTTGTAGCGGTCGAGGTCGTAGTCGTCCGCGGCGGTGTTCTTGCGGGCGTCGTACTGGCGGCCCAGCATTTCGACCATGTGCCACGTCAGGTTTTCGCCGTAGAGGTCGGTTTCGCCCATGGCGAGGTAGCAGCCGATGAGCGTCTGCTGGAAGCCTTCGGCCGAGGAGTAGTGGTCCTCGGCGCGGATTTCCGACGGGGGCGTCACGTCGAGCCAGCTCTCGCACGAGACGGCTGCGAGGGCTGCGGCGGACAGAAGGAGGTATTTGATGCTGTTTTTCATGGCTTCGGTGGTTTGTGTTAGAAGGTTCCGGTCAGCTGGAACGACATGCGCCGTGCGAAGGGATAGGTCGTGCCGCGCTCGATGCGGATCGACGAGAGCGTGGCGATGTTGTTCATGTAAAAGGCCAGCTTGAGCCGCTTGAGGCGGATTTTGCTGATCAGCCGCGGGTTGAACTCGTAATAGAGGCTCAGCGATGAGAACGTCAGCTCGTTGTTGTCCTGCACGAAGCGCGTCGTGGCCCGGGTCTTTTCGTCGTGCTGCTTGCCGTTTTCGTCGGTGTAGGAGCCGAGTTTCTTGAACATGGCGTTCTGGCCCGGGGTCTGCCAGCGGCCGTAGAGCACGCGGCGGTCGACGTTGTAGTGGATGTCGACGTTTTCGACCTTGTTGACCAGCGTGGTGTTGTACCGCTGCCCGCCGCCGAGGAAGGTGCAGGTGGCGCTTAACCCGAAGCCCTTGTATTCGGCCGCGAAGCCGAAGTTGCCGCGGTACTTGGGGTCGCTGATGCCGGCCACGACCTGATCCTGCGCGTCGTACTCGTAGGTCAGCGTGCCGTCCTTCCTGACGTAGATTTCCTGACCCGTCGTGGGGTCGATGCCCAGCGACGGCACGGCCCAGATGGCGTTCATCGGCATTCCGTCCTGATAGATCAGCACGGGCGTCGAGTTGCTCTTGTCCTGCGCCTGGGCCATCATCTTTTCGTTGTAGGCCTTGAGGCTTTCGGAGAGGTTGATGATGATGTTCTTGTTATAGGCGATCGAGCCGAAGAGGTTGAAAAAGCCCTGTTTGCCCTGCCAGAGCGTATAGCTCAATTTGGCCTCGATGCCGCGGTTGCGGACCTTGCCCAGGTTGTCCTTCACGGTGTCGAAACCCGTGGAGGTGGGGATCGCCACGTCGGTGAGCATGTTCTCGGTCACCGAGTTGTAGTAGTCGAAGGCGATCGTTGCGCGGTGGACCGTAATGTCGGCGCCCACGTTGTAGTCCATGCGCTGTTCCCATTTGAGGGCGGGGTTGGGCATCTTCGAGAGGTAGGCGCCCGTCTGTCCGTGGTAGGTGGCCCCGGTGTGGTAGAGATAGGTGGCCAGCACTTCGTTGGTGTCGTAGTTCTGGTTGCCCGTCAGTCCGGCCGAGGCGCGGATCTTGAATTGTTTCAAAACGTCCTGATCGCGCAGGAAGGGTTCGTTGTGGAGGTTCCACGCCACGCCGGCGCTCCATGCCGACGACCAGCGGTTGTCGGTGCCGTAGAGCGACGAGGCGCTTTCGCGGAACGTGAGGTCGACGTTGTAGCGGTCGTCGTAGCTGTACGACGCGGTTCCCAGGAAACTGATTTCGCGCGTGATCGACGAGATGCCGACGGGCTTTTTGTCCTGGGCGTACTGCCGGGCGAAGGTGATGTCGGCCGTCTGGCTGTTGGGGAATCCCTCGGCGTAGTGCTGGTAGGCGCTGTACGTGTTTTCGGCGATCCGGCCGCCGGCGTTGACGTAGAGGTAGTGCCTGCCCCAGTTTTTGGCGTAGTTGGCGTAGATTTCGCCCGAAATGTCGCTGCTCTTGCCGTTGTCGAGCTGGTAGGAGCCTTTGCGCAGCTGCATGCTCGTGCTTTCGTAGGCCGAGGTGGCGAATTTCGAATGCTTGGCCGGATAGAATTCGTCGGCGTCGCTGCGCTTTACGGCGATGCCGAGGCGGGCGGTGAGTTTCAGCGCCTCGGTGGCCTGCCATTCGGCGTAGAAGTTGTCCGTCACGCTGGTGTAGGTCTCGCGGTCGAGCGTTCCGAGCGTGGCGTCGTACATCGGGTTGGCCACTTCGTCGTAGGCCCAGCGGGCGATCTGGCCCGTCTGGGGATCGACGGCGCTCCAGTAGGGATTCATCCGGGCGTAGTCCCCGAAATCGCCCCACGGCGAGTTGTCGCTCCTGGTGTTGCTGACGCTCAATATGTTGCGGAACAGGAAGTTTTTCTTGCGGTACGAAACGTTCACGTCGCCCGAGAGCACCGTGCGCTCCGAACCCTTCATCACGCCCGCCACGTTGTTGTACGAGAAGTCGATCATCGCCCGCAACTTGCGGCTGTCGCCCAGTTCGACCGAGAGGGTGTGTTTGTGGCCGACGCCCGTGCGCAGGGGTTTTGCGAGCCAGTAGGTGTCCAGTCCGCCGAGCACCTGCGCTTTGAGTGCGTTGTAGCGTTTGGTGAGATCCACCTGCGTCTGGGGATTCGCCGAGGTGTAGACGCCCTCGATGCGCTCGGCCTCGAGCTTCTCCCAGGCGTTGCAGAGGTTGTAGCTCGTCAGGTCGGGCATCGACACCTCGATGCTTCCGGTGTAGGTCACCAGCTCCTGATTGCCGGCCAGGCGTTTGGTCTCGATGACGATGACGCCGTTGGCGGCCTTCGAGCCGTAGAGCGCCTTGGCCGCGGCGTCCTTGAGGATGGTGATGCTCTCGATACGGGTCATGTCCATGTCCATCACCTTCTCGGCCGTGGTTTCGAACCCGTCGAGGATGAACAGCGGCTGGTTGGGGCGGTTCTGGTAGTTGCCCTTGATATTGACGCCCGTGGATTCCGAGGGGAAGGTGGTGATACCGCGCAGCTGCATGTCCGGCAGCGTGTTGGGGTCGGAGCCCATCAGCGTGTTGTCCATGATGTAGAGCGACGGCTCGATGTTTTTCAGGCTCTCGAAGACGTTGCGGTTACTCACGCGGGCCAGCTGGCCCGACGTGATGGTCGTGGCCGAACCCGTGTAGCTCTCCTTCTTGCGGGTGAAGATGCCGGTCACCACGACGTTTTCGATCTTCTGTTCGTCCTGCACCAGCCTGACCAGTCTGGTCTGTGCCGAGGGAAGCGTTTGCGAGACGTAGCCGATGTAGGAGAAGATCAGGTTGTCGCGGCCCTCGGGCATGCGGATCGAGAATCCGCCGTCGGACCCCGACACGACTCCCGTGGCGGTCCCCTGGATCAGGATGTTCACGCCCACGAGCGGCGCGCCGGCCGTGTCCGTCACACGTCCGCTGACGACCTTGTCCGGGGCTTTCTGCGGGGCGGAGGCGTTCCCCCCCCCGCTTCGGACACGGATCACGATCGTGTCGTCGTCGATCGAGTATTCGAGCCGCGTGCCGCGCAGCGCTTCGTCGAGCACTTCGCGCACCGGGGCGTCGGCCTTGCTGAAGGAGATGCCGCCGATTCCCCGCACGGCGTCGCTATTATAGAGGATATAATATCCCGTCTGCTGTTTGATCCGTTGGAGGACTTCGGCCAGCGACGCGTTGCGGAACGATACGGAGATGCGTTCCCTGCGCTGCTGGTAGGCTTCGCTCGCCGTCGCCTGCCGGGGCGCGCCCCAGACGGAAATCGCCAGCAGCCACATGCATACGGCAAGCCATGGCCTTCGGTGCGATACTGATAGGTAAAGTTTCCTCATAATAGCTGTGTTTTAAGTGACACGAATGCCGCCCCGTCGGGCGGCTTCCCAACTAACCGGCATCAATCGTCGTCACGGTCGATGCAGAGCACGATCTTCCCCTCCTCGACATCGGCGCGTATCTGATCGGTGCGCGCCAGCAGACGGGCCATTTCGGCAAAGGTTTCGTAGCGTTTCACGACGCCCGTGTAGCGCACCTTGTCGGCGTCGACGCCCCGCGGGCCGATCTCCACGCCGTACCAGCGCGAGAGTTTGCGGCATATCGAGGCGATCGTCTCGTCGTTGAAGGTGAACAGTCCCCGGGTCCAGGCGGCGTAATCTTCGGCGGCGACCTGCCGCACGTCGAAGATAGCCCCTTCGCGCCCCACGCGGGCCTGCTGGCCCGGCTGGAGCATTGCGCGGCGGTGTCCGCTCCGCACCTCGACGCTGCCCCTCACGAGCGTGGTCTCGATCGTGCCCTCGTCGGCGTAGGACGAGATGTTGAACGCCGTGCCGTAGACGCTTACGGAAACCGTGTCGGCGTGGACCACGAACCGCCGCGAGGCGTCGTGCGCCACGTCGAAGTAGGCTTCGCCCGTCACGGTCACCTCGCGCGGCCCGTCGCCGAAGCGGACCGGGAAGACGAGGCTCGACTCGGAGTTGAGCCATACCTGCGTGCCGTCCGAGAGGCGGAGCGAGAACTCCTTGCCGCGCGGCACGGTGACGGTGTTCGTCATCGGAATCTCCTGCTCGGCCTCCACCTTGTGGTAGGCCAGCTCCTCGCCGGCGATCTCGAGGCGCGTGCCGTCCTGTTCGACGAGCATCCGCCGCCCGCCCGCTTCGAGCGCGACGTTCTCGCCCTCTATCAGACCAAGTCCG
>ENA-ORTY01003461-ORTY01003461.1-human-gut-metagenome-genome-assembly--contig:-NODE-3461-length-13569-cov-2.081175_pt1 | contig 13569 bp, 12 predicted proteins | sample MGYA00241917_ERZ509198 | MGnify/ENA primary metagenome ERZ509198 (study PRJEB26280, sample SAMEA2338857) | human gut metagenome | biome: human gut; feature: human-associated habitat; material: faeces...
CATTCTGTAAAAAATAATACCTGGTATGAACGTGTCTTCAATATCAGCAAAACAAACGGAACACTTACGATCACTCCTGTTGCTGTTCCTGCAACAGCAGTTGCTCTGGATTCTACCAGTCAGAAACTGGAAACCGGCAAATCTTTCACTTTGATGGCTACTGTTACACCAACTGATACAACAGACAAAGTTGTATGGTCTTCTGATAATGGAGCTGTTGCAAAAGTTTCCTTATGATCACGGGATTCGTTCCGATGCTTGCTGCCATAAAATCACTGGTCATTTTCATATCTTTAAATACATCTATACATGCAAACATATGAATCGCCATTGTAAATCTGCTTGATATCTGCATTTTCTTTCCTCCTGTATACCTTATATTTTATAGTGGCAGTGGTGTAATGTCAATGATTACGACTAGCGCATAATGATGTATGCACTATAGCATAAATACAAGCAGATCATTATGATTCCTTCTGTTCTTGAAATCTCTTTTTTTGTTGCTCCAAAGAACCATACAACGATAGAAAATACGACTAATACAACAATATCGATAATATTTTCACCGATCAATTGTAATGGACTGATCGCGGATGCAATTCCAAGTACCATAAGAATATTAAAGATATTCGAACCAATTGCATTTCCAACTGCCATATCAACTTCATTTTTTCTTGCGGCTACGATGGATGTGACCAGTTCTGGAAGAGACGTTCCGATCGAAACAATCGTTAATCCTACAAGATTCTGGCTCATTCCAAAATCTATGGCAATCCTGCTTGCGGCATCAACTGTAAGATCTCCACCAAATGCAATGGCTGCTGCACCTCCAACGATACATAACAGACTCTTTGGATAAGACATGATCATCAATTCTTCATTTTCCATTGTTTCAAGTTGTACGACTTCCTGATTATTTCTGGCACGCATTGCCTGAAAAACCATCATAAGAACATATACGGCAAATATAATAAGGAAAATGATTCCATCAAAACGTCCAAGGATCATATGTGATCTATCTCCGAATGCAAGATAACCAAATATGAGAAGTAATGTCGCACATACAAGAGATAATGGAATATCTCTTATAATTGTTTCTCTTTTTACACCGATCGTTGCTAAAATTGAACAGACTCCGATCACAAACATCATATTAAAGATATTAGAACCAACTACATTACTGATCGCCAGAGCATTATTATTGGCAATAGACGCTGTTACACTGACTGCAGTTTCTGGAAGTGATGTTCCCATGGCTACGATCGTCAATCCAATGATAATAGAAGGAACTTTTAAACGTTTGGCGACACTTGAACTTCCTTCTACAAAATAGTCTGCTCCTTTCATTAAAAATGCAAATCCTATGATCAGACAGATGATCACTAAAAATAATGGGGATTGGTTGATAAATTTCTCCATTTGTTTTTCTCCTTTCAAAATTGTCTTTTTATTTATACATAAGAAAAACTCATGTATGTTCCAGATGTACTATAAGAACATACATGAGTCTCATTCTTTAATATTTGCCAGGCTGACTTGCTTGATATCTGCGAGTCATTACCGAGTCTGTTGACAAATCACGTCTTTGTATGACGCGAACTACTCCCTCATGGAATATTGATTGTTTGATTACTTTAACAAAAAAATATTGATCTGTCAAGTATAGTTTAAATTGCAAATTGAATCATAAAACCGTATAATAAAATTAATTATGTTGATTTTGATATACAATGCAATCAACAAATGGAGGGGGGAAACTATTTTTGATCAGAAAACCATACAAAACTAATAAAAATATTTCCAGACTATTTTATATTTTGATGATGATCATCTTTGTCTGGTTCATTGGGATTCAGATTTTAGGACCTGATGAACAGTTTTTTGACCAATCTGGACATTCCATCATCTACAATGGTACTTTTACATGGAAGAAATCCGATGGCACAAAACAAAACATTTCTGTTCCTGGACGTTATAAAGTTCCAGCAAAACAGACGATGATCATTACTACTACACTTCCAGATGATTATAACGAGAATGTGATCGCAATCCGTTCTTCCCTTCAAGATGTACGTTTTTACATTGATGGAAAACTTCGAAAAGAGTACAATGCAAAAAGCCTGCACCGATTTGGCAAAAACTCTGCCAGCCGTTATATATTCTGCAATACTTCGTCTGCAGATGCCGGAAAGGAACTTTGTCTGGAACTTACAACATATACGAGTAACTACTCTGGTGTTGTCAATACGATTTACTGTGGAGATCAAATGCAGATCTGGAGTTATATTTTCAATCATAACTTCTCTGGAACCGTGATCGGATCATTTATCTTTTTTGCATCGATTGTCACAATCTTATTCAGTATCGCCCTTGGAATTGTTTACAAAACCAAGTTTAATATGGAATATCTTGGATGGTGTACGCTTATGGGTTCTGTCTGGATGATCGGAGAATCAAAAATGCGGCAGATCCTTGTTCCAAATGCATCTGGACTTGCAACTTCATGTTTTATTATGCTCATGTTATGTCCGTTGCCGATTTCCTTATATGTCAATAATCTTCAGAAAGGTAAATATAAAAAGATCTTTCAATCGATTTGTTTTATTGCTTTATTGAATTTTATCATCTGTACGATCCTGCATCTTACAGGCGTTGCAGATTATATTGAGACAATGCCAGCAGCACACGCAATCCTTATTATTACTTTCCTTGCTGTCATTCTTACTTTTCTGATCAGATATTGGAATCATCGGAGTCGAAGTGATTGCCTGTTGTTCTTTGGACTGCTTATTACAATGCTTTCTGTGATTTTTGAAGCAATTTCTGTATATTACAAAGTATCTGTTTCTGGTGTATTTGTCGGTATCGCTATTTTGATCTTACTGTTTATAAATGTGATCTATACGATCCATATCATCCGTGATATCATCAAACGCCAGCAGCAGGAAGAACTCGATAAACGTAAAAAAAATATAGAAGAGATGTCTCTGCAGTTGATGCAAATGTTATCCACCACGATCGAGGCAAAAGATGAATATACGAAAGGACATTCTCATCGTGTTGCAGAGTATTCCGTTTTGATTGCTCGTGAACTTGGATGGAATGAAAAAGAACTTAGTAATCTAAAAAATGCTGCTCATCTTCATGATATCGGCAAAATTGCTATTCCTGATACCATTTTAAATAAACCAAGCAAACTTTCTGAGGAAGAATTTTCTATTATTAAGGAACATACGATCATTGGTGCAAATATCTTAAAGAATATTTCTCTGATCGATCACGTACAAGAAATTGTACGCAATCATCATGAGCACGATCCGTACACAAAAAGCCAAAGAAAATCTCGACTTTTTAACTGGGCTTCCAACCAGAAATAAAGGTGAGCAAGCCATTGCGCAGTTGATGAAACGCCACAGCGGATGTCTTGTCTTTATGGATATGGACAATTTAAAAACCATCAATGACATCTATGGCCACAAAGCTGGTGATCGTGTATTGAAGCTTCTTGGTAATCTATTATTAGAATATTCCAGTGAATGTCTTGTCTGTCGTCTTGGCGGAGATGAATTCCTATTATTTATGCCAAATGCTGATCAAAATAGTATTACAGAAGTTATAACTGCTATTTTTAAGAAATTTAATACTCGAAAGGAACAAGATCCTGAGCTTCATGCTGCATCCATTTCTGCCGGACTATATATGTGCAATATTGGAGATTCTTTTGACGAATGTTATACAAAAGCTGATAAAGCACTATATTTCGTAAAACAAAATGGAAAAAGCGACTTCTCCTTTTATCGGCAGATTTCTGAATCTGGGTGTGACGACCACACGGTTAAAAATGATCTCTCTTTAATTGCAAAAGCATTACGTGAAAATGGTAATTACTCTGGTGTACTTGATCTTGATTATCGTGAGTTTGCTAAAATCTATGAATATATGCATCATCTGGGTAACCGCTACAAATATCACTGTTATCTAGTGATGGTCACGATGGAAACAAATCCTGATCATATCATGTATATCGAGAACATCGAGGATGCGCTTGATTGCATGGAACAGGCGATCCGTCAAAAAATTCGAAAAGTTGATATCTGTACTCATTACAGTTCCATGCAGTATCTGATCATTTTATATGAGACTGATGAAACAAAGATACCTCAGATTATGAATCGTATCTTTATCGAATATTATAAGTTATATAGCAAACATCATCTTGAACCAACTTATGAATATATTCCGATCATGAAAAATAAAGCACCAAACATATAAAGAAGAGAGTGGCAAGAATTTACTTTTGCCACTCTCTTCTTTATATATGGAATAACTGAATCAACACAAGACCAGAAAGTCCATAATATGTGATAACTGCAACTAGATCATTGATAGTTGTGATCAATGGACCAGAAGCCACTGCTGGGTCAATATTGATCTTATGAAAGAACATTGGAATGATCGTTCCTACAAGGCTTGAGATCACCATCGCAACGATCAGTGAAATTCCTACGCACCCTGAAATCAGAAATGAAGAAATCCATGCATAATGTTTAAATAAATGGATGTACACCCCTAAAAATACGAGTGCCATGATCGCTAGGCTCGCTCCATTTAAGAAACCGATCTTCATTTCTTTAAATAACAAAGCAATCTTTTTCTTACCTGACAGATTTTCATCCATTAATACGCGGATTGTTACAGCTAAAGACTGTGTTCCAACATTTCCCGCCATATCAAGTACCAGGGATTGGAAACAGATAACGATTGGTAATACCGCAACAATAGATTCAAACATTCCAACAACTGAGGATACTGCCATTCCTAAGAATAACAATGCGATCAACCATGGAAGTCTCTTCTTCATACTAACTATCGTGGGTTCATTTAAATCTTCCTCTTCTGTTAAACCAGCAAGTTTTGCATAGTCATCTCCCATCTCGTCATCGACCAATTCTACAATATCGGAAGATGTTAAGATTCCTGCGATTTTCTTATCTTGTGTCAGTACTGGGATGGAATCTTCTTCGTAATCTGTTAAGATTTCCATACATTCACTGATTTTTTCATGTTCATATACATAAGGATAAGAACTGCTTATGATGTCCTGTAGATTATCATGTTCTCTTGCGATGATCAAATCTTTCAGATCGATCGCTCCTGCAAAAATCCCATTCTCATCTATCACATAAAGTGTCTGGATATTATCATGTTCTCCTGCCTGCTTTACAAGTGTACTCATTGCCTCACGAATCGTTACATCATTTCTTACTACGATATAATTATTCGTCATACAACTACCGATCTGATCTTCCTCGTAAGACAGCAGTTTCTGAACATCTTCTTTTGCTTCTTTATCCAGTCTCTTTAATAATTTGTATTTATCTTCTTCATTTAGTTCTTCAAACAGATCCATCGCATCATCTGAATCCATGTTTGATACAACTTTCGCTGCCTGTTCAATTGGCATTTCTTCCAGATATTTTCCTGGTTCCTCTTCGATATAAGAAAAAATCTCTGCAATATCTGCAATGTCTAAAATGTCATAGATACATTTTCTAACTGTTTTATCTGATTCTACGATTGCATTTGCAATATCTCTTTCGTGATAAGCTGCGATCTTTTTCTTTAATTCTTCTCTATCTTTCGTTGTCTGTACGATCTTGATCAATTCTTTTGCATAATCTGTTCTATGCTGATTTCTTGCATTTTTCATGATATCCTCCTTCTTTTCCTAAATCTGGTTGCAAAATTCTGTTTCGCGGTGTATCAAAAAGGATATCATAATACAAATGTTGCTATTCATGTATCTTCACAGAGAGCAGCATTCGCATCTTATATTTTCTTTTTTGACCCCGCATACAACTTCGTCCTATACGATCGCAACTATCCATGAAAATCCACCTCCGTTCATAATCAGATTATTTTACGGGTTGATTGTAACAGAATATTTTTTAAAAAACAACAAAAATGTGTTACAATATTTTAAATATTATACAGGCAGGTAAGAGTATGACATTACAGCAGTTAAGATACATCGTTATGGTTGCAGAGACAGGCACGATTACTGAGGCGGCAGGGAAATTATATATTTCACAGCCAAGCCTTACCAATGCAATTCATGAACTTGAAAAAGAGATGAATATTACGATATTCAACAGAACTAATAAAGGAATAAGCGTGTCGAAGGAAGGAGAAGATTTTCTTTCTTACGCAAGGCAGATACTTGAGCAGGCAGCAATTCTTGAGGACAGATATAAGTATGGTAATGGCGGCAGGAAGCAGTACTGCGTATCAACACAGCATTATTCATTTGCAGTCAACGCATTTGTTGACCTTATAAAGCAGCTCGGGCAGGATGAGTATGATTTCAGTTTAAGGGAAACACAGACTTACGAGATTATCGAGGACGTTGCAAGGCTAAGAAGTGAGATTGGAATACTGTTCATTAATGATTTTAATGAGGCTGTTATTAGAAAGATTTTAAAGGCATATGAACTTGAATTCCATGAGCTTTTTACAGCAAGACCACATGTATTCATAAGCAGAAAACAGCCTGTTCCATATGTATTCTTTACATCACCTTCATCAAAACAGCATTGTCCAAATAAAGCTGCCTGTTGATCCCCTGCTGCCCCGGCAATCCTGATCTCTCCACCCAGAAGACCATCATCTGTCATACCATACATGCAGCTGGAAGGCTTCACCTGAGCCAGCATACTGTGGGGAATCCGCAGCTTCTGCAATAATTCCTCGTCCCAGCATTTCTCATGAATGTTAAAAAGCATCGTTCTGGAAGCATTGGTATAATCTGTTACAAAGATCCTGCCCTTTGTAAGATTCCAGATAAGCCAGGTATCCACGGTTCCAAAGAGTAATTCACCTGCCTCTGCACGTTCTCTGGCGCCTTCCACATTATCCAGAATCCATGCCAGCTTCGTTCCACTGAAATACGCATCCGGTACAAGTCCGGTCTTGGCTCTGATTACATCCCCAAATCCATCCCTGACCAGTTCCTCTACCATATCTGCTGTTCTGTGGCACTGCCAGCAGATTGCATTATATACCGGCAATCCTGTGTTCTTATCCCACACAATGGTTGTTTCACGCTGATTGGTAATTCCAAGTGCTGCTATATCAGAAGCATCTGCCCCCACCTTCGCCATAGCTTCTGTCGCTACCGCAAGCTGAGATGACCAGATTTCCATGGGATTATGTTCCACCCAGCCCGCTTTTGGATAGATCTGTTCAAACTCCTTCTGTGCCATGCTGATGATATTGCCCTTTTTATCAAAAAGGATGCAGCGTGAGCTGGTCGTCCCCTGATCCAATGCCATAATATATTGTTTTTTCTCCATACCCTTAACCCTCCGTTATTTCATACCTGTGTCACCAGATTATTCTGTCGGAATCTCCTTTGTTGCAATGACCGACACCCCCGTATTGGCAATATTGCTTACAATGACATCCCCTTCCTGCACAGGTGCCTTAACTCTTATTGTAGCCAATTCCTGCATACAGTCAAATATTTTATTCTTCGGGATATCCTGTGCGGTCTTTACAGATACCACAGGCAAGCTACCGCCCAGCACTCTTACAGTACTGGTCACTGTTCGCCTTGGATCTGTTACTTCCTTCCTGGCATAGCGGTCGCCATTTGGACAGGTGTTTCCAGTCACAGATACTACTTCTGTGCCTTTCATTTCTACTGTAAGTGGACAGCCCAATGGACAGCCTATACAGATTAATTCTCTGGTCTCTATTTCTGACATATGTGTCACATCTCCTTTTATTCTTCAACTGCGATTCTGATTCTTGCTACATCTGTTCCATCTTTTTTTACCATGTCTTTATCCATAAGGATGATATTTTCCATCTCACCGGGAGCCATTGTCTTTTTCGGCAGAGAACGTAACAACTGGTCATCTGCATAGATGCAGACCTTTACGTTTCTGTATTCCCGTCCTACACGGAAACGTACTGTCTGGGTATTCTTCATATGAGATAGACGGATTGTGGATGGAACAGTATATCGTACACCATTTTCAGGGATAATCTGTACTATATTCTCTTTTAGAGAGTCTGTTTTACCACCTTTTAAATATTGGGCAGCCCTTGCGCCTGCCTCCTTTGCCTCACCTGATACATAATCCACCAGGTCATGCACATGCAGGACATTGCCACAGGCAAAAACACCTTCTACATTAGTCTCCAGACTCTCATTTACCACCGGACCTCCTGTAACAGTGCTTAATTCCACACCACATCCTGCTGACAGTTCGTTTTCCGGTATTAAGCCGCAGGATAACAGCAGTGTATCACATGGATACGTAATTTCTGTGCCCGGTATTGGTTTGCCTTTTGTATCTACCTTGGCGATCGTAACACCTTCCACTCTGTCTTTACCCTGAATATCTACTACAGTATGACTTAACAGCAAAGGAATATCATAATCCTGCAGACACTGCACGATATTTCTCTTCAATCCGCCAGAATAAGACATCAGCTCTGCCACTGCCTGTACATGAGCGCCTTCCAGCGTCATACGTCTTGCCATGATCAGACCTATATCACCACTTCCCAGTATCACGACTTCTTTACCCGGCATTTTACCCTCTATATTGACATAGTACTGGGCTGTTCCAGCTGAATAGATTCCCGCCGGACGATACCCTGGAATATTCAGTGCTCCCCTTGGTCTTTCCCTGCATCCCATAGCAAGAATTACTGCCTTAGCCTGAATTAGCAGCATACCATCTTCCTTATTCATTGCTATGATTTCTTTATTAAAACCATTCTGCCTGTCAGTGCTTCTAAGGCTCATGACCATCGTATGCAGCTTATATGGAATCTGCTTCTCCTCTATCTGTCTGCGATAACGCCCTGCATACTCCGGCCCTGTAAGCTCTTCTTTAAAAGTATGCAATCCAAAACCGTTATGAATACACTGGTTCAGAACGCCTCCAAGCTGTGCATCCCTCTCTAATATCAGGATATCTTCAGGTGCTACTCCCTGCTCCAGTGCCCCAAGAGCTGCTGCCATGCCCGCAGGACCTCCGCCAATGATTACTATTTCTTTTTCTATATTCATAATGAAACCTTGCCTTTCCATAACCTTCAGACTATCAGTAACTTCTACTTCGTATCTCCATAAAGCATCACACTATCCTGGTCGGATTTACGTATCTCTTCCATTGGAACACCCAGTTCTCTGGAAAGGATCGCCACTACCTTAGGAGAACAGAAACCTCCCTGACAGCGTCCCATACCGGCTCTCGTCCTGCGTTTTACTCCATCTACTGTCGTAGCTCCCACAGGACGGTGAATGGCATCCAGTATCTCTCCCTCTGAAATGCTCTCACAACGGCATATCATATTGGCATAAGCAGGATTTTGTGCAATCAATTTCTGTTTCTCCTCAAAATAAGCCTGCTCCATATGCACGATTCCCTGTCTGGTTTCCTTAAAATCTTTCTTACCCGGCAGATTCTGTATCTCATTTACCAACTGTGCAACGTACTCTCCAATTGCCGGTGCACTGGTAAGTCCCGGAGATTCGATACCTGCCACATCAATAAAGCCTGCATAGCCTTTTGACTCTTCTATCACAAAATCATCACTCTCATGATGTGCTCTGATTCCAGCAAAAGACGTTATGATCTGCTTAGCCGGCGGCAATTTCTTTACACTGACAGAAGCCTTCTCCATGACCGTCTCCAATCCTTCTCCTGTCGTGTTGACACCGTTCTTATCCGGAATATCCACAGCAGTCGGACCAATCAGCAGATTGCCATGTACAGTAGGTGTGACCAGAATGCCCTTGCCATATTTGCCTGGTAACTGGAATATAGTCTTATCCACCAAAGCTCCTGCTTTCTTATCATAGAGACAATACTCACCCTTTCTGGCAATCAGGTGCATTTCCTTGTGTCCCTCTTTTGCAGGCAGCATATTGTGAATCTCATCTGCGTGAACACCAGCTGCATTGATTATGATGGCCGCCTCATAGACATTCTCATCTGCTGTATGCACACGATACCCTTTCTCCATTACCTCAATGGCTGTCACTCTCTGATTTCTCTGGAAAAGGACACCATTCTCTGCTGCATTCTCTGCCATAGCAATTGTCAGACCAAAGGGGCATACAATACCACCTGTAGGTGCGTAGAGCGCAGCCACTGCATTGTCTGTCAGATTAGGTTCCATCTTCCGAAGTTCCTTCTGTGTTAATATCTGAAGCCCCTGCACACCATTCTGTATACCTCTTTCATACAATTCCTGCAGTTTTCCTTTATTTTCTTCTTCAAAGCACAATATCAGTGAGCCATTCTGGCGATAAGGAAATTGCAGCTTCTGTGCCAGCTCACCCATCATCTGATTACCTCTTACATTTAACCTCGCCTTCAGACTTCCCGGCATGGCATCATGCCCCGCATGGACAATACCACTGTTTGCCTTGCTTGTTCCCTCACAAATATCACTGGACGCTTCCAGTACAAGAATCTGCCTTTCCTTCCTTGCAAGCTCTCTGGCGATGCTGCATCCCGTTACACCGGCACCAATAACGATTACATCATACATATCTATATCCTCCTCTTCTTAATTGAGTAACTATTAACTATTCAGAACCACATGCGCAAAAAAGCCAAGCAAAAAGAACCCTCCACAGGTATCCTTATGCTTGACTCCAAATCTCATGCATTACACTATTTCATTAAGTTAAGTATACTCTAAACCTTATCTACAGTCAATCCATTCCGTACCTGTTTTAACAGGTTTCCGAACATATCGTTACTGTTCACTCGTACCTCGTTCCAGCAACAATTTATGCACATACTCTCAGGTTCACTCTGCCTATTGTGAGTTCATCCCCTACCTGTAATAATACCGGTTCATTCATACCGATCATGCTTCCATTTCGAAGTGTTCCGTTTGTGGAATTGAGGTCTTCTACGTAAATAGCCCCATTCCGTTCTTCAATTCGGGCATGGATCTTACTGACAGTACTGTCAGAAATGACATAATCCACTCTGCCTGTCATTTTACCGATTGTCAAAGGCAGATTATCCAGCCGGATTGTAATGTCCTCGCCATTTACTCTCCCTGACAGATAAGGCTCCCTGTCAGGAAGCTGCTGCAGGCATATGGTATCTCCATAGGCATACTGCTGCTGTACTACAGGCTCTTTCTCCCAGGAATGAGCTTCTTCATATGTCCTCTCCTCCGGTCGGTAAGAAGGATATTCTACAAGCTCATGCTTCTCTAATAGACTATCTTCCTGTAGTTCCTGAATCTCTTTCATGCGGTTCTTCTTTTTAAAATGACATGCCAGAAAGATAACCCCTGCCATAACAGACATACTGACTGCCCCATACAGATACAGAATCTGTTTTTCATCCAGCGGATAAAGCCCTGCCACCTTGCATCCGGCCAGTAATGCTGCCGCAATACCTGTCAGGATAAAGCACATGACTGCTTTTTTCAAATCTCTTTTCTCTGTATTTACATTTGCAGTATGATTCTCTGATTTTGGTTCTTCCTGTTCCTCCACAGGTGATGGGGATGTATAGGATATACTGTCCCAGTCATCATAGTGCGGCTCCTGCCTATAAGAATCCTCTGATTCATAAGGCATCTGTTGTTGCGGTGGTATGCCCTCTTTTGTCTGTTCCATCATCTGTGTGATCTCACGCAATACATAATTGGTATTCCTCGTATAACGGTATACCTGGTACGCCAGCATCACCGCCTGTTCATCCGTATGATCCACCTTTCGGAGCAGTTCCTCAATAAAGGATGCGAAGCTGTCTCTTGCATTGCTCTCATACTCCGGGAAATATACAAAATACGGCTCCATACTGTCCATATTCAAATAAATGTATTCCGGTTTCAGAATAACCTGAGAACCATCTAACAGGTATTCCTCCAGACTGTCATACAGATGAATGCACCCCTGCAGCAATGTACATAGCTGTTGATAGTCCAGCTCCTCTTTTGCATATACCCTGTCCATGGACTGCAAAGAATTGATTTCATAATAATATTTACTTTCACCGTTCACTGTACGGCCAGATACGGGTAACAGCCCCTCTATTTTGTTATCCAATAACATCCTTACCCTGTAGTCCTGCTCTTCCTCCTGCTCATGAAAGAAGTTTGGCTGATTCAAAATCATATAATTATGATTCATATTTCTCTCAAAACTCTTCTGTGGCAAACTATCCGTTTTCATTCTCTATCATCTCTTCTTTCTAACAAATTTACGTGGTTCGCTCTTTCAATTGATAATCCGATCCATGATACGGATCAGCTTCACCTGCCGCCCTCTTGGCGCCCTGCCTTTTGCATACACATGAAAGTTCACTTCCTTCGTGTATTGGCTTAACCAATTCAGTAAAGGTACATTTACATCACATTCGTACACCACTTCAATATCCGAGCCGGTCACTGTTATATAATATTCCAGATTCCTGGCTGCAAATATTTTATCCTTTACCATGAGATTCACTGCGTCCAGTGTAGCTTCATAAGCCTCCTCATTACTGCGGTACAGGCTGCTGCTTCCTCTCACCGCCGCCTCATAGGCACAATGCTCCAGCATGCATCTGTCATATACATAGAACCCTACAAAAAGCATAGTTGTCATGAACAGTATTACCATTGGTAAAATCAGCGCTGCCTCAACTGTAAAATATCCACCCATTCTTCTCTTTATCATCCAAGCACCGCCAGCGCTGCAATATATCCTCCCAGTAATGCCGGTACAAAAGGCAGTGTTGTCCTTCGACTGCCCTTTTTCAAGATTAAAATACCTATGGATATAACAGCCATAAGGCAGGAAGCGATACACAGCATAACCAGACATCCCCTTGCCCCAAGCAGACATCCGAGCAAACCTGTCACAATTCCGTCCCCAATACCGATCTGTTCTTTACTAAGAAAAGAAATCCCTATCATGCACAATCCAATCATTCCACCACCTGCCATACTCCAGAGATTCTTCTGCGGCATATAGATACACCCAATCAGACAGATGCATGCCAGCATACCCAGCTTCCACCAGCCCATCTCTTTTGTTCGAACATCCTCTGCTGCCAGCAGAAACATAACTCCTATTGTTATTGCGTATATTATTTTCATATTCATCCTCATTTCAATTTCAATTACATTTACTACAAGGTGTACGCCCTTGTGCCTGAGATATCGGAACCAGATAAATTGTCCTTTTAAGACCGCTGCACTGTAACGTCGTATGATAGCGGTTTCCATAATCTGTTACAAATACCCTGCTGCTGTCCCGATTGCCACAATCATCACAGGCATAATAAATACTTCCATCCTTATTACGAAGCTCGCCCACTATATCCTTATCCACACCCTGTATGGACAGCTTCAGATAAGAACAGTTCTTTGACAAATGATAAGCACTTCCACTAGGCGTAATGTATACAAGCTGTTCCTCGTTCCTGCCGTTCCCTGCTGCCCCTGCATTATCATACCCTGTCCAGGCTCTTGTTCTTGTCCGGTTATACATGACAAAGCCGGAATACCCCATCAATCGAAAGGTCGGTCCCA
>ENA-ORTY01003464-ORTY01003464.1-human-gut-metagenome-genome-assembly--contig:-NODE-3464-length-13561-cov-4.098253_pt1 | contig 13561 bp, 10 predicted proteins | sample MGYA00241917_ERZ509198 | MGnify/ENA primary metagenome ERZ509198 (study PRJEB26280, sample SAMEA2338857) | human gut metagenome | biome: human gut; feature: human-associated habitat; material: faeces...
GTCCCGCAGCAGGGCCCGGGAGGTCCCCCGGCCCAGCCTGCCGCCGTGGGCGATCTCGGTGGTGGCGGTGGCGTATACCGGCCCCTGGTGCAGGTCCACCCGGGCCCAGTTGTCCTCCCCCGGCTCCGGCTCCTGATACACGGGCCGCTCCTCCGGGAAGAAGGCCAGCAGGCTCTGCTCCACCGCGTAGCGGTCGTCATGACCGCGAAAAACCAGTTTCATAGCCCCGCCCCTTACTTCATGCCCTGGCGGACATAGGGATTCACCCGGCGCTCATAGTCCAGGGTGGTGGGCTGGTCGTGGCCGGGGTAGACCCGGTAGGACCCGGGCAGATTCCCCAGGCGGGCCAGGGATTGCAGCATCTCCCGATAGTCGCCGCCGGCGAAGTCCGTCCGGCCGCAGGAGCAGCGGAACAGGGTGTCGCCGGAGAAGATCACATCCCCCACCACCAGGCACACGGAGCCCTTGGAGTGGCCCGGAGTTTCCAGCACGGTGACAGTCAGGCTCCCCAGGGTCAGAGTGTCGCCGTCGTGATAGTAGCGCTGGTTGTGCTCCGGCAGCCGGGAAAACACCAGCTCCATGTCCCCCACCCGGCCGTCCACCACGTCCTTTTCGTTGATGTACACCGGCAGGTCCGGGTACTGCTCTAAGATGGGGCGCACGGCGGTGGTGTGGTCAAAGTGGCCGTGGGTCAGCAGGATATACTGCAATTGGCAGCCGGACCTGGCCACCATGTCCAGCACCCGGGGGGCCTCGTCGCCGGGGTCGATCAGGGCGCAGACCCCTGCCGTCTCGTCGCTCAGCAGGTAGCAGTTGGTCATAATGGGGCCTACCATAATGGAATCAATTTTCATGGGTTCAACCTCCTGTTCAGGATAAAAGCGGGCGGACAGCGGCGTCCGCCCGGGAGAATGTGGAATACGTTACGCATTCAGCTGGTCCGTGTCCACCACCAGGGTCAGAGGTCCGTCGTTGACGGATTCCACCAGCATCTCGGCGCCAAACTCGCCGGTTTCGGTATGGATGCCCTTTTCCCGGCACAGGGACACGAACTTTTCATACAGGGGGATAGCCACCTCCGGCCGGGCGGCGGCCAGGAAGTCCGGGCGGCGGCCCTTGCGGCAGTTGCCGTACAGGGTGAACTGGGATATCACCAGGATTTCACCGTTGACGGTTTCCAGACCACGGTTCATCTTGCCGTCCTCGTCCTCGAAGATCCGCAGTCCCGTCAGTTTGTCCGCCAGCTTCACGGCCTGGGCCTCGGTGTCGTCATGGGTGATGCCCAGCAGGATCAGGAAGCCGGGGCCGATGCTGCCGATGGTTTTGCCGTCCACGGATACGGAGGCGCTTTTCACGCGGGTCAGCACTGCTCTCATGGTAATATAGTCTCCTTTTCGGTTAATATATTGTGTTTTTTCTCAGCCCGCCGGGCGGGTGACCCGCATAACGCCGGAAATCTGCTCGATGCGGCGCATGACGGTTTTCAGCTGCTGGCTGCTGGACACATCGGTATCCAGGGTGATCAGGGCGAAGCCGTCGGGGGTGGAGCGGGCGTTCATGGAGGCCACATGGGTCTTGGTGGAGGAGAGCACCGTGGAGATATCCACGATGAGGTTGATGCGGTCCTTGGCCACCACCTGGAGGGTGGTGCGGAAGGTGCCCTCCACGTCCTCGGCCCAGGACACCTTGATCCAGCGGCCCTCCTCATCGGGACGGCGGCGGGCCGGGTCGGCGTTGGGACAGTCCCTCCGGTGGACGGACACCCCGTAGCCCTTGGTGATGAAGCCCACGATGTCGTCCCCGGGGACGGGGGTGCAGCACTTGGAGAACTTCACCAGGCAGTTGCTGAGGCCCTCCACAATGATGCCCTTTTCGCTGTGGGTGCGCTTGGGCACGGCGGGGCGGGTGGCATCGGGGCGGCCTTCCAGCGGCACCTCCGCCTGGCGCTCCTCCTGGTGCTGGTGGAGAATGCGCTGGATATCCTCCCGGATGCGGCCGATGACCTTCAGGCTGCTGATGCCCCCGTAGCCGATGGCGGCGTACAGGTCGTCCAGGCTCTTATAGGTGAGCTTTTTCAGGATGCCGGGGAGGTTTTCGTCGTTGGTAAGCTCCTTCAAAGACACGCCGCAGCGCTTGAGCTCCGACTCGAAGGAGGCCCGGCCCGTGACCACGTTTTCGTCCCGGCGCTCCCGCTTGAGCCACTGGCGGATCTTGGACCGGGCGTTGCTGGACCGGGCGATCTTCACCCAGTCCCGGCTGGGCCCGTGGGCCGACTGGGAGGTGACCACCTCCACAATGTCGCCGTTTTTCAGGCGGCAGTCGAAGGGCACGATGCGACCGTTGACCTTGGCGGCCACCATGTGGTTGCCCACGGCGGAATGGATGTTATAGGCAAAGTCGATGGGGGTGGCCCCGGCAGGCAGGTTGATGACGTCGCCCCGGGGGGTGAACACAAATACCTCGTCGGCGAACATGTCCACCTTCAGGGAGTGGATGAACTCCTCGGCGTCGGCCCCCTCCTGATTCTCCAGCAAGCGGCGGACCCACTCATACCGGCCCTCGTCGCCGCCGCCCTGGCCGTTCTGCTTATACTTCCAATGGGCGGCGATGCCGTATTCGGCCACCTCATGCATCTCCTTGGTGCGGATCTGCACCTCGAAGGGAACGCCGTTCTGGCCCATGACGGTGGTGTGAAGGCTTTGGTACATATTGGGCTTGGGAGTGCCGATATAGTCCTTGAACCGGCCCAGCACGGGCTTGTACAGGTCGTGGATAATACCCAGAACGTAATAGCAGTCGGACACCGTGTCCACGATGACCCGGAAGGCGAACAGGTCATACACGTCGTCCAGGGACTTGTTCTGGGTGTACATCTTGCGATAGATGGAGTAGGGGTGCTTCATGCGGCCATAGACATAGCCGTCGATATGGGCCTCCTCCAGGCGCTGGGTGATCTGGTCGTGGATGGAAGACATGAAGCCGTCGTACTCCGTGGCCTTCTCGTCCAGGGCGTCCACGATCTCCCGGTAGCTGATGGGGTCCAGGTATTTCAGGGACAGGTCCTCCAGCTCCCACTTCATCTTCTGCATGCCCAGGCGGTGGGCGATGGGGGCGTAGATCTCCAGGGTCTCGAAAGACTTCTGCTTCTGCTTCTCCGGGGTCTGGTACTCCATGGTGCGCATATTGTGGAGCCGGTCGGCGATCTTGATGAGGATCACCCGGATGTCCTTGGACATGGCCAGCAGCATTTTGCGCAGATTCTCCATCTGCTCCTGGGCCTTGGAGGTATAGTGGACCCGGGTCAGCTTGCTGACCCCCTCCACCAGGTCCGCCACCGTGGGGGAGAACTGCTTGGCGATGTCCTCGTGGGTGGCGGAGGTATCCTCAATGGTGTCGTGGAGCAGGGCGGCCTCGATGGACTCGGAGTCCAGGTGCAGCTCCTCGGCCACGATCTGGGCCACGGCCAGGGGGTGGGTCACAAAGGGTGAGCCGTCCTTGCGCAGCTGGCCCTGGTGGGCGGCGGCGGCAAATTCATAGGCGGCCCGGATCTTGTCGAAGCTGGCGGTGGGGTTATAGGCCCGCACCGTGTCCTCCAGGCGTTGATAGCGTTCTTCCATTGTCATAAGCGTCCCCCTCCTCGTGATGTGTCCAGCGCCCGGTGCAGGCGCAGCAGATATTCCGAACGGTCCAGGGCTACCTTCTTGCCCTGGCTGGTGAGATGCAGGCTTATGCTGTCGCCCAGGCGGCGGCACTGCAGCAGGCCCCGTTCCCGGAACACCTCCAGGCACAGCACCGTCCGCAAAAAGGGCTCCGCCCCCTGCAGCGCCCCGGACAGCCGCCGCAGCAGCGGCAGATAGTCCGTTTCCAGTCCGTCGGGGGGCACCGCGTGCTGCAGGGCCCGCCACAGGCTCACGCACTGGTCCCGGGAGGGCAGCAGGCGCACGGCGTCCCGGGGGCGCAGCTCGTCCCCCCGCAGGCAGCGGTCCACCAGCTCCAGGGACTCCTCCTCCCGGGTGCTGCCGGTGAGGGAGGGACGGATATCCACCATCTGCATCTGGACGGTGCGGCTGCTGCGGAACTCGTTGATCTGAAGATAGAAGGCGGCGTCCACCCGGTCGCCGGGGGCCACGCCGCAGGTCTGGGCCACGGCGGAAAAGAAGATGCCGTCAAACTGGGCGCTGCCCTTGGTCAGGCGCAGCTTCAGGTGCCGGTTCTGGCCCACGTTCTGAAGCCGGTCCAACGTGGCGCCCCGCAGGCAGAACACCGGCCGGGCGTTGCCCGCCCCGTAGGGCTCTAAGGCGTCCAGGGCCTCCACCTCCGCCAGGTTCACCCGGCCCGCCTGGCAGATGGGCACATCCACCTGCAGGCAGGACACCGGGGCCTTGCCGCCCCGGAACCGGCTGGCGTATTGGTTCATCCGCTGCCGGAAGGCGGGGATGTTCTTTTCTTCAATGGTAAAGCCCGCCGCCAGCTCATGGCCGCCGAAGCCCAGCAGCAGGTCGGAGCAGGCCTCCAGGGCGGCGAACAGATTGAACCCGCCCCAGCTGCGGCAGGAGCCCTTGCCGGTGCCGCCGGACAGGTGGATCATAAAGCTGGGACAGGCGTATTTTTCCGAAAGGCGGGAGGCCACGATGCCCACCACCCCCTGGTGCCAGGTGTCGGAGGCCAGCACCAGGGCGCTGCGCTCCTGGGGCGGGGTCTCCTCGATCTGTTCCACGGCCTGGGAGTAGATCTCCTGCTCCACGGCCTGGCGCTCCCGGTTCAGGGCGCACAGCTCCCGGGCCAGGTGCTCCGCCCGGTGGGGATCGGTGCACAGCAACAGATCCGCCGCCATGTCCGCCGCGCCCATGCGCCCTTCGTCCGCGCAGTCAACGGCTATTGCCGCGCTTGTTATGCGCGCATCATTGGGCTTAATAATATCCTCCGCCCCTTCAAGGAAGCGGTATATGCGCGGCACGTCCCCATCGCACACGGCCTGCACACGCTTGCCCATCGCCATAAGCGCAAGCCTTAACGCGCAGGCGGAGCCTATCGAATCCCCGTCCGGCGAAACGTGCATTATAAGCGTAAAGTCGTTGTTTTCCTCTATCAACCGCGCTATGGACGCAAGCGGTTGGTTCACGGGCGTGTTATTCATCGCTCTTTTTATCCTGACTGTGCAGGCTTTCTATTATCTTTGCTATGTGCGCGCTGTACTCTATCGATGTGTCCAGCGTGAATTTGAGCTGCGGCAGCGCCCTAAGCTCCATCCTTTGGCCCAGCTCATGCCGTATGAAGCCCGCCGCGCGGTTAAGCGCGTCCACTGTGCCCTTGCGCACGGCGTCGTCCTCGTCATATACGCTCACCTTCACCTTGGCTATCTTCTGGTCGTTTGTGACCTCGGCAGAGGATATGGTGGTCATGGGCGATATGCGCGGATCCTTCATTTCGCGCACTATTTCACTTATGGTCTTTTTGACCTCTTCGTTTATCCTGTCGTATCTGATATTTGGCATTTTGTTTTAAGAAGCGGCCCCTTCGCTTTGTGGGCTGCAAGGCCGCTTTCCTTTCCGTTTATTCCTTTTTTCGCGTTATCAGCGCTTTACTTCTTCCATTACGAAGGCTTCTATTGTATCGCCCTCGTGAATATCGTTGAAGTTTTCTATGCCTATGCCGCATTCGTAGCCCGCGGCAACTTCCTTAACGTCGTCCTTGAAGCGCTTGAGCGAGGATATTTTGCCTTCATGCACAACTATGCCGTCGCGCACAACGCGCACCTGCGCATTGCGGCTCACCTTGCCGTCCTGCACATATGCGCCGGCAATGGTGCCCACGCCGCTTACCTTGAACGTGTTCCTCACGCTTATGCGGCCCAGCTCAACTTCCTTGAACACGGGCTTGAACAAGCCCTTCATGGCATTCTGGATATCCTCTATCGCATTATAGATTATGCGGTAAAGTCTTATATCCACGTTTTCCTTTTCGGCCAAGGCCCTTGCGCTGGTGTTGGGGCGCACGTTGAAGCCGATAACGATTGCGTTGGACGCGGATGCAAATATAACGTCGGAGTCGGTTATAGCGCCGACTGCGCCATGGATGCACCTTACGCGCACTTCATCGTTTGAAAGCTTCTCCAGCGCCTGCCTCACGGCCTCCACGCTGCCCTGAACGTCCGCCTTGATTATTATGTTCAGGTCCTTCATCTGGCCTTCGGCTATCTGGTTGAACAGATCGTCCAGCGATACCTTATGGGTATTCTTTAGCTGCTCTGCCTTCAGCTTATCGCGCCTTTCCTCGGCAACCTGGCGAGAGAGCTTATCTATTTCGGCGGCGTTGAGCATATCGCCAGCGCTCGGCACTTCGTTAAAGCCAAGCACCTCAACAGGCGTGCTGGGGCCGGCCTTGGTAACGCGCCTGCCCTTATCGTCCATCATGGCGCGCACGCGGCCGTATGCCATGCCGGCAACTATCGGATCGCCAACCTTCAGCGTGCCGTTCTGCACAAGCACGGTTGCTATCGGGCCGCGGCCCTTATCAAGCTCGGCCTCTATTATTATGCCCTTAGCCATGCGGTTGGGATTCGCCTTAAGCTCAAGCACGTCCGCCTGGAGCAATACCATTTCAAGCAAATTATCCAAGCCTTCCTTGGTTTTGGCCGAAACGGGAACACATATGGTGTCGCCGCCCCATTCTTCGCTGACCAAACCGTATTCGGTAAGCTGCTGCTTTACCCTGTCCGGATTGGCGGCGGGCTTATCCATTTTGTTTATTGCAACAATTATGGGCACGCCTGCGGCCTTGGAATGGTTTATGGCCTCAACGGTCTGCGGCATTATGCCGTCGTCCGCCGCAACGACCAGTATTACTATGTCCGTAACCTGCGCTCCGCGGGCGCGCATAGCTGTGAATGCCTCGTGACCCGGGGTATCGATAAAGGTTATCTGCCTGCCGTTGCAGGTGACGGTATATGCGCCGATGTGCTGCGTTATGCCGCCGGCTTCGCCTTCGGTAATGCTGCTGTGGCGGATAGCATCGAGCAAGCTGGTCTTGCCATGGTCAACGTGGCCCATTATGGTTACTACCGGCGGGCGCTCAACAAGGTTTTCATCCTTGTCCTCGTCCACACCTTCAAGCAGAACGTCCTCATAGGTCTTGGCAATGTTCTGTTCAAGCTCAATGCCGTAGTCCGATGCTATCAGCGAGCAGGTATCGAAATCTATCTCCTGATTTATGGTGGCCATTATGCCTAAAATGAACAGTTTTTTGATTATTTCCGCCGCGGGCTTGCCTATCTTTTCGCTAAGCTCCTTAACGGTTATTGTTTCGCCGTTTATAACGGCCTTTTCTATCTTCACCGGTTCCGGCTTAGGCGCGGGCACAGCCTGCCTCTTCTTCTTCCTTCCGCCGAAGCCGCCGTCATCGTCCCATGCGTTCATTGAGGGCGCCGCCTCCTTTAACAATGTCTTTTTATTCTTTCTGCGCTCGTCGTCGCGGTTCCCCTTGGCGGGCGCTTTTTTATTGGCCTCGTAGCCGCGCTCGCGGCCGCCGGATGCGGGCTGTATCAGTTCGCTTGCGGCCTGCATGGGGCGTTCGCGCCGCTGGCCCTGCTGCGGCCTGTCATTGCGCTGCTGCTGCTTGCCGAATCGCTCCTCTCCGCGTGGCGGCCTTGCGTCCTGCCCTTGGCGCGGCTGGTAACCGTCCCGCTGCGGCCTATCGGTACGCTGCTGCGGCCTGTCTCCGCGCTGCTGCTGCGGTTTATCCGCGCGGCTGCCCTGCGGTATGGTGCGCTGCTGGTAGCCGCCCTGCTGCGGCCTGTTTGCGTCGTTTGCCCTCTGCCGGGGCTTTTCCTGGTTCTTCTGCTGCACAGGCGCTGTTACCTCGTTTGCCTTTTCTTCTTTCTTGAGTTCTTCCTTTGTTTGTTCCGGCTTTGCCGTTTCCTTCGCGCTTTCCGCCTTTTGTTCGGCAGGCTCGCTCTTTTCTTCCGCCTTGGGCTCCGCGCTCGCTTTCTCAGGCTCCGCGCTCTTTATTGCGCTCGCTTCGCTCTTTTCTTCGGCCTTCGGCTTCTCCGGCTCTGCCGTTTCCGGTTCGTCGCTGTGGTACGCCGCAGTATCCGCACTATTGGCCAGTTCCCTGAGCCGTTCTATCCTCAGCGCCTCCGCGCGCTCCTTCTCGGCTATTTTTTCCTTTTCTATCAGCTTGCCTTCGTATTGGCGCATGTCTTCAAGCGTTGCACTCATATCCGCATTCATGCCCTTTATCCGCTCAAAAAGCTGTTTAGCCCGGGCTTCAAGCTCCCTGGCAGAATCCATTACCTTTACTTTTGCCATTCTTGCCACCCCTTTTAGTTTGCTTGTTCCGTAGCCTGGTAGGCTTCCCGGATTATTCCGGCAAAGTGCCGGTCTGTCACCGCGGCCGTCTTGTGGGCATCCTTGCCTATCAGCCGCCCGAGATCTTCTATGTACAGGCAGTCTATTTCCGCCGCGCTGCACATCGCCTCGTATTTTTCCCTTGTGTTCGCGCTTACGCCGCTATCCAAAAGCATCAGCTGCACCTTTTTCTGCTTCATCAGCTTTTCGCAGGTAAAGTCCCCGCTTTTCAGCTTCCTTGCGCGCGCCGCAAAGCCTATATACGCCGTCAATTTACTCCTGACCACCCGCGCCTATCTCCTTTTGCAGCCTTTGGAACACTTCTTCGTCTATCTTTTTATCCAGCGCCCTTTCAAGCGCGCGGATCTTTATCGCCTTTTCAAGGCACGCTTGACTTTTGCATATATATGCGCCGCGCCCGGCTGCGCGGCCGGTGGTATCGGCGCATATTTCGTTTTCCGGCGTGCGCACTATGCGTATAAGCTCGCGCTTGGGCTTCATTTCCCTGCACGCAACGCACATGCGCATGGGCGTTTTCTTTGCGGCCATTATGCCTCCGGTTCTTCGCCGGCGTCCATGCCGTCAAGATCTATGCGGTCCAGCTCCTCCTCGGCCTGGCTCTGGCTCTTTATGTCTATCTTCCAGCCCGTAAGCTTGGCCGCAAGGCGGGCATTCTGGCCTTCCTTGCCTATTGCAAGGGAAAGCTGCTGATCGGGCACGACTACCTTCGCCGCCTTTTCGGTTTCGTTGATATAAACCATTATCACCTTCGCGGGGCTGAGCGCCTTTGCGATATACACGGCGGGATCGCTGTCCCACTCTATTATGTCTATCTTTTCATTGTGCAGCTCATTCACCATGCGCTCCACCCTTATGCCCTTCTGGCCCACGCAGGCGCCCACGGCGTCCACCATTGGATCGGTAGAATGCACGGCGACCTTGGTGCGGAAGCCCGCTTCGCGCGCGATGGACTTTATCTGCACAACGCCGCTCATTATTTCCGGCACTTCCAGCTCGAAAAGCCGCTTCACAAGGCCGGGATGCGTCCTTGAAACAAGCACCTGCGGGCCCTTATTGGTCTTTCTTACCTCAAGAACATAAACCTTTATGCGGTCGTTATTGTTATACTCTTCGCCGGGTATTGTTTCGTTATAGGAAAGCAGGCCGTCCGTTTTGCCGAGCTCAACGTATACGCCCGCCTTTTCGGCGCGCTGCACTATGGCGGTCAGTATCTCGTTTTCCTTTTCAGCAAACTCGTCGTATATAACGCCGCGCTCGGCTTCCCTTATGCGCTGCACCACTACCTGCTTAGCGGTCTGCGCCGCTATGCGGCCGAACTTGCTGGGGTCGGCTTCTTCTTCCAGCACGTCGCCAATATCAAACAAGGGGTTTATCTTATGCGCCTCTTCAAGCGAAATTTCGCTGTAAGGGTTTTCAACGTGCTCAACAACGGTTTTGGACGCGAAAATCTGCACGTCTCCCGTGTCGCGGTCAACAACGGCGCGCACGTTGGCGGTGGTGTTGTAGTTGCGCTTATACGCCGCGACCAGCGCGGACTCAAACGCGTCTATCAATATGTCCTTGCTGATGCCGCGCTCTTTTTCGATAGCGTTCAGTGCTTCGATAAAATCGGCTTTCATCTTAATTACTTATCCTCCCTGTGTTATTCAAAATCTATCCACGGCCTTATAAGCGCCGCATCTTTGCGTTTTATGGTCACTTCGCCCGTTTTTTCAACGCTTATGGTGAAGCTTTCACCATCGTATCCGGTAAGGACGCCCAGAAGCTCTTTTTTCTTATTTATGGGAGCATACAGCTTGACCTGAAGCTTTTTGCCCATGTTTCTTTCAAAATCCCTGTCCTTTTTGAGCGGGCGGTCTATGCCTATGCTGGAAACGCTCAGGTAATACGCTTCCTCTATGGGGTCGTTTTCATCAAGTATGGGGTCTATTGCGCGGCTCACCTTTTCGCAGTCGTCTATGGTCACGCCGTTTTCCGAATCGATATAAAGCGTAAGCACCATGTTGCCGTATTCTTTAACGTATTCAACTTCATCCAGTTCGTAGCCCATTTCGGCTATTTTCCCGCGCACAAGGGAATCCACTATTTCGGTAGTTTTCAACCGTACCTCCTTAAATATAAGGCTCACATGAGCCGATTCATTGCCTTATCAAAACAAAAGAGCGGGAACGTCCCACTCTTCAAAAAGCCAACAAATGCGGTATTTACCGCCCAACACAAGCATTATAGCACAGCTTATGGTCTAAGCGCAATAGTTTTGCTTATTTTCCTTAGAAAAAGCTTACCTGATTGCTTTCCGCAAGCCCATCGAAGCAGCCAAGCTCCCTCAGCTTATCCACAACGCCGCTGTTCGCCTTCGTGCGGGCGCGGAAGTCCTCTATCGAATTGAAGGGGACACTCCTGTCCGCCGCGCCTATTCCTTCCGCAGCCGTTACGCCTACGCCCGCCACGGCAGAGAACGGCGGCCTTAGCCCGTCCTTCTCGATGGTAAACTTTGTGGCGTCGGATTTATATATGTCCACATTCAGCAGCTTTATTCCCCGCCGGTTCATTTCGTACACAACTTCGAGTATCACCAGCAGATCCTGCTCCTTCTGCTCTGCCTTGTTGCCCTTGTCGCGTATCGCCTTTATGTTGCGCAGCACCCTTTCTTCCCCGCCCAGCGCCATGGATACGTCAAACGCATCCGCGCGCACGGAGAAGTAAACCGCATAGAAGGCTTCGGGCATATGCACCTTATACCACGCTATTCTGAACGCCATCATAACATATGCCGCCGCATGGGCGCGGGGGAACATGTATCCTATTTTTTTGCAGGAGGAGAAGAACCATTCGGGCGTGTTCACTTCCCGCATGTTTTCTTCCATTTCCTCCGTAAGGCCCTTGCCCTTTCGCACGCTTTCCATTATTTTAAAAGCCTTTGAAGGTTCCATCTTTATGCTTATGAGGTAGTTCATAATATCGTCTCGCGTGCAGACCACCTGCGAAAGCGTTGCTATGCCGCCAAGCACCAAATCCTGCGCATTGCCCAGCCACACGCCCGTGCCGTGGGAAAGGCCGGATATTCTGACGAGCTCCTCCATCGTGGTCGGCCGCGTATCCATAAGCATCTGCCGCACGAAGTTCGTGCCGAATTCGGGCAGGGCAATGCTGCCCACGTCGCAATTCAGCTCCTCAAGCGTTATACCCAGCGGCTCCGTGGACGAAAAAAGCTTCATCGTTTCCTTATCGTCAAGCGGCAGTCCCTTTGGGTCAACGCCCGTTATGTCCTGAAGCATCCTCAAAACGGTCGGGTCATCGTGGCCGAGTATGTCCAGCTTAACAAGCCTGTCGTCCATGGCATGGAAGTCGAAATGCGTGGTAACGGTATTCTTCTCCTTTTTGTCCGCAGGGTACTGTATCGGCGTAAAGTCGAATATCTCGTATCCTTCGGGTACGATAACTATGCCGCCGGGGTGCTGTCCCGTGGTGCGCTTAACGCCTTCGCAGCCCGCAACGAGCCTTTCCGTCTCCGCACGGGTAAAGAAAGCATCATATTGCTCGCAATAGCCCTTAACGTAGCCGTAAACGGTTTTGTCCTTCAGGCCGGATATCGTGCCGGCGCGGAAGGCATGGCCCTTGCCGTACATGACCTCAGTATACGCATGGGCATGGGGCTGATAATCGCCGGAGAAGTTAAGGTCAATATCCGGCGTTTTGTCTCCCTTAAAGCCAAGGAATACCTCAAACGGTATAGTATAGCCAAGCTTTTTCAGCTTTGTGCCGCAAACGGGGCAGTCCTTATCCGGCATATCCACGCCGCAGGCATATTTATCAAGGTCAACGTCAAATTCGCTGTGCCTGCAATTTGGGCAAACATAGTGCGGCTGCAGCGGATTCACTTCCGTTATTCCCGCCATTGTGGCAACAAATGATGAACCTACGCTGCCGCGGCTGCCGACAAGGTAGCCATCGGACATGGATTTTGAAACCAGCCTTTGCGCGCTCAAATACAGCGACGCATAGTCGTTGCCTATTATGGAAGTAAGCTCCTTATCGAGCCGCGCCTGCACAACGGGCGGCAGAACATCGCCGTATATCTCCCGCGCGCGGTTTTCGCACATGCTCCTCAGTTCCTCGTTAGCGCCGGGGAATTTAGGGGCATATGTGCTTTTTTCGCTCAGGAACGGCTTCATGCTTTCGCACATGTCCGCTATTGCGTTCGGCACGTCTATAACCACTTCCTCGGCCTTTTCCCTGCCAAGGTAGCTGAATTCTTCAAGCATATCGTCCGTCGTGCGGAAATACAGCGGCGCCTGCTGCTCCGCGTCCTTAAATTCGCGCGCGCTCATGACTATCGCACGGAATATGGAATCCTCCGGCTCCATAAAGTGCGCGTCGCCCGTGGCTGCCACGGGTATGCCCAGTTCCTCGCCCAGCCGCACTATTCTGCGGTTAAGCTCGCGCAGGCCGTCCTCGTCCTTCACTATGCCCTCGCGCATAAGGAAGGCATTGTTGCCTATCGGCTGTATTTCAAGGTAGTCATACTCCCTTGCAATGGCGCATATTTCCTCGTGCGGCTTTTCTTCAAGCACCGCGCGGAAAAGCTCGCCCGCCTCGCATGCGGAGCCGATTATAAGCCCTTCGCGGTAAAAATCCAGCAGGCTCCTTGGTATTCTCGGCACGCCTTTAAGGTAATCTATATGGGCATAGGACACCAGCTTATAAAGGTTCTTCAGCCCCACAATGTTCTTTGCGATTATGATTATGTGATATGTGCTGCGCTTGCCCTTTACCTTTTCGTGCGGCACGCAGTCAAAAAGCGGTATGCGCGCCTTACCCATGGCCTCATAACGCTCTATTATCTTCAAAAACTGTTCCTTCAGCGCGCGCGCGCCGTCAATGGGCAGCATGGATGCGCGGCTTGTGCCCATAGCTGCCATGCAGCCGTCTATGGTAGTCGTGTCGTCCAGCGGGGCGCGGCAATGGTACCGCGTCAGCTCCATCGCCACGGTGGCATGCTCGTTCATGTCTATGCCGCGCTTCTTCGCCTCTTTATACAGTTCATAATATTCTTCCCTGTCCCATACGACCATTTTAGCGCCCTCTGCAAATTGCAGCAGCGCGTTAACGGCGTCCTTCAAAAGCGGGGCGGTTTCGCTGTCCTCCTCGCTTATGCCGGTCCGGCGGCGGAATTCCTCGCTCATCGGCACGCC
>ENA-ORTY01003466-ORTY01003466.1-human-gut-metagenome-genome-assembly--contig:-NODE-3466-length-13557-cov-3.304103_pt1 | contig 13557 bp, 19 predicted proteins | sample MGYA00241917_ERZ509198 | MGnify/ENA primary metagenome ERZ509198 (study PRJEB26280, sample SAMEA2338857) | human gut metagenome | biome: human gut; feature: human-associated habitat; material: faeces...
CAGAGAATGTCATATATTTCATCGTGGGTCAACTTTTTGCAGCAGCCGGGGGTGAAAACGGTAGAATCTGCAATGGCACGAAAGTCGGTGTCGGCGGGAATGCCCAGCTCTGCAAAGGTGGTGGGCAGTCCAATTTCCTTGATGAACGCAGCCAGTGCTTCCACACCGGCAGAAGCAGTTTCATCGTCACTGCCCTTGGATGCGATGCCCCAGACATTGGCTATACCACTGCAAAAAGCTGTCCTCGTGCCCCCTTCGCGGTGTCCCACGAGGGCAGCTTTTCGCACTTGTATCCCTCCACACTTTGTGTTACGCTCTACTGAGAATCATTTTGAAAGGAGGCCCTTCCTTGGAACTCAAAATTCTGGACTATCTCTGTGACCATAACGGCTTTGCCGAATACGGTGCGATTCTGAACACTTTCCCCGACATTCTGGAAACCAGCGGCTTTCTCCAACTGCTCAGGGACGAGGGCTATATCAGCGGCAGCCTCGATTCCTATTCGGTCGTCTCCGTCACGAAAAAAGGCCGTGCCTATCGTTCAAAGCTTGCCGATGAAATGAACGATCGCGCAAAAGAGCGCGCCTATGTTCGTTCCGAGAACCACTGCACGAAGGTAATAGCCGTAATAGCTGCTGTAGCGGGTGTAGTCGCGGCCCTCTTCTCTGTGCTTGCGTACTTCTTCCCCCGCTGATGCGATATGCTTCACCAGCCAGTAGACATTGCTCACCAGCGCCCCGACGTACAGCCCTGTGCCGATCAGCAGTTTTATAAGCACCATCTCACCCCCTATCCTGCACGCACTTGTATCTCACTCTGCTTTGTGTTACGCTCTACTGAGAATCAATCTTGAAAGGAGATACCCCACATGAAAAAGCGCCGTCCCATCCGCCTGACGCCTGCTGACGCAGAGGCCGTCTTGGCCGCCTTGCCTCTCGTTGTGGAATTTGAAGCGGATACCGCCCGCCAGCAAACCATCAACGAATCCATCGCTTTCTCTGTCTCACAGAAGCTCGTCCGAAGTGATTTTCGCTTTACCCTAGACGAGCAGCGCGTCATTGCGGCCGCCGTCTTTGCCGCGCAGCAGTTTCTTTCTGGGCATCTGAACGGCTTCTTTCCGGATATCCAGCCGGAAGAACTCGCTGATCTTCGGAAGTATTTTTTCACCTACAACCGTCTTGCCGCATCTTGCTCCGACTGGCTCGCAGACGGTTGATTTGCAAAAATAGAACATTGGCTCTCGCCCGCTCCAATCGGTGTTCAGCAGCCTTTTCAGCGTTTCTGCCACATTCATCCATCTCACCCCCTATCCTGCACTCATACTTTGTGTGGCGCATATATCTACGTTGCAATATAAAAATATCACAACGATATAGCGTTGTCAATACTTTTCTATAAATTAATATTGCAATGCAATATTGCTTCTGCTATACTGCACTCGAAGGAGGTAGGTATGAACGAACGCATAAAACTTTTGCGCAAAGCGCTCGAACTCAACCAGACAGATTTCGGAGCGAGAATCGGCGTAAAGCAAGGAACCGTCGCCGCCTACGAGAGCGGCGCCCGTGTTCCGCTGGATTCCGTAGTTGTCTCCATCTGCCGGGAGTTTGGTGTCTCGGAGAGCTGGCTGCGCAGCGGCGAGGGGGAGATGTTCCTGCAGCTTTCCCGCGAGGAGGAGATCACGAAGTTCTGCATGTCCATCATCCGCGACCCGGACAGCGAGTTCCAGCGGCAGTTTGTCTCCGTCCTCGCCCGGCTCGAGCCGCCCCAGTGGCAGCTCCTCTCCGACATGGCCGACAAGCTCCTCGCCCAGCGCGATGCGCAAAAAAAAGACGCGGAATAACCCCGCGCCCCAACAGCAAAGCACCCCTGTCCCATACCCCGGACAGGGTGCTTTGCCGTTTTTCAAATATTTCTTGACATCTGTTTTACAAAGCTCTATGCTAAAGATATAAGCCTTTGGAAAACAGGTCCCCCGCGATAAGGGGAGTGCCCATTCTAAGGGCTTTCGATTTTATAACCTGTTTCAAGTCAATTTTTCTTGACAATATCTGCTATGAGTGATATTTTGGAATAAAGATATTATTTATAGGTTAATATCTTACATGAATAAGGAGCATAGAATGAACAAAGAGGATGCCCTGCGTCAGTTGCTGAATTATTTGGCGATGATAGACGCACATGATGATTTCACGCCGGAATTGTTGGCCTTGATCGCCGGCAGCGGTACAGAAGCGGATGTATTCCGGCTCTTGGTGATGCGTCTCACCATGCTGAAGGCTCTGGGGATTTATGCTGTCAGGCATAAGGAGTTCGAGAACATCGGCGGCGGGCTTTACAGTATGCACCTGACGGGAAAAGGCTTTAATCTGCGCATCCTGTATGCATTTCTGGCGAAGCAATCCCCGGTTCTTCTGCTCGCGTTTCATGAACGCGCAGGCAAGCGTAAGACGGACTATTCCGGCTACATTCCGCAGGCTGCGGAACGTCTGCGCCAAAAGAAGGAGGAACTTTAATATGTCTCAAGGTATGAATGATCTGCTTACCTCCCTTTCTGTCTCTCTCTCCGCAGAGGAAGTGGCCTTCAACGGGCTTTGCGGCGTGATCTGCGGCGAGATCGTCGCCCAGCGTGTCAAGCGAAACATGAGCCAGAAACAGTTCGCGGAGTTTATGGGCGTGTCTCAGGGCATGGTGTCAAAATGGGAACGCGGGGATTGTAATTTCACGCTGCAGTCCCTCGTGCATATCGCGACAAAGCTGGATATACCCGTCCGGTCCCCGTTCGGAACGCCCCGCTCCGCGCGTCCCACTTCCGGTAAAGTTGCCGACTTCCCCGGCAAGTGGAATACGCTTTCGTCTCATACGCCGGATTTTGAATCTGTCGACCTGAAGGAAATGTAAGGAGGTTCCCCTGACATGTACAGCTATACCAACGGTTTTCGTGTCTCTGTCCGCGCCGACGGCGGCGAAATAGTGCTCCAGTTTGTGCAGCGCTTTCCGGACTTTGAGGAAAACGACGATTCCTTTTCCAAGGTCAACGAGGAACCCGTCGCTTCACTTACGATGAACCTTGATCTTGCGAAAGAGCTCGTCGCCAAACTCCAGCAAATGACCGACCAGATTGAAGAGTAAGTCCACGCGATGATTAACAAAGCACCCCTGTCCCATCATCGGGACAGGGGTGCTTTGCTGTTCAAATCAGGTTCAGCGCCGCGATATACACGAGCCGCAGCTGCTCCGCGTCGGCCAGCGCCAGCAGGCGCAGGATTGCTTCCATCAATACCTTCCTGTTATCCATGTTACCCTCCCCATAGCTGCTCCACGGTGGTTTCCAGTGCTCTCGCTATGCGTATCGCCGTCTCAACGTTCGGCAGCCGCTCCCCTCCCTCTATCTCTGAGATCGTGGTCTTTCCCACGCCGACCCGCCGGGCCAGCTCCCGCTGGCTCAGCCCGAAGTATTCCCTTCTCTCTTCGATTCGATCGTTCATCCTACGGCCATCCTACCATATTTTTGGGCCATTGTCTCAAAAGTGGCCTGAAATCAGGCCGCTTTCCGTGCAGTTTTTTAGTCGCTTTTCAAAAAAGCGTATTGACTTCTGCATCGTCCGCCCCTATGCTGGTAGTATGCCCCGTAATTGAAGAAAGGAGGATCCCCCTTGAAAATCCCCAAAGTAGAAAAGCTCCCCTCCGGCCGCTACCGGGTGCAGGTGCAGGTGGGCGGCCAGCGCTACGGCGAAACCTTCGATACGCCCGAGGAGGCGCAGTTCTGGGCCGCCGGCATCAAGACCCGCATCAAAGATGCCAGAAAGCCCGCCCGCCGCCTGACCGTCGGCGAAGCCGCTGACCAGTATATCGAGCGGCGCGACGCCGTACTATCCCCCGCCACCGTTGCCGGCTATAAGCGGATCCGGAAGAACCTCCTCCCGCCCATCTCCGCCACGCTCCTGCCCGAGCTGACGCAGGAATCTATCCAGCGCTGGGTCAACCGTATGGTCAAAGCTGGGAAATCCCCGAAGACCGTCGCCAATGCCCATGGCTTCCTGAGCGCCGTTCTCTCCGAGTTCCGCCCGGACGTGAAGCTGACCACGCGTCTGCCGCAGAAGGAGAAACACGAGATCCAGATCCCCACCAAAGCCGAGGTGCAGGCCATCGCCGAGACCTGCCGCGGCACGAAGTACGAGCTGCCCATCATGCTGGCCATCTGTCTCGGCCTGCGCGCGAGCGAGATCCGCGGCCTGCGCTGGTCGGACATCGACGGCGAGTATGTAAACATACATACCGCCATCGTCGAGGGCGAAAACGGCGCCGCCGAGAAGGGGCCGAAGAGCTATAGCGGCGCCCGCCGGGTGCACCTCCCCGCCTACCTGCGCGATCTGCTCGCCCGTACCCCGCAGACCGATGAGCATATCACCACTCTGACCGGCCACGCCATCTATTGCGGCTTCTCACGCGTCTGCGAAAAGGCCGGTGTCCCGCACTATCGCTTCCACGATCTGCGCCACCCGTATGTCAAGCACACGACAAAAAATATAATTCTGAAAAGCAGAAAACCCAAGCCATCAAGATGGATTTGATAGCCTGGGTTTTCCGTTTTTGTATCTTCAATTATTCAAAGAGGTCATGGACCTTGTAAACAATCTCAATGCGATTGTCGGGGAATACATACACCTTTTCAATCAGCAAATCGGTCAGCTCCGAGGTCAGCACATCCGCTGCCGCAATCGAGTGAACGATCTCTTGTCGGCTGCTTTGGCGGGCCTGTTCTTCCCGCTTCAGCTTTGCCTGGGCGGTGACGGCTGCGTAGGCGTTTTTGACTTTCAGTATTTCTCCGTCATAAACAGCTTTCTCCGATTTATAAGTGTCCAGCTCAATCTGCCCCAGGAGATACCGTTCAAAGAGAGCTTGCTTCAGATCTTTCAGAGCTTCCAGCTGCTTCTCATACTCGGAACATTTGGCAGCGGTGGCCTCCAGGTGAATGGTGCCGTCCTCATGGACGGGCAACAGGATTTCCAGCTGTTTTTTCAAAGTGAGGAGGACTGCTTCTTCCAGACCGGCAGCATCTGCCCGGACATCGCGGCAGCGGCTGTTCACATCGGCAGTAGAATGGCGGCACATATAAAACGGTTTCTTTTGAGCGATGCGGGAGAGTGCATGGTCGCAGCAGCCGCAATAGACTTTGCCTTTCAGTGGGTACTCCCTAGTTTTCCTGTTCGGCAAGGAAAACCTGCGCTGCACAGCCTGCACCTTTTCAAATAGTTCTTTGTCAACGATTGCCGGATGATGGTCGGGAATAATGAACCACTTGTCCCGGCCTTTCCTGCGGCTCCGTGTGCCGCCCACTTCAATAACAGCACGACGTCCGATGACATAGGAGCCGATATAGCGTTCATCCTCCAGGATACGGAGAACCGTAGAACTGCTCCAGCGGCCACGGGAGCGTGAGACATCGTGGTACTGCTGCCCATGAGCCGCTTTGTATTCGCCGGGGGTCGGGATACCTTGCTTAAAGAGTTCCCTGGTAACGGCTGCTGCTCCAATTCCGGTTGCGGCAAGTTGGAAAATGAGCTGTACCACAGCAGCGGTTTCCGGGTTCGGTTCCATTCTGCCATCGGCGCTTTTGCGATACCCGTAAGGGCAAACTTTGCTCTGGTATTCGCCACGCTGCATTTTGGCGTACTTGGCGCTTTTGGTCTTGATTGACATATCGCGGCTGTAATACTCGCTGATCAGATACTTGAAAGCCACAAGCCCTCTCGCTGGGGAGCAGGCTTTCTCGCTGCAAGTTGCTGTCCACCATGATGATGGTGGCGGCATCATCGTCCAAATCTCGGACAATGACCGGCATGGTTTCTTTCGCGGCCAGCTCACTGGCCCTGTGCCGCCTGTGACCGGCCACCAGCTCATAGCCACCCTCCGGGTCCGGGCGAGCAATGGCCGGAACCAGAACACCGTACTGCCGAACGCTGTCGGCGGTTTCCATCATGGCCTCGTCATCCTTGACTTTGAAGGGATGGTTCTTAAAAGGATGCAGCTCAGACAACGGGATTTCCCGTACTTTTTCCAGCTTGGCATCCTGGCGGCTTTCTTCGGTGGAAAACAAGTCATCGTATGGAACCAGCTCTACTTTTTTCGCGCTGCTTTTCAAGTTTTATCACCTCCTGGGTCAGATTTTTGTACCCCTCGGCCACCTTGCCATTGGGGTCATGGGCAAAAATGCTCTTGCCCTCGGCGCTGATCTCCTTGGCCCGGACAGAATGGGGAATCTCGGTGCCAAACACCTTGATTTTGCTGCCGTAGGTCTCCCGCAGCAGGGCAGCGATCTCCTTGGCAAAGTTGGTGCGGATGTCCACCATCGTCAGCAGAATGCCGTCGATCTGGAGCTTGGGGTTGATCTGCCGCTTCACCTTGTTTACAGTCTGAAGCAACTGCTCCAACCCCTTGGCGGGCAGATACTCCGCCTGAACGGGGATTATGACCCTGTTGGCGGCTGCCAGGGCGTTGACCGTGAGCATACCCAGGGAAGGCTGGCAGTCAATCAGGATATGGGAATACTGTCCCTTGAGCGTGTCCAGATACTGCCGCAGGATGGTCTCACGGCTCATGGCGTTCACTAGGGAGACCTCCATGCCGGAGAGCTGGATGTCGGCGGGCATCAGGTCAACGCCTTCCGGGTGGTGCAGGATACCATCTCCGGGGCGCAGCGGCTCGTCCATCAGGATACGGCCCATCGCGTCGGACAGGGTAAAGGGCAGCTTGTCCGGCTGGGGGTGGCCTAGGCTGATGGTCAGGCTGCCTTGCGGGTCCCCGTCGATCAGCAGCACTTTCTTTCCGGCCTGCGCCAGCCCAATCCCCAGGTTCGCGCAGGTGGTTGTCTTGCCAACGCCGCCTTTCTGGTTGGCGATGGCGATGATTTGCGTGTTCAATGACTTCACCTCATTTCTGAATTGTTCTATGGCTTCTGGAAATAGAAAAAGCCGCCACTTCAAAAATTGAAAGTGACGGCCTTTTCTTATCCCGGAATGAAATTCCCCGGAAACGCAAAAAGCGCCCAGTAAAAAATACTGAGCGCTTGGCGATTAGATTTATTCTCTTTTGTTCAAATTAGGTCAAATTCAGACAAACCGTTTTCACGAAAAAGGTCTCTTGGAGATGTATAAATAAACATCCCCTTGGCATCCCAAAATCGCGTCTCGGTTGTCCTATTTTTTAACCCATAAGCCCTCTTTTTGGGGTGGTTGTCCACCATTTAACCCATAGAAAACGGGTTAAAAGAGGCTTCGTTCTGTCAAATTGCGTCAAACCATTTGAAAAGGAAAAACCCCGGAAACCGCGTAGTTCCGGGGTTTTTGACCACTTTTGATAAAGTTTAGCGCTTGCTGAACTGCGGAGCGCGACGGGCAGCCTTGAGGCCGTACTTCTTTCTCTCCTTCATTCTGGGGTCGCGGGTGAGGAAGCCGGCGGCCTTCAGGACGGGGCGGAACTCTGCGTTCATCTCCAGCAGAGCGCGGCTGATGCCGTGGCGGATGGCGCCGGCCTGGCCGGTGACGCCGCCGCCGGAGACGGTGGCCACGATGTCCACCTTGCCCAGGGTGTCGGTGGTGTCCAGGGGCTGGCGGACGATGAGCTTCAGGGTCTCCAGGCCGAAGTAATCGTCGATGTCACGGCCGTTGATGGTGATGGCGCCGGTGCCGTTGGGGAACAGGCGCACCCGGGCCACGGAGGACTTCCGGCGGCCGGTGCCGTAGTGGTAAGGCTTCTTGCTCTTATACATAGTCTCGCTCCTCCTTATTCTGCGGCCCACAGTTCGGGCTTCTGTGCGGCGTGGATATGCTCGGGGCCGCGGAAAACTTTCAGGCGGGTCAGGGAATCCTTGGTGATGATGTTCCGGGGCATCATGCCGCGGACGGCCAGCTTCATGGCCAGCTCAGGCTTCTCCTGCATGAGCTTACGGTACTTGGTTTCCTTCAGACCGCCCACATAGCCGGAGTGGGTGCGGTAAAACTTCTGATCCAGCTTCTTGCCGGTGAGGACTGCCTTCTCCGCGTTGATGACGATGACGAAGTCCCCGCAGTCGGCGTGGGGGGTGTATTCGGGCTTGTGCTTGCCCCGCAGCAGGGTGGCTGCCACGGTAGCGGTTTTCCCGAGGGGCTTGCCAGCGGCGTCAAGGATGTACCACTTGCGCACGATGTTGCCCTTGTTTGCCATAAAAGTGGACATAGGGTCGAACCTCCAATTTCAGTATTGCTTCCGATTTCCTAATATGGTAAGGAGGGCCGGTGGCTTCTCCCGCTTTACAAAGGGAACCCTTCTCCCTTATAATGCTGGAGAAACCACAGGCCGGGATTTTGAGCAGGCTACATTATAATACGGCAAACCAGCCCTGTCAACGGTTTTTCTGGATTTTTTAATTTATCCTGGGAAGAACTCTTGTTTTCTCTTTAAATCTCTTTCGATCTCTTGAAATCTCATACCTCAATTTCATTTTTTGTGCGCAAGGAGTGTACCAGCCATGCAGAAGATCCTCAGTCTCCTCCGCCGGTGCGTGGAGGATTACCAGATGATTGCCCCCGGAGAGCGGGTGGGGGTGGGGGTGTCCGGGGGGAAGGACTCCCTCCTCCTCCTGGCCGCCCTGGCCCGGCTGGCCCGGTTCTACCCCGGGGGGTTCTCGGTGGAGGCCTTCACCGTGGACATGGGCATCCCGGGGATGGACCTGTCCCCCGTGGCGGACTGGTGCCGGCGGGAGGGCATCCCCTTCCACCGGATCCCCACCCAGATGTACCGCGTGATCTTTGAGACCCGGCAGGAGAAGAACCCCTGCGCCCTGTGCGCCAAGATGCGCCGGGGCTCCCTCCACACCGCCCTGCGGGAGGCGGGCATCCACAAGGTGGCCCTGGGGCACCACTACGACGACGCGGTGGAGACCTTCTTCCTGTCCCTGTTCTACGAGGGGCGGCTGTCCTGCTTCCACCCGGTGACCTACCTGGACCGGATGGACATCACCCAGATCCGCCCCCTGCTCTACGTCAGCGAGGCCATGGTCCGGGAGGCCGCCCAGCGCCTCCAGCTGCCGGTGGTCCACAACCCCTGCCCCGCCGACGGGGCCACCAAGCGCCAGGAGGTGAAGGACCTCATCGCCAGCCTGGAGGGGCAGTACCCCAAGCTGAAGGAATACACCTTCGCCGCCATGCAGCGCCTGCCCCTGCCGGGGTGGGCGGTGGAGGACCTGCGGCGGCGGCCTAGGACGGAGTGAGGGACCCCTGTCATCCCTCAACGGTTCCCTTTTCCGGATATTTCTGCTATACTAGCCTTAGAAACCCAAAAGGGAGGGTCTGCCCATGTCCACGCCCCGCAAGCCCCTGGGCGAGGCAGAGTTCAACCAACTCTTCCACACATACCACAAGCCCGTGTTTCTCTATCTCCGCACCCTGCTGGCCCGGCGCGGCCACCCGCCGGACCCCCACCTGGTGGAGGACCTGACCCAGGAAGCCTTCACCATTCTGTGGGAAAAGCAGGAGAGCTTCCTGGCCAGCCCCAACCCCATCGGCTGGCTGTACGTCACTGCTGCCAACTTGGCCCGGAACCAGCTGCGCACCCAGCAGCGGTGGGCCGCCTGCCTGGCCCAGGTGGATCCGGAATTTTTGGAGGCCCAGCCCGACCCCCGCCCCCTGGAGGCGGGCCTGCTGCACCTGGAGGGCGTGGTGGCTCCGGAGGAGCTGGACCTGCTCCGCCGGGTTTACCTGGAAGGGTACAGCTATGAGGAGCTGGCCCAGGAACTGGGGACCAAGCCAAACACCTTGGCCTCCCGGGTGAGCCGGATCAAGGCCAAGTTCCGAAAAAATTTCCCGGATTCGGAACATTTTTTGCAGGATGGGTGCAAGGAATCCCGTCCCCCAGGACATAAAGAAGGTAGAGGAGGTTCTGAGCCATGAAAGATCCCAAAACGTTACTGGGAAACTACCCCGGGTTGGAACAGCTGACTACCCAGGAGCTGGAGGACCTGCTCCGGCAGGACTTTGCCGCCGGAGAGAGCCATTCCGACCCCGACCTGATTACTGCCATTCTGGAGGTGATCGCCCAGCGGATCCCCGACGAGACCCTGCCGGTGGACACAGACACCGCCTGGGCCAGCCTGCGGGCCCGCACCCTGGACAAACCCCACGACCCGATCCCCACCGAGGAGGATCCCAAGGTGGTGCCCTTCCCCGACCCCAAGCCCCCCCGCCAAGAACCCCCCGCCAAAAGCCGGCGGCCCCGGCGGCCATGGGTGGTGGCGGCAGTGGTGTGCCTGTTGGTCTGCCTGCTGGCCGTCCCGGTACAGGGGCAGAGCTTGCTGGAAACCCTGGTCACCTGGACCGGCAGCACCTTCTCCTTCCTGCCCCAGGAGGGCGCCGGCGAGGAACCTGCCACCCTCCCCTCCCAGGCCGACCCAGACTTCTCCTCCCGGGAGGCGTTTGCGGATGACGAGGCCTACAGCGAAGCAGTATACCCACAAGTGCAGGCGGCTGTGGCCAGCCTCACAGACCGGCCGGTGCTGCCCACCTGGTACCCAGAGGGAAGCCTGCTGACCCGGGTGGAGGAGAACCCCATGGATGATGGGTATATGCTCTTGGCCGCCTTTTCTCTGAATGGGGAGGAATTTCATATTTGTGTCACCGTTTATAACACTGAGGAAGAAATGGACGTCCGGAACTACGAGAAAAACGAAGGTATGCCGGAAGAATACCCCGTCCATGGCATCACCCACTACATCATGGGGAACATGGCACGCAACGTTGCAATTTGGAGAAATGGAAACGTCGAGTGCAGCATCCAGGGCTTCCTGACGGTGGACCAACTCGAGCAAATGATCGACTCAATTTATGCATAGGAGGCGCAGCAGTACTATGAAACGCATCGGAACCAAAACCCTCGCCCTTTTTCTCTGTCTGACCTTGGTATTCAGCGCGGCACTCTCTGCCAGCGCCCGGGCCAGCGATTACTTCTCCCATACCAGTGTCTCCGCCACAAAATCCGGCAGCGGAACCTTGCGAATCAAACTCAATGTGGTAGCCACCGGGGCCATGCGGGAACTGGGGGCCAGCGAGATCATCGTATACGAAAAGCAATCCAACGGCACCTATCAGGATGTATTCACCTTCAAGTGGGACAAATATCCCACGCTCGTCACCAAAAACCGCAGCTCTTACGTCACCTATGTGACCTACCCCGGAACCCCCGGCAAGACCTATTACGTCACCGCCCACTGCTACGCCGCCAACGCCAGCGGGTCTCAGTACACCTGGGCCGGGTCCTCTGCCGTGACTGTGTAACCCTTCCCTGGCGATCCTCCTCTTCTCTTTTCGGGTGCGGAATACCGCACCCAAAAATTTTTTTATTTTTTTCGTCATAGGATGCAAAGATTGGGCGGTGCCAAGACATGTAGTAAGTAGAAGGGACACAGAAACTCGGTGAGCCTGCGGTGACGCAGAGAAAGGAAAGGAGGAGGTGCCTATGTGTGCAAAATCTTTCTTGTTCTCAAAGCAAAATAATGTAAAATAGAGAGGAAGATAATTATGAAAAAAAGAACGATTATTCAGAAAAGCGTATCCTTCGTACTGGTTGTTACCCTGATATGTTCCTTAGTTCCGTTTGCATTTGCAGCTCCATCTGGGGGCGATTCCTCTTCAACGTCTCAGGAAGGTTTTTTAGACCCAAACATGTCAACTGTTACAGATAACAGCAACATAATAAGTACTGTTCAAGATCGCGTAGTCGATAATTCTAGTAATACTGTGGATGCCGCCTCGTTACCCCATACACCATACAACCCAGTTGCTCCGGAAGATATTCCTGTGGAACGCCCAATTGGAAAAATCATCCGAGATGCCCCTGAGGACCCCATGATTTCTTACGCCTCTGCCGCAGTATATGGACCATATACACAACTTGAAACCATGGCGGACGACAAAATGCAGGTTATTGTATATGGACTAAAGAACTCTGGTTTTTCAAATGCTGTGAAGTATGGTGGTTATACCTGTTATAAATTTTCGTATAACAACAAAACGGTTTATGTTACTACTAGCACATTTTATCGGCAGCAAAAAGCAACCGTCACCCGCTCTGTTTCGGATGTTAGCACAACCGCCATCAACACCGGAGACTCCGACAAAAAATATACAACTGTTATTAAAAGTACACCTTATACTTACAACGGCATGAAAGTATTTCATTGGAGTTTTGCTCGAGTTGGAGTTCGTACATATCATGCAAAAAATTATTCCGAAATCGGCATGGGGGTTTCCGTCGATCAAGCATACGAGTTTGACGCATACTATTCCGGATTACAAGATATTAGCTCTGCAAAAATGAAAATTACACCCACTGCAGCCATTAGAGTAACTCAAAGCCCAAATGGACTTTACTTTGATTCATATGAATTTAGAGGTAAAGGCGATGACACTTCAAAAACATCTATGGGAAGGATTGTCGAAATCGCTTTCTTGGCGAAAAAAGCTATCGGCACTGTTTCCGCTTCTGCACTTACGGTTGGAACAATTTACTCTGCTTTTGGAGAAATAGTGAATCTTTCCAAAACAAATCAGTCTACCCGGAAAAACTATTTAACGGATTTAATCCCATTATCAAGTTCCAAAAGATATATATACAAGTTTGAAACACCCGCTCCTTTTCCGCTTAGACTAGCCGAAGATTATACAACAATGGAACTTGGCATAACATATACTGGGGCGTATTCTTCTGCTACAAGATATAACGCTTATTACGGGTGGACAATAACTTAATTCTTTTTTGTCCGGCCTGAAATTCTCTTGCCTCTCTTAGCCAAACAGAACTCTAGGCAAGAAAGCACATCCCTCCATACTCTAAGCATCTCGAAAGGAGGTGCCCCATGCAAATCGCTAGACGCATATGCCTACCGTGGTGGTCCTTTCTCCTCATCTGCGCCGCCGCAATGGCGATCACCGCCTTAGTGGTCTATGAGGCCACCACCGAGCCGGAACCAGAGGCCCCGGTCTCCTACTCCTTTCAGCCAGAGACCGGAGCGCTCACCTTCTACATCCCAGAGGGCTGGGAATTGCTGCGGGTCTTCACCGACGAGGGTGCCCTGACCATCCCCCCCTACCACCAAGACACCCGCTCCCTCACCATAGATCTGACGGAATTGCCCGAGACCGGCGGCCGGGACCTGATTCACATCCAGTGCCTCCCGCCGGAAGAGGGGTTGCTCCCCTTCTCCTTCTTTGAGGTCCTTCGACAATCCACAGGGGGAGAGTTCATTCTCTACTCCTCTCCGGACCAGCTGAACTGGACCTGGGAGTCGGTATTCTATCAGCCAACAACCTAGGCGGTCAAAGCCGCCGTGGAGGGCATCGACATCGCCCCCGGCGCACCCGCGCCGGGGGCTTTTTCAATTCCCCTCCTTTGATTACAATTTGGCAACAGTTTTCCATTTTGTATTGCTCTTTCTGTGGCTTTCCTGTATACTTTGGATAGAAACCCCCTCCCTGTTCCGCCTGGTATTGGTGTGTTTGGCGGGAAGGTCCTTCCCCCTGAGAA
>ENA-ORTY01003467-ORTY01003467.1-human-gut-metagenome-genome-assembly--contig:-NODE-3467-length-13556-cov-2.655951_pt1 | contig 13556 bp, 13 predicted proteins | sample MGYA00241917_ERZ509198 | MGnify/ENA primary metagenome ERZ509198 (study PRJEB26280, sample SAMEA2338857) | human gut metagenome | biome: human gut; feature: human-associated habitat; material: faeces...
TATTTTTGGATGGATGGAACATATTGATATTGTGGAAAGCGAAGAAACCTTGTTGGGGATCAGGCTGAAACCTGTAGACAGAACGAACATACAGGTAAGCAAATATATGGTTTTGTCGTGTTGTCATAAGGCATTGGACGAAATCTATGATCTATATCCGGCGGACAGCCTGAAAATTGAATTTTTATGCAAGGAGAACGGCAGCCATGCGGAAATTCGCCCAGCCTGACAGCGGTTCGATCAGGGAACTGCTCAATAATGCAAAGATATTGAGTCCGCTTATTTCAGCGGCAATCATGACCCACGGCGGAGCATCCTCCGAGGAGTTCCGCGCCGTGACAGAGGAACTCGGACGGACACTGGATGAAAGTGTGGAAAAGGTGCTGCGTGAAATTATCCCGGAGGGAGATGTCCCTGTCAGCATTCGCGCCAGTACATCCGTGGCGTTGGCTCCAATTGTCGCCCATATCTGGACACAGTCTCCGGACGAGATGGAAAGTTCCAAAATTTCCGAGGCTTTTCTCGGTCTTGTTAAATTTACGCGGCCCGACCCGGGGATGGTTTTCAACCCGCATATGCCGCGGGCTTCGAGCCATGCGCTGGCCGAGGCTCGAGCGGCAAGCCGGATATTGCCTGTTCTGTTCAAGTTTGAGGCTTTGCCGCCGCAGACCCGGAAATTGTTTATCGGGGGTAATTCCGTTTCCGAATTCAGGGATACATGTCTCAACGATATACGAGATATGGCCAAGATTGTGGCGGTGCAGCTTGAGTCTTCCGATTTCAGGCAGCAGGACATTGCCTATCGTTCCGCTTTGAATTGTCTCTCGGAAGTTTATGCGGAAAGCCTGATGCAGGAATATCGAACCCTCAACAGAAAACTGCACGAGCTCCGGTCCGCATCTTCAGCGGAAAAAACCACACAATTCCTCCAGAAGATAAAGGAAAATGATACGCCCATGATTTTGCGCCAGCTCAGACCAAAGATAAAACAGGCGATGGCATTATTATATCCTGTCACTGACGCATCAAGCGACATGCATCCGGAAATATAGGAAAGGAAAACAACATGTCTGAATATGGCGATAAAATGAAACGCGGTACGCCATGGGGCACACCTGATTCATGCAGGGAAATTGCAAGCGGAATCATATTTTATTCCACTCCATCTCATGGCGGGTTCTGGCTGTCAACTGAACGGAGAAACGAAATACATCCCGTCCTGCGCAAACAGGACGGATGGTATGAAGAGGATGCGGAATGGTCAAAAGTTGTGCTTGGGTTTTCCCAATATTTTTCCGAGGAAGAAAAAGAGAAAGCTCTGTCCACACTCAAGAATTATTTTCCGGACTGTTATGAAAAATGGTCCGGTAAAAAACTCCTTCCAGGAGAAAGCTTATTCCGTGATGAGAAAACTTTCCTGATGAACCATAAACATGACTGGCTGGTACATTCCGCGTTCACCTCCGAAGAATATCCGGGCTTTGTGCGTGTATATGCAAGTCTTGGAGGGGAAAGAACCACAGAAAAGCAGTTTTTGGTTCCGTCCGATGAATATGGGAACAGGACATTCCAGTTTGTCATTGATTTGGCAAGACATAAGGAAGTCACGCGGGAACTTGAAAACAGCCCAGGGATGTAGAGAGGAGTCAATGAAGATAAACCGGGCCTCAGTTTTTGCATTTTTCTTCCTGATGGGAGTTACGGCTACCGATTCTTTTGCCGGGGTACATATTGTCGGAAAATCCTGGTCTACCGGCGCGGTTGCAAGTTCGGACGAAATGCAGGCACTCATACAGGAAGTCCGTAAGGCGACAAAGGCGGAACAGACCTTGCTCAAAGATCTTTCGTCGGCGATTTCGGAATCGTTTCAGCAGTTTGCGGCTTTACAGAAGGCAGATTCCATTCGCGAAAATTTAACCGGTCCGACAGCCCAGCCTCCCGGTCTGTGTGACCAGCCAGAACTCGCGGCTGCCATCCAGAATGGACATACCGCGGAACGCGGCGTGGGCGGCAAGCTGAGCACAGCATTGAGGGAACACGAGCAGGGGATACTCGATCCGAAAGGGGCACGTCAAAACATGGCGCTGGAAGTGATGCCAGCCGATATTCTTGAAAAACATACGCTTTCCGATGATGAACTTGAAAAGGCTGTTGAAATCGGACGCAGGCTCAGCAATCCGAATCCTCTGCCGCAAAAGCCTTCATCCGAAATGGATCAGATTGAGTATCAGCGGGCGGAGTCCATTCGCAATCTGGATATTGAGCGTCGTTCCCCCGCTCGAGCCATTATTGCAAACGATATCGCCTTTCGGGCTCCCACGGCTGAAATGGGGACCCTGCTGAAACAGATGGCCAGGGAAGCGGGGTTTCAGGGACGGCAGCCTGATATCACGCCCGACAACAAGGCCAGTATTGCCGCATATTGGGATTACGTCCGCCTGAGTCGTACCGGCAATCCCAACTGGTATATCAGACTGGCTACCACAGGCCAGACGGGGCTGCTGCGTGAAATAGCGACAATGCAGGCGCAGAGCCTTGATTTGCAGATTCGTCAATATGAGCTTCTGCGCCTGATGAGTCTGGTTTTAGCCAACTCGCACAGCATTCTTGCCGATCAGGATCGGGCTCGCCTTGGATATTCCAACTAGCAGGAGGATATTATGTATCAGTTCGGTTCTCCTTCCGGAGAAGATGAGGAACAGGATTTTTCCGGCATCATTGATATTGAACCTGTCAAAGAAGAAAAAAAAGACGAACAGCCGGAATCTGAGAACCCGGAGAAGGAAGACACATTCCTGAAGGAAGATGCATTCCTGAATAACGGGGATGGGGCGGACGCCCTGCCGCTTCCCGGCTATATGGAGGACAGGCACAATCAGGAAAACAATGATTACGATAAAGTCGCAGCCAAAGTCACAGCGTCCGCCGAAACTCCGTCTCCGGCCGCAATGCAGGCGGCAGGAACCTCGATAGGACTTCTGCCATCACTGATCAACGCTTTGGGAAATCGGCGGAAATTGGTCGCAAATTCTTCCGGAGATGCGGATAGTCTTGCAATGCGGCTGCAGCAGGCACGGGAGGCAAGGGCTTTTGATCACATCATCCTGCTTGAGGAAAGAATGAGCCAGTGCAGGCAGTCCGTGCGGGAAGTATGCGGTACAGCCCTCTGGCAGCGGAACAAGACCGATATTGAGGCTGGCAGCAAGGATGCCAGGGACTTCTTTCTTGAGCTGGCTCACGGGAAAAGCCAGGAGCATCTGGAACTGAATGGCAGGATCAGGGAAATGGCGCTGGGGCTGCGGGATTTTGAGCGACAGATCCAGCAGGTCAAAAATGCCTGCGAGAAGGCAGGGCTGGATTCCTCAGAGACTTTACGCAAGGCCGAATCTTTTCTGGAAGAGTTTCAGCGCAGCCCGGCATCCAGCCTGATTCCTGATCCTTCTGATGGGATTGCCTTCAATGAAAAGTTGAAGGAAATGCTGAAACATGTGCGGGAAATCATGCAAAGCCTGTTCGGGAAGCCCGATGAAGACAGCGGGCCGGATATGCAGTGCTAACGTTTCCTAAAACCTTTTGAGGCAGACATGACTAAGCTGTTTATCGTTGAATCTCCGAACAAGGTGAAAAAACTCCAGAGCTTTCTCGGCAGCTCTTTTAAAGTTGCCGCATCTGTGGGGCATGTCCGTGATCTTCCCGTGAAGTCAATGGGAGTGGAGCCGCCGGATTTCAAACCGTATTATGAAGCAACGGAACGCGGCCAGGAAGTTCTGAAGAAGCTCGCAAGCATGGTGAAGCAGGCCGAACCCGAAGTCTACCTGGCTACAGACCCGGATCGGGAAGGGGAAGCCATCGCATGGCATCTGGCTTCTTCACTGCATCTGAAAAATCCCGTCAGGGTGACTTTCCATGAAATCACACAGCAGGCGGTTTCGGCGGCTTTGGGGGCTCCACGCAAGATTGATATGAAGATGGTTGCCGCGCAGGAAGCCAGGCGAGTCCTGGATCGGTTTTGCGGATATATGGTTTCGCCGGCCTTGTCGGATGCGGTTGGGCAGCGACTTTCCGCAGGCAGGGTACAGAGCGTGGCCCTCCGTCTGGTAGTTGACAGAGAGGGGGAGCGTCGTGCCTTTGTCAGCACAACCCACTTTGGTGTCGAACTTGTTTTTGACGGGGAGGGAAGTGTCTGGCGAGCCGAGTGGCTGATAAAGCCGTGGCTGTCCGGTGAAGAGAAATACATGCTTGATGAAAAACTTGCCCAGCGGGTAGCCCAAACCCGGCAGGTTGAAGCTGTAAAATTTGATGAAAAGGAGTCCCGCCAGGCTCCGCCCGCGCCATTTACCACTGCCGCCCTGCAGAAGGCCGCGAACGCCAGGCTGAAATTCGGGGCAAAAAAATGCATGGGGCTGGCACAGACTTTGTACGAGCAGGGGCATATCACATATATCCGAACAGACAGTCCCAACCTGTGCGAAGAGGCTACCGCCGCTGTCCGGGCATTTTGTCAGGCGCAAGGATGGCCGCTGTCCGATAAAATCAGGCGATGGAAAGCAAAAGAGGGGGCTCAGGAAGGGCATGAATGCATCAGGCCAACGCATATCGAAACAGAAAATTGCGGTGAAACTCCTGACGAGCAAGCCTTATACCGCCTGATCAGAAATCAGACTCTGGCCAGCCAGCTGGCGGATGCCGTCAGCTCAGTCAGGAGTCTGATCCTGAAGGCTGCGGATACCATCGAAGGGAAAGAGGTTCTGTTTGAAGCGAAAGGGAGCAAATTGGTATCCCCCGGTTTTCGCATCCTCCTGGGAGATGATGACGGCAAGTCTCCGCAGAATCCCGTCCCCGCCGCGAAACTCCACCAATCCTTTACTGCGGGAACCGGCAAGGTTCTGACGAAAAAAACGCAGCCCCCGGCGCGTTACTCCGAAGGGAGTCTTATCGAGGCTCTTGAAAAAATGGGGATCGGTCGTCCGAGTACATACGCCTCCATCATTGGTACGCTTTTTAATCGAAACTATATTGAAACCGAAAAAGGAAACCTGCTCCCGCTTCCATCCGGAGAGACAGTTGTGGAACGGCTCAGGGGGCATTTTAAATTCATGGAATATGATTTTACCAGGCATATGGAAGATGCGCTTGATGATATTGCCGAGGGTAAAAACAGCTATCGAAGCGTGGTAAGCAATACGTATGAGATTATTGCCCGGGAGGTACATGCCTTTAGTGCGGTCAATCCGAAAATCGAGAGGAAATCAAACAGTATTCCATGTGACATACCTTGTCCGTCATGCAAAAAGGGAAACTTGACTCACCTGGCAGGCACTTCAGCAAAGGGGCCATATGATTTTTTCAAATGCCCCTTCTGCGGGAACAGTTTTCCAAACCATGAAGGTCAGCCCGGCCCTCGGAAAGTAAAACCGGAGCTGTCAAAGTACAAATGTCCGAAGTGCAAAAAGCCTCTCGTCCGACATCAGGGCCAGCGCAAGGATGGGCAGGGTGACTATGATTTTTATACATGTTCAGGTTTCCCTTCCTGCAAGGAAAAGTATCAAACATCACCGGACGGCAGCCCTGAACTCAGTCAGAACAAAGGGAAAAGAGGCAAGAAATGAATACTTATGAAAAGATGCTCGCGGAAGCAAGAAGGGTTGAAGTTCTTGTCGCTGAACTCGAGATACAGGAAAGCGAGGATGCGGTCATGGTTCCGCATGAACTCGCGGATTTCATGGGGGCGATTGCCGATGAAGTGAGGGAGAAAAAAAATGGCTTCTGACGTATCCGCTGGGGGAAGGGGGGACCGCAAGGAAAAACTTCATCTTTTTTATGAAGAATTTGCGGAGGAACTGTTGCAGCTTATTAAAGAGAATAACGCGCCATGGCAGCGGAATTACGCGGGAGGGATGTTGTCTCCATATAACCCTATCACGGGTACGGTTTACAAGGGGGCAAACCGTGTCAAACTGTATATGGTGATGAACAGGCTTGATTGTTCCGGTGACCCCCGGTTTATGACATTGAAGCAGGCCAATCAGTGTGGATGGAGGGTAAAAAAGGGCGAAAAATCGCACCAAATTGTACACTGGTCGCTTACGGAAGATGTTCCGCTGCTTGATGATGAAAATAAAGCCATATTGGATGAAGAAGGCAATCCTGTATATGAAACTGTTCTGAAAACACAACCGACAATCAAGTATTTCAGGGTATTTCATGCTTCCCAGTTGATGACCAGTGAGGGAAAGCCGATTCCGTCATACGAATCCGCTTTGCCGTCTTATCAATGGGAAAGTGAAGCGCGGGCGGAATCCGTTATTCTGAATACGAATCTTGAGATCATTGAAGGTGACCCGTCATACGATATATTTTCCCGCAATATAAGTATGCCTCCAAAATACAGATATGCGTCTCCTGCGGGATACTATCGGGATATCATGCATGAACTGGCTCATTGGGCCGCCATCACGCAGTTTGGTATCGCGCCAGTGACAGATCAAAATACGTCCCAGTATGCGCGAAATGAATTGGCTGCGGAAATTTGCTCGTGGCTGACATGTATGGAACTTGGCGTGGAATATGAACCACGAGTGGATGAAAGCACGGTTTCCTTGATAAAAGAATGGCTTACACAACGTCTGGAGAATGATCCATATGAGATCGCACGGGCAGTACGGGAAGCCGAGCAGCAGAAAAACTTCCTGCTGAGTTTTGAGAACAAGATGGAACAGGATGCTCAGGATGAGCTTGATGAGAAAATCGGATGGGATTTGCAGGAAATGGGCGGTAGCCTGTCCGTTCTGAAAGTTGATTATCAGGGAGTCACCGCTGACAGCATCGGAACCTTTAAAGCTGCCCCTTATGAACGGGCGGAACAAAAAGGTGCTGTTGCTTTTCGCTCCATTCCGGATGATGTTCCGGGGATGAGAATGTGAGGAATTGTCATCTCGTGTGCTGATTGCCTTTTTATGCCTGTAATATGGTGTCATATGCCATTTTAAACAAGGTCATTTTTTCCAACCATCTCCTTTTTTGTTTTCGCATGGGCACAATAGGCCGAAATCTGGCGGGAGAGAACTCGTTGCCCTGAAACAGTGTGCGCCTGCGGCTGCGGGCAAGATGCGTCAGCAGGACTTGGAATGTGGATGAAAACGGCGTGATGCGGCTTGTGGGCGGGAAGACGCGCGGGCATAGGTGAAATATCCGGCGCAAAAGAGTTGCTTATAGGCTCTGACGGATAGTACAGGCATCTAGAACTCGCCGCCGGATTTCTCATGTCGGACGTATTCTTCGGTAATCCCCGTTCATCTTTCTGTAACCCAATTAGCCGTAGTTCGGTAGATTTGTTCTTTTTGGACTTGACCTGACGCATAATGTCAGACCGTTTTTCCGCATCGAAAACATCTGCTACGATAAATCACTTAGCTTCAAACTCTATGCGGAGGCTGGGATCGGTTTCTGCCTCCAACACGATTTTGTTGTATCGGTCAATGATACCGGAGAGCGTGGAGTTTCTCTTGGCCTCGTCAAAGAGACTATGCTCGTAGACGTTAGCGGACAAGAACTAAGGTAATCTCGGCCTGCATGGGGCGGAATATCGAATCCCTGAATAGTCTGCCCAGGATTCTGATATAGTATAACAGCATAAGAATATAACAGGATAACAGAATATATATTCCATTATCCCGTTTGGATCAGAGACAAAAATGTGCCATGCCAGTGAAGCTTCCTGTCCGGGAATTGGCGATACTTTTTATCAGTCTTCCAAATGAAAACTTTTTTCCAGGATAGCTCCAGCAGGCTTGGAAAGGTGGGCGCTATGCTCATAGAGCTGGGTTGTCTGGATGGATGCATGGCCCAGCTGAAACTGTACCTGTTCCAATGTCGCACCAGCTAATCTGCTATGTGTGGCAAATGAGTGCCGAAGCCAGTGAGGAGATATTTTTTTCCGCAAAGATTGTTGTCCGAAGGATACAATCCAGCGATATACCTTGATTTCCGTAATCGGCAGAATATCCAGTGCATGGCGACGAGGGAAAACAGGAAAGTCGGCAATATTCAGGATTGATGATACCCAGCCAATATTTTTTTTCTTCATATTCAGCAATTTTTCAGAAATGCTTTTTGGAATATAGACGTCACGGACAATATCACCCTTTCCATGTATTCGCGCAAAATATCTTTCATTTATATCTTGAAAAATATATTTCCATCGCAAATTTACGCATTCTGAAATTCTCAACCCCATGAAGAAAAGCATTTGCAGTATAATATTTTGTTCGTCTGTACCGTGCTTTTTTACATAATCAAATAAAATGCATATTTCATCTTTTCGCAGAATTTTTACTATTGGCGATTTTCGCATGTTTGGACGGTTGGATATGACTTGCGATATGTCTGTTTCCAGCATGCCAAGGCGATGAAGGTATCCAAAAAAAGCACGGAGAACGCTAATATGGAGATTTATCGTGTTTTTCGATTTTTTTTGTTCTTTCAAATTGGCAATCCAGTCATCAATATGATATGGTTTAATATAAATTATATCACATTCACAAAATTTTAGAAATTCATATTCTATGCGAAAATAAATTTTTCTGGTTTTGGGGGATTTTGTACGAAGGGCAAGTTGATGCGTAATGATTGCTTTTTCATTTATGGTTTTACTTTCAAATTTCAAAAAAGCATATTCATACTTGATGTCATTTGATGTTATTATATAATTTTCTATTTCGTTATATAATGTATTTTTATTGAAATTTGCAAGTTCTGTGCGCATAATTTTCTCCTTTCAAAGGCAAATTTACACTTGTAATGAATGAAAGAAAAGTCAACCGTATGAAAGAAAACAAATATTTTCTTTCAAAATGTATAATAGGATGATTTTGAAAAAATAAAATTTTTCATATCTTCGGAAGTACAAATATATTCATAAAATGATGAAAATCATATTTTTATTATGACTTTCGTGCAGTATGATTATGATAATATCATGTTTTCATTTATGAAAATGGTGATATAAGAATTTTTAATATCGGAATTGTGGGTAGCTACTATGCTAACCATCTGGAACCACAAGAAATTTACATGATAGTGCAAAAAAAAATATCTGTCGCAGTAACGTAGGGTTGTGAATCTAACATGTTGATTTATCTGGTAATCAAAAAATGAGAATTGTGCTCCAATTTTTTACCCCGAGAAACCACCATGTCCCGTTCATCAGTATGGTCATCAGCCACCCTACGGCCAAGAAGGGGATAAACGGGATTTTCGTCTGAAAAACTCCCCGTTTCCAGTAAACCATGCATATCGCGGCAAGCGCACCAAAAAGAGAAATAAGCAAAAAACGCAAAATGCCAAAGACGCCACCTGTTATATTCATTGCCAAACAAAAAATCCCGATAGAATCCGCAATACCAAATCCAATGCGTCCTCGCACAATTTGATAAAGCCATGAAAATACAAAAAACGTCGAAGCGGTAAAGAATGCTTGGAGTACTTGTGGAAGAAATTCCACTCTCAGTATGAGTAGAGATATTATTGAGGAACACAAAAGCACACCAAGTTCTCCCAAAGAGAGACTGAACATTACAGCGTCTCTGGCACTTAGCCAAATGAGTACGCTCAGCATAATTGCTATACCGAGAAATTCTGATGTAGGGCCGAATTTGAGCGCACAGACCGGAAACAGAAATGCGGCGATCAACTCAAATAGCAGCGAAGTCGGATCTATTCTTTTTCCACATCCCCGACACCGCCCATGTAACCATAAATAGCTGAAAATGGGGATCAGCTCTAACGCGGATAAAACCCTGTCGCAATTCCTGCAGTGGGATCGACTGAAATACGATTCTTCATGATTTGTTCGATCCAGCGCGCACGCCAAAATGCTTCCCCAGATGGGTGAATAAACCGCGCAAAAAACCAAAAACCAGAATGGCGAAGAAAACAGAGCGGCGAGGAATTGCATATAACCCCCTTTTAAAAAATTATTGACATGCTAATAATTTACAATTATCTCATGGTCAAGTTATGCTAGTTTTACGAAAATGTGCAAAAGGAGGTTATATGTCAGCTAGTGATTTTGAAATTTTTCCGGCTGGTGCGAATGGTTCACTGAAGTTTTCCCAAAAATATCTGAAAGCTATCTTCGGGGAAGTGTCACACTATCTGGTTGAACAAAAGGATAACAAGATAATTTTTTATCCTCTGACCCCGCAGGCATTGCAGAATTTGGAGGAAAACAAGAATATGCAGGAATCAGAGAAAATTGATTCATTGCAGGAGTAGCTTTTCAACGAATCACAAAAACGCCCGTCTATGGGAGCCGGGCGTTTATCTGAAGTTTGGAATTTGGGTCGTGACCATGATTGCGCTTGACTTCCTCTCGTTTTTGTGACGTTATTTTTCACGGTGCTTGAAAACACCTGAAGGCGGACAACGCCACCCGACAGTACGGCTTTTTTTGTGCCTTCTCAGAAGCCAGGATTTTCCTGACTGGCTTTGGGGCTATAATTGCATCCATGATGCCGGGTGTCCCCGATATGTCCAAGCCGAAAGGCTAAAGGCGGAGAGCAGCTCCAGAGGCTGTTTTCAACATCCGGCATTTTCTATTAGAGAAAATGCCTTGTGAACCTTGAAAAGTTCCTCAGGAGGCATCATAAACACTTCCCTTACTTTCAACGAGATTTCGTTCACTCCCGTCACCCATGAAGACAGCCCTTGGATTCGCACCGTTGAATTGGCGCGTGCGCTGGGCTATAAGCGGCCTGATATCCTAACAAAGCTGTACACCCAAAATGCCGATGAATTCACCCCCCCCCTGACATAACACAACTCATTGAAATCGTTTATAATACCAAATCAATATTCCCGGTCAAGGCCCGTATTTTCCCTTCGTGGATGCCACCTTCTGATGATGTTTTCCCGCACTCCTGTAGCCAAGCAGTTCCGTCGCTGGGTTCTAGATGTGCTGGACAAGCTGGAGGAGGAAGAACGCGCCAAGACCGAACTTGTCAAAAATCTCGACAGGTTGCCTTTCCTTTTCCCCTCTCATCGCTCCGAACTGAAAGGCATCGTGAACGCGAAGATCTCCACCTATCCGGCATCCGTTCAGGGCAAGGCGCGGCCGGAAATATGGACACGGTTCAACCGGCATTTCCGGATTGCGGAATACTCCCAGCTTCCGACGGAACGCATGGCCGAAGCGCGGGATTACCCGTTCCGCCTTTATCGTGAAGGCGACGAAAGCCTTTGCTTGAAACGCCTCCTGGCAAAGCCCGTCAAAGCCCCTATTATAAAGATTGGAGCGGAAGATGCGACAAACATCCTCCGCCCTTTCTTTAAGGAATCACTTTTTCCTGTCCATCAAGCCCCTGTCAGTGTGGCCCTGTCTACCGTGACAGACTCTACGGCCTGCACCTCTTCCACGCTCTGCGCCGTCTGCACCTGTTCACGCAGGGCGCGGTTCTGCTCCTGCACCTGCCGCAGCGTCACAAAGATTACATTGCTTTTTTCCAGTTCGTCAGCGATCAGGAGAGCCGCATCAGTTTCCGCCGTCAACGTCGCGGGGGTGAGCATGGCCAGCCACAAGGTCAGTGGTTGAGCGTATCAGTTCGGCGTCGATGGCGGCCATGGCCCGGTCAAGCTCCTCCGTCTTGCGTTCTTTCGCCTGCGTCAGCAGTTCTTCTTCCGTAGGTACGGTAGGCGCGGGTTCGTCTGTCACCTGCTCAGGGTGCTTCTGCGCATAAGCGTCAATTTCTTCCCAAAGAGGCTTCCATACACTCATGCCAGGTGCGTGATATGGCAAATTATTTCTCACAATAATGTAAGAACCGTCGGGTCGCCGCACTATATTGAAGTTTTTTCAATTGTTCATAAGGCAATCCTTATTGCTACGCCGCCGCATCTGGTCCCAGATGATTGCACCGTTCCACCAGGTAGATCCTCTGTAACAGAATGAAAGTCTGATGTATTAGTGTCAATACGGAATACCCGCCACGTACCACCTGCAGGTAGCGTCCAACTGTCGGCACTCTCTGTTCCCTGCATTGCGACGCCAGATGGAATACCCCTGAAAGTTCCGCTACTCCCCCCCACCACCAAGAATCTCCTGCCAGTCGGAGGCCCAAGTCATTGGTTGCCCGGCGGCACGCTTGGACGCACCGTCCCGTCAAAAAATTTTTTGGTGGTTATGGCGTAAAAAAATGCGTATTGTATGCGTGTGCTGTCCGTGCCATCGCCGTGTTGGCGCATTTCGCGCAAACTGTAAATGCCGGAACCACTCGCAGGGACGTTCACCCACGCATTTGCGTAGTAATCCCCTACGTACAACACGCCGTTTATGTCCTGATTATCCGCCATAATTTCCGCGCCTAAAACAATATTTGTCGAGGCGGCGCGCTCCCACGAGATGTCAAAACTACCGGCAGTAAACGTGTTGAATTGGCCGTTTGCACACAATGGACGCGTAGCCTGTTGCGAAGGATCAACGGCTTCCGGCGCGGGCACCAGCCCGGTCTTGCCCGGCGCGTCGGAAGCGGGAGCTATGAAGATAATCACATTATCCGGAAACAGCGTCACCGGACTGCCCGCAGGCACAAACTCCACCTGCACATTGTCGTATGCCGAGTCCACGCCGCCGGAAGCGCGCCAGAACACCGTATCCCCGAAGCTCATGCTTTCCACATCGTAGTTTCCCCGGCCCAGCGCGTACACGAAATAGCCGTACTGCTCGTTTTCGATGTACTGCACCCAGGGCGTGGCGATGTAGTCCGGGGTGATTTGCATGCGTCCGAAGCCTTCCGGCTCCGGCTGATACAGGCGGGCCTGATTGCCCGATGAGTTGATGTTGTAGGTGGGGGACGCCGTGGCCGCGTCATAGGCCCCGGACAGGCCGGACGGCACGCCGGAAAAGCCGCCGAGCGCACCCACAAGCGCCGTCGCCCCCATCATGATCGCGCTGTTGACAAGGCCCATGGTCAAACCATACGCGAAGGTATCCTTGGCGAACTCCAAACCCAATGCCAAAGCGCCGCCGGGGTTCCATGCCATGACAGCAATCGAAACGACAGCCAGAATCGCCGTGAGCGGATTGCTCCCGCCCCCGCCGCCCATGGGCAGTTCCACGAAAATCACAATCGCATGCGGCGCGACGGGCAGGCTCCAGCCGTCATTTTCGCGCAGAACAGGCTGTCCGCCCGCAACGGCAATGGTCGGAGCCAGAAATTCCTCGCTCTCCGGATGCAGCAGGCCGGCCAAATCGCGCAGGGCAAGCGGCCCTTCCGCCGTCACCCGCCGCCGGATCTGTCCACCGCAAATCAGTACAGCCTCAGGCATGCAGCCACCCCCGTTCCGTCAGCGCGGCGTCCATGCGTTCGTGCCGGTACCAGCGCAGAGAGCGATAGCCGGAGGCCAGCAGTTCGCCCGGGCCGGACAGATGCACGCCCACGCGCTGCTGACAGTGCAGGATCAGCAGACCGTCCGCCGTCATGCAGGCGATGCCGCAATGATCCTCGTAGCGATTACGACTCAGGAACACGGAATCGAACTCGCGCGGAGCCTCCCCGTCC
>ENA-ORTY01003476-ORTY01003476.1-human-gut-metagenome-genome-assembly--contig:-NODE-3476-length-13537-cov-2.743213_pt1 | contig 13537 bp, 12 predicted proteins | sample MGYA00241917_ERZ509198 | MGnify/ENA primary metagenome ERZ509198 (study PRJEB26280, sample SAMEA2338857) | human gut metagenome | biome: human gut; feature: human-associated habitat; material: faeces...
ATTTTGTGGCTGCTGCCGGAGCTGCTCATCACGTCGATGGCCGCCAAACGGTAAAAAGCACGGCAGGCCTGTGAAAAAATGGGGTATTTTTATCTGTTTGCACAAGATAGTAATTGCAATCCGCGCAGGATTCGTATATAATGAAATTTAAAGGTCGGCTGAAAAGTGAACTGCCGAGGGCTCGCGCGCGTAATGTCAGACGCGGTCGGGCTGTAGAAAGGAGAAAATTTGACTATGGGCTATACTGCCAATGACATTCGCAACATCTGCCTGCTGGGTCACGGCGGCGACGGCAAGTCCGCGCTGTGCGAGAGCATGCTCTTTACCACCAAGGCCATCACGCGTCTTGGCAAGCGTGCCGACGGCACGACGGTTTCTGACTTCGACGACGAAGAGAAGAAGCGCCAGTATTCCATCTCTACGTCGGTAATTCCGGTGGAATATAATAAGTGCAAAATTAACGTCCTCGACAACCCCGGCTACTTCGACTTTGCCGGTCAGATCGTGCAGTCCCTGCGCGTTTCCGACGCGGGCATCATCTGCCTGACCGCCAAGAGCGGCATCGGCGTCGGCACTGAAAAGGGCTGGAAGTACCTTGCAAAGGCCGGTCTTCCCGCCATGTTCTACGTCTCCAAGCTCGACGAGGAGCACGCGAACTTCTTCAATGTCTTTGACAGCCTGCGCGAAATGTTCGGCGCGTCCGTCATTCCGTTCACCTTCCCGATCCTTAAGGGCGAGCAGGCCGTGGGTCTGGTCGATCTGATCGAGAAGAAGGCTTATGACGCAAACGGCAAGGAAATCCCCCTGCCCGCCGAGGCCGAAGAAAAGATCGAAGAGTACATGGCAGAGCTCAATGAGCAGGTCGCTGAGACCGACGAAGCGCTCATGGAGAAGTTCTTCATGGAAGAGCCCTTCACCGAAGAAGAGCTCCTGACCGGCATCAAGGCCGGCATCCGTGACCGAAGCGTCACCCCCGTCTTCTGCGGCTGCGCATACACGGGCCTCGGCACAACCAACCTTCTGTCGAACCTCGTGAAGTTCGCGCCCAACCCCCTCGAGGGTAAGGCGATGACGCAGGTCGACGAAGAGGGCAGCACCAAGGAATTCAAGCTCGACCCGAAGGGCAGCCCGATGGTCTTCGTCTTTAACACCCTCGCTGACCAGTACGGCAAGAACTCCTACTTCAAGGTCATCTCCGGCGACGTCGAGGACACCATGTCCTTCGTCAACGCGCGCACGGGCGACGCAGAAAAGCTCGGCAACATGTTCTTCCCGAAGGGTAAGGACAACACCAAGACTTCTAAGATCTGCTGTGGTGATATCGGTGTCTTCACGAAGCTCGCCTCCGTCAAGACCGGCGATACGCTGGGCTTAGCGGGCAAGACCGTTACCATCGCTCCCATGAAGTACGACGAGCCCATGTACAAGATGGCGATCTACGCCAAGGTCAAGGGCACCGAAGATAAGATCGCGGCCGGTCTTGTGAAGCTGAATGAAGAAGACGCTTCCTTCACCTACGGCAACGATCCCGAAACCAAGGAACTCATCATCGCGGGCGCGGGCGACATGCAGCTGTCCGTCCTGATGGCAAAGCTCCAGAGCAAGTACAAGGTCGAGGCCGTGCTCAAGCCCGCCAAGATCGCGTACCGCGAGACCATCAAGAAGAAGGTCGAGATCCACGGCCGTCACAAGAAGCAGTCCGGCGGCCACGGCCAGTTCGGCGACGTTTACATCCGCTTCGAGCCGCAGTCCGAATCCGAAGAGATGATCTTCGCGGACGAGACCGTCGGCGGCTGCGTGCCGAAGAACTTCATCCCGTCGGTTGAAAAGGGCCTGCGCAACTGCGTCGGCAAGGGCGTTCTGGCAGGCTACCCGGTCGTCTTCCTGAAGGCGACGCTGTACTTCGGCTCCTATCACCCCGTTGACTCCTCCGATATGGCGTTCCAGACCGCTGCCGGTATCGCCTATAAGGAAGGCCTGCCCACCGCCGGCCCGACCCTGCTCGAGCCGATCGGCGAGCTGAAGGTCCTCATTCCCGACGCCAACATGGGCGACGTGATCGGCGACCTCAACAAGCGCCGCGGCCGCGTCATGGGCATGAACCCCGATCCAGAGAACCCCGGCTATCAGACCGTCGAAGCCGAAGTTCCGATGGGCGAGATGAGCTCCTACACCATCGACCTGCGCGCCATGAGCCAGGGCCGCGGCAGCTACACGCTGAAGTTCATCCGTTACGAGGAGGTCCCGCAGATGAATCAGGCCAAGATCATCGAGGATGCCAAGAAGGACGAAGAAGAAGGCTAATTCTACAGATTACACGCCGGTTCCGTTTCTGGAATCGGCGTGTTTTTTCGGGAGAGAGAAATGGAATATCAACTGGAAGTTCCAATGCGCGTGCGGCAGGTCGATCTTGCAAAGTGCTTTGCAATTATCGGTGTTTTGCTGATTCACGCATCGGGCGAGGGGCTTTTTTATCTCGGGATCGGGTCGCGGCCATGGATGCAGAGCCTGTTTTGGGGCAGTATTTCGCGCTTTGCCGTGCCGCTCTTTTTTCTGTGTAGCGGCGCGCTGCTGCTGGGTGATGCACGAAAGGTTACGACCCGGCACGTCTGGACAAGAAGTATTCCGCACATGCTCGCGGCGCTCTTTTTCTGGGCGCTTTTATACCGGCTTGTGCCGGTGCTGCGGCAGGGGACAATGGAAAAAACGGAGCTCTTGCGGGCAATTTCGGACGTTTTCTGTTGGCGGCACGAGCAGCACCTGTATTATCTTCACATTCTGCTGCTCGTCTATGCGGCGCTTCCTGTGACGCGCGCGTTTGCCGCAAAAGCGGACGAAAAAACGGTTCGCTACGCGCTTGCACTCTGGGGAATTACCGGCGTTTTCTTTCCGACGCTGCGCGCACTCGGTCTGTTTTCCAGGATCGAGGGCATCCCGAAGCAGTGGGCGCTGAATCTGGCGTGGGCTTCCATCGGCTGTACGGTTCTCGGATGGTTCCTGCGAAAGCACCCCATGCGCGTGGGTGCGTCCATCGGCTGCTTCGTATCAGGCTTTTTTCTCTGCTTTGCGGGAACCGCGCTTTTGTCGATGAAAGAGGGGAAGCTGTCCCTGCAGCTGCTCGAGGGGCTCTCGCCGGGCGCGGTACTCATGGCGGCGGGGCTTTTTTGCCTGTGCGGAGCGCTGGCGGAGAAGCTTCTGCGCTGGCTTCAAAAAATCGCAGAGACGGGCGGGAAGGCCTCGTTCTGCATCTATCTTGTGCACCAGTTTGCGCTGCATGCGATGAAGGATGTTGGCATTACGGCGCAGATGGGAGGCCCTTGGTGGAGCGTTCCGGTTGTCGCGGGGGCGTGTTTGCTCCTGTCCTTCGCGGCGTGGTGTGTGCTGTCGCGAGTTCCGGTTGTTCGCAGATGGCTGATCTAGCCGCACAGAAAGGAGATTTTAAGATGGGTTTCTGGATTTTTATGTTGGCGATGGACTTGATCCTTCCGCTGAGCATGGTTTTTCTGGGAAGATATTTTGTCAGACACGCGCCGGGAAACATCAACATGCTCTTTGGCTACCGCACGGCGCGTTCTATGAAAAATCAGGACACATGGCAGTTCGCGCACCGGTATTTTGGAAAGCTGTGGTACAAAATGGGGCTATGGCTGCTCATCTTGAGCGTGGCGGCGATGCTGCCGGGACTCGGGAAGGACGCGGACGCGGTCGGAACACTTGGAGGTCTTATCTGTATGGTGCAGCTTCCCGTGATGCTCTATGCGATTTGGCCGACGGAGCGCGCACTCAAAAAGACCTTTGACAAAGACGGCAACCGAATCGCACCATAGGCTCTGCATCTATGCGTATATGCGTATGGGGCGATTGCATACATCGATTTTTTCTTCTTTGCGTAGGGGTCGACGTGGGCATCGACCCCTACGGAACCTTGCAAATCTGATGTGTTCCATAAAAAAGGGGCTGTCTCAAATCGGGAATCATTTAACTTAAATTCACATTTAAGGACATTCCCTTTTTTTAAAATTAGAAAAGGCATACGAACGCAATGGAAAGGACAGAGTTCGTATGCCTTTATTTTTGGAAGTTACTCTCAAAAGATCCTTTTGAGACAGCCATTCGGTTTTTTGCAGAATTAAGACGGCTGCGCCGTGGCAACGCCGCGTTTGGCAAGACCCTCGGAGAGAATTTTGTGGACGCGGTCGCCAATCTCCGCTGTCGTCTTGTGGGCGGCGACCTCGCTTGCCGGAACCACGTCCAGAACGTCAAGGTACACGTCAGTCTTCCGGCGGAACATGTTCTTGAGAATCGCCTTCGTGTTCGTCAGTGCGCAGACGACAATCGGGACGCCCGCCTTCTGCGCGATTTTGAACGCGCCGTTGCGGAACGGCTGGAGAAGGCCTGACTTACTTGTGCCGCCCTCGGGGAAGACGGCGATGGAGGCTTTGTCCTCCTTCAAAAACTGGATCGCTTTCAAAATCGCCTTCAGCGCCTCGCGGTCGTTGTTGCGATCGAGCGGCAGGCAGAGGATTTTCCGCATCACCTGCGCGACGATCGGAATCGAGAAATTCTCCGTCTTCGAGACAAACGCCAGTTCCGCCCACGGCATCGCGTAATAGAACACGATCGGGTCGAAGGCGAACAGGTGGTTCGATACCAGCAGGAACCGCCCCTCGCGCGGCACACGCTCCAGTCCCGCCACATGCACCCGCACGCCGCCAAGGTCAAAGGCAAGCTTGGAAAACTGGTTGAGAAGGAACCTGAAATACGGGCTCGGCGTTTCTAGCGGCTTTTTGGGGTCCACAAACAGACACGAGACCACCAGCACCAACAAAAACAGAAGCACCATCGCCACAAAGCACCCCACACACAGCAGCGGCAGCTTCCACAGAACCGACCAGCTTTCGTACCAGCCGTACAGTGCGCTGCATCCGGCGGAAAGAACGGCACTCAGGGCAAACAGAACATAGACCATGGGAAAAGACCTCGATTGGAAACAAATTCACACCGTGCTCTAGTATACTCCAACCGCGCGCAAAAAGACAGCCTTAATTTCCCGTTCAAAGAAAGTTTACAATAAAGCGGCAGCCCCGCCGGGCTGGCGGAATCATAATTTCTGCTGCGAAAGCCAGATGTCCATGACGAGGCCGTGCGGCAGAATTTTCACGAGCGCCATCTGAAGCCGTGCGACAAAGCCGTATTTGCTTACATCCTTGCCGCGCTTTGCGTCGCGCCACGCTCTTGCCACGATCTGCTGCGGCTCATACATGGCGGCATATTTTTTGACGACAGGCTTTTCCTCGTTCACGACCGCATGGTCAAAGAACTCCGTCTTCGTCCAGAACGGACACACGGCCATGACGGAGATGTCCTTGTCGTCAAGCTCGCGGTTTAAGCTCCGGCTGTAGCTCAGAACAAAGGCCTTGCTTGCCGCGTAGACACCGATGTAGGGCACAGGCTGGCAGGCGGCGACGGAGGCGATGTTGATGATCTGCGCGCCTGCGTGCATGTAGGGGATTGTCAGCTGGCACATAGCCATGAGCGCCTCGCAGTTGAGGTCGACCATGTTGAGATTCTGCGCAAGGGGCGTCTCGCAGGCGGCCTGGAACTTGCCGTAGCCGCTGCAATTGACGAGCAGCGAGACGTTTGCCTGCGCGTTTTCGAGCAGCTCTTCATAGTGCCGGAAGCTTTCGCGGTCGGTCAGATCCAGCGCGATCGGACGCACGGGGAAGGGAACCGTCTCCTGCAGGCTCTCGAGCCGGTCGAGGCGGCGGGCGATGACCCAGACCTCGTCGAACGTGTCGTAGGTGTTGATCGTCTCGGCAAAGACCTTGCCCATGCCGCTGGACGCGCCGGTAATGATGGCGATTTTTTTCATATTGTAAGACTCCTTTCGGAAGATTGCGTCTGGAAAAGTGCCGTAAATTACGGAGATTTCATAAGTATACCACACAAACGAAAGCAATGCAAGTGCACACGGGTATGCGAATGCCGCCGCAGGTTTTCCTGCGGCGGCGTGGGAAAAGCGAATCAGAGCTCGGGGCCCCGGTTGTTGTATCGATTCTGCTGGTCTCGGCTGCCAAATTGGGTCTGCTGATGGAAATCGCCGGGATTGGGCTGGCCATTTGAGCGCTCCCAGCAAATCTGGCGGTAGAAGCTGGCCTGCGCGGTCTCCTGATACGGGTGCAGCCACAGATTGCCGATACCGGCCGTCAGCGCGCACAGAAGCGCCCAGCCGATGAAACTGAACTGGAGGCAGAACAGCCGCCATTTGTTGCCGCGCATGAGCTCTTTTGAGGCCTTGAGCGCGGCCATTGGGCGCATGCCGGGGTTCTCATAGAGAATGTAGGGCGCCATCGCGTAGCTGTAGGCTGCGATGATACCGGGGATGATGAGCAGCAGCGACCAGAGCACGATGAAAAGGTTCGTCAGGAGGTTCAGCAGGAACCCGTCGCCGAAGCGGCCAAACTGCGAGAATAAATCAGAGAAGCAGGCTTCTCTATGGTCGACGAGGGCAAGGTTAAACTTCGCATAGCCAAGCTGGACTGTGCCGCCGATGACAAAGCAGACAACAGCGTAAATGGACAAAATCGCGGCGAGGAACACCAGCGCCATCCAGACAAAGTCCGGGATGTAGACAGAAAGATCGTGTTCCTGCACATAGTTTCCGACGGAGCTTCCGACAGAGCTGCTGCCGCTGTCTGCGGAGCTTCCGATGGCGCCGCCGAGGAGCATTGCAACAAGCCCCGTTCCGACTGCAACGCCCCAGCGCCCGGCAAGCGCCTGCCGCGCAAGTGCGCGAAAATCCTTTGCGTACATAAAAATCCTTCCTTTCTTCTTTTCGGTATTTCTAATTTCTCTTCCAAGATACATTATAGAGAATATGACCGCCTCTTGCAAGCCATGAAGCGCGGCGCGGAGGAAATTAGGAAAAATTAAGAATTTCTGCGCCTTAGATTCAGGAAGAACTGTGTTATACTGAAAGCGCAAAATTTGCCGGAATGGGGGAGAGCGTGATGAAACGTACCATCTGTTTGCTGCTTGCGCTGACGCTGCTGTGTGGCCTGACGGCCTGCGAGAAGACTGCGCCGCTGCCGCGGCTCTTTGGCCTGACGGTCTGCACAAAAACCGCGCCGGAGGAATCGCAGATCGTTTTGCAGCCGCAGCAGACGGCGGACACAGCGCCGGAAGCGCCGGTGCAGACAGATGCACCGGAAGAGCAGACAGAGCCGGAAGCACCCGCGCAGGAAGAAACCGTGTTTCCAATGCCGACAGGCTCCATGTTCGGCCTCACGGAAAGGGACGCTGTGCTCTTTGACGCGGCAGTCGCGCAGAAATATCCGCGGGAAGATACCACAATCGTGATCCCGAGCCTGCGCGTATACGGTTCTTTCGAAGAGAACGGCAAAACCGTCGTCATCTGTGATCTGCACTACGATTTCTATTGGGATTATACGCAGGAGAACTGGGCGTGGAATGCCGGCGGCATGACAAGCTATGCGCGGGCAGAGCTGGAAACGCAAAACGGCGCGGAGGTCTGCACGGGCTTTGAAATTCTCCCGGACGGCGAAGGCACGTCCTACTGGATTCGGGAAAAATGCGGCGCCCTTGCCATGCGGAACGAAAACGGCGCTTGGGTGCTTCCGGAGGCCAAGGGAGACTGGTTCCCGGCGGGAGAAAATTTGCTCCGGACATATCTGAAAGCGCTGGAACAATCAGAGCCGAAGAGATAGAGCACTGGAACGTATTACAAAACGGCCTGCATAGCAGGCCGTTTTGCGTGTCGGAAGTTTTTTTGCTTTTATGGAAACCCAAAACTATGCGTAGGGGGCGATGCCTACATCGCCCCGGCAAACTGCACCGTTTTTGCGGAAATTTCCGGCGAATTCGTAACTTCTCTTGGGCCGATGTGGGCATCGCCCCCTACGAATTGCTTGAAAATTTGTTACATCTTCTCGGGCGCGCTGAAGCCGAGCAGGTCGATGCACGTCTCGAGCACCCGGCGCGTGAGATCCATCAGCGCGACGTAGCTGGCTTTTTTCTGCTCGTCCGGCTCGGAGATGATCTTCACGTCGTGGTAGAACTTGTTGGCCGCGCCCGCGAGCTCGTAGATATACGCGCAGATCTCGTTCGGCGCAGAGTTTTTGTAGCTCGAAGATAAGCTGTCTGCAAGACGGGAGAGGACGAGCATGAGGTCCTTCTGCTGGCGGCTTTCGGGCGGGAGGAGCTTGCAGTCCGCCGCGCTGCCGTTGTATTTGGACAGAATCGACTTGATGCGAACGATGGTATATAAAATGTAGGGGCCCGTGTTTCCCTCGAAGGAGGAGAACCGGTCGAGATCGAAGACGTAGTCTTTTGTAGCAAGATTCGAAAGGTCACCGTATTTGAGCGCGGCCATCGCGATTTTCTTCGCCGTCTCGGGGAGCTCCTCGTCGGATACGGTCTGGTTCTCCTTGATCTTGTCGGTCACATAGTCGGTGATTTCACGAATCAGAACCTCCAGCCGCATCACGCCGCCCTCGCGCGTTTTGAAGGGCTTGCCGTCTTTGCCGTTCATCGTACCGAAGCCAATATGCGCAAGTTCAGTGGTCGGCGGGACGAGCGCTGCTTTTCTTGCGACGCGGAAGACCTGCTCAAAGTGGAGGCTCTGGCGCTTGTCGGTGAGGTAGAGAATCTTGCCGGGATGGAAATCCTGCTCGCGCTGAACGATGGTGGCAAGGTCGGTCGTGGCGTAGAGCGTTGCGCCGTCGGACTTTAAAAGAATGCAGGGCGGCATTTCCTTCGTGTCCGTCTCCTCCTGCACGGGAACGACGAGCGCGCCGTCCGACTCGACGGCCAGATGCTTGTCCTTTACGATTTCCAGCATCTTGGGGATATACGCCTGCGCGTCCGACTCGCCCAGCCACACGTCGAAGCTGACATTCAGGTTCGCATAGTTTTTCTTGAGGTCTTCCACGGACACGCGCATGATTTGCTGCCACATGGCGCGGTAGCCGCGCTCGCCCTGCTGGAGTAAATACGTCGCATTGTGCGCCTTCTCGGCAAATTCCGCGTCGACCTTCGAGCGGGCGCTGGCCTCCGGATAGATTTTCTCGAGCTCGGAGATCGTAAACGGCGCTTCTTCCGGATATTCGCCCGTGAAATTGGGGTCAAAGTAGCAGAGCTCGGGGTGCTCCGACTGCACCTGCGCGATAATGAGGCCCATTTGCAGGCCCCAGTCGCCGAGGTGGATGTCGCCGATGACGTGGTTGCCGAAGAACCGGTAGATGCGCTTGATGGACTCTCCGATGATGGCGCTTCTCAGGTGTCCGACGTGCAAGGGCTTGGCGACGTTCGGCCCGCCGTAGTCAACGACGATGGTCTTGGGGGCATTGTCCGGCTGCACGCCAAAGTGCTCGGCCAGATTCATCTCGGCAATGTACTGCGCGAGAAATTCGCTCGACAGCCTGAAATTCAGAAAGCCGGGGTTCACAGCCTCGACGCTTTCAAACATCGAAGTGCCCGCCAGCTGCTCTTTAACCGCGCCCGCGATCTGGATGGGCGCTTTGTGATAGACCTTGGCCGCGGGCAGCGCGCCGTTGCACTGGTACTCGCAGAGGTCGGGGCGGTTCGAGAGCGTGACCTTGCCGTAGGCGGGATCGAAGCCCGCTTTCTCGAATGCGCCGGAGACCTCCCGGGAAATCAAATCAATCAGAACGTTCATATTCATACACCTTTCGTATTGGCAATTGCTCATAGATTATATCAGTATACCAAATCCAACAGAAAAAGTACAGTCCGAAAGAGGGAGTTCAGGACAAAAAGAGCCTTGTTGTGAGGCAGGCCATGAAAAAACCGGTGCAATCGGCCAGCAGTGCGGCAAAAACCGTGTGCCGGGTGTCGCGGATACCGCTGGCTCCAAAGTAGACGCTGATGGTATAAAACGTCGTCTCGGTGCTCCCCAGCATCACGGCGGCAGTTTTCCCGATGAGGGAGTCCACTCCGTAGGTTTTCATGAGCTCCGCTCCAACAGCCAGCGCCGCACCGCCGCTTACCGGGCGCACGAGCATCAGGGGAGCCAGCTCCGGCGGCATGCCAAGCGCGCGGAACAAAGGAGAGAGGAAGCGCGCGGACAGGTCAAAAAAGCCGCTTGCACGGAGCATGGAGATGGCAGTTAAGAGAATGATGAGGCTGGGCACAATGGAAAGAAGCGTTGAAAGTCCCTCCCGCGCGCCCTGCAAAAGGCACGCATACACGTCCTGCCTGCGAAAAAGCCCATAGAGGCTCACAAAAAGCAGCAGCAGCGGGACAAGCAGGTCCGTCATGATTTCCCCTCCAGAACAAATGCCGCGAGCAGCCCTACCGCGACCGAGCACACGGAGCTTATCCACACGGCAGGAAGAATCTCGAAGGGATGAGAGGAGCCGAGGCTTGACCGAAGCGCGGCGACAGTCGTCGGCAGCAGCTGAATGGAGGCCGTGTTCATGACGATCAGGCGGCACATTTCGTTGCTTGCGCGTTTTTTGTCACGGGAGAATTCCTGCATCCGGCGTACGCAGGAAACACCCATCGGAGTTGCTGCGCTGCCGAGCCCGAGAAGATTTGCCGTAAAGTTCGCGCAGAGAAAGCTGCGCGCTGCCCCATCCCGGCAGGTCTCCGGAAAAATGCGCGAGAGAAACGGGGAAAGAAGCTGCGAGAGCTTTTCAGACAGGCCGCTTTTTTCCATGACGCGCGAGACGGCGCTCCACAGGCAAAGTGCGCCGGCCAGAGCCAGAGACAGCTGCACACCCTCCTGCGCGCCCTGTATAGCAGCGACCGATAAATGGGACAATTGCCCTGAGAGCCCGCCGGAGACGAGGCTTGCCAGCAGAAAAAACAACCAAATATGAGACATTACAAAAATTTTCCTCCACAAAATCTAGTTTGTTCAAAATTTGGACATAAATGACTGTTAAGATAAGGACGATCAGCAAAACCGATTCTCTGCGGCGACACGGATGGCTGCCTGAGCGGCCGTGGTTTCCGTGGAAGACAAACAAACGGAGGTACAAAAAGATGAAATCGACAGGCATTGTAAGAAAAGTGGATGAACTGGGCCGGATCGTGCTCCCCATCGAGCTGCGCCGGACGCTGGACATCGCGGAAAAGGATTCCATTGAAATTTATGTGGACGGTTCGTCGATCATTCTGAAAAAGTACGAGCCGACCTGCGTGTTCTGCGGCGACGCGAAGAACATCACGGTTTATAAGGGCAAGAACGTCTGCGCCAACTGCATCAAGGAACTCAAGAAGGCGTAAAAAAATCAACAAAAAGAGGCGCTGCAAGCTTGCGGCGCCTCTTTTTTATGCGCGTTTCGGCCCGATTGTTCACAAAGAGTTTGCTTTTGTTTGGGTTTCTTAACTGGAAAACAGGGCGGAAATCTGATAAAATGGAGACAAACAATGTGGAGGGAGTATCAATTTGCAGTATCGGGTGTTGGCGGAAAAACTGAAAGAGGCGGCCGCGTCTGTGCTGCCGGTGACGGCAATCGTGGCGGTTTTGTGCCTGGCGCTGGTTCGCGTGGACGTGGGGCTGATGCTCTCGTTCCTGCTCGGGTCGGGGCTTTTGATTGTGGGCATGGGACTTTTCACGCTGGGCGCGGAGCTTTCCATGTCGCGCATCGGAAATCTGATTGGCGCGAAGATGACAAAGTCGCAGAAGCTCTGGTTCGTGCTGGGCGTGAGCTTTCTTCTGGGCGTGGCCATCACGATGGCGGAGCCCGACTTGCAGGTGCTCGCGACGAACGTTCCGGCAATCGACAAAACGGTTCTCGTTGTGACGGTGTCGGTCGGCGTTGGTTTCTTTTTGATGCTCTGCATGGCGAGAATCCTGTTTTCCATTTCGCTGCGCCTGCTGCTCATCATCTTCTACGCGATTGTGTTTATCGGCGCATTTTTGTCTGACGCGGGCTTTTTGTCCGTCGCGTTCGACTCCGGCGGCGTGACGACGGGGCCGATGACGGTGCCGTTTATCATGGCGCTCGGCGTGGGCGTTGCGTCCATCCGCAGCGACGAAAACGCGAAGGCGGACAGCTTCGGCCTTGTCGCCCTGTGCTCGATCGGGCCGGTGCTGGCGGTCATGCTGCTTGGCGCAATTTACCCCACGGACACGCAGGCGGACGTTTCGATGATCATCGGCGGCTTTGAAACGTCGGTGGACCTGGGCTTTGCGTACCTTCACAGTTTACCTGACTATCTTTTGGAGGTCGCGATGGCACTGCTGCCCATTTTCGTGTTCTTCCTGCTGTTCCAGGTGTTTTCGCTGCATTTAAGACGGCTGCCGCTCACGAGGATCGTCATGGGCGTGGGCTATACCTTCCTGGGGCTTGTTCTGTTCCTCACAGGTGTGAACGTCGGTTTCTCGCCGCTTGGCTACGTGCTCGGAAGCGAGCTCGTCTCGAGCGGGCTATCCGTGCTGCTCATTCCGCTGGCGATGCTCATGGGCTGGTTCATCATCGACGCGGAGCCCGCTGTACATATTCTCAACAAGCAGGTCGAAGAATTGACCTCGGGCGCGATCTCGGCAAAGGCGATGGGGCTGAGTCTGTCCGTTGCTGTGGCGCTTGCGAACGGGCTTGCGATGGTGCGCGTTCTGACGGGGCTGCCGATTCTCTATTTTCTAGTACCGGGCTACGCTGTGGCCTTGGGGCTCAGCTTCTTCGTTCCGCGCACATTTACGGCCATCGCGTTTGACTCGGGCGGGGTCGCGTCCGGACCTCTCACTGCGACCTTCATGCTGCCGCTCGCGATGGGCGCGTGTACGGCGCTGGGCGGAAACGTGATGACGGATGCGTTCGGGCTTGTGGCGCTCGTTGCGATGATGCCGCTTATTACGGTGCAGGTCATGGGCGGCATTTATGTCCTCAAGTCGAAGCAGAAGACGCAGGCACCCGCGATGCCGAGCTTTGGCGAAAATGAGATCATCGAACTCTGGGAGGCCGTGTGATGGAATTATACTATGTGATTACAATTTCAGACCGCGACCGCGCGGAGATCCTCTCCAATATCTATCAGGCCACCGGAACCGGAATGGTTCTGACGAAGCTTGGCCGCGGCACAGCGACAGGCGAGCAGCTGTCTTCTTACGGTCTTGACGCGACAGAAAAGGCAATCGTCAGCACGGTGGCAGATGCGGAGCAGACCCGGCAGATTTTTAAACTCTCCAAGCGCAGGCTCTTTATCGACGTGCCCGGAAACGGCGTGATGATGGCCATTCCGCTCAAGAGCGTGGCGGGCGGCCGGACGCTCGGCTATTTGACCGATTCGACACAGACAGGAGGAAAACCCGCGATGGATTTTTCGCACGAGCTGATTATGGTAATTATGAACGAGGGCTACTCGGATACCGTCATGGACGCGGCGCGGTCGGCAGGAGCCGGCGGCGGTACGGTGCTGCACGCCAAGGGCACCGGTCGGGCGCGGGCGCAGAAGTTTTTCGGCGTGAGCCTTGCCGATGAGAAGGACATTGTCTACATTGTCGCCCACGCGGACGAAAAAGCCGCCATCATGCAGGCGATTGCCGATA
>ENA-ORTY01003478-ORTY01003478.1-human-gut-metagenome-genome-assembly--contig:-NODE-3478-length-13536-cov-3.038499_pt1 | contig 13536 bp, 12 predicted proteins | sample MGYA00241917_ERZ509198 | MGnify/ENA primary metagenome ERZ509198 (study PRJEB26280, sample SAMEA2338857) | human gut metagenome | biome: human gut; feature: human-associated habitat; material: faeces...
ATCCACGGTGAACAGGCCGTTGGTGGCAGCATCCTTGGCCAGGACGTTGACGGTGTGCAGGTGATGATGTAGGCGAGGGAGGAATATTTGATCAGATAAATGATTTCGTTGCCGCAGCCGGGCAGGGCGCGCCGGGCGGCCTGCGGGATGACCACCCAGAGGATGGTCTGCAGCTTGGTGAACCCGAGGGCATAGGCCGCCTTGATCTGCCCCTGCCGGATGGAGAGCAGCGCGCCGCGGACGTATTCCGACTGGTACGCGCCCGTGCAGAGGATGAAGCCGAGCACGGAGGCGGGATAGGGCTCGAGGTAAATGCCGAGGTTGGGCAGGCCGAAATAGAGGATCATGAGCTGCACCACGAGCGGCACGCCGCGGAAGATGGTGGTGAAGCCGTTCCCGAGGCTGCGGAGCCATTTGGGGCCGAAGACGCGGGCCACGCCGGTGAGGACGCCGAGCACGAACCCGATGGTCGCTGAGGGCACGATCAGGGCGATGGACATGACGAGCCCCCGGTTGAGCGCGGGGAGGACCGTCTGGAAGATGAAGTCGGGATCAAGCCACTGCATCGTCTAGTCCTTTTTCGGGGCGTCGGGGATCATGGACGATTCGCTGCCGTCGTCGGTGATGTCGTGGGACAGGTCGCCGGTGAGGAGTTCGCTGACTGTGGGCTCGTCGGATTTTTCGGTGCCGCGCAGGTCGAACAGCTTGCCGCAGAAATCGCTGGTGCGCGTGCCGGAGCCGGGGGCCAGCAGCACGTCGGGCGCGCCCTGCTCGATGATCTTGCCCTGTTCCATGAACAGGATGTCCGTAGCGAGGGCGCGGGCGAAATCCATCTGGTGCGTGGCCATGATCATGGGCATGCCCCCCGCCGCAAGGTCGCGGATGACGGCAAGCACTTCTCCCACCAGCTCGGGATCAAGGGCGGAGGTAGGCTCATCCAGCAGCAGCACCTTGGGCTCCATGGCCAGGGCGCGGGCTATGGCCACGCGCTGTTTCTGTCCGCCGGAAAGCTGGGCCGGATAAAGACCAGCGCGGCTGGCAAGACCTACGCGTTCCAGCTCTTTCCGGGCACGTTTTCCGGCGTTGTCGGAAGAAAGCCCGCGCACCTTGCGCAGGGCAAGGGCCACATTGGCTTCCGCCGTAAGATGATCGAACAGATTGAAATCCTGAAAAATCATTCCCACCTCCTGACGGAGGCGGCAGAGTTCCGCCGTGCTGCTTCCGTCGATGGGCATGCCGTTCAGCAGGATTTCTCCCTCGTCCGGCGCAATCAGCCGGTTGATGCACTGGAGGAAGGTGCTCTTGCCTGCCCCGGAAGGGCCGATGAGAACCTTGAGGTCGCCGGGGTCCACGGTGATGGAGACATCATGCAGAATGGCGCGTCCGCCGAGAGTTTTGCTGACGCCGCGCACTTGCAGCAGGGGGGAGGAAGCGTTCATCAGGTTTCCTTGTAGACTTTCCGGGCCGTGTTTTCGTGAAACGCGGGGCTATATGCCTGTCTGCATTCCGCCCGCCGAATCCCCCGTCATGTCCGGAGCGGCGCAGCCGGGAATGCGAACCCTGCGCTCAAGGCGGCGCAGAAGGGTGATGCCGGCGAGGGTGATGAGAAAATAGATGCAGCCCGCCGCGATGTAGAGGGGAAGGTACTCATAGGTGCGGGAGGCCACAAAATGCGTACGGGCCATGATTTCCGGCGTGCCGAGGGCGAAGCACATGGCGGAGTCCTTGAGCAGGATGGAGTACTCGTTGGACCATGCGGGGATGGAAATGCGCAGGGCCTGGGGCAGAACGACGGAACGGATGCACTGCATGTCCGTCATGCCGAGAGCGCGGCCCGCCTTGAACTGTCCCGAGGGCAGACTCTGGATGGAGCCCCGGAAAATCTGCGACTGATAGGCCGCGCTGGCCAGCCCAAGCACGGCGCAGGAGGAGCCGATCATGCCCAGATCCAGTCCGATGACATTGAACAGGCCGAAATAGAAAAGAAAAAGCAGCAGAAGCACGGGAACGCCCCGGAAGAACCATACGTACAGCCCCACCAGCATCCTGACGGGGCGCGGGGCGTATACCTGGGCCACGGCCAGGGGAAGGCCGAGCAGAAAGCCGAGCGACAGCGCTCCGGCCACCATGACGATGGTCACGAATGCCCCCTGCGCGATATAGGGCAGGGCGTTGAATACGGTGGTCAGCGAGTGCAGAAATGCGTCCATGTGCTTGGCGGGCTGAAGAAATGCGGCCTTGCGGCCGACGGGAGGGGGTGGGCAGCAAGTCTCCGCGCAGGGCGGGGAAAGGAAGCCCTCCCCCGCCGCACGCTACTTCTGTGACAGATATTTGTCCTGGAGTTCCTTCCAGAAGGGATCGGCCTTGAGCTGTCTGTAACCTTCATTGACCGTTTTCAGCAGTTCGGCGTCATCCTTGCGGATGGCGACCCCGAAGTTGTCATCGGGGGCGAAGGTTCCCACAGACTTGATTTTGCGCCCCATGGCGATGGCATTGTTGACCGGAGCGCTGTCAAGCGCGGCGGCGTCGATGCGTCCGTTCAGCAGATCGGCAATGGCCATGGGCGGGGAATCATAGGGGCGCAGGGTGAAGGGCAGCTTCCTGTCCTGCTGCATCTGCTCCAGATAGGCATGTTCATTGGTGCCGCGCTGCACGCCCAGCCGGATTTTGCCGTTCAGCGCCTGCTCGGCGCTCATGTCGGAATCGTCCTTCACCACAATGAGCTTGGAAATGGTGTAATACGGATCGGAAAACGCCACCTGGGCGGCGCGTTCGGGAGAGATGCTCATGCCGGAACAGACCATGTCAATCTTGCCTGCAAGCAGGGCGGGGATGATGCCGTCCCAGTCCATGGGCTGGTGTTTGACCTCAAAGCCCATCTTTGCGGCGATCCAGTTCATTGCCTCGATGTCGAAGCCGGTGGGATTGCCGTCCTCTCCGACAAAGGAGAAGGGCGGGTAGTTGGCGTCAATGCCGTTGACGTAGGTTTTGGCCGAAGCCGCGCTCGACAGGGAGCAGGCAAGGGCCACGCCGAGAAGACAGGCAAGAAGGCGTTTCATGGTGCTTCCTCGTGGGAAAAAAGTGAACAGTCCCGCGCGGACGGGCCGCATGCCGGGCGGGCAGAAGGCCGCCTGTCCCCGCAGTCCGGAAAAAGTATGTCAAAAAAGGGGGTAGCGCAAGGCATTCTCTCGGGCCGGGAAGGAGCCGGGGAGAAGAAATAGGAATGATTCTTGTGTTTTATCCGGTAACAGGGTAAGAGATGGAATCCTGTTCGGGAGAAACAGAAAACAAAATGTAACATGCAAAATTTATGATGCAGGTTTTTTGCGTTATAGTGCGTTCCTGAAGATGTTGAGCGATAAAACGGCATTTAACGGAAGGAGGGGGTCGTGGCCGGAGAGAGACAGTATGAATTCAGTTGGGACTTTATCGGCGATATCGCTCAGGGCCGTCCGAATCTGGGCAATATGACGAGAATAGAGGTCTACCGTCTGTTCCAGTATACATTGCGTGATGTACTGGAACAGAGTTACGGCACGGAAGAGGCGGATCGCCTTCTGTATCGGGCCGGCTTTCTCGCGGGCACTGAGCTGTGCAAAAAGTTTGTGGGGCGCTGCGAGTCTCTGGAGGAGTTCGTGAAAAAGGTTGAGGCCCTGCTGATTGATCTGAAAATCGGCGTGCTGCGCATTGAGGAGATGCAAAGGGATACCGCGCGCTTCGTCCTGACAGTGGCCGAGGATCTGGACTGTTCCGGTCTGCCCGAAGCGGGGCATGCCGTATGCAACTATGACGAGGGATTCATCGCCGGTGTGCTGGAGTTTCAGACCGGCCGCCCCTTCCGGGTAAGGGAAGTGGACTGCTGGTGTACCGGGGATCGGACATGCCGTTTCGAGGCCGCGCTTGCAGGAGAAACTGTTTAAGCAGGGACGCTTGAAATGAAAGGAGAATTTCGTTCGGAAAGCGTGGAACGGGAAGGTTCGCCGCCCTCCGCCGAGCTGGCCGGCAGGGTCGTGCGCGCGGTGGAGGAAGCTCTGAAGCTGCCGCATCCCGCCCCCGCGGACGAGGCTCTTCTGCGTGATGTGGAAGGGCTTGACTCCCTTCTGGAAGAAATCGCCGCGCTGCGCGAGTTTTCTCTTGCCATGGCCAGGGGTGAACTTGACTACGGTGCCCGGCACAGAGGGGTTGTCATCGGGAGAGGTGTCGCTTCTGGGTGCCGACGGCGGCACCGGCAAGGGCATCTGGCAGGCCCAGCTCATTGCCTCCGGTGATCTGGATGTCCGGGTGAACTTTCTCGGCCAGTTTTCCGAAGCCTTCAACAGCATGACTGATCAGTTGAAAGGCACGTTGAGGGAAAAGGACAGGCTCGCCGCCCGCTACAAGGACTTGTCCGACCATGACCCTCTGACCGGACTGTATAACAGAAGCGCCTTCCAGGAGGAGGCCGCGCGCCTGCTGACCGATGAGCTTTTCAGGGAGCGTTCTTCCGCCCTGATCATGAGTGACATTGATCACTTTAAACGTATTAACGACAGTTTCGGCCACCAATGCGGCGATGAGGTGCTGCGCCGCGTCAGCGGGCTGTACCGGGCCGGTCTGCGGCAGGAAGATATTGTCTGCCGGTACGGGGGGGAGGAGTTCCTCATCCTTGCGCCGGGGATTTCCGCCGGCGTGGCGCGGGGAATCGCGCAGCGCCTGGGGGATGCCGTGCGTGAAATGCGCATCGTCTGGGAAGGCTCTCCGGTGGCTGTGACGGCCAGTTTCGGCGTCTGCGCCCTGCCTCCTCTCGGACAGGACGGTTTTACGCTGCGTTTTTTGCGCGAACATGTCCAGATTGCCGATCTCAATCTGTACCGGGCCAAGCATGGCGGACGCGATCAGGTCGTGGGCGGGGACTGCGATGATGCGGACGCCGGAGCGGAGTGCTGCGGGCCGGAAAACTGAACGCGCCGCGCCCCGATCCTCCTGCTCCGTGCGCAGCCATTGCAGCCGCGGAGTCCGGAGGCGGGGAGCATCGCCTTCATGCAGATGGACATGCGGCCATGTGCCGAGGCGGAGTTCCCCCTTTTCAAGGGGCACAAGCACCGGAGGCCCGGAAGGCTGCTTCGGATATGCGCGCCGCTGCTGCCTTCAGCATGTCTCCAGCCGTGTTCGCGAGGAACTGCTTCTCCGAAAAAGCGGACAAGATCCCGCGTTGCGTCCGGGGCCGCTCCCTCATGAGAGCATTTCGCTCATGAAATGCTCTGCTTCAGTCGAGCAGGGCGAGACAGAAGCCCCCTCCCTTCAGGGAGAGGCAATCCGCACGACCCCCATCCGTCGGCTGCGGAGGCAGTCGGCGGATGGGGCGACTGCGGATTGAAACATTGTGATGAATCAGCCCGCTCTATGGAAGATAACGGCTCAGGTACAGACCCATGATGATGCCGATGGACAGGGAAGCCAGAATCAGAGCGAAGGAGGGCCTCGTTTTTTTTCGCCGCGCCGTTTCGAGCTGTTTTTTCAGAAATGCTTTTTCCCTTGCTTCACTCAGCAGACGTTTCAGCGCCGTTCCTGCGGCGGTGGGCGTCTGGGCGCGGGTATCCGCGAAAAAGTCGGCAAGGGTAACGTCCGTTGCATGTCCCAGACCGAGGATCCGGTACTTGTCCGTTTCATTGAGAGCGCGCAGGACATGAATGTTGTTGAAGGCTTCCAGACTCTCGTCCGGTCCTCCCCCCCGGGCGATGACAAGAACCTGTCCTCTGGCCTTTGAGATGGCGGCGCAGATTTCCCGGGGGGAGGTAATGGCGATGTACTGAACATGAAGCTCGTATCCCTCCTTGTTGAAATCTCCGAGAATATCCTTGAGGGCCGTGCTGCCGTTGTATTTGCTGACTATCAGGGAAATGACGCCGACATGCGAAGGAAACTGCCTGGTCTGCAGGCCGCGTCCTTCAATATTTCGTTCTTTCAGAACATATTTGACAAATTCCAGGGAGCTGGATGACTGCGGCGCGTCCGGCGCGTATTCGCATTCCACGTAGCGCCAGTCCTCCACCTCAAAATTGATGAACAGCCCGCCGGATTTTCTGGATGCGCCGACAAAGGGCCGCCCGACCACTTCAATAAACGCGCCGTCATCACAACTGAAAAGCTTGTCGCTGTGTCCGAGGGATACAGGGTCTCCTGTGTCCGGACACCGGAGAGTCCTTGTTCCCCATCTGCCTGTCTCCACAACGCCCCGCAGGCGGAAGTACGGCATGTTTTCCCTGGCCGCAGCCGCGGTAACTGCCGTTTGCGCAAGCGTTGAGATAAAATCCCTTGCGTTTCTGATTGGAACGAGAGGGTAGGTGAATTCGTCTTCCTGGTTCATGTGGGGCTGATCCGGCATTGCGGCGTCCCTGGCCGTCAGAGCGGAACGCTTTACGGATAAGGTGAACAGAGATGAGTCCCGCCCTGCCCGGCTTCGCAGAGCAGCTCAATGACGAAATAGTCTATAATTCGGGAGGAGAGGATTTTCAATGTCTGACAGCCGGGCCTGCCCAAATGGCCCTTTGTCCAGCGCGCCGCAAAACCTCTCCCTCCAGGGGGAGGATACAAGGCGCACCTTGGCTGGAATTTTTGCCTTTAATTTCGGTGTCCGTTGCTATTCGATATGTTGGCGCAGTATGGAGAGCGGCGCTCCGCCGCGACTGCCCGCAAAATAGCTTGGCGGCCGGAGAGAGCCTCCCCGGAGTTTTTTGGGATTGAAGGACAGCCCTTCTTGCGGATGAGTCTGCCGGATACGCCTTTCAGACCTGCTGACCAGAGGTGAAATGGCTGCTTTGGGAGGATGGACGACAAGCAGATGGACATGAGCGTCCTCCCCGTCAAACTCCACAGGTTCAGCTTCAAAATCTCGGCAAACACGAAGGAGAAAGACACAGTGTCTTCCATGTCTGATGTCGTTGACTTTTTCCATATGCCAACTATGATTCGTCCATGGAAAGATTGCAAGCCTGCAAGTTCCAGCTTCGGCCCAAAGCAGGATTGAACAGGTTCATACTGGATCAGGGCCGGTTCGAGTTCCGGCGGCAGCTTGTATGCAAGCTGGCATGGCCTGGCGGAACACTTCTGGTTGTTCCGCCCCGGTATACCAGTCAGACATGCAGCCAGTGCGGCGGTATGGACAAACGCAACAGACCTGCGCAGGCAGAATTCAAGTGTACAGCCTGCGGAGTTGAATGCAATGCCGACCACAATGCGGCGTTGAACATTCTGACGGCCGGGCAGGCCGTGTCAGCCTGTGGAGCGGGAATGGCCCAGGCGCCCGCGTTGAAGCAGGAACCCGCCTATGGCGCGGCTCGGTAGAGCCGCTGCCGACAGGAATCCCCCGACTTCAGGCGGGGGAGGATGTCAACTTAAGGAGCCGCTGAATTATTCTGCGAACATATCAGCTTCATGCCCGGAGAGGCATTGCCTCTCCGGGCGATGCGCGTCAGGCCGCCCATTTAACGGGAGAAGCGGATTTGTCCTGTTCGTGATCTGCGGACGGCCTTGTTCTGCAAGACCGCGTCAGCAAGCTGCTCTGTTTTTTCGCGCCGGACAAGACGTTTCCGGTCGCAAGCCCATACATTCAGGTACAGCCTGCCGGAGGAAAAGCATGTCCCGTCATACCCAGATGCCAGAGACGGCGGCCTCTTCATCCCACCGTTCAACCGTCGGTTCCGCTCCTGAAGCCGGAGGGAGGGAATGTTCCGGACCCTGTATCGAGGATGAGGCGAATGCGGCCAAGAGCAGAGCGGCATTGTCCAGCGTCATATGGTCCGCGCTGCTCACCGTGCTCAAGCTTGTGGCGGGGATTTCCACCAACAGCCTGGGCATGCTTTCCGAAGCTCTGCACAGCATGCTGGACTTCGTGGCCGCAGGCATCACCTTTTTTGCCGTGCGCATAGCCGCCGCTCCTGCGGATCGGCGGCATCCCTTCGGCCACGGCAAGGTGGAGAATCTTTCAGCCCTTGCGGAAACCGCACTGCTTTTCATTACCTGCATCTGGATCGTCCGGGAAGCGGTGGAACGTCTGTTGTTCGAGGCCAGGCCGGTGGAGCCGAGCTGGTGGGCCTTCGGGGTAATCGTCATTTCCCTGCTTGTGGATATCAGCCGTTCGGCCATGCTGCGCCGGGTGGCAAGGGAACATAAGTCTCAGGCGCTGGAAGCAGACGCTCTGCATTTTTCCACGGATATTCTTTCTTCCGCCGTTGTGCTGGGCGGTCTGGTCTGTGTGGCCGCCGCCCGTCTGGTAGAACCCGGCAGTCCCGCGCACGTCGCCCTGACCCGGGCTGATGCCGTGGCAGCCCTTGGTGTCGCCGCCATTGTGCTGACCGTGAGCTGGCGTATGGCCTGCCGGGCGGTGGCCGGACTCATGGATGGCGGGGCGGAGGCGGAAACACGGCGGGTGGAAGAAGCCCTGGCCGCCATGGCACCGGCCTTTCAGATTCGCCAGGTTCGGGTGCGGGAAAGCGGGGCACGCTATTTTGTGGATTTGGTGGCGGCAGTGCCGCCGACTCTGCGCGTGGATGACGCCCATGAAATCTGCGACATTCTGGAAGAGGTAGTCGAGCAGGTTCTGCCGGGGGCGGAAACAGTGACCCATTTTGAGCCGGAGGAAGCCGGACGGCGGGATTTGTATGCGGCAGCTCATCATCTGGCGGTTCTGCATGGACTGGGCATCCATGCTCTGGCTCTGACAACGCTGAATGACGGTCTGCATGCCTTTGTCCATATCGAACTGCCGCCGGATATGGAACTGCGCGAGGCCCACGCCAGGGTTTCGGCATACGAGCGGGATCTTGCGCGCCGGATCGGAGCCGTGCATGTGGTTTCCCACATTGAACCTTCGGAGCGCAATGAGGCGGAAGCAAGGCCGCCCGATACTCCGGCAGGACGCGGAGTGGTCATGGGCACGCTGCGGGAGGTGATGGCGGAGCATCCCGATCTGGGACCTGCCTATGACGAGGAGATATGGATGATGGGCAACCGCACGGAACTCTCTTTCCGCTGCCGCGCAGATGCAGATATGACCGTAGCCGAAGCGCACCGTCGGGCTACCCGTGTGGAGGATGATCTGCGTCGCCGCCTGCCGGGGCTGGGCCGGGTCAGTATCCATGTGGAGCCGGAAGAAGAGGATTGTCCGCGGAACGAACGACTGCAGGGGCGCGGCCTTGTCCCGCCGCTGGAAAATGCACTGACGGATTGATGCATGTTTTTCAGCCTGCCTGCCTGTCGCTGGCGGGAGGCGGGCAGACTCTGCAACGCGGGAATAGTGGGCAGAATGAAGGAGATGATTGCGGGGGCTGTCCGGGATGACTGAAGGAAAGGGGCGTCCTTCTGGAAAAGGGCGCCCCGCGCTGTCGATATTCTCTGCTTTTCCACAGGGCATTGCGGAAATTTCCGCGCGGGGATGAAGACTTCTACGTCATATGTTCTCTCTCTCTCTCTCGGTCACATATTGTCAATAGGAAGAAATAAATAATTATTAAATTCAATATATTATCGTTAAGATTTTTATCCTGAAAATCCATTTTGGATAAGTTTTGGATAAGCATCTTGCCTTCTTTCGTCGTATCCTCTAACCTGCTCATATGAGTAGCGAAACTGAAAGAAAATACATAAAGACCAAGTTCGAGGGCGTCTTCTTCCGCCAGTCCGCCAAGCGCGATCCGCGCACCGGAGAGTACGACAAAATCTACTGCTTCTGGTACGCAGACCACGAGGGTAAGGGGCACTGGAAAACTGTGGGCAGGCACAGCAAGGGCATCCGTCCGGCTACGGCCAGAAAGGAGCGGGCAAAGTTCCTTGCCGAGTTTGAAGCCACCGGCGTCAACCCCATTGAGCGGGATAAAGTCACCATCGGGGACTTGGTGGATGCCTATCTTGAATGGGGCAGGAGCGAAGGGAAATACGTTGACCAGCACTACAGTCAATATAACGCCCACCTCAAGAACAAAATTCACGCTCTGCCGGTTGTCGAGCTGACCCCGAATTTGCTTTCCAGCCTCAAGGCGCAGCTCCTGAAGACGCCCACCGGGAATACAAAGCCCAAAAAAGCCACAGGAAAGTCCAACACCAGGACGCGGAAACGGAAAACTCTGGCCGGACAGACCGTGAACAACATCTTTTCGTTCATGCGTTCCGCCATAAACCGTGCTGTCGCCACCGGTATGTGGAGCGGAGTCAACCCGCTGTCCACCAAGGGTGGTACATGGAAAATGGTCAAAGCCAACAATGAAAGATTGCGCTTCCTGACACGGGAAGAGGCCAAGGCCCTTCTGGACGACCTCGAAAAGCGGCATCCGCAGTTGCATGACATGGCCCTGCTTTCCCTGCGAACCGGCCTTCGCCCCACAGAAATTTTCAAGCTGCGCGGACAGGATGTGGATGCCAACGCCTGCGGCCTTTATATCATTCAGAAAGGTGGCAAGCGGGTTTTCGTCCGAGTGCCGGAGGACATGATTAGAATGCTCCAGGCGTACAAACGCAAACCTGCGGAACCCATTTTCCAACAGCCCCGCAAGAAAACAGCGTTCACCAAGACGCCAGCCTGCTTCCAGACTGCCGTCAGAAAGCTCAATCTGGCCCCGAAGGACGGTGATAGTCTGTACGCCGTCACCCTGCATACCATGAGACATACCTTCGCATCCTGGCTGGCTCAGTCCGGCAAGGTCACGCTTATGGAGCTGCAAAAGCTCATGCGTCACAAGAACATCACCATGACGATGAGATACGCTCACCTTTTTCCAGGGCAGGAAAACGAAAAGCTCTCGATTATAGGGGATATGCTGGAAGCCTGAGAAATCCATCATTTTGATTCCGAAGTTTGGATACGTCCAGAGGCAATATACTCTTCCAGTACAGCGCGTTCATAGAAGACGCGCCTGCCAAAGCTCGTATATGCCGGGCCAATACTTTCTTGCCGCCAGTATGCGAGAGTTTTTTGGTGGATTCCAAACTCTCTTTCCACATCTTTAGGCGCAAGAAGTTTTTTGTGTGGGCCATCAGAAATATTGCTTGGATATCCACACCCTGCGGCACGAACGGCCTCGGTTATAAGTGGCATCAATTCTTCCGGTGTCGTTACGATAATAGTCTGTTTTTCTGTGAACATATCAGTTTCCTGTGCAATGTGTAGTCTCAGAAGAACTAGAGAAAAGGCCATAATATTTTGCTATAAGTTCATTCATACTGTGGCAAGCATTTTCTTCTAGCATTTTCTCTCTGTGGCGCAGTACGCCGCTGAAACTTATGCAGAGTAGTTTTGATATTTCAGAAATCGTTTTGCCCTCCAAAGCAAGTTCAAAGACCTCTTTTCCTCGTGATGTGAGCGTAAGTTCAGATATGTTTGTAGCCAACTCTGAAGCTATTACCCGCATGAGTTCGATGCTTCCATGCACACCATATAATTTTCTGACAGTCGCCTGATGCCTATAAACTGTTGTGCGCTGAATAGATAACATGCGGGCAATGTCTTTTGGGACATTTACCCTGGATCATCAGCATGACGATTTGCCGCTGTCGCATCGAAAGTCTTTTCATAGCTACAACCTCCGCAAAATCGGTATTCGGATATAAGCTGTAGCATGGTGGATTTTCGAGGGGCAGTGGTAAGATTATGTAAATTGAAAAATCCGTTTTCAACAAGCTCGTAAACAAGGGAATCTTTGAAATTGGGGAGTTTTCAGCAATGTCGAAAAATAGCCCTTTCAAAGCACCTTAAAAGGTGTATGAAAGGGCTGTTCTTAATATTTAATCTATTGAATTTATATATTATTTAAAAGATAGAAACGGTTATGCTCCATACGCTTGGTACAAGTAGCCCCGTCGCTATGAATGCTTGTTTACGCCATGACCTATCTCCCTCGCTAAAGGTTTTTGCGGCCAAAATTCCCGCGAATATGCTTCCCATCATGCAGAGTATCCCCATAAGAAGACCCACCGGCATTTTCAAGAGCAATACAGGTGGCAGGGGCTGTTCGTAGCCAATGGAAAAACCTGCCCACATGGATAGACTTCCATACAGTAGTAACAGGCAGAGTATAGAGGTTCCCCAGGGAAGGCATATTGGGATGAGGGTTTTTATGGGAAGGTGCTTTACCAGATTCGGCTCTTTTTCTTCTCGTGTGCTTCCAGGTTGGATGGTGGATTTTTTCGTAACCTTCGTAAGTTCCGTGATGGCCTCCATCGAAACCTCACGAATTTTTTCCGGTAGTTCTTCATAGTAAGTGCGCTGATATTCCAGTGCCACAATGATGCTCCACAAGGCGTCATTGGGGCCGATTTTCAAAATATCCTGTATCCGTTGCAGTCGTGTTTTTTCCGCGTTTCCAAGTTCGCGGCCAAGCAGCTTTTCCAAACGAGCAAGAGTTTCCCCTTCCATGTTATTCCTCCACATTGAGAGCCTTACGGAACATTTCCGCACAGGCAATTTTCCAGCGTCGTAACTCCGCCCGATCTCCAATAGGTAACTCGGCGAGTGCTTTTCTGATGGACATTCTGCCGGAATACAACTTGTCGGCTACCCGATCTCCCAAATCGGGAAAATCCAGAGTCTGCCCTTTGCGTTCAATAAGTTCTCTGGACTTTGAACTGTTGTACCTTTCAAATTTTTCAGGTTCACCAAAGTACAGATTTCGGCAGACATGAACCAAGGCATCGGGGAAGACATTCAGGAAGCCGCGTAACAATTCGATGGAGTCCCGCTGCCGGTTGATAATCCAGAATGTCAGAAGATTTCTGTCCAGTTCAGCCAGAGTTTCCCGTAGCGTAGCCCCATATTTGGCAAGGCCGATATTGCTTCTGGCCGCTGAATTTATCACCAGATAATGGTTGGGAAATTCGTCGGCGGCGTTGACAAGTTCTATCCAGCCATCCGCGCTGTCCAAGTCTGCTTCTTTGCATATCAGCCTATCGTTTTCATGCGGCTGGTGCGCCTTGAAAACATCAGGGTTCGAGGTATCGGTTTCCAATAAAACTACCTGCTTTTCTTCATCAAGAAGGTAGTCGATTAAGGCAAAAGCGAGTTTGCTTTTTCCGACCCCGCCTTTACTGCCGCCGACATAGAAAATTGACGCATTCATGCTCATAACTCCTCATCCGGTAAATCCGGCACGACAAAAGATTGTTTTGCCGGAGCCGTTTTTTGCGCGGACGCCTGAGACTTTTTTTGACGAGGAGCGTCCGCAGTTTCACGGAAATAGCGTTTGATGAGATACGCGGGAATAATGATTCCCTCGTTTTTTAGAAGCTGGCTGAGTTCTTTTGGACTGTACCCTTTATCAAGAGCTTTTCTGAAGTCACTCTCAAGAAATTCAGCGGCTTCAGGTCTGGTTTTTCCATCTTCCTTCTCTGGCAAATCGTGAAGCAGTTTTCTGGCTCTTGTGAGCTGTTCCGGCCGGATTTTTTTGCTTGAAGCCATGTTTCTGCCTCCTTGGGGGAAATTATAAGCAACATACACCAAGGATATATTTTTTCATAATTTTACCACTGCACGATACGGGTTCTTCGTGGCAGGATGGTAGTTGTAATACA